>Ga0136613_10002286_pt1 | contig 10240 bp, 9 predicted proteins | sample AntDrymUQ2722106_2_FD_106649 | JGI IMG/M metagenome (GOLD analysis project Ga0136613, IMG submission 106649) | Polar desert sand microbial communities from Dry Valleys, Antarctica - metaG UQ272 (21.06) | ecosystem: Environmental > Terrestrial > Soil > Desert | place: Antarctica: Dry Valley... | reverse complement strand
CGCGCCCGTCCGAGCCGCCAGCTCGAGATGACCGCTGAGGAAGTCGGCGTGCACGTGCGTCTCGATCACCCGCTCGATCGTCAACCCGGCGGCGTCGGCGTCGCGCAGGTAGCCGCCGACGTCGCGTTGGGGGTCGACCACGACCGCCCGACCGGTGGTCTCGTCACCGATGAGGTACGACGCGTGCGACAGGCAGTCGAGGTAGTACTGGGTGAAGATCAACGCCGACATCCTCGCACCGGTGCCGTCACCGCGACGCCGGCCCGGAGACGGCCACCGCCGGCACCGCGGGGTAGCCCTCGGGCAGGAACAGAACCCCGTCGACGATCGCGTAATACACCTGCCACTGGTAGTAGCCGCGGTAGGCACGCTCGTCGGCGCCGATGAGCCCGGCGTAGCTCTGGATCGTGCGCACGTAGTGGTCGCTGTTGTTGTACGAGAAGAGCGCCCGGTCCATGTTCTCGGGTCCTCCCGACGCGTCGAGGTAGCGACCGGCGGCGAGGATCGCGTCGCGGTTGTCGTTGATGTCTCCCACTCCGAAGGCCTCCCAGGTGCTCGGAATGAACTGCATCGGGCCCGGCGCGCCCGAGGAGCTGTTGCCGCGGATGCGACCCAGGCGCGTCTCTACCAGGTGGATGGCCGCGAGGTACTGCCACGGGATGCCCGACGCCGCCTCGGCCTCCCGGTAGTAGCCGATCAGCACCTCCGGGGGCAGGGGGGCCTGGATGCGCCAGTCGGGCAGCATCGGCTGGGACTGGTTGAGGATCGCCACCGCGGTGACCGCGTCGAGGTTGGCGGTGACGACCGGCGCCAGCTCCGGTGGCACCGCCGCCAGCACCTCCGTCCGCCATTCGGGATGCGCCGACAGCGCCCGGTAGGCGTTCTGCTGCTCCCAGCCGAGGACCCGCAGCTGCGCGGGCGTCGGGCCGTCGCTGCGCAGGGCCGGTTCCACCCGGAGGATCGTCGCCGCGACCTCGGACGGGCTCGCCGGGAGCTCGAGGTCGTCGGGACTGTCGACGGCCGGCATGGTCGTGGTCGTGGTCGTGGTCGTGGTCGTGGTGGTTGCACCCGATGACGGGGGAGCCCTCGTCGGTGCGCGAGTAGGGGTGGCGTCCCCCTCGCCGCTACCGCCACCGCAGCCGGCCGCGACGAGCACGAGCAGCACGAGGGGGAGAAGAACGACCGGGCGCCGCCGCATGCTCAGCCCGGGTCGCCCGCCCCGAGCGGGTTCACCGAGAACGCTGCCAGCACGGCCGCCTCCTTCGAGCTGGATGTTCCCCCTGACCCGGGGCGACCCACCTGCTCCCATGCCCTCCATTGATACAACGACGAGCAGTGTCCCTTCGAGCGGTGTAGTGGTGTAACTGACGGGCCCACCCTCTCCCGGGATCCCTGAGCCTTTGCCCCGGTTTGACCGGCGGCTGAAGTGGGCTTAGGGCCCTGCCGACGCGCGCCGCTCCCCGGCGGTGGCGCAGCGGGCGGATACATCCCGGGCGGATTGCTGTGATAGAGGCGACGTGGTCGCCTGGAGGATGGGAGAGCTCATGGAACGCGCAACCGGTCGTCGATCGGCGCGCCGCGCACTCGTCGCGGTGCTGCTCGGCACCGTCATCGGAGTGCTCGGGTTCGTCAGTTATGGCGCGGCCGGGCAGGGCGGGAATGAAGACTGTCCTGCGGGCACCACCCAAGTTGCCAAGTTCAATTGGGACGGGACGACGTACGTGGAAGAGGGTGGTCCTGGCCCCGTGACGATCACCAATGGCACCGCCACCGGCGGCGACTTCACCTCGACGGTCTTCATCCGGGTCGTCATCGTGAAGGGAGGCTCGGGCCCCATCGCTACGAAGACGATCGAGGTGAACGGCTTCTCGGGCAGTTTCGATAACTCCGGTCTGTTGAACGCGGGAGGCAACGTGCCGGACGTATCGAACGTGAAGTTCTGCACCGGCGAGGCGCCGACGACAACGACGACGCCGACGACAACGACGAGGCCGACGACTGCGGGGGCACCGGCCCCAGCCGCGCGGCCGGTGGGGGCCCAGCCGGTCCTTACCGGCTAGAGCGCCGTCAGTGGTCCTAGGCGGGGAGCCCCAGCTCCCCGCCCTGAAGGACTCGGTGCCGCCCACCTCATCGTCCAGGGCCGGCTCGACGGGCGCGGCCCCAAGCTCAGTGCCGCGCCCGTTGACGCCGACGACGAGTGAGTGAGATTCACGTGACGACCGCGCTCCCTGCTCAGGCGCCCTCGATGCGCTCGGAGGCGATGGAACGCAGCAGCGCGTAATTGGCCTTGCCCGCGGCCGAGCGCTGCAGGTCGTCGACGAGCAGGAATCGCTTCGGCCGCTTGTAACCGGCGGTGCGCCCCTTGCAGAAGGCACCCAGCTTCTCCTCGTCGAGCGCGTCACCGTCGGTCGCCTGCACGAGCGCGACCACCATCTCGCCGAAGCGCTCGTCGGGGACGCCGACGACCACGCAGTCGTGGACGCCCGGGTGCCGGCGCAGGAGCAGCTCGACCTCCTCGGGGTACACCTTCTCGCCGCCGGTGTTGATGCAGGCCGAACCCCGCCCCAGGAGCCGGATGGTGCCATCGGCGTCGACCGACGCGTAGTCGCCGGGAATGGAGTAGCGCACGTCGGCGACGGTGCGGAAGGTGGCGGCGGTCTTCTCCGGATCCTTCCAGTAGCCGAGCGGGATGCGGCCGCCTACCCCCACCAGGCCGACCTCGTCTGAGCCCGGCGTCACCTCGCGATCGGTGTGCTCGTCGAACACCTTCACCTTCTCGCTCACCGCGAAGCGGGCCGGTTTGATGTCGTCCGACGCCCGCGACGCGGTGCGGGTCATCATCCCTTCCGACGCACCCAGCGAGTCGATGAGCGTGACGTGGCCGACGTGCTCGAGCAGCCCCTGTTTGGTTTCGGGACTCCAGGTCACCCCCGAGCTCGTGATCGCTTGGAGCGCTGACAGATCCCAGCGCGACGGCTCGGCGTCGAGCGCGCCGAGCAGCGGCCGGGCGAAGACGTCGCCGACGATGGTCAGGACCTGGACCGCGTTGCGTTCGACTTCGCTCCACACCCGGACGGGATCGAGGCCGGGCCCGTCGATCAGCACCACGGTTCCGCCACCGGCCAGGGTCGAGAGCGCGATGAACAGACCGGTCCCGTGCATGAGCGGGCACGCCGGGATGCAGGTGCCGGTGCGCTTGCCCGCCCGCGCCGCCGCGATCGGGTCGGGCGGCTCGGTGCCGGGCCGCCCCATCTGCCACAGCGCGACGTACAGGTCGTCGTTGCGCCACATCACGCCCTTGGGCATCCCGGTCGTCCCGCTGGTGTAGAGGAAGACGAGGTCGTCGCCCTCCGGCGGGCGTCGCTGCCACTCTCCCGACGGCGGCGCGGCAACGAGGGCGGCCTCGTAGGGCTGGCCAACCTCGAGGATCAGCGGCGGGTCGGCGAGGCTGTCGACGGCTTCGCGCACGATGTCGGTGCGCTCGGCGTCGTGCACGACGGCGCGGGCATCGGAGTTGTCGAGCACGTAGCGCACCTCGGGGGCGAGGTAGCGGTAGTTGACGTTCACCGGCACGCAGCCCAGGTCGAGGGCGGCGAAGAACGTCTCGAGATACTCGGGCCGGTTGACGAGGTCGATCGCAACCTTCTCGCCCGCCCGCAGACCGGAGTGATGGAGATACGAAGCGAGGCGCGCCGCCCGTTCGTCGAACTCGCCGAAGGTCAGTCGCCGCTCGCCGCACACGAGCGCGGCCCGCTCGGGCGCGACCTCGGCGATGCCGTGCCAGACGGCGGCGAAGTTCCAGCCCGACACGGGAGGACCGTGTCAGCGGGCGAGCACTGGACTCATGCGCCGATGTTACCGAGCGATCACGCCGCTGAGCCCAGGCGTGGGGTTCCATCGTGTCGGCGTCAGGGTGGGATGATCAGGTGGTGGCCCACCTGAACGGAGCGGCCGTCGAGGTCGATGGCCTGGTCAAACGGTTCGGCGACTTCACCGCCGTCGACGGCATCTCGTTCTCGGTGGAGCCCGGCGAGCTGTTCGGCTTCCTCGGTCCCAACGGCGCCGGCAAGACCACCACGATCTCGATCCTCTGCACCCTGCTCCACCTGACCGAGGGGAACGCCCGCGTCGCCGGCCACGACGTGGGGCGCGACCCCAACGGCGTGCGCGGCTCCATCGGGCTGGTGTTCCAGGAGATCACGCTGGACAACTACCTGACCGGCGCCGAGAACCTCCGCTTCCACGGCGTGCTCTACGGACTGCCGCGCTCGGAGGTGAAGGCCCGCATGGGGCCTCTGCTCGACATGGTCGGGCTCACCGACTGGGCCAAGCACCAGGTGCGCTTCTACTCGGGTGGCATGCAGCGCCGCCTCGAGATCGCCCGGGGCCTGCTGCACATGCCCCGGGTGCTGTTCCTCGACGAGCCCACCATCGGGCTCGATCCTCAGACCCGGGTCCACATCTGGGACTACGTCGACCAGCTGCGCGCCCGTGAGGACGTGACCATGTTCCTCACCACCCACTACATGGACGAAGCCGAGCGCTGCGACCGCATCGCCATCATCGACCAGGGCCGCATCGTCGCCATCGACTCGCCCCGCGCGCTGAAGGCCTCGGTCGGTAAGGACACCGTGACCGTCGCCACCGCCGACGACGCCAAGGCCCGAACCGAGATCGCCCGCGGCCTCGGGATCGAGGGCGAGCTCGGCGACGACGGGCTGCGCCTGCGGGTCGAGGAGGGCGAGGCGTTCGTTCCCCGGCTGTTCGACCACCTCACCGTGGGCGTCCATTCGATCAACGTGCGTCGCCCCAGCCTCGACGACGTGTTCATCAAGTACACCGGCCGCGACATGCGCGACGCCGAGGCGAGCGTGAGCGAGCAGATGAGCTCCAACGCCATGGTGCGGGCGTTCCGCAAGACCTGATGGCCACGACCGAGCGCGACCGACCGATGGTCTCGGAGTCCGGCTCCCCGACGGACGCGCGACCTCGCCGCGAGGGCCGCCTCGCCCGCAACCTCAGCACGATCGGCATGGTGTGGCAGCGGGAGATGATCCGGTTCATCCGCATGCCGTCGCGGATCGTGTCGGGTCTCGCCCAACCGGTGCTGTTCCTGTTCGTACTGGGCGCGGGCATCAAGCCACTGGTCGAAGGGCGCGCCACCGGCGGAGTCGACTACCAGGAGTTCATCTTCCCCGGCGTGATCGCGATGTCGGTGCTGTTCTCCAGCCTCTTCTCCGCCATCTCGATCGTGTGGGACCGCGAGTTCGGGTTCCTGCGCGAGATGCTCGTCGCGCCGGTGTCGCGGACGGGCCTCGTGCTCGGCAAGGCCGTCGGCAGCGGCACCGTGGCGGTCATGCAGGGGCTCGTCCTGCTCGTGGCCGCGCCCATCGTGGGCGTGAGCCTGGATGCGCTCGAGTTCATCGAGATGTTCGGGCTCCTGCTCCTCCTCGCGTTCGCGCTCAACGCCTTCGGCATCGTCATCGCCAGCCGCATGCAGCGGATGGAGTCGTTTCAGATGGTGATGAGCCTGATCATCAACCCCATGCTGTTCCTGTCGGGCGCGATCTTCCCGACCGAGGGCCTGCCCACCTGGCTGGCGGTCGCGACCCGCCTCAACCCCGCGACCTACGGCGTCGACCCCATCCGGCGCGTCATCCTCCACGACGACGCCTCCCCGCTCACCTACGGCGACTGGGTCGTCCCGATCTGGCTCGAGGTGCTCATCGTGTTCACGCTCGGAACAGTCATGTTGGCGATCGCGGTTCGGAGCTTCAGCAAGACCGAATAGTCGGCGAATGCGACGAAGTGGGGCCCGATCCGCGGGTTGCCCCCGGTCGTCCTCTCTCGTCGCGGGGCTCGCCCGGCCCGGTCTTCTTCCTCCATTGTGGCCCCTGGGGCTAATGTGACGGCGGGTCGGTGAGCGCAAATGCGCTCCCCCCTCTGAGTTCCGGCCCCGTTGGGGGCATCACGCAATGACCACAACCACCCGGGCCCCCGCCGCGACGCCCCTCCGCTACGTCCCCGCCCTCGACGGGCTGCGGGCGGTCGCGGTCGGCGCGGTTCTCCTGTACCACTCCGACCTCTCCGGGTTCCGGGGCGGCTTCCTCGGCGTCGACGTCTTCTTCGTCCTCAGCGGCTACCTGATCACCAGCATCCTGCTCTCGGGTCGGCGCAAGGGCGGCTCGCTCGGGTTGCGCGAGTTCTGGCTCGCCCGGGCCCGCCGCCTGCTCCCGGCGCTGTTCCTGATGCTCGGCGTCACCTGCGCGTACACCGCGATCTTCCTGCCCCACGAGGCGGCCAACCTGCGCGACGACGCGCTGGCGGCGCTCGGGTACGTGACCAACTGGCATCTCGTCTTCGGCGGCCAGTCGTACTTCGAGTCCACCGGCCGGCCGTCGATGGTGCAGCACCTGTGGTCACTCGCGGTCGAGGAGCAGTTCTACCTGCTGTGGCCGCTGCTGCTCGGCGGCGCGCTCATGATCTTTCGTCGTCGCACCGGACGCGTCGCCGCCGCGGTGATGGTCGGCGCCGGCCTCTCCACCTTGCTCATGGCGACGCTCTACGACCCCGCCACCGATCCGTCGCGCGTCTACTACGGCACCGACACCCACGCGATGGGCCTGCTCGTCGGGGCCGCGCTCGCGCTGGTGTGGCCCGTCTGGCGCCTGAGCTGGAAGGCGGGGGTGGGCGCGCGCCCGTTGCTCGACCTGACCGGGGTCGTCGCCCTGGTCGGGGTCCTCTGGTGCTTCGTCAACGTGAGCGAGTTCGATCCTGGCCTGTACCGCGGTGGCTACCTGTTGTTCGCGCTCTTGGCCGCGCTCGTGGTCGCGATCGCGGTGCACCCCGCCGCCACCGTCTTCGGCACGCTGCTCGGCGCGCGGCCGCTTCGCTGGATCGGGATGCGGTCGTACGGGATCTACCTGTGGCACTGGCCCGTGTACCTGGTGACCCGGCCGGGCCTCGACATCCCATTGACCGGCCCGGTGCTGACCGTCGTGCGGGTCACGATCACGGTCACCATCGCCGCGCTGTCGTTCCACTTCGTCGAGGTACCGGTCCGCGACGGGGCCGTCGGACGGACGCTCGCCGCGCTGCGCGCCCGACGGGCAGTGCACCGTCGCCGGGCGCGGGTTCGCCTCGCGCTTGTCGGGACCGGCGTCACCGCCGGCGCCGCCCTGCTGGTCGCCGGGATGGCGGCGGCAACGCCCGCGCCCCGGCCGTCCGGTCTCGAGGCCGACGCGGTGCATATCGACGTGACCACCACTACAGCACCCGCGGCCGAAATCACCGTTCCCGCCCCCACCGACACGACCGCAGCCCCCGCCACGACGGCCGCACCCGCGACGACGCTGCCACCTGCCACCAAGATCACTGCGATCGGCGACTCGGTGATGCTGGGCTCGCAGGGCGCGCTCAGCGCCACCTTCGGTCCGCTGCTCCAACTCGACGCCGCCGTCAGTCGCCAGGCCGCGGACGCGGTCAAGGTCGCCGGGCTCCTGGCGGCCGCTGGCCAGCTCGGCGACCGGGTCGTCGTGCATCTCGGCACCAACGGCGTCATCCGGCCCGAGCAGTTCGACGAGCTGATGCGGATCCTGGCGTCGGTGCCGCGCGTCATCATCGTCAACGCCGCCGTGCCCCGTCCCTGGGAGGCGCCGGTGAACGCGCTGCTCGCGGCGAGCGTGCCGAACTATCCCAACGCCGTCCTGCTCGACTGGAAGGCAATCGCGGCTCAGCATCCCGAGTACTTCATCGAGGACGGTGTCCACCTCGAGCCCGAGGGCGCCGCCGCCTACGCCGCGTTGATCGCCCAGCAGATGTAGCTGCGGCCGCTTTTAGTCCTCCACCACGACGGGGGCGGCCGCGAGCGTGTCCGGGCCGAAGTGGGCGTGCTCGCGTAGCGGGCGTTCCTGGAGCCGGAGCGCGACCACGATCGAGAGCAGGCCGACCGGCACCGCGGTGAGGAATACCGCCGGGAGCGCGTCGGCGAACACCGCCGTGGTGCGCCGCACCCGGTCGGCTGCCCCGCATTCAGCACCGCCCCGAAGACGGACGGGCCGATGGCGCCGCCGAGGATCCGGAACAGCAGCGCGGTCGACGTGGCGATGCCGAGGTCGCGGTGCTCGACGCTGTTCTGGAGCGCGAGCAGCGACGTCTGCATCACGAACCCCACCCCGAGCCCGAGCACGCCGCCGTAGGCGATGGCGAGCGCCGCCGGGGTCGAGACGCCCAGCGTGGCCAGCAGCAGCATGCCGATCGTCATGAGCACCGAGCCCGCGATCGGCCAGTGGCGGTAGCGACCGACCCGCTCCACCCGGTGGCCCGCCACCAGCGTGCCGAAGGCGGCGCCGAACATCGTCGGCGCGAGCAGCAGCCCCGACACGAGCGGGCTCACCCCCGCCACCTCCTGGAGGAAGACGGGGAGGAAGAAGATCCCGCAGAACAGCAGGATCCCGCTGGTGAGGTTGAGCGCGAGCACCACCTGCAAGACCCGGTCGGCGAACAACCGCAGCGGAACCACCGGCTCGGGGGCGCGCCGTTGGCGGGCCACGAACAACACCCCGGGCACGAGCGCGCTCGCGCCGAGGGCGAAGCTCGCCGGCGACGCCCACCCCAGGTCTTCGCCGCCCGCGCTGATCAGCACGACGCCGCTTGTGAGCGCGCCGGTAAGGAGGGCGGCGCCGGCGAAGTCGATCGCGTGGGGGATACGCCGGTAGGGAAGGTGGAGGGTCGTGGAGACGATCGCCAGCGCGACGAGCGCGATCGGCAGGTTGATGGAGAACGACCACCGCCAGCTCAGCTGGTCGATGAACAGCCCGCCCACCAACGGCCCCACGATGCTGCTCACCGCGAAGATCGCGCCCTGGTAGCCGAGCCAGCGCCCGAGCTGCCGGGCGGGGACGACGTCGGCGACGATCGCCATCGCCAACGTCCCCAGGCCGCCGCCACCCAGTCCCTGCACCGCGCGGAAACACGAGCAGCTGGTTGAGCGATCCGGCGGCGCCGCACAGCATCGAGCCGGTGATGAACACGGTGATCGCGACGTACCAGAGCCGCTTGCGCCCGTAGAGGTCGCCCAGCTTCCCCATCAGCGGGAGCGACAGGACCTGGCCGAGGAAGTAGGCGGTCACGACCCACGAGATCCGCGCCAGCCCGCCCAGGTCGCGGGCGATCGTGGGCAGGGCGGTGGCGACGATGGTGCCGTCGATCCTGCTCATGATCTGCCCGAGCTGGAGCCCGACGAACACGAGCAGGAGCCGGCGGCCGCGCACGGTCGGTTGGGTCAGCGGACAGCCCTGTCGTTGTCGGGGTCGGCGTACGCGTGCTCGAGCTGTCCCGGACGATCGGGTCGCAGTAATCCGATCTCGTTGCCGCTCGGGTCGTGCAGCACGTGGACGGGGCCGTCGGGCGTGCCGACGGTCTCCCCGCGCGCCTCGAATCCCGACTTCGCCAGCCGCTCCACCGCCGCGTCCAGGTCTGCCACCGTCCAGATGGGCAGGCAGCTCGGCGCCGGGCGGTGCTCGGCCAGCAGCACGAGAGGCGACTCGGGGCCCAATCGCACCGCCGCGACCTCGGTGCCGAACGCGCGGAAGCGCCAGACCCGCTCGGCGCCCAATGCTTCCTCGTAGAACGCGAGATCGCGCTCGACGTCGTCCGTGCCCACGTAGAGGTAGACGAGTCGCTCGGCGGCCGGCGCGCTCACGGGCCCATCATGGTCGGTCCGATCGGCGAGTACCGTAGAACCCTGGCGCCCGCGGGCGCGCAACCGACCGGGGGTGGCGCGTCATGGCCAAGGGCGATCACGCGCAGTCGATCCCGGACCGCGTGCTTCGGCGGAGCAGCTCCGACAAGGGCGCGGACGACCCGGACGCGAGCGACAGCTCGGGCACGGTGACGGCCGACGAGGGCGACGCGATCGCGACCGACGACGGGCTCGGTCCCCACGAAGTGCGGATCGACGACCCCGCCTCGCACGGTGAGCCGACCGAGGTCGACATCGACTGAACGCGAACGGTCCCGGCGCCGGCTCCTCGCCTTCTGGCGGGCCTTCGCCCTCGGGACGCTCGGGCTTCTCACCGTTCACGAGCGCAGTCATGCGCTCGGGGAGCTCGGCCTTCTTCGCGTCGGCCTCCTCCTGGGTGAGGTCGCCGGCGGCGACCTTCTCGTCGATGCGGGCGCTGACGTCCGCGACGAGAGCGTCGACGACCGTCTGCGGGTCGACAATGTTGGCCTCCTTCTG
>Ga0136613_10002284_pt1 | contig 10241 bp, 7 predicted proteins | sample AntDrymUQ2722106_2_FD_106649 | JGI IMG/M metagenome (GOLD analysis project Ga0136613, IMG submission 106649) | Polar desert sand microbial communities from Dry Valleys, Antarctica - metaG UQ272 (21.06) | ecosystem: Environmental > Terrestrial > Soil > Desert | place: Antarctica: Dry Valley... | reverse complement strand
GGCACCGGAGGGGATGCCAACGGCCTGGACCACCTATATGGCCAGCGACGACGTCGACGCCGCCGCCGAGCGCATCACCGCCAACGGCGGCAACCTCATGATGGAGCCGATGACGGTGATGCAATACGGCCGGATGGTAGTGGCCGCCGATCCCACCGGCGCGGTGTTCGGCCTGTGGCAGCCGCAGGAGCATATCGGCGCCTCGATCGTCAACGAGCCCGGCTCCATCACCTGGAACGAGCTTGCCACCCGCGATCTGGCAACGGCGCAGGACTTCTACCGCGAGGTGCTCGGCTACACCTACGAACCGGTCGACTCGGGCGGGGGCCCGCCGTACCAGATCGTCAACGTGGAAGGCCGCGGCGTCGGCGGGATGATCCAGATGACCGACGTTTGGCCCGAAGGTGTCCCGCCGCACTGGATGCCGTACTTCGCGGTGGACGATGCTGACGCCACGGCGGCCACGGCTGAGCGCCTCGGCGGCGAGGTGGTGAATGCCGCCATGGATACGCCGTACGGCCGTTTCGTCGTCCTGCGCGACCCGCAGGGCGGTATCTTCACCGCCATGCGCAACGCGGACTGAGGAGGGGGCCCTTGCGCGTCCTCGTGTCGACATAGGCTGGCGGCTGCTGGGATCAGCCACGAGGAGGAGCGATGCAGTCGGTCAACACCATGCGCGCCGTGCTGGTCGCCGGCGCGGTGCTGGCCGCCGTCGTCGCGGCGATTTTCGGGCTTTGGTCGGTGGTGGGAATCATGGTCGCCGCAGTCGTCGCCCACGGGCTGATGTGGGTCTACCTGCACCGCCTCGATCGGCCTCCGCACTCCTGACCAACCGGGGGGGCGGAGTCAGTCTTTGCGCCCCGCGTCGGGCCCGGACACGGCAGCCAACGGGTTCTTGACTCGCAGAGCTGGAAAGCGGGTGTAGTCGCGATCGACGCTCCACAATTCCGTGACGCCGTGGGACAGGCAGATCGCCGCAATACGTGCGTCGTGCACCCTGGGGCCGTTGACGCCGGAGGCGTGGAGAACGCCGCGTAGCTTGCCCCAGTGGTCGTTGGCTTCATGCAGGAGGCACAGCGACGGTGACTCGAGCCACGCCTGCACTTGATCGAGTGCGGCAGCGACGGGAGTCGGCGGATCGAAGATCCGAGGGTGCGTCGTCACAGCGAGAAACTCGTGGATACACGGCCACGGTATCGCCCATGCCGTACGGCTCTCGGCAAGGCGGGCAACGGTCGCGGCAGCCGACCGGTGAAACGTGCTGTCGACCCGATGAGCGTAGACAAGCACGTTCGTGTCGACTGCGATCAAGCCCCACGGCCTTCGTAGATCGCGTCGCGGATCCGATCCCAACCGGCTTCGGCAAACTCGGGTCGCATTCCCTTGCCCTCGAAGTCAGCCTTGCGCAGCGTGAAGGATTCAGGTGCTCGTCGCCTTGCAAGCTCATGACGGAGACCGGCCTCGAGCAGTGCACGGAGCGTCACGCCCTCGCCTCGAGCCGTCCGTTTGGCTTCCTCGAGGAGAGCGTCCGGCAACTCGATCGTCGTCTTCACATGGGCAACCATATCAGTGCTACCAGCAGTATGGGTCCCGCGTGGATTCATCTGTCTCTTCACAGGGGTGCGGTCAAGGGCTAGCGCGCGCGTTGAGGGTGGTGTGCGGGAAGCGACGGGGGTGATGGGACGCCGCCCAAGCGGCCAGACGCGCCACTCGACCCGCCTGGCAACGAGCCGCCCGACCTCCCACCGGTGCTGGCTCGCTTCGCGCGACGCACGACCGTCGCGTTCCAGGTCCCCGACGATGCCACCGGAATCCTGTTCACCACCGCCGGGCTGCTTGACGCCTGCCGGCGGCTGCCGATGGCCCTTGCCCAGGACGCAAATCCTCCTGGCTTGATCCGGTGGTGGCTGGATCTCCCCGACCGGCTGGGGGGCAGTGGCGGCGAGGTCCCGGGCCTGCGCGTCGTCGAGCGGTTCCGGGAGCGGCTGACACCCATCGAGCCACTGGGACGGACGTTGGTCGACCGCGTGGCGCGCGTCAGGGGTCGCCAGCCGGCACCACTGACCGCCGCCGGCGTGACCGCCGCCGGACAGGTGACCCTTCGCCAAGAGCTCCCCGGTGCAGCATCCCCGCTCGTCCCTGCCGGACGGAACCCCGAGCTCGTAGGACGCCTCAGCGACCAGGCGTCCCGGATCGCCGGGCCGCTGCGTGACTTCGTCGACGAGCGCCTCTACCCGATCCCCCGCCTTGAGCGCGTCCCGCGGGGCGACCGCACCGTTTACCCGACATCCTGTCGCTGTAACGCTGACGTGCGCGCACCGCGATGCATGGATCACGTCATCGCGGTGTAGGCTTTGGCACATGCGGACAACCGTGGTGCTCGACAACGATGTGGCCGCAGCCGTCGCTGCCCTGCGAAGGCAGCGCGCCGTCGGCGTGAGCGAAGCGGTCAATACGTTGGTCAGGGCTGGCCTGCAAGCAAAGTCTGAACGCAAAGCATTTGAGCAGCGCACGCATCACCTGGGCTTGCGTGTCGACGTGACAAACGTCGCCGAGGCCTTGGAGCAGCTGGACGGGCCAGATCACCCCTGATGCTCGTCGACGCGAACCTGCTGCTGTTCGCGGTCGACGCCGACAGCCCCTTTCACGACCGCACGAAGCGCTGGCTGGCCGCCCAACTCAACGGCCCTCGGCGGGTTGGTCTGCCTTGGCAGTCACTGTCCGCGTTCCTTCGCATCACGACCCATCCCCGGGCGACCCGCCAACCGCTCGATCCTGACATGGCATGGGGCGTGGTGACCGACTGGCTGTCGACGGAAGCGGCATGGATACCGCAGCCCACGCCCCGGCATGCGGAAGTGTTCGGCTCGCTGCTCACCGGCTATCAGCTACGGGGCAACCTGGTTCCTGATGCTCAACTCGCCGCACTCGCGATCGAACACGGCTTGACCTTGTGCTCAGCGGACACCGACTTCGCACGCTTCGAGGAGATCACCTGGCTGAATCCACTCATGGGCGGTCACTGATGTAGGAGCTCCACAGCGCCTCGCGTAGGCCCGATGCCCGGGCGATGGGGCGCTCGACGGCGGTGCGCACGCTGGACTCGCCGCCGACGAGGATGAGGCGCTGGCGGGCCCGGGTGACGGCGGTGTACAGCAGCTCTCGCGTGAGGATCGGCGAGGTGGGATCCGGCAGCAGCACGGCGACCGACTCGAACTGCGAGCCCTGACTCTTGTGCACCGTCATGGCGTGCACCGTCTCCACCGCCGCAAGGCGTGTGGGGCTGACCTCGACCAGTTCCCCGCGCCGCTCGAACACCGCCGGGTAGCGCCCGTCGCCCGCCGCGACGACGACGCCGATGTCGCCGTTGTACAGGCGGAGCCCGTAGTCGTTGGCGGTAACCAACAGCGGACGGCCGACATACCACCCGCCGCCAGCCGCGTAGCCGTCGATCGCGGCGCCCAGCCAGGCCTCTACCTGCGCTCTCCAGGCGACGACCCCGTAGTGCCCTCGGCGGTGCGCGCACAACACGCGGATGGCACCAAGGCCGTCCAGCGCGGCTCTGGCCTGGCCCGCTCTCGCCGCCTCGACGACCTGCCGACCCGCGGCGACCACCGCCTCGCGGACTGGCGCGAGCGCTTGGCGCCCCGCGTCCTGCGCGACGTCGGTGTCGATCCAGCGCACGTCGTCACGTCCTGCCCGCAGCGCCTCGACGGCCGCGTCGGCGTCGCCTTGCCGGATGGCCTGTGCCAGCGCCGCGATCCCGCCGCCGAAGCGGTGCACTCGCCGCAGCACGACGATCCCGTCTCCGATCGCCGCACCCGCCGGTGGCGTCGACGCTGCCACCTCATGGCCGGCGGCCGCCGCGAGGGCCGCACGCGCGTCCGGGCGCAGCAGCAGGCCCTGGCTGCAGGGACCAACGATGTCACCGAGCACCGCCCCGGCCTCGACCGACGCCAGCTGCTCGGCGTCACCCACCAGGACCAAGCGGGCGCCGGCCCGCACCGCCTGGACCAGGCTGGCCATCAGCGACAGCGACACCATCGACGCCTCGTCGACGACCACGACGTCGTGCGGCAACCGGTTGCCCCGATGATGGCGGAAGCGGCTTCGACTCCCCGGCCGCCAGCCCAGCAGCCGGTGCAGGGTCGACGCCTCCAACGCCAGCAGGCGCCCCCGCACCGTCTTGCTGACGTCGAGGTGGCCGGCTTCGTGGTGGACGGCCTCTTCCAGCCGGGCGGCGGCCTTGCCGGTCGGGGCGGCCAGCGCAACCCGAGGCGGTGAGCCATCGGCGGCGGCGAAGGCCTGCTCGTCGAGCAGCGCGAGGATGCGGGCCACGGTCGTCGTTTTGCCGGTGCCTGGCCCGCCGGCGACCACTGCGAAGCGCCGCAGCACCGCCGAGCCGGCGGCCAAGCGCTGCTGATCGGGCTGCTCGCCGTCGAACAGCCGCGCGAGCCCGGAGGCCAGCACTTCGACGTCCACACTGTCTGCCGGTTGCTCGGCTCGCACCCGCAGATCGGCAGCGACCTGCCGCTCCTGGCGCCAGTAGCGGTCCAGGTACAGCCGGGTGCCGACCAGCCGCAGGGGCCGATCGACCGCGGGATCTGAGTCCATCGCGACCAGCGGGCCGCGCGAGAGCCCAGCGATCCAGGGCTGCAGCTGGGGCCACGGCAGCCCCAGTGGATCCGCCGGCACGTCGGCGTCGACCGCGACCGTCTCCCTGATCGTCGCGAGGTCTGTGCACACGTGACCCAGTCGCGGGGCGCGCGCCGCCAACGCCGCCGCCAGCAGCATCTGCGGGTCGCTGTCGCCGCCGATCCGACCGAGCCGCAACGCCACATGGACGTCGGCGGCGCTGAGCACCCCCGCGACGTTGAAGTCGACCAGCAACGGCGGTGCGCCCAGGGCCAGGCGGACGTCGAACGGATCAGGGGATGCTTCCGCCTCGACCGTCCTCACGCCACCTCCCCCCGGTCGAGCAGATCGCTCAACGCCTCAACGAGGGCGGTCGGCGGTCGCCACGCGAACACTCCGCACGGCTGCGACCCCACACGTGATGCAGCGGCACCGGTCATGCCGCGCAGGAACAGGTACAGCACACCGCCCAGGTTGCGCTCCGGCGAATAGCCCGGCAGGCGCCAGCGCAGGTAGCGGTGCAGCGCGATGGAATACAGCAGCGCCTGCAGCGGATAGTGGGCCCGTTGCATCGCGGCGGCGAGGGCGGCGGGCCGGTAGTGCCAGGAGCTCAAAGTCTCCCCGTCGACGCCGAGCCAGTTCGTCTTGTAGTCGACCACGACAAAGCGCGGCGTCTGGTCCCGGTCGTGAAGGCGCACCACCGAGTCGATGCTGCCGGTGAGATATCCCCGTAGCCGCTGCTGCAGCGCCGGGTCGTCGAGCCGTTCGGCGTAGCCGGCGAGCACGTCGTCGGCCGGAAGATGCGCCCGCAGCAGACTGCCGATGGCTGCCACCGTCAGCGTTGCCGTCGGTCGGTCGCCGCCCACCAGCGGCAGCTCGAAGTCCAGCTCGTCGCGGCGATCACCCGGACCGATGTCACGCAGCCGCAGCTCACCGGCCAGCGGGCCTAGCGGTGTCTGGATCGCCGCTGTCAGACCCGCGACGACCACTGCGGGATCACCGATGTCGACATACCAGCGGGCGTGCTGCCCGCGGACGGCGGCAACCAGCTCCGCGCCGAGGTCGCTGGCGGCGAAGTCGCTGCGCTCGATCACCGCGTGCACGAAGCTGCCGACGTCCACACCGCCGGGCATGGCCGCCAGCGCGCAGGGCACGGCACGCAGCCGTTCCTCGAGCTGGTCGGGCGCTGCCGAATCCGCAAGTGCCGCCCGGGCAGCCGGCACAGCCCCGAGGATATCCACCGGCGCCTCGTCGGTGACACCCAGATCCTCGGGTTCACTGCCCACCCGCGCCTCGTGTGCCGCCGAGGTGATCCCGCTGTAGGAGGCCCGCCGCCAGTGCGAGTCGAGCTCACGGCCGAAGCGGCGGACCGACAGGACGGCGGCCTCGGCCGTCTCGCGTGCCCAGGCGGCACCGCGGCCCCCGTCGCTGCGCTCTACGCTGATGCGCCCGGGAGCCTCGCCGGCCAGCGCTTGGAAGCGCTCGACAACCTCGTCGTCTTCCGGAACGACCGTGCCTGAGGTGGCGACGGTGCCGTCCGCATCGCGGGCGAACAGCAGCCGGCCCAGTGGCGAGTCGTGGCTGGTGTAAGACCCGGCCCACCACACGACGGCCTGGTGGCGGGCACGAGTCAGCGCCACGTACGCCAGACGCAGGTCTTCGCTGCGCTGCTCGGTGACGGCACGCCGCCGGTGCTCGGCGAAGCCCGGCCCTTCCATCCCGACGTCGATGGTCCGGCGGTGTCCGGCCTCGGGGTCGTGGAAGACGGCCGCCTCATCCTCGGGGATGTAACTCGGCTCCCATAGATACGGGTAATACACGATGGGGAACTCGGTCCCCTTGCTGCGGTGGATCGTCAGGACCTGCACCGCCTCGGCGTCGGACTCCAGGCGCCGGCTGCGTTCCTCGGTGTCGGTGTCGGTACCGGCTTCGGCGATGCGCCGGCGCAGCCACGCGGTGAGCGCTGTGGCCCCGAGCTGCTGGGAGGTCGCGGCCGCGTGCAACAGCTGGCCGATGTGGCGCAGGTCGGTCAGTTCCCTTTCGCCGTCGACCTGGGCGAGGATGCGTGCGGGGATGCCCTCGGCATGCGTGATCAGTTCCAACAGCGAGGCCACACCCCGGCGGCGCAGCTCGCCGGCCCAACGGTGCAGGCGGGCATGGACGGTCTCCCACCGCTCCTCGCCGGCGGTCGCGACCTGCTGGGCACTCCAGCCCAGGAAGGGGGTCAACGCGGCGGCGTGCGCGCGGGGCGACGAAGCGGGGCGTTCCAGCGCCTCGAGCAGGCGCAGCCAGGCACGCGCGATCGGCGTGCCGAAGACGCTGCCAGCCCCGTTGATGACGGCGGGGATGCCGGCGGCGTCGAGGGCGTCGCGCACTTTGGCCGCCTGGCGGTGAGTGCGAACGAGCACCGCAATGTGGCCCGGTCGCACGCGCTCACGGCTGGCCTGCGAGTCGTCCCGGTGGCGCGTGATCACCTCGGCGTCGGCAGACAGCAGTCCGACGAGGTCTGCCGCGAGGTCGCGGGCGATGTGCTCACGACTCGAGGGCTGGGACGCATACCCAAGTGACGTCAGCCGTACGAGCCCGTCGTCGCGGTGGACGACCCGCAACCGCAGCGCGGCCTGGCATGGAGCACCCGTGAGCCGAGGCTCCATATTGGCGTCGGCTGCGCGCACCGTGCGGTAGGCGATGCCCTCGTGGCCGAGCTTGACGCCGCGGAACAGCCCGTCGTAGGCGTCGATGAGCCCTTGGTCGCTGCGCCAGTTGACCCGCAGTGTCGCGCGCGTGCCCGCCGACCCAGCCGCGTCGAGGTAGGCGTAGACGTCCGCCCCCCGGAAGGCGTAGATCGCCTGCTTGGGGTCGCCGATGAGCACCAGAGTTGTATGTCCTACCGCTTCGCTACATGAGGACAGAGTTGTCTCGCCCTGCCCGAACGCTCGACGCATGATCTCCCACTGGACGGGATCGGTGTCCTGGAACTCGTCGACGAGGGCGACCCGGTAGCGTTGCCGGAGCCGCTGGCAGGCATCCGGCCCCCGCAGCGGGTCGGCCAGGATGGCGTAGAGCCGGGTGAGCAGGTCGTCATAGGTCAGCAGGTTCGCGCGGCGCTTGCGGCGCTCCACCTCGTCGCGGACAGCCAGCGCCAGCCGGCGGCGCATCGCCTCGGTGGAGTCGGGCTGCGCCCCAGCCGGTTCGATCGGCGCCAACGGGTTCTCCACGACGATGCGGCCGATGCGCAGCGCCTCGGCACGGTCGAACGGGGGCCCTTGAGGACTGTCGAGGAAGCGGCGGACGTACAGATCGTCGACCACCTCCTCGACGAGGTCGCTGGCGTCGTCGAGGACGGTGGCGTCGGGCTCGACGTCACCAGCCACGCCGAGCCCACCCAGGATGTGCTGGCAGAAGCTGTGGGTGGTGGCGATGGTGGCGGCGTCGAAGTCCGCTAGCGCCTTGGCCAGGTTCTCGCGACGCTTGCCCACCTCGTCGGCGCTACCGGTTCCCAGCAGCACCAACAAGGGATCGTCGGCGGGTACCGCGACGCCAGCCTCTGCGCCCGCGAGACCGCGCTCCGCGGTGACGAGGCGCTCGCGCACCCGCTCGCGCAGCTCGCCGGTCGCCATGCGGGTGAACGTCACCAGCAGCAGCTGCTGCAGCGGCATGCCGGCGGCCACGAACCGCGCGGTCAGCGCGGCGATCGTGAACGTCTTGCCCGTGCCGGCGCTCGCCTCCAGCACGGTGACTCCCGTCGGCAGGGGTCCGCAGGCGTCGAAGGGCGGCAGGTCGTCCCAGCCGCTCACCGCTGCTCTAACCGCTCGCAGGACAGCAGTGGATCCCACAGGCGGCGGGCGTAGCGTCCGAAGCGGCTGGGCTCGTCCGGCGCCCAGTCGTCGCCGCGCTCACCATCGCGTGGCTGGCCCGCCACCACCTCGTCGAAGGGCAGTACGCCGACGAGCACCAGCACGTGTTCGAGGTCCTTATCCTCCTTGTCAAAGTCCCACGTCGACTCCCATTCGCGGCGCGCCGCCGCCGCACGTTCTCTCGGCTGCGAACCCTGCGCGTAGGCCGCGGAAGTGTTGCAGTACAGGGGCAGTGGCTCGCGCATACCGCGGGTGTACAGGTCGACCACCACCTCGAGGTGGTCAAGAGCGACGCGCCGGGCCGTCTCGGGATCGTCGTGCACGGGGTCGATGCGCGCGAGGGTCACCCACCCTTGCCGACGGCCACGCCCAACGGTAGCGGCGGCGAACGGACGCTGGGGATGCATGGCGGTCAGCGCAAGCAGTCGCACCCATGCCGCGAGGCGGTGGCGGGCGCCGACCCTGGAGTAGCTGACCGCGCGCAACAGATCGCCGTTGACGCCGGGCACGGTGCCGACCAGCACTCGCCCCCCGGACAGCTTCAGGTCGACCTCCACAGAGTCCGGCTCGTCGTGGCCGGCACCGTTCCCGTCGCCATCGCCGTCTCCGTCGTCGAGCAACGCGTCGGCCTGCGCGACGATGCCGTCAACGATCGGCCCGATCCGCCGCAGCACCGACCGACCGAGCTCACCCGGAGGGAGGGCACCGCGAGCGATCTCGGCGGCGGCGCAGGCGACCGGGTCAGCCCCGGCCAGGCGGGCTTCGACCAGGCCCTGCCCGACGGCCCACTGCTGCAGAGGGTCCAGCTCGACCGGCAGGGCCTCGGCCGGATCCTCGGCTCGGTCGCTGACGACGATCCCGAGCCGTTGCCGCAGGAATGCCCGCACAGGATGCTGCACGAAGCGCACGAGCTGGTCGACCTCGATCAGGTCGCTACGGGTTTGGGGCAGGGGCCCGTCGAGGAACGGCGGTGCGGCGACACGCTCGGCGACCAGGGCTCGCGCGCCGCCCAGCGCGATGGTGTCAAAGCTCCACGCCCGTTCGCCCGCCAGCGCTCCGGGCGTAAAGTTGCGGACGTCGAACGGCTGCAGTGGATGCTCGACGACGATTCGCTTGCGGGCGGACACGGGCAGCCCGTCCCCGCCCTCGTTCCCGGTGCGCACCGTCTGGTCGACGACGTCGAGCAGTTCGCCCACCGGCACGGCGGCCGGCCGCTTGGCGTTGGTGCGTTCGTCGCGCCCGCTGTAGGTGATGACGAAGTTGTCCGTGGCGGCCAGCAGTGCGTCGAGCAGGAGCTGACGGTCCTCGCTGCGAGGGTCGCGGTCCCCGACGCAAGGATCGCGCTGAACCAGGTCGTCGCCGTCCGGCGCGGTCTTTCGGGGGAAGAGCCCGTCGTCGATTCCGAGCAGGCACACGACGCGGTGCGGCACCGAACGCATCGGTACCAGCGTGCAGATGGTGAGGTGGCCGGTGCGGAAGCTGGCGCGAGTGGGTCGACCGCGCAGGCGGTCGGCGAGCAGGTCACGCACCTCGGGCAGCGCGAGCTCGGCGGGGTTCGGCGTACCGCCGACGGTGGACTCGGCCACGACGTCGTCGAGGATGCGCTGGAGCTGGGCCCGCTGCCATGCCTGCGAGGTGGTGGTGAGCGTGTCCGCGGCCGTGGCGATGGCGTCGGCCCACGCCTGGATCGGCCGCACGCCGGTGAAGCCGGCCAGCGCGGCAGACAGGCGGTCGACGAGCTCGGCGAAG
>Ga0136613_10002283_pt1 | contig 10244 bp, 13 predicted proteins | sample AntDrymUQ2722106_2_FD_106649 | JGI IMG/M metagenome (GOLD analysis project Ga0136613, IMG submission 106649) | Polar desert sand microbial communities from Dry Valleys, Antarctica - metaG UQ272 (21.06) | ecosystem: Environmental > Terrestrial > Soil > Desert | place: Antarctica: Dry Valley... | reverse complement strand
TCTTTGGCCCCCAGCTGGGGGCCGCCGTTGGGGACTCTGTGGGTTTGGGCTCTGTCCCCCGTCTCCTATGGAACGTCGTGCTGTGGCCGGTCCTCTTCTGCGAAGTCCTCTTAGCCTTCTCCCTCGTCTACTACTTCGCCCCCGACGTCGAGCAGCGCTTCCGGTGGGTTAGCCTTGGCTCGATCATCGCCGTCACTTTGTGGATCGTCTTCTCCGTCTTGTTCTCGCTCTACGTCAATAACTTCGGCTTCTTCAACGCCACCTACGGCTCTTTGGCCGGCGTGGCGATCTTCCTGTTCTACATCTACTGGTCGGCGTTAATCATGCTGGTCGGCGCCGAGATGAACCAAGTTATAGAAGAACACATCCCTGAAGGCAAGAACGAGGGCGAGAAAACAATCAACGCCGATCAGTAGCCAGGCTAGTAAAGAGGATTCGGAAAGATGAACGAACGACAGGAGGTAACGCGTGGCTGATCCAACCCTGCTCGAAGGAGTCACCACAAAGACCGTGGACACCTCTCGGCTGAGGATGCACCTGTTGACCGGCGGCACCGAAGGCGGAGAGCCGGTCTTCTTCGTCCACGGCAACGTCTCCTCCTCGCGCTTCTTCGAGGAGACTCTGGCGGCGCTGTCCGGCGAAGTTGGCTACTGGGGACTCGCCCCCGACCTGAGGGGGTTCGGGGGCTCGGAGACGAAGCCATTGGACGCCACCCGGGGCCTTGGGGACTTCTCCGATGATCTCTACGCTCTTGCTGACGCTTTAGGGCTGGAGGGCAGGAAGATCCACCTGGTCGGCTGGTCGGTGGGGGGTACGATAGCCGTGCGCTATGCTATGGATCACCCGGATATGGTGGCCTCGCTGACCCTCGTAAACCCGATGTCCCCTTACGGGTTCGGGGGAACCAAGGAGGACTCCGGAATTCCGTGCTGGCCAGATTATGCCGGGTCCGGGGGAGGGACGACCAACCCCGAGTTCGTACGACGCCTGAGGGAAGGCGACCGGAGCGAGGAGGACCCGAACTCCCCCCGCAACGTGATGAACGCTTTCTACTTCAAGCCCCCTTTCAGGGCGCCGGAGGAGAGGGAGGAGGTCCTCCTCTCCTCCATGCTCTCCACGAAGGTAGCGGAGGAAAACTACCCGGGGGACGCGACTCCTTCTGATAACTGGCCGAACGTGGCGCCGGGCAAGGGAGGCATGAATAACGCCATCTCGCCCAAATATTGCGACTTGGGCGGCCTCGCCAGGATAGACCCGAAGCCTCCCGTGCTCTGGATCCGCGGTGCCGACGACGCGATTGTCTCCGACGCTTCGCTTTTGGACTTCGGCTTCCTCGGAAAACTGGGGGCGGTACCGGGGTGGCCGGGAGAGGAAGTGTACCCCCCGCAGCCCATGGTCTCCCAAATTCGGGCCGTACTCGAGGCCTACGCTCGGAACGGAGGGAGCTACCGGGAAGAAGTGATCGGAGACTGCGGACACTCGCCGCATGTCGAGAAGCCCGAGGAGTTTCGATGGACCCTCTTCGGCTTTCTTGAGGAGCAGGTGGGCGGAACGGTTCTGTAAGTGGTGGATTATGGACCGGCATGAAGTTCAGTATCTCCGCGAACCCTCCGTATCATCAGGACAAGCATCGCACAACCTGACACGTACCCACTACACCCTTCGATACATTTTGGATCCAAGGCGGCCTTTCGGACTTTCCGGGGCAGCGACGGTGTATTAAGGTGTTTCGTGGTACTCGTCACGGTGCGGCGGGTGGAGCATTGGGAAAGCCGCGATTCTCGCGGGGCAATCTTCTCAGAGAAAGGTAAGCAAAAATGCTGAAGAGCAGGGCGGCGCGACCGCCGGACCTCGCCACCTCTTACTGGCTTATCGAGAAACATGAGGCCGGCCGGACGGAGGTGCCCACTGTCCACCTGGAGAGCGGGGGAGAAGCCCTGCCGGTCTTCAGCTGGGTAGAAGAAGCCAGGATGTTCCTAGATCTCGGCGCGTTCGAGGAGGGCGGCTGGGCTATCCGCGAGAGCACGGCCGGGGGACTCGTCTCCATGCTCGAAGAGGATCTTCGCGCGGAGATCGAGTTCGTGGCTCTGGACCCGATGCCGGAGATGGTAACTCCGATGTTCGGCACGATGATCTCCCTCGTTACCTTGGATCGGCAAAGCTTTATAGACGGCCACATCGGCAGAGAGGAGCCCCTGGGCCGGCGACTCGAGTGATCCGGGCTGAGGCCCCAATCGTCAGGGGGGAGACGCAAGTCGGAGGAGCTCGCGCACCCGCAACCAGGGCGGCGATGTCTTCGGAAGGGGTGCAAAGAGGCGTGTGCCGAAGTCCGGCGTTGCTAGACTAAGGGATACGCATCAAGAGAAGTACAAAGGAACGCCGGGCAGAGTCTGGCGCACGCATAGGAGGTATATTGAAGTATCTAAAGGCAGTATTGGTAGGTTTGGGGCTCGCGCAGGTGGCTACCCTGATCACCACCATCTACCTGCACCGGGTCCTCTCGCACAAGGCCATCCGGCTCCATCCGGCCCTGACCATGTTCATGCGCCTCTCCACCTGGATGCTCACCAGCATCTCGCCGAGGGAGTGGGTCGCAGTCCACCGCAAGCACCACAACTTCAGCGACGTAGACGGTGATCCTCACAGCCCCCACATCGAGGGGTACTGGAAGATCATGATAGGCAACGTCTACTACTACCGCCGCGAGGCGAACGACGATAACACGATGGAGAAGTACGCCTCCGACCTCCCCTTCGACCGGCTCGACAAGACGCTCTTGAGGAACGGAACCCTCGGGTTCTCCTTGACAGGCCTGATCCTGGTTCTCCTGATGGGCCTCTGGCCCGGTCTGGTGGCGATCTCTACGCTGGCCGTCGTGTACCTGCTCTTGAACGCCGCGATCAACGGCGCCGGACATACCTTCGGCTACAAGAGCTTCGAGAACGACGCGACGAACCTCAAGCTACTGGCGCTGATCACCTTCGGCGAGGGCCTGCACAACAACCACCACGCTCGACCCGCCTCCGCGAAGCTCTCCGCGTTCCGTGGCGAGTTCGACCCTGCGTGGCCCGTGATCCAGCTCCTGCAAAAGGTCCGGCTGGCCGAGGTTCTCACCAAGGCCGAAGAAGGCTGGGGGAACCACCGCCGCCGCCTCCCCGAGCCGACCGTAGTGCGCCCCACCGCTGGCATCGCCACCGCCGACGCCAACTCTTCCATGAAGAAATCAGCCTAACATCAGGCAAAGTAGCGCCTTTCGGGCGTACATCCGGTTGTCCACCTGTGGTCGAAGACCCGGCTCCGCGAGCCATCTATAAGCGGCGTTCGTAACTTAGACGAAGACCGCAGGGCGAACCTCGCCGACGAGCTGCCTCGATAAAGCACTCTTGAGCACGCATCCGCTGATCCCCAGCCTCAAGAAAGTACGAATGGGGGCAGGATCTTCGAACATGGTGACTATCATCACCTTCGGCGTAGGCTCGACCGCGCATATCCGGTCGAGGGCTTCCCTGGTCTTCTCGAACGGCATCTGCACCTGTATGATCACCATGTCGAGCTTCATCCGGCGGGCCAGGGCCCCTGGATGTTGGTCGTCTCCCCGACCAATTCCGAGGCCCCATAGGAGGTCAGGAGTTCGGCCAGCCCCTCACGAAACATGGTTTTGTGGTCGGCCAGCAGCATCGTCGTGGGACGCTTATCCACCGCTTACCCCCCTCTACACCCTTTGGTACATTTTTGGTCCGAGGCGGCCTTCCAAGCCTTCCCGAACGACCACGTCTGGTTTATAAAGTGGCTCGCTGCGCACCCAATAACCGGCGCGGCGGGGAGGACGTCGTGAAAGAGGCGACCCCCGCTGAGATGACCGTCTCACGGAAGTGAGCAGGAATGTTGAGGAGCAGAGCGGCGACCACCGAACCTCGCCACCGCTTACTGGCTGATCGAGAAGCACGAGGCGGACGGATGGAGGTGCTAACCGTCGGCCTCGGCGGCGAAAAGAAGCCCCGCCGGTCTTCAGGTCCGAGGAGTAACAATGTGCACAGCAGCATCGTCCAGGTCGGTGAAACGCGCGGAATCCTTCCAAGTCAATCTAGGGGAGTGACCGGACACGACGTAGATTTTGAAGGAAGTGATCACTAACTCATGCGTTCACAGATGAAAAACATAGACGAAGAACCAAAGACACTTACGCTATCGGATGGGGTGAACGTTCCTGTTCGAATCATCCAGCCCGATGACATTTCCGCGCTGCAGAGGTTTCACGGCCGGCTTAGCGAGCGGTCGATCTACCTGCGTTTCTTCGGTTCTATGAAAGAGCTGAGCGATGAGAAGGCCAGGTATTTCGCCCACACCGATAGCGTAGACCACTTCGCCTTGGTCGCTCTGGATCCCGACGAACCGGACGAAATTGTCGCGGTCACACGCTACGACCGCGAAGCGGGTAGCGAACGGGCCGAGTATGCGGCCCTCGTGGAGGACCTCTGGCAGGGACGCGGGGTGGGTATCAGTTTGACCCGCCGACTGATTGATGTCGCGCGTGATAGAGGAGTTAGGCGCTTCTACGCACTGGTGATGCACGGAAACAAGGGCATGCTGAGGCTGCTTCGGAGCCTCGATCTTCCCGAACGCGAGCGTCGAGAGGGGAACGACAAGTACGTCGAGGTTGAGCTATAGGAGCTATACCCCCCAACCACAACCTGCCAAATAATGGTATCTCTCGAAGCAGTCTCGGCGATAGCGCCGAGCCGAGGAGGAATCGAGAAAGCGATGCTTGAAGCGGCTGAGATAGACGAGAGACGTGGCTTGCGGGACACCTTCCAGATAAGGGTGCTCGTTGCCGACGACCACGCAATGGTCCGCGAGGGGATGGCGGAGATGCTCTCGCTCAACGAGGACATCGAGATCGTCGGGCAGGCCGGAGACGGCCGCGAGGCGGTGGAGCTGGCGAAAGAGACGGGTCCGGACGTGGTAATCCTGGACGTCGAGATGCCGGTGATGGGAGCGCAGGCGGCGCTCAGGCGGCTGCTGGAGCTCTCGCCGCCGCCCAAGGTGGTCATCGTCACCGTGTTCGCCAACCAGCGCCTGGTGCGCGAGCTTCTGGGGCTGGGGGCGAGCGCATTCTTGACCAAGAACGCCTCGTCTCAGGACCTGGCCGCAACGGTGCGCTCCGTCACCCACGTATCGCCTGGGGAACCGGACAACATCACGATTACCATGCCCAGGGAAGACTTCGACGCGGAGGAGCCCGTGGAGAGCGACCTCTCCCGGCGAGAGTTGCAGGTCCTCCGTCTGGCAGCCCGCGGCATGGGCAACAAGGAGGTGGCGAACACCCTCCACCTCTCAGAGACGACCGTCAAGCGCAACCTGTCCAACGTCTACGGCAAACTCGACGTCAACAACAGGGGCGAGGCCGTGAGCAAGGCCGTCTCGGAGGGCTGGGTCTCCTCCTGGGACATCGCCAGGGACGAGTAGCCCCGCCCCGTTGCAGCACGGTTCCGCCCGCTCCACGGCTTGTCACGAGCGAGGATGGGAGGAAATGAGAGAGTTGTCGGACAAAGAGGAAGCTCCGCGAGCACGCTGGCCGAATTACTGGCTGCCCGGCGAGCATGAGACCAACAGCATGGACGTGCTCGCGGTCGACCTCAACGGTAGGGGGAAGCCCCTCGGAGCGTCCGAAGGGGGCTTTCAGGTCCGGCCAAGCGTCACCCAGTGTTGAAGAAGGCTGTTTGAACGATACGAATTTGCGTGTCTACGACGGTCTTTGACTCAGCGTCGATTCATCCTCGTTAACAGCCGAGATCAGGCTTCGGCGCGGTCTTGAACTCCGGTCGCACCAGCCATGCTCGCGCAGTGGGCGCAGCAGTAGAAGGAACCATTCGCCTCGACGCCGTGGCCGATGACCTTGACGCCGCAGTACTCGCAGGTCGGGGCGAGCGCGTGGATCGCGCACTCGAAACAGTCGAACACGTGTGGCTGGTCGCCCGGTCTCTCTACCCGGAACGCCTTGTCGTATTCATTGCCACAGACTTCACATTGAGCCATCTTCAACACCCTCTCCGCTACCGATCCGACTTACGTTCGTTTCGTTACCTACCCCCAGCAAGGGCCAAACAAACGGGCCCATCCGAGCAACTTGGCGCCCAATCTCCCGGTGCAATTCGTTGGTAGCTCTGCCAACCGGGCGTTGAGACGGTCGAGCAACCCTTCCCGTCGTTCGAGGTCCACGTTCGCCACCACGAAGGCTTCGAGCGCCTTCCGGTCCGGTTGGTTCTCGTCGGTTTCCAACTCGCTCGTCGGGTCCTTACTCCTCCCCACCAAGTAGCGTTTACGAGCATGGTCTTGCGAATCTTCCTGTCTCTACGACTTCTGCCGAGAATACCTCTGCAAGTATGTCCGGAGCCACCCAGGTTCAAAACCTGGCCTGAGACCCAGGCCGGTAACCACCGGAAGCTCTAGGATGGGCTCCGATCCGGTTCCCGGTCGGGCTCCGGCAAGCGACCCATGACGGCCCGAAGTCCGAAGTCGCCCGGCAAGTCGGAGGTGAAGCGACGGATGCCCAGTATCTTACGGGCATCGACGCTAACAGCGCGACCGGCCAGGTGCGGGAAGATAGCTCGCGCGGCGTAGATCGGGTCCTCCCCCTTGAGGCGCACGAGGCCCTTGCGCTTGCGGGCACCCTCCTCCTTCATCGCGTAGAGGCTCGACTCCCCCGCCCCGGCACAGCAGATAGCCATCCGGTGCCAGTCGAGGACTAGCGCCTCGCCGGGCCGGAGTAGCTCCCGCGCCGCCGGCGTCATCCGTACCTCGAAAGCATAACGGTCCATGGCTCGAGAGTTTAGCAGAGCCGTGTGCTTATGAGTCCATGCATATGGGCGTATCTCGGCTTGCCACTGGGATGGTAGAGTTTCGGTGGGGTTAGGAGCGCGGAAGGAAGGCGATGATTTCCGAGACCTCGCAGACGGACGGCCGGGACAACGTCCTGCTCGTTGAGACCAGCGGGCTCACCAAGCACTACGGCCGCCGGATCACCGCGGTCGACGACCTGGATCTGGGCGTCCGGCGCGGCGAGGTGTACGGCTTTCTCGGACCCAACGGCGCGGGCAAGACCACGACGCTCAGGATGCTGCTCGGCCTGATCAAACCGTCCTCCGGGACCGCGACCGTGCTGGGCGAGGAGCCGGGCACGCCGGCGGGGCTCGCGAGGATCGGCGCTTTGGTCGAGTCCCCGGCTTTCTACCCGTACCTCTCGGGAAGGGACAACCTGCGGGTGATGGCCAGATACTCGGGCGTGGCGCCCTCGCGGGTGGAAGAGGTCTTGCAGCAGGTGGAGCTCTCCGGAAGGGCGAGCGACAAGTTCAAGAAGTACTCGCTCGGGATGAAGCAGCGGCTCGGCGTGGCGGCCGCGCTACTCAAGGACCCCGAGCTCCTCATCCTCGACGAGCCGGCGAACGGCCTGGACCCGAAGGGGATGGCGGACATGCGCGCGATCATCCGCGGGGTCAGGGGCGAGGGCAAGACGGTCTTGCTCTCCAGCCACCTGTTGGGAGAAGTCGAGCAGATCTGCGACAGGATCGGCGTGATCCTGAGAGGCAAGCTCGTCGTCGAGAGGACGATGGAGGAGCTCCGGGGCCGGGAAGAAGGGCTGCTGGTGCGGGCGGAGCCCCTGGAGGAAGCAGCGCGGGTAGCGCGGGATCTCCCGGAGGTCGAAGAAGCGCAGATGGCCGACGGGATGCTCAGGATCACCGCGGACCCGGCGCGCGCGGCGGAGATCAACGCCGGCCTCGTGAACGCGGGGGTGCGGGTGAGCGAGCTCAGACCGGTCGAACGCTCCCTCGAAGAGATGTTCCTGGAGCTCACCGGGGGCGAGACGGTCTGATGGGCGCGAGCTTCATGGCCGAGCTTCTCAAGCTATACAAGCGCCCGGCCGTGTGGGTGATCGCGGCGATCTGGCTGGTCTTCGTGGTCCTGTTAGCCTACGCCCTCCCCTACGCGCTCTTCGCCAACCTCCCCCAGCCCGAGCCTTCCGAGGACGTCCCTGCCGAGATGCAGTCCGAGATGCAGGCCCAGAACGAGGCCGCCTCCGAGCAGTTGATGTCGCAGCTGTACCCCGAGAACCTGGTCGCCTACGTGCTCTCGAACATCTCCGGCACCGGGGGTACGCTGGCCCTGATCCTCGGGGCGCTGGTCGTGGGCAGCGAGTACGGCTGGGGAACTTTGAAGACCGTCCTCTCCCAGCGACCGGGCAGGCTCGTCGCCTTCTTCGCGAAGATGCTCGCCCTCGGCGCGGCGCTCGTACTGTTCGTCTTGCTGGCTTTCGTGGTCGGGGGCATCTGCAGCCTCGTCGTGGCCGGGGTTCAGAGCGCCACGGTAGACTGGCCGTCGCTCGTGGAGTTGCTCGAAGGGTTGGGGGCCGGCGCAGTCATCCTCGCCGTCTGGGCGGCGCTCGGCGTCTTCCTCGCGACGCTCTTCCGGAGCACCACGCTCGCCATCGGGCTCGGGCTCTTCTACGCCCTCGCCCTCGAGGGCCTTATCTTCGGCCTGCCGATCCAGAACGAATCCTTCCAGGACGCCCGCCGGTTCTTCCTCGGACAGAACTCCGGCTTCCTCGCCGACTCCTTCGCCGGAAGCTCCCTCCAACAGCCCCTCGTACCACCGGGCCCGGACATAGGGGCCGCGCAGTCCGCGCTGGTGCTTTGCCTCTACCTCGCGGCGTTCGTCCTCATCGCCGCCCTCGCCTTCCGACAGCGAGACGTGGCGTAGCGGCCGACCGTCAGTCCTCGTCCGTGGACATGATGGCGATCTCGCGCAGCATGACGTGTCACGCCGAGGCACGAGGCGCATTGCGTCGTATCCGCATCGCGCAACGGGCAACCAGATCCCCTCCGCTCCCGCGGAGCTTGGGCGCGTCTGGTAGTAGGATCTCGGAGGACCAACAGGAAGGGAGCCGGCGCTTTGGCAACGTTGCCCCAAAGACTTACCTTGATCTTCGACGGGGCGTGAGGGTTCTGAACCTGGTCGGTGCGCCTCATCGAGAGGCTCGACCGCGACCGCCGCGTGACGGCGGTGCCCTACCAGAAGCCAGGGGCCTCCGCCTCGGCCGGCCTGACGATAAAGGAGTGCGAGAAGGCCGTCTGGGCCGTCGCGCCCGACGACGGACGCTACCGGGGGGCAGGGGCGGTCAACGCTTCCCTCGCGGTCGCCACGGGCGTCGCGCTGCCGCTTCTCGCGTATAGTCTTCCCGGAGTTCGGCAGTTGGAAGACCTGGCTTACGGTTTCATCGCCGCCGTTCGCGGCAAGCTACCCGGCGTCGAGCCTTACTGCAAACAACATCCCGAAGAGTGCCGGTAGCTACTCTTCCGAGCCGTCACGCCCGCCTTTTCGGTGTCCGTCCGCTTCTTTTTCTTGGTAGCGGTTGGTTATGGGCATGCGGCGGTCGCGGCCGAAGGAGCGGGCGGTGACCTTTATACCGGTCGGGACCTGGCGGCGCTTGTACTCGGCCCTATCGACCAGGCTCACGGCGCGCTTCACGTCCTCCTCGTCGAAGCCGGCGGCGATGATCTCGCCTATCCCCTTGTCCTCTTCGACGTAGGCCTCGAGGATTGGGTCGAGGATCTCGTAGGGCGGCAGGGAGTCGGTGTCACGCTGGTCTTCTCGAAGCTCGGCGGACGGCTCCTTGGAGAGGACGGATTCGGGAATAATCTCACGCCCCTCCACCTCGTTTATGTGCCAGGCGACGCGGTAGACGAGGGTTTTGGGGACGTCCTGGATCACGGAGAATCCGCCGGCCGTGTCGCCGTAGAGCGTCGAGTACCCGACGCTCGACTCGCTCTTGTTGCCGGTGGAGAGGACGACCCAGCCGAACTTGTTGGAGAGGGCCATGAGGATGTTCCCTCGGATCCGGGCCTGAATGTTCTCCTCGGTCTCGTCTTCGGGCAACCCCTTGAAGTGCTCCTGGAGCATCTCCCGGTACGCGTCGAAAGCTGGCCCTATAGGTACCTCTAGCGAATCTATCCCGAGGTTCTTGACGAGCGCCCGCGCGTCGGTGTTGCTCTCCTCGGAGGTGTAACGACTCGGCATGAGAACGCCGGTCACGTTCTCGGGACCGAGCGCCCGGGCCGCGACGGCGGCGCCGAACGACGAATCTACCCCGCCCGAGAGCCCGAGTACGGCCCGCGAGAAGCCGTTCTTCCGGAAGTAGTCCCCAAGCCCCAAGACCAGCGCCTCTAGCACCTCCCCCTCCTCGGAGAGCG
>Ga0136613_10002282_pt1 | contig 10247 bp, 11 predicted proteins | sample AntDrymUQ2722106_2_FD_106649 | JGI IMG/M metagenome (GOLD analysis project Ga0136613, IMG submission 106649) | Polar desert sand microbial communities from Dry Valleys, Antarctica - metaG UQ272 (21.06) | ecosystem: Environmental > Terrestrial > Soil > Desert | place: Antarctica: Dry Valley... | reverse complement strand
CGTCGGCACCGTCCGTAACAGGCTCGATCTCGCTCGACGGCTCTAGCCACTGGTTGCAAGCCCTTGGCGAGCGTTCTCTGACATTGAGCGTGATCGTCTACAGCCCGTCGTCCTCTGTTGGAAACGCGACGCGCTCCCTCCGGCCCGCGCCTTCAGACGTGGGCGAGACCCGTCTTGAGCTTCCACCGAGGACTGCGATCATCCGGACAACGAAGGCACAACACGAAGGCTCGCTACGGCGGGGCGTCTGGGACACACCCGACCGCTGCCAGCGCGACTGGTGTGCCCTAGGCTTCTGCGGGTTCGAGTCGGCCGGTTGCGACGTCGTAGACGAACGCGTGCACCGTGTAGCTGGCTGGCAAAAGACCGGATTCGCGGATGCGGCGGACGCTGGCGGCGACTCTCTCCTGACAGTCAGGGAACGGCTGGAAGTCGATGTGCGTGGCTTCAACGCCCTGCCGTTCGCGCAGCGAGGAGCGCAGCTCCTCGTTAGAGAAGGTGAGCATGCCGCAGTCTGTGTGACCGATGACAAACGCCTCCTGGGTTCCCAGCAGATGGTGGGAGATGACGAGGGAGCGGAGGGCGTCATCGCTCGCCAGGCCTCCGGCGTTACGGATCACGTGCGCGTCTCCCTCCTCAAGCCCCAACGCACGGGCTGGATCGATGCGCGCGTCCATGCAGGTGAGGATCGCGAACCGTCTGCTTGGGGGCATGGGCAGCGAGGCCTTGCTGAAGTCGGCCGCGTAGGTGTCGTTGGCGGCGAGGACTTCCTCCAGGACGGACATCGAACCCTCCCTCCTTTACCAAATGAAGTAACAAAACTATCCGAAGTGAAGTACTATGGCAACCCTCAGCCTGCTACGTGCGGAAGAGGAGGTGGTGGAGGGATGACCCTCAAGATCGGCGACACGGCACCGGACTTCACGGCGCAGACTACGGAGGGCGAGATCGGCTTCCACGACTGGATCGGCGACTCGTGGGCAGTGCTGTTCTCACACCCGAAGGACTTCACACCGGTCTGCACGACCGAGCTCGGCTACATGGCGAAGATCAAGCCCGAGTTCGATAGCCGCAACGTCAAGATCATCGGCCTCTCCGTCGACTCGACGGGCGATCACGAAGCGTGGGCCAGGGACATCGAGGAGACGCAGGGCCAGGCGCCCAACTATCCGATCATCGGCGACGCCGACTTCAGCGTCTCGAAGCTGTACGGGATGCTCCCCGCCGAGATCGAGGGCGATCCGAAGGAGCGCACGCCCGCCGACAACCAGACGGTGCGAAACGTCTTCGTCATCGGCCCGGACAAGAAGGTCAAGCTCGTCCTCGTCTACCCGATGACGACGGGCCGCAACTTCGACGAGGTGCTCCGGGTCATCGACTCCTTGCAGCTCACGGCGACCCACCGCGTTGCGACGCCCGTCAACTGGAAGCAGGGCGAAGACGTGATCATCGCCGGTTCGGTCTCCAACGACGAGGCGAAGGAGATCTGGCCGGACGGCTGGGAGTCGCCGAAGCCGTACATCCGTATCGTGCCGCAGCCGAGCTGATCGATCGGGAGGAACTGAGACGGACGAGCGGGCGGCGCTCGGTGTGGCCGCCTGCTCCGTCATGACCACGAGCGCGTCTAATCGTCACCTGTTCGACGTCGTGCCGGGCGACGTACTGCACGACCGGTTTGACCTGGAGACGGAGTCCGACCTCCGCTGGGCCAAGAGCCGGACCGCGATCGCGGCTGTCGCGGTATGGCGGATGTGCGACACGGTCGCGAGTTCGGAGGAGGCCCGCTCGTGCACAGCCGCGGAAGCATCCCTCTCGTGTTATCGGAGGACGGGAGCGGCTGCGACAAGCCGCTGACGGGTGTGGGAGAACTCAGGAGAATGGACGTCTTCTATCGACGCGTGCGCCTGAGATGCTTGCGCTCGGCGACGTCACTGCACCGCTGCGGACCACGTGCGTCACGGCAGCGGCTGGCGGTCGCGCGTTGCGTGGTTGGGTGCACGATTGTCGCCTCGCTGCGACGCGGGCGGCGGGATTGCCTGGGCGGTGATCAGTCGGGCGCCGCGGCCGCGTGTGAAGAAGCTGAACGTCCAGCGGATGAAGACGAGGAGTCGATTCTGGAGACCGATCAGGTAGAAGAGGTGCACGAACAGCCAGGTGAGCCAGGCGAGCAGGCCGCTGAGCTGCAGGCCCTTGATGTCGGCCACGGCTTTCCCGCGTCCGATCGTGGCCAAATTTCCCTTGTCGCGGTAGTGGAAGGGAGGTGGCTGCCGGCCGCGGAGGCGGTCGCGGATCGCGCGGGCGGCGTAGCGCCCTTGCTGCATCGCCACCGGCGCGAGCCCCGGCAGCGAGACGGGGTTCCCGTCGGCGTCGTGCACTTGCGCCATGTCACCGAGCGCGATCACCTCGGGGTGGCCGGGCAGGGTCAGATCCGGGCCGACGGTGACCCGCCCGGCGCGGTCAAGGCCGGTGCCGGCCTCGGCGGCGAGCGCAGCCGCCAGCTCCGAGGCGACGACGCCGGCGGCCCAGACGACGGTTCGCGAGGCTACCCGTTCGGTCGCTCCCGTCGCGGTCGTGAGCGTCACCGACTCCTCGTCGATGTCGACGACCTTGTGTGCGGGCAGCGGCGTGACGCCGAGCTGCTCGAGCGCTCGCGCTGCGCGCTCGGAAAGGCGGGGCGGGAACTGGGGGAGGATGTGCTCGGCCATCTCGACGAGCAGAATCTGCGTCGCCCGGGTGTCGACTGTGCGGAAGTCGCGGCGGAGTGTGTCGCGGGCGATTTCGCCGATCTGTCCTGCTAGTTCGACGCCGGTGGGGCCGGCGCCGACGACAAGGAAGGTCAGCAAGGCGGCGCGGCGGTCTCGGTCCGATTCCAATTCGGCTGCTTCGAACGCCGTCAAGATGCGGCGGCGGACCTCGAGGGCGCTCTCGAGCGACTTGACGTCGGGCGCGAGCGCGCGCCACTCGTCGTGGCCGAAGTAGGAGTAACTCGATCCCGCGGCGACGACCAGGCTGTCGTACGGGATCGTCGGTGGTTCGCCGCCGTTCGGGAGTCGGCCGAGCAGGACGTGCCGACCCGCAAGGTCGAAATCGGTGACTTCGCCGAGGAGGACGCGAACGTTTCTGTTGCGCTTGAAGATGCCGCGCAGCGGCGAGGCAATCTCGCCGGGCGAGAGAGCGCCCGTTGCGACCTGGTAGACGAGTGGCTGGAACAGGTGGAAGTTGCGCCGGTCGATCAGCGTGATCTCAACCGGCGCGCGGCGCAGCTTCCGCACCGCCTGCAGCCCTCCGAATCCGCCCCCGACGACGACGACGCGGTGGCGAGGGTTTGCTGCGCCGTCTCCGGCTGCCGTCACGGGCGTCAACCTACGCGATCGGAGGCTCAGGCCCTCCGGCCGAACAGGCCGGCGTCGCTTCGCTTCCTTCTTGTGCCCGTTATCGCTGATGCGCGGATGGACGCGGTCGACACCAGGACGTAGGCCCGGCTCCGTCCGCCGGAGCGACCATGCCAGCGGGTCCTCCGACCGTCGATCCAGGATCAAGCTTGGGTCGTTGTCGCCTTTCCGCCACCGTGCGACAACAGCGCGCATCGACAGGTCGCTGGCAGCCACTCGCGAGCCAACTAGCGCGTGTAGACGTTCGACCCCGTCCCGCCCAGGAGGTAGCCGTGCCACAGCAGGATGCGCACAGGCGCATCCTGCTTCACCGGCCTACGTGAGATGGAAGTAGAGCGCGTAGAGCAGAGCGACGGCCGGGTTCGACGTGTGCACGTTGACGTCGGACGGGACGTCGAGCAGCGCTTCCGAGTAGTTGAAGACGATCTTCACGCCTGCGCCGATCAGTGCGTCTGCCGCATCCTGAGCGCTGTCGGCCGGCACCGCGATCACCCCGACGATGATGTTGCGGTCGCCGCAGATCTCGGCGACATCCTCGATCGAGCTGACCTTGAGGTTTCCCACCCGCTGGCCCACCTTCTCCGGGTCGTTCTCGAAGATGGCGGTGATCGTGATGCCGTGCTCCGCGAAGATCGGGGAGCTCGCGATCGCGCTGCCGAGGCGGCCCGCGCCGGCGAGGGCGATGTTGTGCTGCCCCTGCGTGCGCAGGATCCTTCTGATCTCGTCGAGCAGCGCGTCCGTGTGGTAGCCGACTCCGCGCTTGCCGAACTTCCCGAAGGCGGAGAGATCGCGGCGGATCTGCGTGGCGTTGATGTTCGTGTACTCCGAGATCTCCTGCGATGAGATGCGGTCCTTGCCCATCTTCCTCGCCTGGGTCAGGACCTGGAGGTACCTGCTCAGGCGGGCGGCGACTCCGACCGTCAGGCGCTCGGCCACGTACTCCCCCCGTTCACGGCTTGTAACAAAACGTCACGATTCTGCCAGCGGCGGTCCTATGCCCGCCGAGAGATCGCCGTCGATGTTCACGAGGTCGAGCTCGAAGCCGAGCTCGACCTGCGCGTCGCGCACGACCGCGACGGCGCGCTCGCAGAGGTGGCGCGACGTCAGCGCGTGTCGTGATCTGGCGGAACCGCGACGTTGGCCGCGTCAAGGATACGGACGAAGCACAACACCCAGGGGCGGCGGGGCTCAGGCCCGCGGAAGTGCAACACCGCCGCCGGGACGAGGGGCGTCGGGCGCGGCGCCCCGGTGCCCTTGCGCGTGAAGTCACGGTCACGGCGAGGCCGCGCTGGGAAAACTGACGCCGCCTCCTGACGCCGCGCAAGGAGCGCTTAGTGCCCGTAACCATGCGCTATTGCGGTACGCGTCTGACGCCGTAACGCCACTGACACCATGGCGTCAGTGAGAGGCCGCGTCGGTTCCTAGCCCGCCCGCTTAACGCACCAGAAGCGCACCAGCTCGAGACTGCCAAATCAACCGCAGAATGTGTGCATCTTCGGACCAGACGGTGATGCGGCGGCCTCCCGGAGACGAAACCCGAGCCGGAAGAGGACTCGAGTGCTGCGCGAAAACGGCTTGGGCAAAGCAAAAGCGCGAGAGCACTGACACGCTCTCGCGTGTCGGTGCGTGGGCAACGGTCTACCCGGTCAAATGACGGGGTTGCATGCGGGGGCACGGACGTCGCATTTCCTGTCGTGAACAGGGTTTCCGGTGATTGGAATGCGTCAATGACGCGAATGCGGGTACGGCATTGGGGTGGACGCGTACTTGTTCTATAGACGGCAGGCGCGTAGACGTTTCCGCCTGCAAATGCAGGGCTTCAAGCAGTCATGAGACGATGAGACGTAGAGACGGGCACCGTCTCATGGAACACGCGCGCGCCAAAATAAGACCGCAACCATCCCTTTTTCGGCTATGACGACGGGCTCGGCGTCTAATCCCTTATGTGAGGGGTTTGCCTGACGGTAGTAGTTGAGCGCTCAACACTTGAGCAGTACAGGCTTTCCGGGCGCGAACTGAGTACGAGAGGGTGGACATCACCGCCCGCAGGGAGCGGACGCGGAGGCGGCGGAGGCGATGCTCGCCGCTGGCCCCGGGATTAGCGCCTGACCTAAAACAAGCGCTGGCGGCTAGCTATGAACCGTCCAGAGACGCTTACGTTCGCCAGGCCGGGCGAACATCCTCGTTCGCATGCCGAGCGACAGCATGGTCACGCTCTCAGCGAGCGCTGCGAACCAGCTCGCGGACTGACCGCTCACGCGCGTGCGCCCTCGGCCGAGCCGGCGCGCAGCGATTCTGCCGCTGCGAGTATCTCGCGCTCGTAGAAGTCGAAGAACCCGTTCTGATCGGGCCCGATCTGATGCACGTACACGTGGTCGAACCCGGCGTCGACGAACTCTTGGATGGCCTCGAGGTGGCGGTCCGGGTCCGGCCCGCAGACGATCGTCTTGGCGATGTCCTCTTCCGCGACCATCTTCGACGTCGCCTCGAAGTGTCCGGGAAGGGGAAGCTCCTGGGTGAGCGGTCCGTGGAGGCCGGCGATCGGCCACCACTCGTGAGCGGTCCGGAGACCCTCGGGCTCGCTCTTCGCCCAGCACACCGTGAGCTGCCCGTACTTCGGGCCCTCTCCGCCGGCACCCGCGAACGCCTCGACGAGGTCCGCTTCCGGCGCAGTGCACACGAGACCGTCGCCGATGCGGCCGGCGAGCTCAGCCGCCTCCGGCCCCCCGGCGGCGACGACGACCTCGATCGGCTTCTCCGGAAGCGTGTAGATCCTCGCGTCCTCGACGCGGTAGTGCTTGCCCTCGAAGCTGCAGAGCTCGCCCTTCCAGAGCAAGCGCATGACCTCCACGGCCTCCTCGAGCATCTCGCGCCGCTCCTGCGCCGAGGGCCAGCGATCGCCCAGCACGTGCTCGTTCAGGTTCTCGCCGGTGCCGACGCCGAGGAAGAACCGGTCCGGCAGCATCGACGCGGCGGTGGCAGCAGCCTGGGCGACTATCGCGGGATGTATGCGGATCGTCGGGCACGTGACCCCGGTCCCGATCCTCAAGTCTTCGGTCGCGAGCGCGATGCCACCGAGGACGCTCCATACGAAAGGACTCTGGCCCTGCCGGTCGATCCAGGGATGGAAGTGGTCCGAGATCAACGCGTACGAGAATCCGGCGTTCTCCGCGCGCCGAGCATTGCGGACGAGATCGAGCGGTGAGTGCTCCTCGCTCGAGATCGCGTAGCCCAGGTCCATCGACTCGAGCGATACCCGGCACCCACGACCTGCAAACCGACGCGGTTTGTTTTACGCGCACCAAGCGGGGAATCCCGTTCCCGAATCGATTCATGCGAACCAGGAGGATCCATATGCGCTCGACTTCCGCATTCTTGATGGGGGCCGGCACGGCTTATCTCTTCGATCCGCGGCAGGGCAAGGGACGCCGTCACCAGCTCCGCGACCGCTCGTTGAGAACTCTACGCCGCGTCGAGAGAGTGGGAACCGGAAAGGTGAAGTTCGCCGGCGGCCACCTCCGAGGGCTCGTCGCCGTCGCCCGCCGCACGCTGATGCGGCCCGCAGTCGCGACCGACGACGACGCGGTCACGCAGCGCATCCGTAGCGACGCGTTTCGCAACGTGGACGTGCCGACCCAGGGAGTGGATGTCATCGTCGAGAAGGGCATCGCGAACCTGCGCGGCTCGGTCGCCAGCATCGCTGACTCCGACCAGCTCGTCGCCCGTGTGAGCAGGGTTCCGGGGGTCCGCGATGTCGCCACCGAGTTCAAGGTCACCGGAGAGTAACCTGATACCCGAGCTGTTCGAGCAACCTGAGCCGGCCGGGACCGAGCTTCCCGACGACATCGTGGCCCTCGTCGAGCAGGGCCAGCGGGACGGCTGTCTTACGCTGTCCGAGGTCGAGGCGTTGCTCGTCGCGCATGAGCTCGAGGACGACCTCGTTGCCGATCTGCACGAGGAGCTCGAGCGTCGCGGCATCGAGGTGACGGACGACTGCGTCCGCGGCGACGCGGGCGACCCCGTGTACTCGAACGGCGAGCTCGCGGCCGCGACCACCGACGGTCTTCAGCTGTTCCTGAACGAGATCGGCCGGTATCCGTTGCTGACGGCACAGGAAGAGGTCGAGCTTGCGAAACGGATCGAGCGCGGAGATGCGGCGGCGAAGGAGCTGATGATCAACTCGAACCTGCGGCTCGTCGTCTCGATCGCGAAGCGCTACCAGGGCCACGGGCTCTCGCTGCTCGACCTCATCCAGGAGGGAGTGCTCGGGCTCATCCGCGCGGTCGAGAAGTTCGACTGGCGCCGCGGCTTCAAGTTCTCCACCTACGCGACCTGGTGGATTCGGCAGGCGGTGCAACGAGGTGTCCAGAACCGTTCGCGCGTGATCCGCGTCCCTGTTCACGTCGCCGAGCTCGAGCGCCGCGCGAGTCGTGTGGAGCGAGAGCTCACGGGAAAGCTCGGGCGAGAGCCGACCGTGGAGGAAGTCGCAGAGGCGGCGATGATCCCGCTCGACAAGCTGCGTCAGGCGCGCGAGGCGGTTCGCACCCTCTCGAGCCTCGACCGACCGGTCGGCGAGGACGGCTCGGCCACGATGGGAGACTTGATCGCCGCACCTGGCGGGGAGGACCCGACGGCCGAGCTCGCCGTCAGCCTGGAGGACGGTGCGCTCGGGCGAGCGCTCGAGTCCCTCTCCCCCACTCAGCAGCGCGTTCTCGAGCTCCGCTTCGGGCTCTCGGGCGCCGAGCCGATCTCGCTACAGAAGGTCGGAGAGGAGCTCGGCCTCACGCGCGAGCGGGCCAAGCAGCTCGAGCGAAGCGCTCTCGAGCAGCTGAGCCGGAACCGCGAGCTGCTCGAGGAGCGCGAGGCGGCCTGAGAAAGCTGTTACGCCGCGGTTTGCGTGTCGTCGGTCACGAGCTCGTCGAAGACCGACCGGAAGTCGAGCATCGCCTTCCGGAGGTTCTCCGTATCTTGGTCGCCGTTCTCCGATGCGAGCATCGCGTGTCCGTGGCGATACCGCTCGACGACGTCCGGACGGTCGACGGCCACGTGAACCGCCTGAGTCTCCGCGTTCGTGTCGGCGGGATAGCCCCGGTCGGCGAGCACGCGCTCGACGACACGCTCGGCTGACCGAGCTGCGTCTTTCGGGTCGTTGACGAATCGCGCCTCCGCCTGGCGCCACTCCTCGAGATAACGCTCTCGCGCCGCTTCGGAGAGCGGACGGATGTCGAGCTCATCGTGGTCGCGCTCCACATCGGTCAGACGGCGCTCGCCGTCACGCCGACCCGAATCCGAGACGGCACGGTCGTACTCCGGTCCGAATCGCTCCTGCAGATGCGCTCGTTGACGCTTCTTCCTCCCTACGGACACGAGCGCAAGCACGAGCACCAGAGCGGCAGCCGCCACGACGGCGGCGATGACTATCCATACCCGGGTCTCCATAGCAACCTCCTTGGTCGCTGTCGGTCTTCCCGCGACCCCGACCGCGGAAACCTGTTTCGACGTCCTCCGCATGGGGCATCACCGAGAGGTCAGAAATCCCCTACCGCAAAGGGAGGCTCCATGGACACCGATCGCATCGAAGGCAAGGCGAAGGAGCTCGAAGGCAAGGTCACGGACGACGAGAGCCGTAAGGCCGAGGGCAAGGCCCAGGGAACGTGGGGCGAGCTCAAGGACAAGGCCGACGACGCATGGGAAGGCGCGAAGGACAAGGGCGAGGATCTCGTCGATCGGATCGACGGGGACGACGACAAGGACGACGTCGCCGACACCACGACTCGCTAGATCTCAGCGACCTCGAGGCTGCGCTCGTCCGCCTCGAGCTCGCGCACGCGCGGAAGCGTGGCTGTCCGGGCGGGGCGGCCTGCGCGATCCTTCAGCTGGGACGCGACCCGTAGGCCCCGGCCGCTACTGATTCCATTTGTCGGCGGTCGACTTGCCGTGGCGGCTGCTCTTCGCGCGGACGCTCGTCACATCCGGCGGGGTGCTTGCGGAGAAGATCTCGGCCTCCGTGTTCACCATCTCGCCCTTGCTGCGTCGTGCCGAGAAGCTCTTCTTGAAGTGCAGCATCCTGCGGAAATACCTGTTCACGTCGAGACCTCCCTGGACGACTCTCGCCTCATCCTGAAGTGTTGCAGTTGTGGCCCCGAGGCGCGGACGATGACCGACGACGAGTGCGTGCGGTTCCTGCAGTGGGCGCTGCCACGCCTCCTGTGGGGTGCCGAAACTCGGTCCACATCCCGAAAAATCACGGATTTGCAGCCGGTAACCGAGTTTTGACACCCCACAGGCCATCGCGGCCTAACCATCAGGTGTCAACGGAAACAGTGGGGTAACTCCAGACCAGCCTCCCGGTCTGCCTGAGCAGGGTCGCTCCGGTCGACTTGCGCCAGGCAAAGCCGGAGCATCGCGCGCCGAAACTCCTGGGCCATCTCGAAATCGCGCAGGATCTCGGCTTGAAGTGTTCTCGAGAACTCGAGCCGCAGCTCGTTCTGGTCGAATTCATTCAGCGCCGCGATTCGCTCGAGGCTCAGATCGCTCGCGTTCGGGAGCCGAGAAGCCGAGGCTACGAAAGGCGCGGGTCGCGAAGACGACCGCGCCCGCATCCCAGTCGATCTGCCGCGCAACATCGTGAAAGATCTTGTCGATCATGTGCGCTCGAACGTCGCCCGCGTCGACCGGCGCCACGGCGTAGCCCTCCGCAAGCACGCCGTTCCTCAGCAGCGCGCGAACCTCGGCGCCATCGTCCGCGACGGCGAACTTCACTGCCGAGCCGCCGCTCTTGACGAAGTCCGAGAGGTATTCCGCCCGCAGGAAGTCCACGTATTCCGAAGCTCTGCCGAGGTAAAGCTATGGACG
>Ga0136613_10002281_pt1 | contig 10249 bp, 11 predicted proteins | sample AntDrymUQ2722106_2_FD_106649 | JGI IMG/M metagenome (GOLD analysis project Ga0136613, IMG submission 106649) | Polar desert sand microbial communities from Dry Valleys, Antarctica - metaG UQ272 (21.06) | ecosystem: Environmental > Terrestrial > Soil > Desert | place: Antarctica: Dry Valley... | reverse complement strand
CTGCACCTCGCGGTGCGCTCGATGAGCGTACGCGACGCCTGCCGTATCGGCGCTCACCTTAGCGGTGCTCGACGGGATGGCCATGACCACCCGCTAGGGTGAGGTGGCCCGCGCAGGCGGGCCACGCGGGCGTAGCTCAATGGTAGAGCCCCAGTCTTCCAAACTGGCTACGCGGGTTCGATTCCCGTCGCCCGCTCCACCTCTGACCAGGGGTTATGCACTTCTCGGCCGATCATGGTCGGGCCATATGGGATCAAATGTGGTGCGAACCGCGCTACGCTGCCGAGATGGCGCGAGGTTCCGCGGCCGGTCCGAGCCGCGCACGGGGAAGTATCGAGGCGTTGCCGAGCGGCGCCATGCGCGTGTCGGTGTACGCGGGAATCGACCCCTTGACCGGCCACCGGCACTACCTCAAGGAGATCGTCAAGGCGGGCCCGAAGGCCCAGCGCGAGGCCGAGGCCGCTCGGAACCGGTTGCTGAGCCAGGTCGCCGAGAAGCGCAGCCCGCGCACCGGTGCGACCGTCGACCAGCTCCTGACGCGCTACCTCGACCAGTTCGTCGGCTCGCCGAACACGTTGGAGCTCTACCGCACGCACGTCCGCAACCACATCTCGCCATGCCTCGGGCACGTCAAGGGTCGGCCAGCTCGACCCGGAGACCCTCGACTCCTTTTACGGCGAGCTCCGCCGGTGCCGGCGCCGCTGCTCGGGCCAGCGGACGATCGAGCACCGGGTCGCCGAGCCGCACGAGTGCGACGACCGTTGCGTCCGGCACCAGTGCAAGCCGCTGGCCCCGACGACTATCCGGCACATTCACTTCATCCTGTCCGGCGCCTTCAAGCGCGCGGTCCGATGGCGATGGTTGAGCGTGAACCCGATGGCGCAGGCCGAGCCGCCTCCCGCCCCGAAGCCGAACCCGCGGCCGCCGACAGCAGCTCAGGCGGCCCGCATCGTCGACGAGTCGTGGCGCGATCCGGACTGGGGCGCATTGGTCTGGACAGCGATGACCACGGGCGTCCGCCGCGGGGAGATGTGCGCGGTGCGCGTGTCGTCGGTCGACCTCGACAAGGGGCGGGAGACGATCTGGTTGATTCGAGCGATCCGTCGCGAACCGGGCGCCGGCTGGGTTGAGGCGGACCTGAAGACCCACCAGCAGCGACGCATCGCGCTGGACGCCGAGACCGTCACCGTGCTGCGTCAGCAGATCGAGCGCTGCCGGGCTCGGGCTCGCGTGCTCGGATCCGAGTTCCCGGACGAAGGCTTCCTGTTCTCGGGGTCGCCCGACGGCTCGACGTTCCTCACACCCGACAGCGTCACCCAGCGCTACGACCGGATGGTGACCCGCCTAGGTATCGAGACCACCATTCACAAGCTCCGGCACTACTCGGCGACCGAGCTGATCGCCGGGGGTGTCGACCCCCGAACCGTCGCAGGCCGCCTCGGACATGGCGGTGGCGGGACCACCACGCTCAAGGCGTACTCAGCCTGGGTGTCGGAGGCGGACCAGCGCGCGGCGAAGGGACTCGGCGCGGGGATGCCGGAAAGGCCGACCGAGATTGACGAGACCGACCGGATCAAGATGGAGCCGCGGTACCCGTATCAGGCCGTTGCGGCCTCGGTCGTGCGCCAGGTCGCCGACGGGACGTTTCCGCCAGGTTCTCCGGCACCGGCGGCGGCTGCCCTGAGCGCCCGGCATGCGGTGTCCCTCGCGACTGCCAAGCGATCTCTGGTGTTGTTGACTGAGTGGGGCCACGCTCGTGCGGCATGGCCGCAACGAGCTTCGTGTCGTCGATCCGGTGACCGTTCCCCGGGTCTCACCCGCGCCGGCCGAGTTACCGACCGCCGACGACCGCGCCGGCACGCTGCTTGCCCTCACGGTGCGGCGCCGAGGTACCGAGGTCGCGCGGTTCTCGACGGTCGCCGACCCGGCCAGCGCATCCGAGCTGCACGAGGTGCTCGCCGCCGCGGTCGCCCGAGTGGGCAGCGCGCCGGAGGAGATCACCGGCTACGAGATGGACGTGTGCTTGCCCGCCGAGCCAGTACCGATGCTGACGTTCGTGGCCTCATCCCGGACGGGCTGACCGAAGCGGCGCTGTGTCCATCGCTCAGGCAAGGCTCACTCTTCCGTACGCAGAGATTGCGATGCGGCGGCGGTGTTTCCTTGCACTCCTTGCCGGCGCATTCGGTAGAACCATCCCGGAACACGTGGGGTGCTGCAGCGCAGAAGGTAAGCGCTGTCCTGAATCTGGCGGCACTGCTCCTCGGTGATCGTCGTAGTCGAGGTGCATCTGTCTCGGATGAGTTCGTCCATCCTGGAGAGGTGGGATTCGCGCTCCGTGGCGTGCCTGCGATGCGCGGACTGCTGCTCGATTGTGTCGAGTAGGGCCGGAGCCGTGGGCAGGAACAGCTTGACCAGGTATTCGGCGAGGCTGAGCTGCTGGGTGAGGGCGATGAGGATCCCGATCGCGGCCCAGCTGGATGCCGTGAGCGCGAGGGTGGTCGCATACGCCCGGTGGTCGCTACGGCTCCACGCCATCGCCTGGCGCTGGCAGTGCGCAACGTCAGTCGGCCAGGTCAGGCCGGCCAGGTCGACGTCGTACCAGTCGTTGAATCGCTCGGGGTCGTCCTTCATCGCGCGGGCTGCACAAGCAATGTCGTCGGCGAGCGGCGGGTCGCCGGCGATCGCTGCGTTCCAGGTCAGCCCGAACAGTTTGGTGTCGAACAGCTCCTGGACCTTGACCGCCTGCTCGCGTGCGCGTGTCTCGAGGGGTACGAGAACGGCGCGCCCGAGAACAAGCCAGGCGGCGCTGATCGCGGCGAGCACGCCCGCGGTGTCGACGGCGAGCAAAGCGAGGGTCGGCCCGAGCACGGCGAGCAGGACGGTGCCGGCGATACGGAGCCTGCGCCACCGCGCGGCAATGTCGTAGAGACGGCTGTAGGCGCGGAGCCGCTCGAGGTGGTGGGGCTGGTTCTGCTGGGCTGGGATCTGGGATGCGCAGTTACCCGGCTCGTGGGTGGCCGTCATGATGTCGGGAAGGCGGGACCGAGCAGACCGCGCCACGTCGCGAGCGCACCGCCGGTCTGGCCGGCACGTTCTTGGCGCATCGCTTCGGTGCAGGCCTTCTCGGCGTGGAGCAGTGCGGTCCGGGCCTTTGCGAGGGCCGTGGGGTCGTCGTGCAGGGTGTCCGAGACGTCGGGGCCGAGGCCGGCCGGGTCCGGCCAGGCCTCGCCGATGCGTGCCGCGGCAGTGGCGAAGAACTGCCGGATCTCCTGCTTGCGGCTGCCGCCCCAGGTGCCGGTGAGGATCTCCAGCGCCATCACCTCGATCAGGAACGACGGCTCGATCGGCTTCCCGTGGTGGTTGTTCCAGGACTTGATGGCCTTCACGAGCGGCTTCCACTGCTTGGCGTAGGCCGCGTTGGCGTCGCGGGCAAGGTCGGCGTGCTTCTGGGGGTTCGTCGAGATCCAGATGCCGAGCACGTCGTCGGGGATGAGGTAGTTCGAGCCGTCGGCGAAGGCCGGCACGACGTCGAAACTGACGACGTCACCGGAGAGGTCGTCGACGAGGCTCACCCCGAAGTCGACGCGCACGGCCCGGCGGTCGGTCTCGACCCTGCCCTCGTAGTGGGGCTCGAGGACCGCGCAGACGTCCTCCAGGACCTCACGCGGGTGTCGGTCGAGATAACCGGTGTTGGAGAGCACGATCATGATGTCGACGTCGCGCAGCGGCTTGGTCTTGGTCTCGCGGCGATAGGAGCCGGTCAGGAAGTGTTCGACGATGTCGAAGGGGTCCGCGGCACCGAGCTGCTCGCGCAGGGTCTCCTGGCGGCGGCTGGCGGCGGCGTTCTCGGTCTCGGTGGTCTGCAGACGGGTCTGGAAGCGGTCGAACGCTTCGCTGACGGTGGGCATAGTGCCTACTTCCGGGTGTGGTAGCTGAGGCTGGCGCCGAGGTGCCCGCCGCCGACCGCGGTGCCTGTGGTGTGGCGGGTGAATCCGCTGGTGTCGCGGAGGGTGGTGCCGCTCCAGCCCGAGACGGGCGGGTGGTTCGGGGCGGTGTCGGCTACTACTCGGTAGGTGCAGGCGGCCGGGTAGGTTCCGGCCTTGCGTACCGCGAAGCGGATGGTCTCGGGGTCAAGCCAGAGCTCACCATCACCGTCGCCGTAGTAGCCGTAGTCGATGGTGAAGTCGAACCGACCGACGAGGTCGCTGCCGGAGCGCGAGGGGTCGATGATCTCGAGCATCAGTGCGCGCAGGTGACCGGAACCGATCCAGGTCGTCACACCAGCTTCGAGGGTGTGCCAGTCGCCGACGAGTCGGGACTGGTCGAGGCCGGCCTCGAGCACGATCTGGCGCAGTCCGCGCAGCATGCTGGTCGCGACGTGGGTGTGCGCGTAGGCCGTGGTATTGACGTGCACGGAGGTCATGAACGTCGCACCTGCTCAAAGTCGACCCGCAGCGCGTTCTGGTCGGGCGCGCCGGCGGTTCGCGGGACGTCCGCCGGTCTCGGATCGAGGGCCTGCGCAGCGTCGCGGAGGGCAAATCCCGGACGTGCCCCGAGGGCCGGCCCCAGAACGTTGAGGTCGCCGGAGGCGCAGGGCAGCGACACCTGCCAGCCTGCTGCGGCCAGCGGCCAGGAGGCGAGCGCGGCCTCGGAGACCTGCTCTCCTAGGGCGGCGTCGTCGTGCAGGGTGTAGATCCGGATCCGGTTTCCGCGTGGCGGGAGGATGATGATCGGGGCGTCGGCGCTGTACTGCTCGGCGATGATGATCGCGGCCACGTTGCGCACGCTATGCAGGCGCTGGTGCTCCTCGGTTCCTGCCTGGGCGAGCAGGTCGCAGACCCGCTCCCAGGTAGCGGTGGCGCCCCGCACCGGGGTGGCGGCGACCCGGCGTACGACGACGCTCATGAGGGCTCTCCGTTGGTGGTGGTCATCGCGGCGATCTCCGCAAGTTCGGCCAGCAGGTCCTTCGGGCGTATGCGGTTGGGGTCGCCGGCCGCGTCCGGGTTTCGCCCGCCGGCGGCGGCGACTGCCTTGCGGATCCGTCGTCCGTCCAGCCCGGCCGAGTGTCGGGCTGCGGCGTCGATGACGTCGGGGCGGGTGAGCTCCGCGGCGCCGGGGAACGCGTGGGCGAGTGCCGTCACGGCGTGGACGAGGATGCGTCGACGCGCCTGCTCATCGGGCAGCGGCACGGCGACGATCTGATCGGCGCGTGAGGCCAGAGCCGGGTCGATCGCGCCCGGGAAGTTGCTCGTGGCCAGGACGATCAGCGTGGGGTGCTCGCGGGCGAGTCGGTCCAGACCGACTAGGGCGGCGTCGACCGCGCGGTGGACGTCGATGGGGTTGGCCTCCATCGACAGTGCCGCGCGGTCGGTGAGCAGCGTCTCGACCTCGTCGAGTAGTACGACCAGCGGACCCTCGGCAACGTGCTCGGACAGGACGGTCCCGAACAGCTCCTCGACCGCCCGCTGGCTGCGCCCGAGGGCGGAACTGGCCAGCCCGTGCGGATCGACCTCGATGTAGGCCCAGGCGGCGCGCGGCACGGCCCGGGCGATCCGATCGGCCAAGCCGCGGGCGACGCTGGTCTTCCCCACGCCGGGCGGTCCGGTCAGCAGCGTGATGCCGTGCATCGGCAGCGCGTCGAAGGCGATCCGCTGACGAACCTGAAACGCCGACACCGTGGTGCGCAGCAGCCGGTCCTTGACGTCCTCGCCGAGCATGATCACCGACCACGCCGCTGCGAACTGCTCATCCGGGAGCAGCCGGGCGTCGGCGATACCGGGTTGTCCGCGGTCCGGGAGTCGGCGCGGTGCGTGGCGCACGGTGGCGGCAGGCGGCTCGAAGAGCCGACCGAGGTTGGTTCGGGACACGGGAAGTCCTCTCAGAACGGGCGCATGGTGAGGGCGCCGGGGGAGTCGGGTGCAGCCGCAGCTGATGAGCGGCCCAGAACGGGCTGTCTCGTCGCAGAGGTCCGACTGCAGCCACCGGCGGGCGCGCTCGTTGAACCCGGTCCAGACGGCGTCGGCGTCGGTGATGTCCACGACGAGGAGCTCGTCGTTGCGGTCCAGGTGAAACACCCATCCGTCACGGACCGCTGGAGCTGGGCGAGAGGTGCTGACGAGCCAAGTGCTGTCCAGGTGGTGCCACCAGCGGCCCAGCCCTTGAGGTGCTCGATAAGCGAGTAGTTCTGGACAGGGCGGTTGAGGTCGTAGCTGACGAGCAGGGTCGGCATGAGCGGTCCAGGTGGTCGAGTCGGTCGTGTCAGCCGGGGAGCGGCAACGACGAGCGTACACACCCAACACATCAGTGCAAGGGTGATACTCTCAATCCGCGCGCTTCGGTGTAGGGGTGATGCTGTGATGATCTCCATCTCGTCCGAATGACCACGACGCCAAGGACGTCGTTAAGCTGCTGCCTGTCGTTGACGGTTGGTGACCAGGGAGTCGATGAGTGCGGGTCGAGTTCATGGACGCGAACCTGGGGCGCCTCGTGCGCGAGCCGGACTTCTGCCCTGCGGGCTGGCATCCGGGTCTGATCCGGGTCTATCGTCGGGCGTACCAACTGATCCGCGGTGCCATTGATGTACGCGACCTCTGGGCTCTGCGGTCTCTTGGTCTCGAACAGCTGTCCGGCGACAGCCCCGGCAGCGTGTCGATCCGCCTGTCTGAACACTGTCGGCTCCTGCTGGATTTCAAGAGCGACGGTGAGCAGATCGCAGTTCTCGTCGCGGTCGTGGACTGTCACTGAGGGGAGATGCGCACGATGAATGCGAATGAACTCGCGGAGGTGTTTCCCGTGGGTGACCTGCTCGCCGAGGAAATTGATGCCCGCGGATGGACGCAGGGCGACTTCGCCGCGATTTTGGGTCGCCCTGCTCAGTTCGTCTCAGAGATTCTTACGGGGAAGAAGGAAATAACCCGAGAATCGGCCGCGCAGATCGGAGCGGCATTAGGAACGTCGGCGGAACTGTGGCTGCGTAACCAGGACACCTATCATCTGTGGCGCCAGAGCAAAGATGCGCGTGCTCAGGATGAACTTGACGAGGTGCGGCGCCGGGCGACCCTCAGTGAACGAGTTCCGGTCGCCCTTCTCATCAAGCGGGGATTTCTCGCGGCAGGGTCAGTGGCACAGCAAGAGCGCGACATTGCTGAACTCTACGGAGTTGACGAATTAGATCAGAGTTCCTTTTTGCTCGCCGCGCGCCGTAGCAGCCTCGAAGGCTCGCTCACGCCGATCCAGCTCGCGTGGGTACGTTGCGTGCACAAGGTTGCGCTCGAGAAGTTGCCGGCGCAGCCGTACTCGACGTCCGGGCTTCGACAGCTGGCGGTCTCGCTGGCGAGAGACCTTGCCCGAGCCGACGCCTTCGCCGAACTGCCGGTGCGATTCGCCGAGGTCGGGGTCAAGCTGGTTTTCGTCGAGTCTTTCCCGGGAAGCAGGCTCGACGGCTGTACATTCCTGCTGGATGGTGTGCCCGTCATCGGCCTCTCTGGCCGAGGCCAGCGCATGGACAAAGTTCTCTTCACGCTTATGCACGAAATTGCCCATATTTTACTCGATCACCTTGGTCAACATGATGTAATCGTCGACGAGTTGGATCGCGAAATGCCGGTCGGAAACGAAAGCGAAGCCGACCAGCAGGCTGCAGACTGGGTCATGCCCGACCCGCTCCCCGACCGCATTCCAGCTCGGGTCGGATATGACTGGGTGGCGGGCCACGCGACGGCCCGCGGTATCCATCCGATTCTAGTCGTCGGCCGCCTGCAGAAATGCGGTAAGATAGGCTGGAAGACCTCGCTCGTGCGAGGCGCGCCGAACGTGATTGAGTACCTGCGGCGGTGGCCCTAAGCGAGCTTTGCGCGTAGCCCCCTCGTTCCTGCTCCTGCAGGGTGATCTCGCGAAGGCCGAACCCCAGACGTTGCGCTACCGGCTGCTTCACGTTGCCGCCCGGCTCACTCGAGGACAACGCCGACTCTGGCTATGCACCCCACGCACCTCGCCCTGGGCTCGTGACCTGGCTGCCGCGTTCGCCCGACTCGCCTGCTGTCCGGCCCCGCGGGTTGATCTGCCACCCGACACGACGAGCGGCGGGAGCCGCCGGCAAACAGCGCGCCGGCTGCCTGGCCATGCTCGCCTACCGCACTGAACCCATCGAAGATCAACTCACCCGGTCATAGATCAGCCGACAGCTCGGTGAATCGCCAGGGCTAGTGTGCCGTCGCGCGCCGCGAGCGCGGCCTGCGCGACGCCGGACAGTCCGCCGTCGATGTCAGCGCGCAGTCGAGTGTCGACACGGTCGAGTAGCTGCTCGCGGCTCTCGCCGTCGTGCGACTTCGCCTTGCGGGTCACGAGGGTGGCCTGCTGGGAGAGCCGGTCGCGTTCGAGCCCGTTCGGGGCGCGGCCGTGCTTCTGCTCGAACGCGTCGATGAGCTCCGCGGCCTTGGCCGTCACCGCGTGTCGTCGCGTCGAGATCAGGCTCATCGCCTCGGCCGACACGCCGACGACCTCCCGGGCCTTCCCGTCGGGGCGGGTCGCCACGAGCATGCCGAGCGCGTGGGTCAGTCGCTCCTCGGTGGTCCGCTCGGCGACCGCGGCGGCTGCCGGGCGCCACTTGTGCATCGCCCGGGAGTCGAGAGTGCGCCACACGCCGTCGGGACCCAGAACGCGGTTCAGGACGCCGTTGTGGATGTGCAGCTGCGGGTCGCGGTCGCGGGAGTCGTGCTGGAAGAAGCTCGCGACGACCCAGTCGTGCGCGTCGACGAACCGGCCCGCGGCGCCGCCGTGGTGCCCGACGCGCGAATAGCCGGCGTGCTCGGCCATGTAGGCGAGGCCGGCGTTGTTGCCCGCCCAGACCGCGTCCTCGACGGACTTGCGGAACTCACCCCACGCGGCGGCCATCTCCTCGTCGCCGGCTGCGCGGGCCTTGACCTCCTCGGCCTCGAACGCGGTGTGGATCAGGGTGACGGACTTCTGAACGCTGAACGTCATGTCCAGGAAGGCGACGTTCTGCCGCGCCGCCTTGCCCGCCTCCGTATGGAGTTCAGCGCGGCGTTCAGCGCTGGCGTCCGGCTCGCGTTCAACGGCCATCGCGTACAGCTCGTCCTCGGACAGGTACTTGCGGCCGGTGTGCCCGAGCGTGGGCACCTCGTCCCACTTCTCGGGGTTCTTGAACCCCTCGGCGCGCGGGTCGAGGTAGCGCTCGTAGATCGCGCGCATGTCCTGGGCGTCGACCAGGCCGGTGAGGCCGAGCAGCTCGGCGCCACTGCCCCACCAGCGGCCGGGAGGCTCGCCCTCGGCGACTGCGCCGGTGTAGTAATTCTCCCGGCCGGTGGCGACGTCGCGCAGGAGGTATTCCGGGCTGTAGCCGGTCGCGATTCTCAGCACGACGTCCACCTCGGAGCGATCTTGCGGAGATCGACAGAGCTCGAGGCGGTCTGCAGCCGGCCGGAGGCTGGCCCGCACCCTCGGATCGTGATGCCTAGGTGTGCGGCTTTGGATCTTGTTCTTCTCTTGTCTCCTTTTCGGTTCTCGTTCCTGCTTCTGGAGTAGTGCTCGGTCTGTGCTCGTGTCGTGCACTCGGTTCGTGTGCTCGGGCTGGTGTCGATGGTGGTTCGGCTCGTGTAGTCATACGCTCAACAGGCCACCCAGGGCCACGTCAAGATCACTAGTTGTATTGGACTCATCGCAGTGGGTGACAGGCTGTGGGATGAGTTCGGTGCCGGAAGACCCTGCTCAGAGTAGGGTTTCACCGAGCGTGACCTTCTATCACCAATTACTTTCCGCTACAAGCCGACAGCATAGAGCGATCTTGACGGGGCCCTGCCTTGCCACCGCACTCTATGCTCGCACCGACGATCTGCTGAAGAGCTATCGCGAACGGGTTCCGTACCGCCCTGAGGTCGGGATCGACCCGAAGATCAGTGACGCTGAGATCATCACGTTGTCGGTGATGCAGGCGCTGCTGGGACACCAGCGAAGCGCGGTGGCTGCGGCACGCGAAGGCTCACCTGGGGCACCTGTTCCCGTACCTGCCCCAGCAGCCGGGCTACAACAAGCGGCTCCGGAAGTTGGCTGGCACGTTGAACTGGCTGATCGAGATGCTCGGCCGTGACACCAGCGTGTGGACCGACGACGTCTGGGTCGTCGACTCCACTCCCGTCGAGTGCGGTCGCTCGCGCGAGACGGCACGACGGTCCGACCTGGCCGGTTGGGCCGAGTATGGCTACTGCGCAAGCCATTCCCGCTACTTCTGGGG
>Ga0136613_10002280_pt1 | contig 10253 bp, 8 predicted proteins | sample AntDrymUQ2722106_2_FD_106649 | JGI IMG/M metagenome (GOLD analysis project Ga0136613, IMG submission 106649) | Polar desert sand microbial communities from Dry Valleys, Antarctica - metaG UQ272 (21.06) | ecosystem: Environmental > Terrestrial > Soil > Desert | place: Antarctica: Dry Valley... | reverse complement strand
CGGCCCGCCTGGTGACTGGCGACGCTGGATCGGCGTTCGGCCCACCGTGGGCGTGGGACCGGCCGGCAAGGCTGTCGCCGAGGACGTTTCGGCGCTGATCAAGGCTGAGATCGCCCTGGCCAAGGCCGAGTTGATGGCCGGGATCAAGCCCAAGGCCATGGGCATCGGTGCCTTCGTGGGCGCCGCCGTGCTCGGCTGGCTCGGCCTGCAGGGCCTGCTGATCACTTTGGGTTTCCTGCTCGCGTTGGTGATGCCCGCTTGGGTGGCAGCCCTGGTGGTCACCCTGCTGCTGCTGGCGGGGGCGGCGGTGGCAGGCTTGCTCGGCAAGAAGAAGTTCGCCACACCGGTGTCGTTGGACACCACCAAGACCAATGTCGAGGAGGATGTCGCGTGGACCAAAGCACATCTGCCCAGTCGCTGAGCGGCGCCACCGGTGCCCGCCGCGCGGACCGCAACGGCCTGGCGCCCCATGTCGCCGCCGTCGAAGCGGCACGGGCACGCCTGGGACGGGATCTCGACACACTCGACACGGAGGTACGCGCACAGATGGGTCACACAGCCGAGAAGACCGCCTGGAAGGTGCTAGGAACCGGTGGGGCCATCATCGCCGGGATCATGACCCGCAAGGTGCTGATGGCGACTTGGCGCAAGACCAAGCATTCCGACCCGCCCACGAACCCGGCCGATCGGGAGACGGACTGGGTGGAGGCGTTGACCTGGACGGTGGCCACCAGCATCGCAGTGGGTATCGCCCGTCTCATCGCGACGCGCGGGGCGGCGGGTGCCTGGGAGAAGTTCACGGGGGCGCTGCCGCCTGGCTTGCAGGACGTCTCCCCGTAGACGACTCAAGCACGGAACTCCAAGCAGTCGCTACGCCAAGCGCCTAGTGCGCCAAGGCATCGGTCTCGTGCCCCCGCGAAGGCCAGCTGATGTGCGCGGCTACCCGTGCGGGTCGGGGGCTGCGTGAGCTGAGCGCAGCGCGGCCACCATCTCGTCGCGCCGGCTGCTGCTCACCACGACTCGCACTGCATGGCCGTTGTGGCGGCCGTTGACGGCAAGCTTGTCGTGCGCCAGATGGGATTGCTCATCATGCGGTGCTTATCGAACACCGAGAACATCTCCGGTCCGACCGAAGGTCATCGTCGACAGGTCCAGCGCGTGGACTGGCACCGACCGCCGTCCCACATGCATGCGCCCTGCAGCGACCCTGACGCCGCCGTACCAGGCGAAGCTGAACTCCAACGGCAGCGTGGCGAACAGCAGCACGATCACGGCGGCAACGGCGCCACCTGCCCCCCCGTCGGCGCCGCCGTCAATCCAGCCAAAGGCGACGATCGCCGGGGGCACGCCCCAAAGCAGTGCCCGCAACCACCATGGCGGCGCCCCTGACTCGGCGAACGTCACCACATCCGTATCTGGCTGCATCACCGCATTGTCGACTAAGGACGGTCGCACAGCCACGCGTCGGGCAGGACACAGTCAGAACAGAGACGCCGTGACCGCTCTGGCCCACGATCCCGACCGGGCGGCAGCCGGGCGTCCTCCGACTCGTTGCCAAGGGTTCACGAATGCGGCGGTCTCCTCAGTTCTGCCCCGAGCCTCCGGGCTGACTCCCCGCGTCCTCGGCTGTCGCCAAGCGGCGCGCCCAGGCCGCGGCCCTGATCACCAACGGCGCGAACAGATCGCCGGCGCTCACACCCCCCGTCCAGCCGGGGGGATCGCCGAGCAGGCGCAGCGGGCCAGCCGGTGTGCGCGGTTCCGGCTCCAGGCCCAGTTCCAGGGACAACGGGTCGATCCCAGCCCGTGTCCAAGTGGAGGGATTCAACGTTGCCGGGTCAACGCCGGCCCTGGGCACCCCCGCGCCGCCTCGGCTGCGCTCCGTAGCGGTCTCGGCCAGCAGGCGCTCCCGGCCACGGCCTCGCAGCCGCAGCAACTCGAATGGGTCGGCGGCGATGCGCTCGGCGGTCGCCAGCCACACTGCGGCGATGTGCTCGCAGGCTCTTCGCCCGTCGCTGCACTCGGCGGTCACGGGTCCGAACAGCGAGACGTTGGCCGCCTCCAACTCGGCCTCCAGACCCTCGGGCACCTGCCCTGCCAGCAGGCGCGCGGTGTGGCGAACCTGACTGGCCAAGGCAGCCAGGACACGCTGCCACTGCGCCTCATCCAGCGGCGCCAGGCGCAGCATCACCGTCAGCGGCGTCGCCCGCGACCCCTGCACCCGCCCGCTGACCAGCCCGGTGCTCACCCGCACATCGGTGACCCGGCCGGAGCGCAGCAGCGCGCGGCCCTTGACCTGCGACTGGCCCGCTCCAGGATGCGCCTGCTCGAACTGCTCGGCGAAGCGCTGACCCCAGCGGCTGTTCATCCGACCACCCCGGCAGGCCGTCGCCCGACCGGCAGCTCGTCGTCTTCGTCCAGATCTCCGATGCTCGCGTCGGCCGACAGGGCAACCAGCTCGCGCAGCTCAAGGTCACCCAGGTCGGTGATCCACGACTCGGCGGCGGTGATCACCCGGTCGGTCAAGGCCCGCTTGGCGCTGAGCAGCTCGTCGATGCGCTCCTCCACCGTGCCGGCGGTGACGAGCTTGTGGACTTCCACCGTCCGCCGCTGGCCGATGCGGTGCACCCGGTCGGTCGCCTGATCCTCCACGGCCGGGTTCCACCAACGGTCGTAGTGCACGACATGGGTCGCCGCCGTCAGGTTCAGGCCCGTCCCGCCGGCGCGCAAGCTCACCACCAGCACCGGCGGAGCGCCGGATGGGTCACCCGGATAGCCCGGCTCGCCTGCCTGGAAGGCTTCGACCAGCCGCTCCCGTCCACGCGCGGGGGTGCCGCCGTGGAGGAACGGCACCTCCACGCCGAGGTCGGCTTGCAGCTGGGTGACCAGCAGGCGCCCCATCCGCACGTACTGGCTGAACACCAGGACCCGGTCACCGGCGTCGGTGACCTCGCCCACGATCTCCCGCAGCGCCGCGAACTTGCCGGAGCGGCCGAGCAGCTCGGGTGCCTTCTCGCCGAGAAACTGCGCCGGGTGGTTGCAGATCTGCTTGAGGTGGGTCAGCAGGGCCAGCACCCGCCCGCGCCGCTCCATGCGCGTCGCGTCGTCCAGCGATGCCATCGCCTGCTCGACGGTGTCGGCGTACAACGTCGCCTGCTCGTGGGTGAGCGGGCAGACGACGTTGCGCTCGATCTTCGGCGGCAGGTCAGAGATCACCGCCGGATCGGTCTTCTCGCGGCGGAGCAGGAAGGGAGCGACGAGACGTCGCAGCCGGGTGGCGGCGGCCAGGTCGTGCTGGCGTTCGACCGGAGTGACGAAGCGCCGGGTGAAGGCGGCCTGGCTGCCGAGCAGACCGGGATTGGTGGCGTCCAGCAGTGCCCACAGTTCGGCCAGTCGGTTCTCCAGCGGCGTGCCCGTCAGCGCCACGGTTTGCTGGCTGCGTAACCGGCGAACGGCGCGTGCCGCGGCCGTCTGGGGGTTCTTGACGTGCTGCGCCTCGTCCAAGGCGATCACACCCCAGTCCACGGCGGCCAGCACATCGACGTCGCGTCGCAGGGTGCCGTACGTCGTAAGCACCACGCCGGTGGCCTGGTCGGCAGCGACCGGCCGGTCAGCGCCATGCCAACGCGACACGGCGATCGAGGGGGCGAAACGGCGCAGCTCGCGCTGCCAGTTGCCCACCACCGAGGTCGGGCACACCACCAGCGTCGGGCGAGCATCCGACCGGCTCAACAGGTAGGCGATGAGCTGGATGCCCTTGCCCAACCCCATGTCATCGGCGAGGACGGCGCCGAGGCCGAGCTGGCTCATGCCTGCCAGCCAGGCCACACCCCGTCCCTGGTACGGGCGCAGCACACCATTGAAGCCTGCTGGGGTCGCCGCGGCGGCCGGGATCTCGGCTGCCCCACGGATACGGTCGAGCAGGTTCGCCAACCGCCCCTCCGCCACGACCTCGACGCGCGTCCCCGGGCGGACGTCGTCGGGCGCCAGCCCGGCCACGTCGTCGGGGCCGACGGATCCGCCAAGCCCCAGAACGAGGGCGTCGGCGAGTCCCAGCCGCCCACTCGGGCCGAGGTTGCGCAACCGCCCCACCTGGTCGGGATCGACTCGCAGCCAGCGGTCGCGCCAGCGAACCAGCGGTGCCTGCGCCTCGGCGATGGCCATCAGCTCGTCCTCGCCGATCACTTCGTCGCCGATGGTGACCTGGAAGGCGTAGTCGACGTGGTCGGGAAGGCCGCCGTGGTCGCGGAAGTCGACGCCGTCGGGCGGATCGATAGTGACCGCCTCATCAGTGTCGGCAGCCCCCGGCTCGTCGCCACCAAGCTGTAACCGCAGCCGCAGGTCCTCCTCGGCGACGTCGCTGGGCAGGATGACCACCACATCACTGCCGCGCAGCAGCGGCTCGGCGTCGCAGATGAACGTCCAGGCCTCCTCGACGGTCAGCGGGACGCAGGTGGGCTCCGCCTCACGCAGGCCGCGATCCACTGGCTCGAACACCCGGGCGCAGCGGGCCAGCCCCCGCAGGATCGCCTCCTGTGCCACCACCGGATCGGTGTCGCCCGTATCCCCAGCCCAGACCCGGTCGGCCGGCAACAGGGAGCCGTCCTCCATCCGCAACGCCACCTGCAGCGGCCACGGGTCGGCTTGCTGCTCGGGTGCCTCCAGGCGCAGCTCGGTCACCCCAGGCGCCGAGTCGCCTCCACCCGACAGCCAGCCGCTGACCGCGGCGACGAGCTCGTCAGGGTCGTCGCGGATTGGCACGATCGGGTCGTCGGGGTCGGCGAGGGCCTCGGCCCACCGGGCGGTCCACGGCAGGAGTCGCGCGCGGGGACGCCCTGCCCTCGGAGGAGGGCCACCGCGTCGAACCGCGGTGTCGGCCACGGCGTCGACGAAGGCGCGTACCACAGATGCGGCGTCCCAGATCCGGTCGTCGTCGAGTGCGACGGCGTGTGCCGCGGGCGGAAGGCCGGCAGCCAACCGAGCCAGGGCTGCCGCGCCGGCCGCGTCGTCGTCCACCAGGGCGAACCAGCCTGCCCGCAACGGCGCACCCGGCGATCGACGTAGCGTAGGCGCCACGCGATGTCCCGCCACGACCCGCAGCGCGAGGCGCGCCGCCACCGCCCACGCCCGCACGCTGTCGGGGGGGCGGCGGTAGGCAGGAGCGTCGCGCAGCGGCACCGCTAGCAGCGCGGGCAGACCCTCCACCAGGTCGATGCAGCGGGCGGGCGCGGGGCGCAGCGTGATGCCTGAGGAACCGAGCACTGCCATGCGCACCGTCGCGGAGCGGCCGGCCGGCAGCCCGAGCCGCTGCATGGCCGCGGTGGGGACCGGTTCGCCGGCGGGGTCGGCCACGACGAGGCGCCCGTACGCGGGTACCTGACGATCAGGGCAGAACGCGAGCTGGGGTTGCGACAGGACGCTGACCTTTACGAGGGGAACCGCCCTACGCTACTGCCCCCGGTGCTGCGCCGCGCCCTTTGCTTCGGACTCCAGTGTCGCCAGCAGATGGCGAACCGCTGATGCCGGCACCTGGTCGCCGTCAGCGCCCGCCAGCAGCTCGCGCAACGTCCCAATCAGCATGCGACGCTCGGCCGACACGACGCTGTCGGCCGGCTGGGCGGCCACCTGCGCTGTCACCTTCGACTGCACGAGCGGGGCGCCGCCGGCTTCCGAGGAGGCGGCGGCCTGTGGCTCCTCGGCGTCGAACAAGCGACGCTGTGTGGCCTGCGTGGCCGTGCGGGCCTCGAACTCGCCTGGCGTCGTCCCCGCGATGGCGGCCGCCCACCAGGTCAGTCCCCGGTCCCATGGCGCTCCGGGCGGACGGCGCCTGGGCAGCCGGCCACCGAAGGCCACGTCGGCGATGACGCCGACGAGGATGTCGCGGGTGAACGCGTCGGTGGCAAAGCGCCGGCGCAGATCCTCGACGAAGCTGGCGCTGGGGGCGCTCCCGGTGAGGCGCTGCGCGGCCTCGGTCACCACGGGCCGTGATCGCTGCAGCCAGGCCCAGGCATAGGCGGGGACGCGAGGAAAGTCCTTCCCCACCGCTTGCGGAGCCGGGTCAGCCACACCGCACCTCCACGTCGACGGCGGACGCCAGCGTCCAGGCTACGGGCGCCGCGGTCAAGAACCTGCGACGTCCATCAGCGACAGGACTGCAGCGCGACGATCAGCACGCCGGTGATGACCGCCGAGACCAACAGGGAACCAAGGCAGCCGAGACGGTTGGAGAAGAAGAAGAACATGGCGCGCGCCTACCCGTCGGACCGTGCCGTTACGCCGCTACCCGCGCTCGTCGGCCCGCTGCCGGCGCTAGTCGGCCCGCTGCCGCGCTCGGTGCGCGGCGACGTTGATGCGGTTGGCGCAGGTGTCAGGGTCGCAGTAGCGGCGCGAGCGGTTGCGCGAGGCGTCGACGAAGACGTCCGAGCAGGTGTCGCTGGCGCAGGTGCGCAACCGCACGAAGCCGTCGGCGCGCAGCACACCCGCCAGGGCCATCCCCGCCTCGGCCTGCAGGCGCATCGCCAGCGGTGCGCCCGGCGGTGAGAAGTGCAAGTGCCATGCGTCACCGTCGTGGTCGGTGAGCTGCGGCAGCGCCTGAGACTGGGCTAGCAGGGCGTTGACCAGATCTGCCGCATCGTCGGCAGTCGCGGCCCGCCAGACCGCCCGCAGCCTCGATCGCAGTGCCCGTACCTCGTCCAGCTCGCGGCGACCGATCTTGCCGGGGTGGCTCACCTCGTGTTCGCGCAGGAGCGTGCGCAGCGCGCTGACGGTCTCCAGGCCGTCGCACGCTGGCCCTCCATCGCCGCGGGTGTTGTCCGACGCACCGCTGTTGGCCAGGTCGACGGCGAGCTGAACCGTGCAATCGGTGTAATGGTCGAAATCCACTTGACTCCTTACTTGAGAAGCGGTACCGTAAGAGGTGTCAGAAGGAATGATCCTTACGCCATCAGTCTGACGGGTCCTCGGCCCGGCTGCAAGGAGTGGTTCTCATGCTCGCCGCACACTGCCCAGCCTGCGACGTGACGCAGCTGTACTCCTACTCCCACATCCACAGCCTCCACAACACCCCGCGCGGCATCCAGCTGGTGATGGACTGCTACTGCGGCGAACGCTTCACGGTGCTGACCGGCCGAGCCGCCAGCCGCGCGCTGCAGCCGGCGGCGTCCACCGCCTGAGCCCCACCCAGGACTGGCTGGCTCAGGGCAAGTGCTGGGGCACCACAGCTGTTGGTGCATGCGCCGCCAAAGAGAAGGGTTGGTCACGATAACGTGACCAACCCTTCTACATGCTGACCCGCGGCACCGAGCGGGCGCACAGCGCCCTGCCCACGTCGGTACTGCGTATGTGGGCGGCGGACGGATCCTGCTCGCCACAGCGGCGGGCGGAGCGCAACTCTGGTAAGACATGCCCCCGTCGCGCTGCGTACCCGCCGCCGACAAGGAGGTGCAGGGTGCTCCGCAAGCTGTTGCCCACCTGGCCGGTCGCTCGTCAGATCACCACCGGTGACCATCTCGGTCGCGGGCGCGCCGCCCAGTCACCGCAGTCCGCCGGCCTGCGCGCCCGTACCGCCGACGCCGACGAAGTGGTCGGCTCGGTCTGCCCGTACTGCGCCGTCGGCTGCGGCCAGCAGGTCTACGTGCGCGACGGCGAGGTCATCGCCGTGGAGGGCGACCCCGACAGCCCGATCTCTGGCGGCAAGCTGTGCCCCAAGGGCTCAGCCACCCACCAGCTGGTCACTGGACCCAGCCGCGAGCAGCGTGTGCGCTACCGCCGGCCCCACGCGTCGGAATGGGAGGAGCTGTCCCTTGACGAGGCGATGGAGATGATCGCCGATCGGGTGCTGGCGACCCGGCGCGACACCTGGCAGGACCTCGACGAGGCCGGCAACCCGCTGCGCCGGACCATGGGCCTGGCAAGCCTCGGCGGCGCGACCTTGGACAACGAGGAGAACTACCTCATCAAGAAGCTGTGGACGGCATTGGGTGCCATTCAGATCGAGAACCAGGCGCGCATCTGACACAGCTCCACCGTCCCCGGTCTGGGGACGTCATTCGGTCGTGGTGGTGCGACCACCTTCCAGCAGGACCTGGCCAACAGCGACGTCATCGTCATCCAGGGCTCCAACATGGCCGAGGCCCACCCGGTGGGCTTCCAGTGGGTGGTGGAGGCCCAGCGCCGCGGCGCCACCGTGATCCACGTCGACCCGCGCTTCACGCGGACCAGCGCCCTGGCCGACGTGCACGTACCGATCCGGGCCGGCAGCGACATCGCCTTTCTCGGCGGGATCGTCAACCACATCCTGACCAACGAGCGCGACTTCCGCGAGTACGTGGTGGCCTACACCAACGCCGCCACCATCCTGCGCGACGACTTTGTCGACACCGAGGACCTCGACGGGCTGTTCAGCGGCTGGGACCCCGAGGCCGGCGCCTACGACGTCAGCTCGTGGCAGTACGCCGGCATGGCGATGGGGTCAGCCGCGGGGAACCGCGAGATCGCCACCTCCGCCCCCGAAACCACCGGCGCGGGGGGCGCCAAGCTGGAGCACGGCGACCCACCCGAGCGCGACGAGACGCTGACCCACTCGCGCTGCGTCTACCAGGTGCTCAAGCGTCACTTCTCGCGCTACACCCCCGAGGTCGTCGAGCAGGTCTGCGGGGTGCCGCCCGAGCTGTTCGCGCGGGTGGCCGACGCGCTGTGTGACAACTCCGGTCGCGAGCGGACCGGGGCCTTCTGCTACGCCGTCGGTTGGACCCAGCACTCCGTCGGTGTGCAGTACATCCGCACCGCGGCGATCATCCAGCTGCTGCTGGGCAACATCGGCCGCCCCGGCGGCGGGATCATGGCGTTGCGCGGCCACGCCAGCATCCAGGGGTCGACCGACATCCCCACCCTGTACGACCTGCTGCCCGGCTACATCCCGATGCCGCACGCGCAGGCCTACTCCGACTTCGACGACTACGTGCGACGCAACGCCGCGCCCACGGGCTTCTGGGGCCACATGTCGGCCTACCTGGTGAGCCTGCTCAAGGCCTGGTGGGGCGACGTGGCCACCGCCGATAACGACTTCTGCTTCGACTACCTGCCGCGGATCTCCGGCGACCACTCGACCTATCAGACGTTGCGGGACATGCTCGACGGCAAGGTCAACGGCTACTTCCTGTTCGGCGAGAACCCCGCCGTCGGCTCGGCCAACGGGCGGATGCACCGCCTGGCCATGGCCAAGCTCGACTGGCTGGTGGTGCGCGACCTGGTCGAGATCGAGAGCGCGACCTTCTGGAAGGACGCGCCCGAGATCGCCACCGGTGAGCTGCGGACCGACGACATCGGCACCGAGGTCTTCCTGCTGCCGGCGGCCGCGCACACCGAGAAGGACGGCACCTTCACCCAGACCCAACGCTTGTTGCAGTGGCATCACAAGGCGGTCGAGCCCAAGGGCGACTGCCGCAGCGACCTGTGGTTCACCTACCACCTCGGCCGGCTCCTGCGCGAGCGGCTGGCGGGCTCCGACGATCCTCGGGACCGCCCGCTGCTGGACCTGACCTGGGACTACCCCACAGAGGGTCCCCACGATGAGCCCAGCGCCGACGCCGTCCTGCGGGAGATCAACGGCCACGACGCCGACGGCAGCCTGGTGTCGGGCTTCGCTGAACTGCGCGACGACGGCTCGACGTCGTGTGGCTGCTGGATCTACAGCGGCTGCTACGCCGACGGCGTCAACCAGACGGCCCGGCGCAAGCCCGGCCACCAGCAGAGCTGGGTGGCGCCGGAGTGGGGCTGGGCTTGGCCGGCGAACCGTCGAATCCTGTACAACCGCGCGTCGGCCGACCCCGACGGCGAACCGTGGTCGGCGCGCAAACGCTACGTGTGGTGGGACGCCGCGCAGGGTCGATGGACCGGTGAGGACGTTCCCGACTTCCCGGCCGCCACACCACCCGACTACGAGCCTGCCGCCGACGCCGTCGCTGAGCGGGCGCTGAGCGGGCGCGAGCCGTTCATCATGCAGGCCGACGGACGCGGCTGGCTGTACGTGCCCAGCGGCCTTGTGGACGGTCCGCTGCCAACCCACTACGAGCCGCACGAGTCCCCCGTGGCCAACCCGCTGTACGCGCAGCAGGCCAACCCGGCTCGCGAGCTGGTCGACCACCCGGCGAACGCCTACAACCCGAGCGCCGGTCAACCGGGCGCGCAACGGTTCCCGTACGTGGTGACGACCTACCGGCTGACCGAGCATCACACCGCCGGTGGGATGAGCCGGT
>Ga0136613_10002279_pt1 | contig 10253 bp, 10 predicted proteins | sample AntDrymUQ2722106_2_FD_106649 | JGI IMG/M metagenome (GOLD analysis project Ga0136613, IMG submission 106649) | Polar desert sand microbial communities from Dry Valleys, Antarctica - metaG UQ272 (21.06) | ecosystem: Environmental > Terrestrial > Soil > Desert | place: Antarctica: Dry Valley... | reverse complement strand
TGTTGACGCCAAGAATGACCCACAACGCCCGGCCAGAGGCAATACGGGCCATCCACAGCCCCAGCGGCCGCTTAGTCAGCGACGTACCCTCTGACCTCGAAGGTGGCTGGTGGTCCCGGCGATCCCGCATCCCACTTTACCGGAGGTTTCGGCAGCCGACCGGCGGGTCCTGCGGGCTCTCGGGGACGGCACCACGGTGGCGGCGCTGGCGGACCGGGAGGCATTCTCGGAGCGGGACATGTACCGGCAACTACAGAAGATCTGGCTTCGTCTTGGCGTCATCAACCGCCACGCCGCGATGGTTCGCGCAGTGAAGCTGGGACTGCTGGACTGAGACGACCGATCCCTCACCTCAGCAACGCCGGAGCGCCGTCAGCTGATCACCAACTCGCCGTCCTTGGCATCGACGAATACCGTATCGCCCTCCGACAGACGGCCGTCGAGGAGCGCCAAGGCCACCTTGTCCTCCAGCTCGCGGCGCAGCACCCGCTTCAGCGGGCGGGCGCCAAACACGGGGTCATAGCCGCGCTCGGCCAGCCAGTCGCGGGCCGCGTCGGTCAGTTCAAGGCCGAGGTCACGCTGGGCGAAGCGCTCGCGCACCCGCTCCAGCTGCACGTCGACGATCGATCGCAGCTGCTCCAGGCTGAGACGGTGAAAGATCAGGATCTCGTCGAGGCGGTTGAGGAACTCGGGGCGGAAGTGCTCGCGAACTGCGGCCATCACCCGCTCGGCGACGACCTCGTCGGACTCGGTCGGGTCCAACAGCCACTGGCTGCCGAGGTTGGAAGTCATGATCACCACCGTGTTGCGGAAGTCCACGGTGTGGCCCTGCCCATCGGTTAGGCGGCCGTCATCGAGCACTTGCAGCAACGCGTTGAACACGTCGGGGTGCGCCTTTTCGACCTCGTCGAGCAGCACCACCGAGTACGGCCGGCGGCGAACCGGTTCGGTGAGCTGGCCGCCCTCCTCATAGCCGACGTAACCAGGGGGCGCGCCGACCAGGCGGGAGACGGTGTGCTTCTCGCCGTACTCACCCATGTCGAGGCGGACCATGGCCCGCTCGTCGTCGAACAGATATTCCGCCAGCGCACGGGCGAGCTCTGTCTTGCCGACACCGGTCGGGCCGAGAAACATGAACGAGCCGAGCGGGCGGTCGGGATCGGCAAGCCCGGCACGCGAGCGCCGCACCGCGTCGGCGACCGCCTTCACCGGCTCTTCCTGGCCGATCACGCGACGGCGCAGCACGTCCTCCAGGCGCACCAGCTTGTCGCGCTCGCCTTCCAAGAGCCGGGTGACGGGCACGCCGGTCCAGCGCGAGACGACATCGGCGACGTCCTCGGCGTCGACCTCCTCTTTGAGCATCCGCTGGGTGGCCTGCAGCTCGGCCAGCCGCTGCGTGGCTTGTTCCAGCTGCCGCTCGAGGGCGGGGATACGCCCGTAGCGCAGCTCTGCTGCGGCCTGGAGGTCGGCGTCGCGTTCTGCGCGCTCGGCGCGCTCGCGTGCTTCCTCGATCGCCGACTTGGCCTCCCGGACCTCGGCGATGGCGGCCTTCTCGGCCTCCCAGTGCGTCGTCAACACGCCCATCTCGCCGCGCAGGGACTCAAGGTTGTCAGCGATCTCGCGCAGACGCTGCTGGGCGGCCACGTCCTCCGCGCTCTCGCCGTCCAGCGCAGCCTTCTCGATTTCCAGCTGCTTGATCCGCCGGTCGAGCACGTCGATCTCCGACGGCATCGAGTCGATCTCGATGCGCAGGCGGCTGGTGGCCTCGTCGATGAGGTCAATCGCCTTGTCGGGCAGGAACCGCTCGGTCAGGTAGCGGTCGGACAGCCGCGCGGCGGCAGTCAGGGCCGAGTCGGTGATGCGCACGCCGTGATGGACCTCGTAGCGCTCCTTGAGTCCCCGCAGGATCGCCACGGTGGCCTCGACGCTGGGCTCGCCGACGTTGACCGGCTGGAAGCGGCGCTCCAGCGCCTTGTCCTTCTCGATCTGGCGGTACTCCTCCAGCGTCGTCGCGCCGATCATGCGCAGCCGTCCGCGCGCGAGCAGCGGCTTGAGCATGTTGCCGGCGTCCATCGCGCCCTCGGCCTTCCCAGCCCCCACGATGGTGTGCAGCTCGTCGACGAAGGTGACGATCTGCCCGTCGCTGGACTCGATCTCCTTGAGGACGGCCTGCAGACGCTCCTCGAACTCACCGCGGTACTTGGCCCCGGCGATGATCGAGGTCAGGTCAAGGGTCACCAGCCGCTTGTCCTTGAGCCCTTCGGGCACGTCACCGGCGACCATGCGCTGCGCCAGGCCTTCGACGATGGCGGTCTTGCCGACCCCCGGATCGCCGATGAGCACCGGGTTGTTCTTGGTGCGCCGCGACAGCACCTGGATGACGCGCCGGATCTCCTCGTCGCGCCCGATCACCGGGTCAAGCCGGCCGTCGCGGGCCTGTGCGGTCAGGTCGGTGGCGAAGCGCTCCAGCGCCTGGAAGGTGTCCTCCGGCGTGTCGCTGGTGACCCGCTGGTTGCCGCGAACCTCCTTGAGCACCACCAGCAGGTCGTCGACATCGATGCCGGCCTCGCGCAGCAGCTTGCCGGCCTGCCCGCGCTCGGCGGCCAGCGCCAGCAGCAGGTGCTCGGTAGAGGAGTAGTCGTCACCGAGGGTGCCGGCCCGCGCCTGCGCATCGTCGATGACGGCGACCAGCGCTCGGGAGATCCCCGGTTGTCCGGTGGCTCCGTGAGCGGCGGGCAGCGTGCGCAGCGCCGTCTCGGTGGCCGAGCGCAACGCGGCTGGGGTGGAGCCCAGCCGCGTGACGGCCGGGTACACCGGCCCCTCGGGCTGGCCGAGCAGCGCGTGCAGCAGGTGCAGCGCGACGATCTCGGGATTGCCGCGTTCGGTGGCTAGGGAGGCGGCGCCCTGCACGGCATCGCGGGCCTTCAGCGTGAAGCGGTCAAAGTCCATGGGGCTATCCTAAGTCGATTGCGCCAATAAATCTATGCGTATCACTAGCAAGGTTGCCGGGCGCCGCTTCCCGCCTCAACGCCAGACAGCCGAGCCGCTTGGCCGTTCGATCGCGGCGGTCGACCGACGCCGCCGGCGGCCGGCGGCCGGCGGCCATGGATGCCGGGCTTCCCGGCAAGGTCGATCTGCTCATACTGGATGTCGCGCCGCTGGAGGTGGCTGGCGGGTGGCACAGACCGGCCGCGCATCGAGCGTGCCCGAGGCGACTTTGTCCAAGCACACCGCCGTGTCCTCATGCAGCGAAGCGGTAGGACACAAGACGATGGTTGACCCCGAACGGTTGCACCGTGTGCTGCGGCGCGTGACCGGCGACCTTCACACGCTGCGCGATTACGCCGCCCTCGAACGACCTGAGGTGCTCGGCCACCCCGCGCGCCTTGGCCATGTCAAGTACCTGTTCGTCACGGCGATCGAGGGGTGCATCGACGCTGCACACCACGTCGCTTCCTCGCCTGGCCCGGGGATTTTGGATCAGCCGAGGCGTGATGCGGCCAGCACCAGGCCGGTGTTCGCGGTTAGCGCTCCTACCAAGCCGAGGACGATGACCCGCGTCTGGGTGGTGACCAGCGTGGCCATCTCGCCGCGGATGGTGGCCACGATGCGGTGCTCCACGGCTTCCAGTCGCGTGTCCAGGTGCTGTTCCAGCGCCGCAAAGCGCTGATCCACCAGCTCGAAGCGGTGGTCGACCGCCTGGAAGCGACGGTCGATCGCCTCGAACCGCTGATCGAGGTTGCGGTTGAGGTCGACAAGATCGCTGTGCACCCGGGCGACATCGCCCGACGTCGCGGCGTCGGGTCCCTCAACCGGCGGGAGGTAGGCCATCAGCGTCAGAGCGGTGCGGTGTGCCCAACACCTGCTCGAGTCGATCGAACAGATGTTGCCGCGCGCGTCCCTCGACAGCCATGGTCCCTCCTCAGCGCGTACCCGTCAACGGCGACGGTAGGGCAAGGACGACTCCACGCCGCCGGGAATCGGTCTCGGCTGTGGATGTCGACCACCATCAATGCCTCAGCGGCGGCGGGCCGGCTGGTGGCGCTCGATGGCCGACGGGCGGTACAGCACGAGCTCTCGGCCGGTGGAGCGCAGCGCCTCGGCCACCGCCTGGTGCGCCGCCTGGCGAGAGCGTTCCGCCCCTGCCCGCGCCTGCTCGACCTGGACCGACAGGCGCTCCACCTCGTCCTGCAGCGCCAGGATGCGCAAGACCCCGGCGAGGTTGACGCCGTCGCCCTGGGTCAGCTCCTGGATCAGGCGGACGCGGTCTACATCACGCTGGGAGTAGCGCCTGGTGCCACCCGAGGTCCGCGCGGGCTTGAGCAGCCCCTTGCGCTCATAGGTGCGCAGCGTCTGCGGGTGCACCCCGGCCAGTTCCGCGGCGACGGAGATGATGAACACCGCCCTCGCCGGCACGGCCATGCCTACACCTCCTGTGCCGCCAGCGCGGCGTCCAGGTGCTCGCGGACAGCAGTGTCCTCGGTGGCCGCGTAGTCCTCCAGCAGCTTGCGCTGGGTGCGGGTCAGCTTGCGCGGGACCGCGACGTCGATGGTGACCAGCAGGTCGCCGCGGCGACCGCCGCTGCGGTGTCCTCCACGACCCTTGACGCGCAGGGTGCGCCCGCTCTCGGTGCCTGCGGGCACCTTGAGCGTGACGGGTTCGTCCAGGGTCGGGATTCGCACTTTGGTGCCCAGCGCCGCCTCGCTGAAGGTCACGGGGACGTGCAACGTCAGGTCGTCGCCGCGACGCCCGAACAGCTCATGGACCTCCACCGTGACGTTGACGTACAGGTCACCGGCCGGTCCGCCGTAGCTGCCGGCCTCGCCCTTGCCGGGCAGCCGGATCCGCGCACCGTCGCGCACGCCGGCGGGGATGCGGGCGCGGATGTCCCGGTTGCGGATCTCGGCGCCCGAGCCCTGGCAGCGCGTGCACGGCTGGGGCACGATCCGCCCGCTGCCGCCACAGGTGGGGCAGGGTTCCGAGAACCCGAACAGCCCCTGGTTGTTGGACACGGCTCCCAGGCCGTTGCAAGTCGAGCAGGTCTCTACGGGTGTACCCGGCTTGGCGCCGGTGCCGAAGCACACCGAGCAGGGCGCCCGGCCCGCAACCCGCAGCGTGGTGGTGACCCCCGCCATGGCGTCGGCGAAGGACAGGCGCAGCTGGGTTTCCAGGTCACGGCCACGGCGTGCGCTGGTCCCCGCCTGCCGGGTCTGCCGGGAGCCGCCGAAGGTGCTACCCGAGCCGAACAGGCCGCCGAGCAGGTCTTCGACGTTGATGTTCTGGGCGCCGCCGCCGAAGCCGCCGTTCCCGCCGAAGCCTCCCGGAGCGCCAGCGCCGAACCCGCCGCTGCCGACCAGATCGCGCACCCGGTCATACTCCTGGCGCTTCTCGGGATTGGACAGCACGGAGTAGGCCTCGCTGACCTGCTTGAACCGGGTCTCCGCCTCGGTGTCGCCCGGTCGGGCGTCAGGGTGCAGCTCGCGCGCCAGCTTGCGGTAGGCCTTCGAGACGTCAGCCGACGAGGCGTCCTTGGCAACGCCGAGGACGCCGTAGTAGTCCTTCTCGAAGTAGTCGCGCTGGCTCATCGTCCTCGTGCTCTATGTCGCGCTGCTCGCCTGGTTACCTGACGCCGTTACCTGGCCACTTTGACCGAAGCTGGCCGCAGCACCCGCCCTTTGAAGCGGTAGCCGGGCCGCAAGACCTCGACGACGACGGGCTCGCGTTCGACCGGGTCGCCGTTGGAGGACGGCTGCCGGTCGGCCCCTTCGTCGTCGACGGCCGCGACCTGCATCATCGCCTCGTGGTGGTTGGGGTCAAAGACCGACCCCTTGCCGTCGATGTCCTCCAGGCCGGCTCGGCGCAGCACGTCCAGCAGCTGACCGTGCACCATCTGCACGCCCTTGGCCAGCTGGTCAGAGGGATCGCGCTCGCCGGCCGCCCGCAGCGCGAAGCCGAAGTTGTCCAGCACGCCAAGCAGGTCGGAAACCAGCTGCTGGGCACCACGGTCAAGAGCGTCCATGCGGTCCCGCGTGGCGCGGCGCCGGTAGTTGTCGAACTCGGCGCGCTCGCGACGCAGGTGGTCCAGGTAATCGTCGCGGCTGCGCTCGGCCTCGGCCAGTGCCACCGCCAGCGAGTCATCGGGCTCTAGCTCCGGCTCCAGCTCCGGCTCCGGCTCCGGCTCTAGCTCCGGCTCCGGCTCTAGCTCCGGCTCCGGCTCTAGCTCCGGCTCTAGCTCCGGCTCCGGCTCCGGCGCGGGCTCGGGCTCCGGCGCGGGCTGCGCGACATCCTCGGAGGCGGCCGTCGTGGCCGCCTCCTGGGAGGCCGGGGACCCCGGAACCGTCGGATCGTGGGGATCGGCAGTCATGGCCTAGGCGGCACCCTTGTTGTCGTCGCGGTCCTCGCCCTCGTCCACGACCTCGGCGTCGACGATGTCGTCGTCGCTGGAGGCCTGGCTGCCGGCGAACCCGCCAGTGGTGGCCTGGCCGGCCTGGTCAGCGGCGCCCGCCGCGTACAGGGCCTGGCCGACCTCCTGGCTGACGCGCATCAGGTCGTCGGTGGCCGTGGTGATGGCGTCGGCGTCGCTGCCCTCCAGTGCGGAGCGCAACTTGCCCTGCGACTCCTCCAGCCGCGCCTTGTGCTCGGCAGAGATCTTGTCGCCGTTGTCACGGACCAGCTTCTCGGTCGAGTACAGCAGCGTGTCGGCGTTGTTGCGGGCGTCGGCCTCGACGCGGCGCTTGCGGTCCTCCTCGGCGAAGGCCTCGGCGTCGCGGACCATGCGGTCGATGTCCTCCTTGGGCAGCGCCGACTGACCGGTGATGGTCATCGACTGCTCCTTGCCGGTCCCCCGGTCCTTGGCCGAGACGTGGACGATGCCGTTCGCGTCGATGTCGAAGGTGACCTCGATCTGCGGCACGCCACGCGGCGCGGGCGGGATGTCGACCAGCTGGAACTTGCCGAGGGTCTTGTTGAAGCCGGCCATCTCGCGCTCCCCCTGCAGCACGTGGATCTCCACCTGCGGCTGGCTGTCGTCGGCGGTGGTGAAGACCTCCGACTTGCGCGTGGGGATGGTGGTGTTGCGCTCGATGAGCTTGGTCATCACGCCGCCCTTGGTCTCGATGCCAAGAGACAGAGGGGTGACGTCGAGCAGCAGGACGTCCTTGACCTCGCCCCGCAGCACTCCGGCCTGCAGCGCGGCACCGACCGCGACGACCTCATCGGGGTTGACACCCTTGTGTGCGTCCTTGCCGCCAGTCAACTCGCGGACCAGGTCGGCCACCGCCGGCATCCGCGTCGAACCGCCCACTAGGATCACGTGGTCGATGTCGGCCGTGGAGCCGCCGGTGTCGCGGATGGCCGCGTTGAACGGTGCCTTGGTGCGCTCCAGCAGGTCGGCGCTCATCTGGTTGAACTGCGACCGGGTCAGCGTGGACTCCAGGTGCAGCGGGCCCTCGGCGGTCGCGGTGATGAAGGGCAGGTTGATGGAGGTCTCCGTGGTGGACGACAGCTCCTTCTTGGCCTTCTCCGCGGCCTCGCGCAGGCGCTGGGTGGCCATCTTGTCCTTGGACAGGTCGACGCCGTGGGCGTCGCGGAAGGACTTGACCAGCCAGTCGATGACCTTCTGATCCCAGTCGTCGCCACCGAGGTGGGTGTCGCCCGAGGTCGACTTGACGTCGAACACGCCCTCGGCGATTTCCAGCACCGACACGTCGAAGGTGCCGCCGCCCAGGTCGAACACAAGGACTGTCTGCTCGGCTTCCTTGTCAAGGCCATACGCCAGCGCCGCGGCGGTCGGCTCGTTGATGATGCGCAGGACCTCCAGGCCGGCGATCTGGCCGGCCTCCTTGGTGGCCTGTCGCTCGGCGTCGCCGAAGTAGGCCGGCGCGGTGATGACCGCCTGGGTCACCTCGTCGCCCAGGTAGGCCTCGGCGTCGCGCTTGAGCTTCATCAGAATCCGCGCGCTGATCTCCTGCGCGGTGTAGTTCTTGCCGTCGATGCCGGTCGACCAGTCGGTGCCCATGTGGCGCTTGACCGACTGCACGGTCCGATCGGGATTGGTCACCGCCTGCCGCTTGGCGACCTCGCCGACGAGCACTTCACCGGACTTGGAGAAGCCCACCACCGAAGGGGTTGTGCGCGCCCCTTCGGCGTTCGCGATGACCGTGGGCTCGCCGCCCTCAAGGACGGCCACCACCGAGTTTGTGGTGCCCAGGTCAATCCCAACTGCCTTGGCCATTGCTTGCTGCCACCTCCGGGCCCGTGCGGGCCTTCGTCGAAGTTCCGTGGACAACAGGGTACCCGCAGACAGCACGGCGGCAACAAGATCTCAGCGCGGAAGGCTGAAGTTTTCGGTGGGACTTGACTAAGGCTGCTGCTCGGCCCGCCAGCGACGCGGTAGCGGCCGCCCTCGGCCGTCGGCTCGGTCCGGGCCGTGAAAGGCCACCATCAAGGCCACCGGCAGGGCGATCACCACCACCGCCAGTAGCACCATCGACAGCGACGACATCAGTACCCGATCAGCCGTGAGAGCGACGCAGCCTACGACCTCACTGCGCCGGCGGCAGGCCGTCGGGCAACCGCACGCGCCAGCCCTCCTCCGCGCCGAGGTCGTCGAAGTAGCCCTGGTTGACCTCCAGCGCTCCCCGGTAGGCCACCTCGGGGTCATAGGTGGGACAGGGATCGGCACTGCACGGCTCCATGTCCAGCACACGCAGGATCTCGCCCCGGTGATCGAAGAAGGCGATCGACAGGGGAATGCGCGTGTTCTTCATCCAAAAACCGCCGTCGGTGTCGCTGGGGAAGCGGAACACCATGCCGGTATCGGCCGCCAGCTCGGTGCGGTCCATGAGGCCGCGGCTGCGCTCTTCGGGGTCGTCGGCGACTTCAACCCGCAGGGTGTGCTCGCCGCCCGGCCCGCTCAACGTCAGCGCGACGGTCGGTGCTTGGCTGGCCGCGTTGCCGACGCTGGGCCCCGCAGGCGACGCTTCCCCCTCAGGCGGTGCGCTGGAGCAGGCGGCGGCGAGCAGCAACGTGACCAGCAGCAGGCGCATCCGCCGAGGATAGGTTCCCGGCCGCGTAGCCTGCCTGGCGCCAGAATCAGCCCACGGCGTGTGATGAACGGAAGCGGGTAGAACGCTGCCGGCCTGCTTGCTGAGGGACGATGCGATACGGCGTGCTGCTGGGTGCTGCTGGTTCTGGTCGGCTGCGGGTTGCCGCGCGACCCCGCCGGCACGCTGGCGCGCGTAGAGGTCACAACCCTGCGGGTCGGCGTGGTCAGCCACCCGCCGTGGGCCGACTTCTCCGGCGGCGAGCCGACCGGCATCGAGGTCGAGTTGGTCAACCAGCTGGCGCGCGAGCTCGGCACCGATGTCGAGTGGCGGCCCGGCGTTGAAGCTGATCTGTTCGCGGCGCTTGAGGTCCGTGCGGTCGATCTGGTCATCGGCGGTCTGACCGCCGACGACCCGTTCGTGGTCGAGAGCGCCGTGACCCGCCCCTACACCACGACCCGCCTGGTCGTGGGCGTGCCCGAGGAGGCGCCGCCGCGCGATGATCTGGCAGGCCTGCGCGTGGCAGTCGAGCCCGGCACCGAAGCGGCCGGCACGCTGGTGGAACTGGGCGCAATTCCCGTGCTCACCGAAGACGTGACGAGGGATGCCAGGGAACGCGCAGGCCGTCGCAACCGACGAGTGGCTGCTGGACGACCTCGGCCTGCGCGACAGTGGGGTGGTCCTGCGCGAGTCGGCGCACGTGTTCGCCACGCCCCTCGGCGAGAACGGTTGGCTGGTGACCGTCGAGCGGTTCTGTTCGACCGGGCGGCGCAGATCAGCGCCGCGGTGCGCCAGGCTGGGCCCTCATGAGGCCTGGTCACGGGTGGGAGCTGCCACCCGACAAGGCCCGCATCATGCACCAGGCCGTGCGCCTGGAGTGGCTGACTGTCGCCTACCTGATCTCGGCGGTGTTCTTCATTACCTGACGTTGGGTTCCTCGCAGGCCATGAAGACCGCCTGGTTCGAAGACATCCTCAGCCTGATCCCGGCGGCCGCCTTCCTGGTCGCGTCCCGCGTGCGTCACCAGGGGCCGGACCAGCACTTCCCCTACGGCTATCACCGCGCGGTGACCGTGGCCTTCCTGTGCGCCGCGCTGGCGCTGTTCTGCATGGGCGCCTTCCTGCTGTTCGACGCCGTCTCGGCGCTGCTGGCGTTCGAGCATCCGACCATCGGGACCGTCGTGGTCTTGGGCCAACAGGTGTGGCTGGG
>Ga0136613_10002277_pt1 | contig 10257 bp, 9 predicted proteins | sample AntDrymUQ2722106_2_FD_106649 | JGI IMG/M metagenome (GOLD analysis project Ga0136613, IMG submission 106649) | Polar desert sand microbial communities from Dry Valleys, Antarctica - metaG UQ272 (21.06) | ecosystem: Environmental > Terrestrial > Soil > Desert | place: Antarctica: Dry Valley... | reverse complement strand
CCGCCGCGCAGGTGCTGCTCGCCTGGGAGGACGCCGAGCGGGTGCACCGCGGGTTGCAGAGCTCGGCGTTCTCTGCCGCCGCGCTGGCCGCGGTCCGGAAGCGCGGCTGGGCGCAGAGCGTCGGCGAGCGCGAGCAGGGGGTGGCGTCGGTGTCGTCGCCGGTGCGTTCCCCGGTCGGCAAGGTGGTCGCCGCGGTGTCGGTGTCCGGCCCGGTCGAGCGCCTCAGTCGCCAACCCGGCCGCCAGCACGCCCCAGCCGTGATGGCCGCCGCCGAGCGGCTGTCGCAGGGACTCCGCCGCAGCGCAGAGTGAACTCGGCCGAGCGGTCAGACCGACTTGTCCTCGATCTCCCAGACGTGGTCGAGGACGTGCCAGGCGAGCCGCCGCACCGCGTAGCGCACCGGCCACTTGGCTTCGGTGTCGACCTCGCCGCGCAGGGCTCCCACCACCCGCTCCCGCAGCTGGGCGAGGGCGGAAGCATCGGTCGGGTCCGGCCGCCGAACCTTGCGCAGCCCCAGGCTGCGGGCGTACGACGCCTCCGCCTCCACGACGTGTGCGACCACCGCGTCGCGGTCCCGGCCACCGCCGCGCGGGCCCTTGCGCAGGTGCTCGGGCGCGCTGACCGCCACCTCGTCCAGCAGCCGCCACGACGCCTGTAGCAGAGCGACCTGGTCGGCGAGCGGCTGATCCTCGAGCGGCGCATGGTCGAGCCCCGGGATCTTGCCCGGGGCGCCGAAGTCGGTGGTGGCATCGCCGACGACCCGCTCCACCACCTCGACCTCGCCGGCCACAGGCAGCTCGAGGCCGGCGGTGTCGGACACCACCCGGTAGCGGCTCTCGTAAGCCAGCAGGGTCTCGACGGCGGCGGCCTCGTCCCGGCCGGCCCGGCACCATCCCGGCCAGTCGACCGCGGCGACGAAGGTACGCCGGCGGCCGGTCTCCAGGTAGGTCGTCAGCACAGCGCGCTCCGCTCGAGGGCGAGCAGGGCACGCTTGCGGTCGAGCCCGCCGGCGTACCCAGTGAGCCGCCCGTCGCTGCCGACCACCCGGTGACAGGGGACGATGACCGCGATCGGGTTGGCTCCGTTGGCGTGCCCGACCGCGCGGGCGCCGTTCCCGGTGAGCCCGAGCGTGCGGGCGATTGCCCCGTACGTCGTCGTCGTGCCGTACGGGACCAGGCGCAGCTGGCCCCACACTCGGCGACGGAACACGCTGCCGCCGGGGGTGAGCGGTAGGTCGAACTGCTCGCGCTCGCACGCGAAGTACTCGCACAGCTGGTCACGTGCCGCCGCGAGCACCGGGTGATCGGGTGTCGGTGGCGTAGGGGGCGCGGTGAAGGGCGTGAAGGCGAGGCTGGTCAGTCCGTCGTCGTCGGCGCTCAGCAGGAGGTGGCCCACCGGCGAGTCCGCGGTCGCCCAGTACGAGACCCGGTCTGCGGTCATGCGGCGACTCCGGTGCGGTCGGGCCACCGCTCGTCCAGCACCCGGTGCCACAGGTGCAGACAGGCGTACGAGCCCCACGGCCGCCAGTCCGCGGCACGCTGACGCAGCGCCTCGCGGCCGGCGCCGCCGCGCAGGCCGAGGGCGGCGTGCAGACCGACGTCACCGTCGAGGACGACGTCGGGATCGCCGAGGCCTCGCATCGCGATGTAGCCCGCGGTCCACGGGCCGATTCCGGGCATGGCGGTGAGCGCGTCAACCACCTCAGCCCGGTCGGCGCCGCGGTCGAGCACCACGGTGCCGCCGGCGACCGCCTCCGCGAGCGCCACCAGGGTGCGGGCACGCGAGCGTGGTCCCGCGAGCCGGTCAGGACCTCCCCCCGCAATCTGTTCCGCGGTCGGGAACAGGTGGGTCAGGCCACCGTCGGCCCCCAGCAGTGGCTCGCCGAGCTCGCGGACGAGACGGGTGGTGGCTGCTCGTGCCGACGCCAGGCTGACCTGCTGGCCGAGGACCGTGCGGACGGCCAGCTCGAAGCCGTCCGGGTGGCCGGGCACCCGCAGGCCAGGGTGCCGGTGGAGGTCGCCGGCGAGGTCGGCGTCTCGACCTAGCCCCTCGTGGACCGCCGCCGGATCGGCGTCGAGGTCGGCCAGTCGGCGGCACCGCTCCACCGCCGTCGGCAGGTCTCGCAGGTCGCCCAACCGCAGCCGGACCCGAATCGCCGGCACGTCGTCGGTCGCGGGCTCCAGCTGCACGACCGCCGGGCCGTGTGGCAGCCGCAGCGTCCGCCGGTAGGCACCGTCGACGACGTCCTCGACCCCGTCGGCCGCGTGCAGCCGCAGGAAGTGCATCAGCGCGCGCCCGTCGAACGGTCCTCGGCAGGCCAGTCGCAGCTCGATCCACCCCGCCTGCCCGTCACCCGACAGCTTGGCCGTGCGCCGCCGTAACGCGCCGGCGGGCAGCCCGTACACCTCCTGCATGGTGGCGTTGAACTGGCGGACGCTACGGAACCCGGCGGCGAAGGCGACGTCGGACAGTCGCATCGAGCTGGACGCGATGAGGGTCCGAGCGGTCTGGGCGCGACGGGCCCGGGCCAGCGCCAGCGGACCGGCCCCGAGTCGCGCCACCAGCAGCCGGTGCAGCTGGCGCTGGCTGTAGCCGAGCCTGGATGCGAGGCCGGGCACCCCCTCGCGGTCGACGAGACCGTCGCTGATGAGGCGCATGGCCCGCCCACTGACGTCGGCGCTCACGTCCCAGGCCGGTGAGCCCGGCACTGCCTCGGGACGGCAGCGCCGGCAGGCGCGGAACCCGGCATCCTGCGCCGCCGCTGCCGTGACGTAGAAGCGGGTGTTCTCTAGCAGTGGGGTCCGCGCCGGGCAGCTCGGACGGCAGTAGATGCCGGTTGAGGTGACCGCCACGTAGAACACCCCGTCGAACCGCCGGTCCCGGCTGGACACCGCGCGGTAGCAGCGCTGCGGGTCCGCCACGCTGGTCTGATCCACGGCACCATCCTGCCGCGTCGTGAGAGCCTGCACTAGCGGGAATCGGACGCCATCAGTGACCGCGAAGCTTCAGGGACTGAGCAGTCACCAGCCGAATCGGCTGTGTGCGATACCTCGACACCGGCGCCCTCGCTGGTGGCACCCCCAGCAATCACCTCTCAGGGACGAGACCGCAACCCTGCGACTGCTCCGCCGCCAACTGTCGGACGCGGTGATCAGCGGTCAGCGCACTGACCGGATCGACCCCAGGCTGCGGCCCGATTCGCCCCCAGAGCGGCCGACACGGTGACGTCTTGACATGATCGCTAGGCGAGCTCGACCGCTCTCGGCCGCCGTCGAGGCGGGCGCTGCGTGAGGCTGAGATCATCGTTAGAACGCTGGCCCGCGAGCAGCGCTTCGTGGCCCGGTTCGGTGCCCGCAAGGTGTGGCTGCATCTGCGGCCTGACCGTCAAACGGCCGCCGCATCCCGGCCCATGTGGCAGCCTGCATGGAGTTGCCTGAGGAGGGAGTACGAGTTGCCGCGCGATGATGCACCCTTCGCCGACGCAGTGATCCTCGCAGCCGGCGCCAGCAGCAGGATGGCGGGATCGGACAAGCTGCTCATGGAGGTCGGCGGACTGCCGCTGCTGGCATGGACGGTGCGCGCAGCCAGGGCGGCCGCAACCGTTCGACGAATCATCGTCGTCTCCCGGCCGGATCGAGTCGGGCCTCTATCGGACGAGCCGTGGCTGCGCGCCAATCATGCGACAGTGGTGGCGGGAGGGCTTCGTCGACAGGATTCGGTGGCCGCAGGTGTAGGCAGTACGGACGCCGAGGTCGTCTTGGTTCACGACGGTGCCCGGCCGCTGGTGACTTCGGTGCTGTTCGACAGGGTTGCTCACGCGGCGCAGTTGCATGGCGCGGCGGTGCCGGTAGTGGCAGTCCCCGAGAGCATGCGCAGGCTGGTCAACGGCCGGATCGTCTCGATCCTCGACCGTTCGAACCTCTACCGCTCGCAGACCCCGCACGGCGTGCGGCGGGGGCTACTGCTGCGGGCGTACGCCGTGCACGACCCTCGGGGACTGGAGACCTTCATCGACGAGACGGCCATCGTCCAGGCAGCCGGCATCCCTGTCTGCACCGTCCTCGGTGAACCGGCAAATCTCAAGGTGACCCTCCCAGGTGACGAGCAGTTGGCGTTCGCACTGCTGGAGGCGCGCGCGCGGGCTGTTGACGCGGAAAGCACCCGTGAGGGTCGGCTGCCTGGCGACACAGGGGTCGGCATGAGCCCTGCGGGGCGCCGCAGGCCATGAGGTCTCGGCGTCGGCTTCGCCCCAAGACCAGCGCTGTGGGCGGATGGTACCGATCGGTGACCGAGCAGTACCGAAGCCGGATCGCGCGCCGTCTCGCCGGCAGAAGCCTGACGAGGATGGCCCACATGATGCCGACGGCTCTGCAACTCACTGTCTTGCAGACTTGCCTGAACAGACTGCCAGCACGCCGGCACGCAGTGGTCGCAGGGTTTCCAGATAATGAGGGCAACAGCGTCGAGGTCGTACGCGGACTCGCTGGCCGCCTTCCCGTCTACTGGTTGGTTGCTGGCGATCCGGTGTCCCTTGCCTGGTTGATCTCGGATACCGCCGGCGCGCGGGATGTGCGATGCATCCGCAGAAACAGCGTCCGCGCATACTGGGCCTATGTGACCGCTCGCTACGTATTCTTCACCCACGGCCTGTATGGCTCACCCCGCCCTCCTCCGCACAAGACCTTCGTGAATTTGTGGCACGGCGACGGCCCCAAGAGGCGGTCAGGCTTTGCCACCATCCGGTCCACGTTCGTGGTGAGTGGAACGCAGTTATGGGGGGAACGACGCGCCGACGGATTCGGTGTCAGCAAACATAATGTGCTCATCTCAGGCAATCCCCGGGTGGACCAGTTCGATCGCCCAGCCGGCAACGACGCCCTGCAAGCGTTGGGACTGGACCCGTCGAAACCGTTCATTCTATGGTTGCCCACCTTCCGAACCACTCAGTACCGCGGCAACCGTGTGGGAGACGTGCGGAACTGGGCGGACGCGCACCCGCTCTCACATTCGGCGAACATCCGCTCCACCCTCACGCAGGCGGCTGCGTACGCACAGGCCGCGGGGCTGACGCTCGCGGTCAAGCCGCACCAGCTGGACGCAGACGATTATGCATCCACCGGTTTGCACAAGATCACCAATGCAGGAATGCTCGACGCGCATGTGAGCCTGTACCAGCTGTTGGCTCGAGCCAAAGGGCTGGTGACTGACTACAGCAGCGTATGGACAGATTTCCTAGTCATGGATCGACCGATCGGTTTCTACTGTCCCGATCTGAGCCAGTACGTCGCCAACCGAGGCTTGAACGTCGACGACTATCCGGCTTTGCTGCCAGGCCGGCTGCTGTGGAGTCCAAGTGACTTTCGCAGTTTTCTGCGCGAGTGTGTCGACGAACCCTCGGCCGCCAAGGCCCGACGGCACCAATCCATCGCTCGGGTCGGGGCAGAAACTCGCCGTCATGCGACACATCGCCTGCTCGATGCATTGGGCATTCGGGCACCTGGGCGCCCGTGAGCAGGGATCAGCGAGGGTCGCAGCGTGGGCGGACGGGGCCCGGTAGCCCGCCGCCGCATCCCCCGGTGGCGGCGCTGCTCGCGGCTGATGGTCCCGCCGATCGAGGCGGCGGACCCTCTGGTTCACCCCCTCTCCTGTCAAGCGCCGAGAGGCGATCTCCTCTCTGCGTTCAGCGACGACGGGGCACACAACCGGGTCGACGAGCCCGCAATGTCCACAGTTCCATCCGCGGCACTCACCACGCGCCCCTCGGCAGGTCAGGTCCAGCCGACCCGGCAGCGTAGTCCTGCAAGGCAGGGACCCCCGCCAACCATGTGGCCCGTACCGCGTCGATGATTCGCCAGCACTGCTCGGCCTCGTCGTCTCGCACTGCGAGCGTCGGATCGCCTGCCAGCACGTCGCGCAGCAGCCGGGCGGACGCGGGCAACGGCTGGCGGGGCCGCGAGAGCGCGAGTTGCTCACGCATCACCTCCGGCAGGCCGGCGGAGCCAGTGACCCCCACCTCCAGGGTCACCCGATCTGGCGCCATATCGAGGCTCAGCACAGCGGGGGCACCCGAGAGGACAGGCCCGAGCGCCGCTCGGAAGTGGAGCGCGATGCGACGGCGTGGCCGGCCGAGTGCCTTGCCGGTCCGCAGCACGAAGGGCACCCCTCGCCAACGCGGGGTGTCGACAGCCAGTTGCAGGCAGGCGTATGTCTCGGTACCGCGCGCCGGATCGACGCCGGCCTCCTCCAGGTAGCCACGCTGCGGCCGCCCCTCGACACTGCCGGCGGTGTAACGCCCGCGCGCCGTCAAAGTGGCGACTTCGTCGCGCGTCATGGCGTGCACACGCCGCAGCACGGCGACCTTCTCCCCGCGCAAGCAACGCTCGTCGAGCCTCGCGGGCACCTCCATCGCCACCAGCGCGAGCACCTGCAGCAAGTGACTCTGGACCATGTCCCTCAAGGCGCCGGTGCGGTCGTAGAACCCGGCACGCCCGGCCACACCGACCGTCTCCTCCCAGGTGATCTCCACGCGCTCCATGTGGTCCCGATTCCACAGCGGCTCGAAGAGGGGGGTCGCGAACCGTAGTGCCATCAGGTCCTGCACAGTCTGGTGGTGTAGAAAGTGGTCGACGCGGAACACGTCCTGCTCGGAGAACACGATGTGGAGCAGCCGGCTGAGCTCGCGCGCCGTCGAGAGATCCTCGCCGAACGGCTTCTCCACCACGATCCGGCTCCGGGGCGCGATGCCGCCGGCGCGAAGCGCCTGGATAGCCGGTGCGTAGGCGGCAGGCGGCAGCGCGAGGTAGGCGACTACTGGCTCTGTCCCAAGCGCCCACTGCAGGTCCGTACGCCGTTCCAGATCGGCATGAAGGTAGTCCAGACGCTGCACCAGCGCCGCACGGTCAGAGAGCGCAGCGCCGGCCGCATGCTCGGCGAGCCGAGCGGTGGCAAGGTCGCGGTAGTCCTGGCTGCTCAGCGGTTCGCGTCCGACGCCCAGCACGCGCAGTGTCGGTGGCAGGCCGCTGCTCGCCCAGAGGTGGGCCAGAGCGGGCAGCAGGTGACGGCTGGCGAGATCACCGGCGGCGCCCAGAACCACGAGCCGGTCGATCATGCCGCTCACGGTGTGCCGGCATGCCAGTAACGCGAGGCCAGCGGGCGATTCCACCACCGTCGGTCATGGCGGGTGGACACGACCAGGATTGTAGCGACGGGGTCGAGATGGCCGGTGAAGAGACGACGCGATGGCCGCTTCACCGTCCAGGATCGCAGTGAGGATGGGGGCGGCTGTCGTACACCACCACCCGCCGGGCTGGCCCTGATTGGTCTGTCTTCGAATGCAAGGGCCGAATCACGCGCGGGTGAATGGAACATCCTGTTGGCCGCGGCCGGTGTGCGGCCCGAAATCCCGGTTTCGGAGATGACAAGGCCCCTTCGTCCTGTTTCCAGGTCGGAGGGGTCTCGCCGCTGTAGCCCCGACGGGATTCGAACCCGCGCTACCGCCTTGAGAGGGCGGCGTGCTAGGCCGCTACACAACGGGGCCAGGAAGCGAAGGAGTCTACCGGCCGCTACCGGCACCCTGCGCACCGCTACCGCTGGGGTACTAGGACTCGAACCTAGACTAACTGGACCAGAACCAGCCGGGCTGCCAATTACCCCATACCCCATGGGGCGCCGTGACCATTTGCGGGCCGCGAGCCGGACGTGGACTCTACCCGACCCCTAGCCGATACGGCTGAGCCGACCAAGCGAGCGGTCGCGTCCCAGCAGCTCGAGCGACTCGAACAGCGGAGGCGAGATCCGGCGTCCGGTGACCGCGACCCGCACCGGGCCGAAGGCGTGGCGCGGCTTGAGCCCCATCCCCTCGACAAGCGCCGCCCGCAGCGCCTGCTTGATGCTCGCCGTGTCCCATGTGGACAACCCGGTCAGCGCCGAGCGGGCCGTACGGACGATGTCGAGCCCGCTGTCCTCGAGCTGCTTCGCGGCGTCGTCCGGGTCGACGGTGAATGCCTCCTCGTCGACGAACAGGAAGCCGAGCAGGTCGGCGGCCTCGCTGAGGGTGGTGGCCCGCTCCTGCACCAGCGGCGCCGCCGCAACGAGCAGGTCCGCGCTCGGACTGGACGAGTCGACCGGCACGTACGGCAGCAGCCTGGCGGCGAAGGCGTCCGGGGCGAGCAGCCGCAGGTGCGTCGCGTTCACCGCCTCGCACTTGGCGAGGTCGAAGCGAGCTGGGTTCGGGTTCACCCGGGAGACGTCGAAGGCCGCCGCCATCTCGGTGAGCGTGAAGATCTCCTGGTCGTTGCCGAGCGACCAGCCCAGCAGGGCCAGATAGTTGAGCAGCCCCTCGGGTAGGAACCCCCGCTGGCGGTAAAGGTCGAGCGACGACTGCGGGTCGCGCTTGGACAGCTTGCGGTTCCCCTCCCCCATGACCAGCGGGAGATGCCCGTACGCCGGCAGCTCCCCGCGGACGACGCCGATCTCGCGCAGCGCGCGGTGCAGCGCGATCTGACGCGGCGTCGAGCTCAGCAGATCCTCACCGCGGAGCACGTGGGTGATGCCCATCAGCGCGTCGTCGACCGGATTCACCAGCGGGTAGAGCGGCTGCCCGTTGGCCCGCACCAGCACATAGTCGGGCACCTGCCCGGCGTCGAACGACACGTGCCCGCGGACCAGGTCGTCGAAACCGGTGGCCTCGTCGGGCATCCGCAGACGCAGCACCGGCTGGCGGCCCTCAGCCCCGTACGCCGCGACCTGCTCGGCCGTCAGCTCCCGGCAGTGTCCGTCGTAGCCGGACATCCGGCCCTCTGCCCTCGCCAGCTCGCGGCGCTGCTCGAGCTCACCTTGCGAGCAGTAGCAGTCGTACGCGCGGCCGCTCTCGCGCAGCCGCGTGGCCACATCGGCGTACACCTCGCCCCGCTGCGACTGGCGGTACGGGCCGAACGGGCCGCCGACCTCGGGGCCCTCGTCCCAGTCGAGCCCGAGCCAGCACATTGCGGACAGCATCTGCTGGTACGACTCCTCGGAGTCACGTGCCGCGTCGGTGTCTTCGATCCGGAACACGAAGGTGCCGCTGTGGTGGCGGGCGAACGCCCAGTTGTACAGGGCAGCGCGGACCACCCCGACGTGCGGGTTGCCGGTGGGCGAGGGGCAGAACCGCACTCGCACGCTCACGCCGACACCACCCGGTTTGTCAGCTCTCCGATGCCCTCGACCGCTACCGTCACCTCATCGCCGGGCACCATCTGACCGACGCCGGCGGGCGTGCCTGTGAGCACGACGTCGCCGGGCAGAAGGGTCATCACCGACGAGACATAAGACACCAGCGTTGGCACGTCGAAGATCAGCTGGCTGGTGCGACCGTCCTGGCGCAGCTCGTCGCGGCCGTCGGTGCGCAGCCTCGTCGTCACCCGCAGGTCGCTGACGTCGAGATCGGTCTCGACCCACGGACCAAGCGGGCAGAAGGTGTCGAAGCCCTTGGCCCGGGTCCACTGGTCGTCTGAACGCTGCAGGTCCCGAGCGGTGACGTCGTTGGCGACTGTGTAGCCGAGCAGCACGTCGCCCACCTGCTCAGCCGGCACGTCACGGCAGATCCTGCCGATCACCACCGCCAGCTCGGCCTCCCAGTGCAGCTCCTGGGTCTGCTCTGGATGCACAATCGGATCCCCCGGGCCGACGACGCTGGTGTTGGGCTTGAGGAACATCAGGGGCTCGGTCGGCAGCTCGTGGGCGAGCTCGGCGGCATGGTCGGCGTAGTTGCGACCGATGCCGACCACCTTGCTGCGCGGGATCAGCGGCGCCAACAGCCGGACGTCGTCGAGCGGGTGGCTCTGGCCGGTCAGCTCGATGCCTGCGTACAGCGGGTCCCCGGTCAAGACCGCCACCACCGGACGACCGTCCAGCTCACCGACCGCACCGAACTTCGGCTCGTCACCGGTCGTGAACCTCGCGATGCGCACCGGCCGAGCCTAGTCAGCGGCCAGCTCCACCAGCCCCGTGAGGGTGTGCCAGCTGTGCAGCAGCGAGACCCACACCGCCATGGCGGGAGGTCAGCCGCGGTGATGCGCCCGCGTCAGTCCGTACGTCACCGCGTCGCGCAGCGCCTCCCAGGATGCCTCGACAATGTTGTGCCCCACCCCGACCGTCACCCACGAGTCGGTGCCGTTGCTGGTCTGGATCAGCACCCGGATGACGGCGTCGGTGCCATGGCCCTTGTCGAGGATGCGGACCCGGTAGTCGATCAGCTCGAGCGCCGCCACCTGTGGG
>Ga0136613_10002276_pt1 | contig 10257 bp, 11 predicted proteins | sample AntDrymUQ2722106_2_FD_106649 | JGI IMG/M metagenome (GOLD analysis project Ga0136613, IMG submission 106649) | Polar desert sand microbial communities from Dry Valleys, Antarctica - metaG UQ272 (21.06) | ecosystem: Environmental > Terrestrial > Soil > Desert | place: Antarctica: Dry Valley... | reverse complement strand
TCACGCACGCGCGGCTGGTGTGCCAGACACGGCGCGGTTTCGCCGGCTCGGGCTTGCCCGTAGTACCACTACGCGCCGCGCCCGACCCGGCGAAACCGCTCCGTCTGGCCCATCCCCGCGCCACCCGAGTTTCACATCAAGCCTCTAGACCGCCCTAGGCTAGGCTAGGCTCGGCTCGTGGAGGTCTCCGGCGCCCGTACCCGCATCCAGAAGCTGCTCGTGACGGGGGACAACCGGCTCAAGCAGGGTGTCGCGCCGGAGAAGGTGCGCGAGAGCTATGAGCAGGCGCTCGATGTCGCTCGTGAGGCGGGCATCGAGGACAAGGTGCGCCCGCTCGTCGAGCTCAGGCTGGCCGACCTCGAGCGGCTCGCAGCAGAGTCGCCTCCACCCGACGTGCCTGGGCGGTGAGCCCGTGCGGCTCGGCCGCGGCGCGCGCGACCGGGTTCGGCGTCGGGAGCGCGGCCGCGTCTCGCAGCGCCCTGACGATCGCGTCCTCGTCCAGGGGGTCGACGAGCACTCCTGCACCCGCGGGCACGAACTCGGGCGGCCCGCCGACGCTCGTGGCTACGACGGAGCGGCCACAGGCGAGCGCCTCGAGCGCCGACTGGCCGAAGGGCTCGACGAGCGAGGGTTGGCAGAGCACGTCCGCAGCCGCGAGGTAGGCCGGTATCTCTTCGTGGTGCACGGCGCCCGCGAGCCGGATGCCGGCCCGACCTTCGAGCTGTGACCGCAGCGGCCCGCCGCCGACGAAGGTGAGAGTGCCCTCGCCGAGCCGCTCGTAGGCGCGTGCTAGCCGGAGCACGTTCTTCCGCTCGGTCAGCGAGCCGACGCAGAGGAAGGCGGGGCGGGTGCCGGAGGCGCGCGGCACGGGCCGAAAGCGCTCGAGGTCGACGCCGCAGCTGATCACATCGGTCTTGCCCCGCGCCTCCGGGACGCTCGCCTCGAGGAGCCTCCGCAGATAGGCGGAGACGGCGATCACGGCCGATGCTCGGTTGACGACGAGGCGGGTCGCGAAACGGATACCCGGGATCGTCCCGATGTTCGCGACGTCCTGCCCGTGCGCCGTCACGACGAGCGGGGCGCGCACCCCGAACGCTGCGATCAGCCCCGCCGGCACGAGAAAGTGCGCGTAGACGACGTCTGGGCGCGAGGCGGCCAGGGTGCGGCCCAGCAGGCGGAGGTGACGGCGGTTGCCTCCGGTCCGGGTGTCGAGCACTGCTCGCTCGAGCTCGTGACCGAAGGAGGTCAGCTCCCGCTCGAGGTCACGGACGAAGACGCCGAGGTCGGGCTCCAGCGGCGACGGGTACATCTGCGAGACGAGCAAGATCCGCATGCGCGGGAGGTATAACCGTCCGGCCATGCCCGCCGTGCGTGTCCACGAGTTGACGAAGACCTTCGACGTGCCCGAGCGGGAGGCCGGTCTTCGCGCCGCGACGGTCAGCCTTTTCCGACGGAAGACGCGCGAGGTTCGGGCTGTCGACCACATCTCCTTCGAGATCGAGCCGGGCGAGGTCGTGGGATTCCTCGGTCCGAACGGGGCCGGCAAGACGACAACGTTGAAGATGCTCTCCGGCCTGCTCTATGCAAGCAGCGGCGAGGCGACCGTGCTGAACCACATGCCGTCGAAGCGGGAGCGCGACTACCTGCGCCGGATCACGCTCGTGATGGGAAATCGAAACCAGCTCCAGTGGGATCTACCAGCGCTGGACTCCTTCGAGCTGAACCGGGCGATCTACCGCATCCCGCGTGCCGACTTCCTGGGCCTGCGAGACGAGTTGATCGACCTGCTCGACGTCGGCGACCTCGTGCGCAAGCCCGTGCGCAACCTGTCGCTGGGTGAGCGGATGAAGGTGGAGATCGTCGGCTCGTTGCTCCACCGGCCGACGGTGCTCTTCCTCGACGAGCCGACGATCGGCCTCGACGTGACGATGCAGAAGCGGATCCGGTCGTTCGTCGCCTCCTACAACGAGCGCTACGAGGCGACCGTGCTGCTGACGAGCCATTACATGGCCGACGTGGAGGCTCTGTGCAAGCGCGTGATCGTGATCCATCACGGCCGCATCCTGTTCGACGGCCAGCTGGCCCGATTGGGCGACCGCTTCGCCGCCTGGAAGACGATCGCGGTCGAGCTCGAGGACGGCGTCACCGATCTCTCCCGCTACGGCGAGGTCGTCGAGCGGGAACCCGGCCGCGTGACGCTGCGCGTACCGAGGACCGACACGGCGCGCGTGACCGCCCGGCTTCTGGCCGAGCAGGACGTGCAGGATCTGACCGTCGAGGATCCGCCGATCGAGGACGTGATCGAGATGGTCTTCTCGCAGGAACACGTGTGAGCACGGAGGTCGCAGGCTCCCCGCGCGAGACGCGGCAGGCGGGCGCCGCACGGTCGATGCTCGACTTCTACCTGACGCGCGGCCGGACGGAAATCCAGAGCCAGTTCCAGTACCGCGTCGCGCAGTACCTCTACATGATCGGCATGCTCGCCGAGCCGATCGTCTACCTCGTCGTCTGGACGACGATCGCGGAGCAGCAGGGTGGCTCGGTCGAGGGCATCACGCCCGGGGAGTTCGCGGCCTACTACATCGTCTGGACGCTCGTCCGGAACATGAACATCGTCTTCACGCCGTACGGCTGGGAGTGGCGGATCCGAGAGGGCATCCTGTCGGCCGCGCTGCTGCGCCCGCTGCACCCGCTTCACGACGACCTCGCCGGGTTTGCGGGCTGGAAGTTCGTCGTGATCGGCCTCTGGCTGCCGATCGCCGCGGTGCTGTGGCTCGTGTTCGACCCCCTCCTCGACCCCTCGCTCGTCGAGGTGCTCGTCTTCTCGGTCGCGATCTGGGGCGCGTACCTGATTCGGACGATGTTCCTCTCGCTCCTCGGAATGGTCACGTTCTGGACGACGCGCGTCAGCGCGCTCTTCGAGCTGGCGATCGCCTTCGAGCTGCTGCTCTCGGGGCGGCTCGTCCCGCTCGAGCTGATGCCGTCTTGGTCGCAAGACCTGGCCTATCTCCTGCCGTTCGTCTGGACGTTCTACTTCCCGATCCAGGCGCTCGTCGGCGACCTGTCGACGGCGGGGCTGCTCGGCGGCCTGGCGGCGCAGGCAGGCTGGACGATCGCGCTGACGGGGCTGATGCTCGTCGCCTGGCGCCACGCCGTCCGGCGCTACTCGGCCGTGGGGAACTGAGCGGCGCGTGCGCGCTCTCCGCCTCGCCTGGTTGTACTTCCGGGTTGGCTCGATGAACGAGCTCCAGTATCGCGCCAACTTCTTCATCCAGCTGCTGCAGTCTGCGGTGGCGGTCGTGACCGCGCTCGTCGTCCTCAAGCTCGTCTACTCGCACACCAAAGAGCTGAACGGCTGGAGCGAGTCCGAGCTCCTCGTCGTGATGGGGATCCACGTCTTGCTCGGCGGCGTGATCGGGATGAGCATCCAGCCGAACATGGAACGGTTGATGGAGGAGGTGCGCGACGGCAAGCTCGACTTCGCGCTGATGAAGCCGGAGGACTCGCAGGTGCTGGTCAGCGTCCGCGAGGTTCGCATCTGGCGCGCCGTCGACATCATCTCCGGCGCTGGGGTGGTTGCCTACGGCGTCAGGGGGCTCGAGACAGGCTTCGGAGCGTCGGACGCCCTGCTCTTCCTCGCCATGCTCGTGATCGGCACGATCACGATCTACTGCTTCTGGCTCGTGATCTCGACGCTCGCGTTCTGGATCGTGAACGTCTGGAACATCATCGAGCTCTTCAACGGCATCTACCTGACGGGTCGCTTTCCCGTCTCGATCTACCCCACCTGGCTGCGCATCGGCGTCACCTTCATCGTGCCGATCGCATTCGCGATCACCGTGCCCGCCGAGGCCGTGACGTCGCGGCTCGAGTGGGGGACGGTCGTGCTCGCCGTCGGCTTCTCCGCCGTGCTCTTCGTCGCGACGCGCCGGTGGTGGCGGTTCGGGGTCAGGCGCTACTCGGGCGCCTCTGCCTGAGCTCTGACGCCGCTAGGGCTGTGCGTCGAACGTGCCGAAGACCTCGCGCAGCGTGTTCGAGATCTCGCCGACCGTGCACCTCGCGCGGAGCGCCTCGCGTATCGGCGGCAGCAGGTTCTCGTCGCCTTCGGCGACGCTCCGAACCGCGGCGAGCGCTGAGGTCGCGGCGCCCGCATCGCGCTCGGCGCGGACGCGCCGCGTGCGCTCCACCTGACGGGATTCGCCCTCCGGGTCAAGCCGGTGCAGCTCGACCTCCTCGGCGCCGCGCTCGACGAAGCGGTTGACCCCGACGATCACGCGCTCGCCCGCCTCCACGTCGCGCGTGTAGGTGAAGGCGGCCTCTTCGATCTCGCGCTGGACGAAGCCCTGCTCGATCGCTGCGACCGCGCCTCCCAGCTCGTCGATCCGCTCGATCAGCTCGCGCGCACGCGCCTCCAGCTCGTCGGTCAGTGCCTCGACGAAGAACGAGCCTCCGAGCGGATCCGCGGTGTCGATGACGCCGGCCTCGTGTGCGAGCAGCTGCTGCGTCCGCAGTGCGATCCGGGCAGACCGCTCCGTCGGCAGGGCGAGCGCCTCGTCGAAGCCATTGGTATGCAGGCTCTGCGCCCCACCCGCGACCGCCGCTAGCGCCTGGATCGCCACCCTCACGATGTTGTTCTCCGGCTGCTGCGCCGTCAGCGTGGAGCCGCCGGTCTGCGCGTGGAAGCGAAGCGCGAGCGCCTTCGGGTTGGTCGCACCGAAGCGGTCGCGCATGATCGTCGCCCACAGGCGCCGCGCCGCGCGGAACTTCGCCACCTCCTGGAAGAAGTCGTTGTGGGCGTTGAAGAAGAAGGAGAGGCGGGCGCCGAAGTCGTCCGGAGAGAGACCGGCCTCGATCGCCGCGGAGGCGTAGGCCGCCCCGTTCGCGAGCGTGAACGCGAGCTCCTGGACGGCCGTCGACCCGGCTTCCCGGATGTGGTATCCGGAGATCGAGATCGTGTTCCAGCTCGGGATCCGCTCTGCGCAGTACGCGAAGAGATCGATCGTCAGCCGCATCGATGGGCGTGGCGGATAGATGTAGTTCCCGCGGGCGACGTACTCCTTGAGGATGTCGTTCTGCACTGTCCCGCGCAGCGCCGTTCCCGGCACGCCCTGCTCCTCAGCCACCAGCTCGTAGAGCAGGAGCAGCAGTGAGGCAGGCGCGTTGATCGTCATCGAGGTCGAGACCTCGCCGAGCGGGATCCCTTCGAGGAGGAGGCGCATGTCCTCGAGCGAGTCGATCGCGACCCCCGTGCGCCCGACCTCGCCGAGGGCGTGCGGATCGTCGGAGTCGTAGCCGAGCTGGGTCGGCAGGTCGAAGGCAACGGAAAGACCCGTCTGCCCCCGCTCCAGCAGGTAGCGGAAGCGCGCGTTCGTTTCCTCGGCTGAGGCGAAGCCCGCGTACTGCCGGATCGTCCACGGGCGGCCGCGGTACATGTCGCGGTAGGGGCCGCGTGTGTAGGGGAACTCGCCGGGCTGCTCGAGCTCGTCGGTGCGGACGTCGGCCGCCGTGTAGACGGGCTGCACCTCTATGCCGGAGTCGGTCTCGCGCTTCTCCGTGCGCGCCACGGCTTGATCGTATGGCCAACGGACGCTCGCGGGTGGTTTCTGCCGCGCCGGCGAGCGCGTGCCGCGACAACGTCCGTTGTCAGGGACTGTCCCCGGCAACGCGGCTTGTCACTCGACAACGCGCTTGTCACGGCAACGCTCGTCGCCAGGGACTGTCCCCGACAACCGGGGTTGTCATCGCGCCCGCGAAGGGTTCGGCCGGGCGCCGTGAACCTTCTGACGGGCCACCGCCCGGTTTGCGTCCGAGCGGCGCTAGAGGACGCCGCCCGCGTTCTCGAGCGCCTCGAGCGCGATCCGCCGGCCGGTGCAAATGTGCGCTCGAATGGCTCCCTGCGCCGCCTCGGGTTCGCCTGCTTCGTACGCCGAGACGATCGCCTCGTGCTCGGTCGGTAGGTACTCCGCCCCCTCCACCTTGCCGCCGCGGATCACCTGCATCATCAGGTTCACGGACAGGTCCCGATAGAAGCGAGAGAGCAGGTCGTTGCCCGCCAGGTCGACCTGATGCTCGTGGAAGGCGGCGTTGGCAGAATCCCACTCGACGTGCGAGACGGCTGCAGCGGTGGCTCTGTGGAGCTCGCGGAACCTGCGCAGCTCGCCGCGGCCGACCCGGCCGACAGCCGTCTCGGCCGCCTGCAGCTCGAGTGCGAGGCGCACGTCGTAGCCCTCGGCGATCGCCAGCTCGGTCAACGGCGTCACGAAGTACCCGCGACGCGACTTCACCGTCAGCAGGCCCTCCGAGACGAGCCGGGTGAGCGCGTGGTGAACCGGGCTGCGAGACACTCCCAACTCGTCCGCGAGCTCGTGCAGGCTCACCTTTGCGCCCGGGCCGAGCTCGCGCCGCACGAGCCGGCGCTTCAGGTTCTCGTAGACACCGTCGTTCAGCGTCCGGCCGGCGAGCGTGACGCCCATGAGCGAGAAGTAACATGTCAGACCATCCGAGGCAACCGCCGGGACGGCTAGGCTCGCGACGTGGTTGTGTCCGTGCGGCTCTTCGCGGGACTACGCGAGCAGGCGGGTTACGGGACGCGCTCGCTCGATCTGCGGGAGGGCGCATCCCTCGCTGACATCTGGCCCGCGCTCGGCCTCGGGCACGAGCCGGCCGGGCTCCTCTATGCCGTGAACAAGACCTACGCCAGCACCGAGACCGAGCTCGCCGAAGGGGACGAGGTGGCGGTGATCCCGCCGGTCTCGGGGGGTGACTTCCGGCTCTCCTCCGACCAGCTCTCCCTCGACGCCGCCGTCGGCGAGGTGAACCGCGACGAGGCAGGTGCAGTCGCGACCTTCACGGGTACCGTGCGCAACCGCTCGCGCGACCGCGACGTGCTCTACCTCGAGTACGAGGCCTACGAGGGCATGGCGGAGGGAGCGATGGCGACTCTGGCCGCGGAACTCGGCGCTCGCTACTCGCTCTGCGGGATTGCGATCCACCACCGGGTGGGCCGCGTGGAGATCGGCCAGCCGAGTGTCGTAGTCGCCGTCTCCGCACCGCACCGCGGGGACGCCCTGGCTGCTTGCAAGGACGCGATCGACACGCTCAAGCAGACCGTACCGCTCTGGAAGAAGGAGGTCTACGTGGGCGGGGAGGAATGGATCGGGCAGGGCTCGTAGAACCCGGGGCCGGGTCGCTGCGCCTCGCACGACCCGGCCCGGAGCCTCGTCCGCCGGTGCGGCGGGATACCTGCGCCTACGGCGCCGCGGCGGGACCCCAGTTCGGGCTCGGAGCCGCCGGCGATCAGCCGCTTCGGCGCGGCGCCGCAGTCGCCGGCTCCGGCCGCGACCGGGCTGACCCAGATGCCCGCCGGCCTCGCCCCACGCGAGGCGCTTGCCGTCCGGCGACCATGCGGGACTCTCGATCCGGCTGTTCGGTCTCGCGCGGAGGTCGCAACGCTCAGTGGGCCGTGCCGTGAGGCTTGAGATCCCGTAGATCCGGATCATCGTCTCGGCCGAGCTCGCCGTCGTGCTGGGGCCGCGGACGACCGCGATCTTGTCCCGGGCGCGCGTGACCTCGCCGTCGTTCAGCGGCTCGCCGTCGCTCGGGTCGAGGACGTTCACCGTTGCGCGATCCTGGAACCACTGCGTTGGGTCGTTCGGATTGGCGAGGTTCACGAGCCACGCGTCAGCCGAGTGGTACGTAGGGTGCGAACACGACCGGGCGCGCGCTCGCGAGCCACGTCGGGTTCTGTCCGCTGTCGGTTCTGCCGCGGAGCTTGCCGTCGGACACACGGGTGTACCAGACGCTCGTCCCGTAATCGGTTCCCTTCGGCTCGAAGGACTTCGGATCCGCGCGGCGGTCGGTCTCCGGAAGCTGATCGGCGCGTCACCCGACTGGCACGAGCGCGAGCTCACGGAGAAGCTCGTCGCGCGGCTGCGCCTCGCGCTCGGCGAGGAAAGCTATGCCGAGGCGGCCGCAGCGGGCGAGGCGGCGCCCGATCAGACCGTGGAGCAGGTACTCGAGGGCTCTGCCAGTACTCTGACTGAGTGAGTTACGACCCCTACGCTCCCCGCGAGGTCGAGGAGCCCGACCTCAGCCGCGGCTACTCGCCGATCAAGCAGCCGCTGACGCTCCGGGACGTCCTGCGCAAGCTTTGGGCGCCGATCGCAGCGGTCGGTCTCCTCTTCTGGAAGCTGAAGTTCATCTTCGCGGCAGTCTTCAAGTTCAAGCTCTTCACCGTCGCCGGCTCGATGATCGTCTCGATCGGCGCCTACGCGCTGCTCTGGGGTTGGCAGTTCGCGGTCGGCTTCGTGCTGCTGCTGCTCGTGCACGAGATGGGACACGTCCTGGAGGCGAAGCGGCAAGGACTGCCCGTCTCGGCGCCGATGTTCATCCCCTTTCTCGGCGCGCTGATCACGCTGAAGAAGCTTCCCGACAACGCCTGGGCCGAGGCTAAAGTGGCGATTGCCGGCCCGATCCTCGGCAGCCTCGGCGCGGCCGCGGTCTGGGGAGTGGGGGAGGCGATCGACTCCGAGTTGCTCGTCGGGCTTGCCTTCACCGGCTTCTTCCTGAACCTCTTCAACCTGGCCCCGATCAGCCCGCTCGACGGCGGCCGCATCGTTGCTGCGATCCACCCGGTGCTGTGGATCATCGGCCTGGCCGTGCTCCTCGGGCTCGTGATCGTGGCACCCAACCCGATCCTGATCCTGATCCTCGTGCTTGGCGCCTTCGAGTCGTGGCGGCGGTGGAAGCAGCGCCGCCACCCGGAGGGCGAGGCGTACTACCGCGTGACGCCGTCCCAGCGCGTGATCACGGGCGTCTCCTACATCGCGCTGGCGGGCCTGCTGGCGCTCGCGATGTCAGCGACGTTCGTCGAGCGCGACATCTAGGTGCTCCGTCGGCGGAAATCCGGCACGGTGCACTAGGTGCACGACCGCCGCGTCTTCGAGCGGACGCACGACGATCTGGCGAACGACGTCTCCCTGATCGCCGCGGAATTCCTGGGTGGCTTCCAGAAGGTGCTCGAGATCCATCGGCCTGCCGTCTCGATCTTCGGCTCGGCCCGTGTCCCCGAGGGCTCGCGGCCCTACCGCGACGCGCGACGAACTGCTCAGCTCTTCGCCGAGGCGGGGTTCGCCGTCGTGACGGGGGGCGGCCCCGGGGTGATGGAGGCCGCGAACCGCGGCTGCAAGGAGGGCGCGGGTCTCTCCGTGGGCTTCAACATCGCGCTTCCGCACGAGCAGGGGCCGAACCCGTATTGCGACATCGAGATGACCTTCCAGCACTTCCATGCCAGGAAGACGATGTTCGTGAAGGCGGCGGAGGGGTTCGTCATCTTCCCCGGCGGGTTCGGGACGCTCGACGAGCTGTACGAGTCGCTGACGCTGATCCAGACCGGCAAGGTGCTGAACTTTCCCGTCGTTCTCTTCGACACCGACTACTGGACGGAGATGCTCGACTGGATCAACGGCGAGCTGCTCGCCGACGGGATGATCTCGCCCGAGGACGTGGAGCTCTTGCATGCCACCGACGACCCGGCGGAGGCAGTGCGGCTCGTGGTCGAGAGCTACGACGGTCGGGCAGTCCCGGGCCCGGCCGAGCCCGAGAAGGCGGACGCTCAGTAGACGCGGGGCCCACCGGCGTTCTGCTCGTCTTGCGGTCGTCATTGCGGCGAGCGCCATCGCAGCGGCCGTCTCTGGACTGGGGCAGTTTGGTCTACCTGCGCGCGAGGGCGTTCTCCCGCCGGTAGGGCTTCTCTTGATCGCGATCTGGATCGGCATGCCGTTCCTCCCGATCATTTTCGCGGAGAAAGGCACCGTCAGCGACCGCACACTCCTCGTCGCCTTCGGAGTCGCAGTCGTGAGCACGCTTGTCATCCATCGCCTGACCAGCGCGTGGGTCGAGGATGATCCGAGTTCCACTGCGGCCCTCGTTCACCTCCACGATCCGACTCTCGGCTTCCTGGCTACGAGCGCGGTACTCGCCGCAGCGTGGGTCGTCAAACGTGCTACTGCGCGATAAGTGGCCGGGTCACGCTGTGGTCAGACGCGCGGCAGCGTGAAGTACGGCCCCGGGATCGTGCGGCCCGGGCCGTAGATCGCCGTCGGGCCGACCGCGATGTAGGCGCTCGTGAACGAGTCCGTCCGCGTCAACTTGCCGCGGGCGTAGACCTCGCGGGTGACAGTGACGTCGAAGCCGGGCTGGTTCGAGCCCGCAACGGTTCGCAGCGACCCGGTAGGTGCGTAGGGGTCGTAGGCGTAC
>Ga0136613_10002271_pt1 | contig 10266 bp, 8 predicted proteins | sample AntDrymUQ2722106_2_FD_106649 | JGI IMG/M metagenome (GOLD analysis project Ga0136613, IMG submission 106649) | Polar desert sand microbial communities from Dry Valleys, Antarctica - metaG UQ272 (21.06) | ecosystem: Environmental > Terrestrial > Soil > Desert | place: Antarctica: Dry Valley... | reverse complement strand
AAGTAGCGATCGCATAACTACTATTAAACGCAATCCTCTAGAAAAGCAGTTAGGTAGCTTAACGTGGCGGCTTGGTCTTAACTATATTCATTGCCTAAGTACCTTTGATATTCCCAAACACAGTTTTTACAAAGAGGCAGATGTTCTAAATTTTCACAACCTGCATAGCGGCTACTTTAATTACTTAGCACTTCCCAAACTTACCCAAAATAAGCCGGCAGTGCTTACTCTGCACGATATGTGGAGTTTCACGGGTCATTGTGCCTACAGTTATGATTGCGATCGCTGGAAAAATGGTTGCGGCAAATGTCCTTACCCAGATGTCTACCCACCGATAAAGCTAGACAATACCCGCTTGGAATGGCAAATGAAAAACTGGGCTTATCATCGCTCTAACTTGACTATTGTATCTCCTAGTAATTGGCTAACAAAACTTGCTGGCAGCAGCCTCCTCAACCGCTTTCCGATTCATTGGATTCCTAACGGCATAGATACAGAAGTTTATCAACCTCTCGATCGCGAACATTGTCGTTCTGTACTAAACATCCCGAAGCAACAAAAAGTTTTAATGTTTGGCGCAGATACCATAATAGACTTTCGTAAGGGTGGCGACCTTTTACTCAAAGCTCTTGCTAGTTTACAACCATCTCTCAAAGCCCAAATTTTATTACTGATTCTAGGTAAGGGTGGTGAGGCGATCGCTGAGGAAGTAGGAATCCAAACGTTGAACCTTGGATATGTTGGCAGCGATCGCTTCAAATCAATTGCTTATTCTGCTGCGGATCTATTTATTTTTCCTACCCGTGCTGATAATCTGCCTTTAATGCTGCAAGAAAGCCTCAGTTGTGGCTTACCAATTGTTTCTTTCAATCTTGGTGGTGTTCCCGATCTGGTACGCCCAGGAGTTACTGGCTATTTAGCTGTAGCTGAAGATATCAAAGATTTTTCTTATGGTATAATCCAGCTTTTAGAGGATCAAAATCTTCGCGATCGCATGAGCAAACAATGCCGAGAGATTGCCTTACAAGAATACTCGCTAGCATTGCAAGCTCAACGCTATATTGACTTGTACCGAGCCATACAAAATTAATAGCGATGGTTTACCTTACTTTAAATATCAATATTTTTTAAACTTACTATTTGCAGGATTAATTTTCAATAATAGCATGAGCAGTACAGAGTACAACATTACTGGAAATAAGCAATGGACAATAATTTACTAATAACTGGTATAGGTGCATTATTACTACTCATTTTTTCGTTCAGAAAATGGGTTGGAAAAGGCGATATATTTCATGCAGGGTTTATATTTTCATTAATCAATTTTGGCTTTTTTATTGTTTTTGCTTTTGGTCCTTATGAATATTTTTTTAATCTACATTGGTCATACTATTATATGTATATTTTAATCGGATATATGTTTATTTTAGGTCTTATCTGGGGAGAAGCTAAAGGAGAAAAATTAGTAGTTAAGGAGATCAAAATAAACTCTGCACAACTTTTTTGTCTTTACATACTATTTTTATTAACTAGCTCGTATGCCCTTTTTCAGTCCAACTTATTAAGTAACTATAGTCTACAAGAAGGAGCATCTGATAGACTAGAACAAGTTAATCAAGAAACAATAAAGCTTAATATAGTAAGCTTTGTTTTAGGAAAAATAAAAGTTAGCTTAACAAATATTGTAGCAACGTTGGTTACAGCCTATGCAATTTATAAAAGAAAAAATTATATACGTATAGTGTTCTTATTTGTACTGTTAAGTGCTGAGGCAATTTTTACAAATGCTAGAACGTCATTTATATTGGGTTTAACATTAATATTTGTTACTACTTATACAATTCTTAAGGAACAAGGCTTTGTTGATTTCAGCAAAATTAAGTGGTCAAAAAACTTCAAGTTTACAATTCCTGCTTTTCTTTTAACTGTATTTGTAATTGGTATGATGACAAATATTCGTTCTTCTGTAATTGCGTCTGATTACTCAGTACCCTATGAATATATTGAGAGTACTACCAGTTTAAAGCGGAAAACTTGGTTTAATAAATTTGCTAAGTCTCAACCAGTTTTCCTTGTAAACCCTATTGCAGAAATATCTATATATGCAGGTTCAACAGTTGCTCATGGTGGTTTAGTTGCAGATATTGCTATAGATTCAAATCTAAGAACTTGGGGGTTGAGAAACTTTTTTTCCATTCACAGAATTCTATCTCAGGTAGGTTTAGATGCAGGAATATCGAGCAATGCTGTGCATAACTACAACAATTTGATAACAAAAGCAGAAGCTTACTTACCACCTATAAAATATAGTTGGTGGGGTTTCCCTGCCAACTTAATTGTAGATTTTGGATATATTGGGGCCCCATTGGCATCGTTGTTTACAGGTTGGCTTATAGGTTGGATTTATGGATGTGTTTCTCACGGTGTAATTATTCTTAAATCTATTAGCTATTCTCTGATTCTTTTATCAATTATCCTTAGCCCAGCATTTGGCCCATTTAGCGATTTTACTAACTTTACTACTCTTTCATTACTTATCTGCTATATCTTAATAAAATCGGTAAAGATGAGATATCAAAACTTAAATTAATCAAAATGTACAACAATAAAGTAATTGATATAGTAATTCCTAATTATAACAAAGGAAAGTTTATAAGAGATTGTCTTAATAGCCTTGTAGAACAAACATATAAGAATTGGCATTGTATTGTTGTTGACGGATTTTCTGATGATGGCTCCTGGGAGACAATTAAAAAATTTGCAGAAAAAGATTCAAGATTTGAAATCCATCAACTCCCCAGAAACGGCTTGTATAATAGCTGGAATTTTGGTTTATCAAAAGTAATAAATCCCTATTTCTGTATTCTTACTAGCGATGACCTTTGGGATCTAAACTGGTTGCAAGTAGCTATTTTTAGTTTAGAAAATAACTTAAATGCAATTTGTGCAGCCGCTAGAACAAGCATAATAGACTCTGAAGGAAACCTATTAGAAGTAGCAACTCATAATTTGATGGGAGAACAAATTTTTATTACTGATTATCAAAAGTCAAAAATAATAAACGGAATTATTAGTAATGTAGCCACTTACTTTTTAGGCTCGATATATACTAGCGTTCATTCATTATTAGTGCGTCGAGAAGTTTTATTAAAAGGTGAAAAGTTTGCTGAAGATGTAGGCGCAATCGCAGATTATGAATGGTATCTAAGAATGGGTTTTTATGGAGATATTATCTACCACCCTTTTATTGAAGCTAATCATCGCTCCTACCCTGGTCAAGCTACCGCTAAAAACAGATTAAAAGAAAACGGGTTGTTGATGCAAAAAATCCATGAGCGCAACCGAGAACTAATTGCTAACCAATTAGGAAATCAAGGGGAGTACTTTTTATCCTTAGCTACTAAGTACGATAAAGAAATACTAGCGTACCGCTATGCAAGACCAACAGTAACAGAGCTAAAAAATCTATCAATATCTATAATTTTTGAAATGGTATCAGTATTTCTTAAAATGCCTAAGCAAGTGATTACAGATAGTTATTTAAAAATACTTGGCAGAAATTTTTATATTGAAAGCAGTCTTAATTATGCTAGAAAAATCTACGATAGCACTGATAAAATTATAGACAATCAATATAGAATCAAGTAAAATTTATCTGAAGTAAATTTAAAAGAGTCATCAAACTTATAATTTCAGCCCCTGCAAAAAATATAAGTGGCTATTTTGAAAGTAATCTGTTTCAAAGTCATCATGAGGTCATTTAACAACTAGGTCTAATAATGACAAAAATTGAACCTATAGCCCTATCGAGTTTTGGTGATCCAAAGCACCCAAAAACCTGGTCAGGTACTCCCAGCAATATTGCTAATGCTCTTGAAAGTTTAGGTCTTACTGTCTATGGTATTGATTCAAGCATTAAAAGAAAGTATCAACGCCGTGTTTACTGGCTATCTCACAAAATACTTGGGTTAGGAACCTATGACTATAGTAGAGGCAGATTTGCTCGAACTCATAGCGCTGGTATTCTTCAAGCTCAAAGTAAAGCTTTTGGGTGCAAAAAAGTTTTACACACAGGTACTTTAGACCTGCCCATAGCAAAACTTGCTCCAGAAATAGAACACTATTTGTTTTGTGACTCAACTTGGAATCTATGGGCGAAAAATGCTACAGACATTAAGCAATATACGCCAAAAATGTTGCAAATTGCGGAAGAACTTGAACAGGAATCTTATAAACAGGTTAAGCATTTTTTTCCTATCTCTAACTATGTTCAAGAAAACTTAATTGCTCATTACAAAATTAACCCCAAACAAATTACAGTCGTTGGTAGTGGTAGAGGAAATATTGAACCATTTACGCAGGAGAAAAATTACAGAGACGGTACTATTCTATTTGTAGCCAAAGAACGCTTTGCAGATAAAGGTGGTTTTATTCTGCTTGAAGGCTTCAAAATTGCTCAAAAAGACAATCCTGGTCTTAAGTTAGTTATTGTTGGTCGAGATGAGTATCGAGCATTAATTGGCTCTATCCCCAATGTGAGTGTAACTGGGTACATTGCTTGGGAAGAACTACAAAACTTGTTTAATACTGCTGCTTTGTTAGCAATGCCAGCGCTCAATGAACCATGGGGTTTAGTTTATCTTGAGGCTCTCGCCTGCAAAACACCAATTCTTGGTCTAAATCGAAATGCCTTCCCAGAAATCACTAATCATGGACAATATGGATTTTTAGTAAATGAACCGACAGCTAACAATATAGGTGAGGCAATTTTGAGTGCTTTTTCTGATTTGGATAGGCTGAAGCATATGGGAGAAGCAGGTCAGAAGTTTTGTTTAGAAACATTCTCATGGAAACAAGTTGCTACGAAAATAGCTAATGTGATGCTGGAAGCTTCATTTTGAGATATATCTTAGATCAATTGACTGCACAACCTTTAAATTAAAACTAATAAGATCATGCAAGAAAAACGATTTATCATTATTACAACTATTAACTCCCCAACAGAGGGAGTAAAAAAGATTGCGACAACTTGTCAAGATTGGAACATACTCATCATTGGTGACAAAAAAACTCCATCCAACTGGAACTGGAAAGGAACAAATTTTCTATCGGTAGAAGCTCAAACAATGCTTGACAGCGCTTTTGCCCAAGAGTGTCCTTTTAACCATTATGCTCGAAAAAATATTGGTTATTTACAAGCTATAGAATCTGGGGCAGAAGTTATTGCCGAAACTGACGATGACAATATCCCCTACGACAGTTTTTTAAATGTAATCAATAAGTATGTTGAAGGTCAATTAGTACGAAAATCTGGTTGGGAAAATGTTTATACACACTTTATAAATACTAAAATCTGGCCGCGAGGTTTTCCTTTAGAATATATCAATCAGAGCTTTAAAAATAAAAGTTCTTTGGGTGAAGTAGCTACCTTTGATTGCCCAATTCAGCAATACTTGGCTGATGGAGACCCCGATGTTGATGCAGTTTATCGATTAACAACTCAAGCGGAAACGAAGTTTGGCGCAAATACCGTAATCCTTTCAGAGGGTACATTTTGTCCTTTCAACTCTCAAAATACAATTTTTTGGCCAGAAGCTTACCCACTATTGTATCTACCTAGTTTTGTGAGTTTTCGTATGACTGATATATGGCGCTCTTTCATTGCTCAAATATGCTTATACAAAATTGGTAAAAGTATTGCTTTCCGCTCGGCAACTGTGTTTCAGGAGAGAAATGCTCATTCTTTGATTCGTGACTTTGAACAAGAGATTCCAGGCTACCTAAATAATGTCAGGATTGTAGAGCTTTTAAGCGAGTTATCACTATCAGATTCACCAGAGCAGGTTGGAGAGAATTTATACCAGTGCTATGAAAAGTTAGTAGAAACAGAAATTATCCCACCACAAGAATTAAATCTTGTAGATTTATGGTTGCAAGATTTATCATCATTTAGTAAATAACTAGGTTCAGCACAAACTTTCATCTAATAACTAAGAGATTTGTAGAATTTAGTTATTCAAATATCAGCCAAACTTATTTAAGATCCTGAACAAATATTATAAGCTTGACAAAGAGGAAAAGGTAATACATCAAGTGAAAATTGTATTAGTTTCCGAACATTACGAATCTGTGATTGGAGGAACAGCAACTTATGTGCAAGGAATTTGTAATTCCCTAGCTTTCTTTAAAGAATTAGAAATCGATTTAATTGTACCAAATCATGACGATAATGCCAGCTTAAAAATAGTAAGTAAAGCGGCTAACTTTCGGGTTCATTACCTGGGTTCGCCACTAATTGCAAATATTAATAAAAGGAAATGGAGACAGGATTTTGTTATTAGAGTTAATGCTTACTTAAAACAACTTATAATTGATGTTTGTCCAGATATCATCCATGTACTTTTTGGTATTTATCTAATTGATGGATTAGACATTGAGAGCTTCAAAGTATCTTGCTGCGCCACAATACATAGCATACCGCCTAGAGAATGTAGTAAAACTTGGAAGGGAGATAGACTACTTGACTATACCCTTGAACAAGGGAGATTAAGTATTATTCGATTACTTAATTATCGTAGACTTTTACGTCATAAATATCAAGCATACATAGCTGTGAGCCCCAGAGCTAGTAAGGAAATATATAAAATACTTCCTCGTGCAAAGATTGTCTCTATTGAACATGGGTTTCCTGTACTTTCTAAAGCTTTTGCTTCGCACCAAATTACTAATAATTGCCGTTTGCTGACTATTGGTGCTTACATTCCGCACAAGGGACAGCATTTAATATTAGAAACCGCCGCTCAATTGCGCGATCGCAAATTAGACTTTTGCTGGACTATGATGGGAACTATTCGCGTCCAAAAATACTATGACTACTTACAAAAACGCATAACAGAGTTGGGCTTAGATAAACATATCATTATTAAAGCTGATGTTTCTAGGCAAGAAATTGATACAGCCTATGCTAGCAACGATATTTACGTGCAACCTTCTTTAGAAGAAGGTTTTTGCTTTACAGCTTTAGAAGCTGCCTTTTATCAATTGCCAATTGTAGGTACTAATGAAGGGGCAATTCCAGAAATTATCCGTAGAGGACAAGGCATATTAACCGAACCATTAGTATCATCATTAACAGAATCAATAATTGAAATCCAATCTCATCCTACAAAATTTAATTACACCGAGGAGCAACTTACAGCTTTGATAAATCATTATTCTTGGGAGCGAATGACAGAAGAATTGCTGGAACTATATCAATCTTTAATGAAATCCGCTTAAACTGGAGCTAATAAAAATGATATTTTTCTAAATTATATGAAAATTTTAATGGTTATTCCGGCGGTGGGAAATGTTTATGGCGGCCCGACTAAAATTGTCTTAGAATTGGCTCAAGCTGTCGGCAATCTCGGTCATGATGTTGATATTGTTACTACTCCCGCTAATGGCTCAACTAATTTAGATGTACCGTTATATAAGTGGATAGATGAGAAAAATTACCGCATTCAATACTTTAACTACTGGGATATCGCGGATTACAAAATTAGCTTATCTTTAACTAAATGGCTATTTCAGCACGTAACTGATTACGATTTAGTACATACTAATGCTGTGTTTTCTTATCCAGTTTTACCTGCTCATTGGGCTTGTCAATTTCATAAAGTTCCGTACATTATGACTCCTCACGGGATGCTCGAACCTTGGGCAATGGCTTACAAAGCTGAAAAAAAGCGTTTATATTATGACTTACTAGAAAAACCTGCACTTGAAAAAGCTGCGGCTATTCAAATAACTGGCTCTCCCGAAGCTAAAAGCATTAAGTCTTATGGGATCGAGACACCAATGATTTTTGTGGCTAATGGCATTCATCGCCACGATTGCGAAACTCTAGCAAATCCAGAGGTTTTTTATCAAGAGTTTCCCCATACCCGCAACAAAACCTTAATTATCTTTCTCGCCAGAATCGATCCCAAAAAAGGTTTAGATTTGCTGGCTAAGGCTTTTAGTCAAGTATCGGCTCAGTTTCCTCAATCTCATGTAATTATTGCTGGGCCGGATAATACGGGGTTTTTGCCTACCGTTCAAAATTACTTTGCTGAAGCTGGGTGTTTGGAAGCTGTTACTTTTACAGGAATGCTTACAGGAGCGATTAAATATGCGGCTCTGGCGGCGGCAAGTGTGTACGTTGCTCCATCTTACTCGGAAGGATTTAGTATGTCGGTTTTAGAAGGCATGGCGGCAGGGCTACCTTGTGTAATTACGACAGGCTGCAATTTTCCTGAAGCAGGGTCAGCTAACGCCGCTTATATAGTCAAAGTTGATGCAAAGGAAATTGCCCAGCAATTGATTTACTGTTTGAAGAATCCTCAACTAGCTAAAGAAACAGGCGATCGCGCGCGTCAATTAATTCTTTCTCAATACACTTGGGAAAATATTGCCGCTAAATTAACGGGCATCTACACTACTATCATCAATAAACATTGAATCAGTAACTTTATGACTCAGATAGCTCAAGAGTATGAATACGCCTACACAGACAGCAATTTAGCCAATGCTCACTCCTTTTTGCTGTCGCCTTTGCTATCGCTATTACCGCCAAATTCTGACACCAATGCCCAAAAACTCCGCCTGTTAGATTTAGGCTGTGGTAACGGTAGTTTAAGCAATGTTTTAGCGCAAAAAGGCTATGAAGTAGTTGGGGTTGAAGAATCTGCCCAAGGAGTAGAAATTGCTCAACGTAACTTTCCCGACGTTAAGTTTATGCAAGGCAGTATTTATAACTTACCTGACGCTGGGTTAGAAAACTCCTTTGATATTGCGATCGCCGTTGAAGTGATCGAACACCTATTTTACCCAAGAGATTTAGTTAGAGCCGCCAAAAAGTGTTTAAAACCCAATGGGCGGTTAATTCTCACTACGCCCTATCACGGTTACGCCAAAAACTTAGTTATGGCAATATCTGGGAAGATGGACAAGCATTTTCACGTACTTTGGGATGGCGGACATATTAAGTTCTTTTCTGTGCCAACAATGACGACTTTACTGGAAACGGAAGGCTATACAGATATCAATTTTAAGTTTGGTGGCAGGTTTCCCTATCTTTGGAAATCAATGTTGTGTAGTTGTTCTCCCCAGGATTTGTAACTATTATGCAACTATCGGTAATCATCCTCACCAAAAATGAAGAAGCCAATATAACAGCTTGCCTAAGTAGTTTAAAAAGCCTAGAAGCTGAAGTTTTTATTGTAGATTCGGGTAGTAGTGATCGCACGGTAGAAATTGCCCAACAAGCAGGTTGCAAGGTATACCATCATTCTTTTGAAAATTATGCCAAACAACTAAATTGGGCAATTGAAAACTTACCTGTGGCTACTCCTTGGGTAATGCGCTTAGATGCGGATGAAAGCCTGACACCGCAATTAGTTGAAGAATTAAAACGCCTATTACCTCAGACACCTCAAGAAATTGTCGGCTATCAAGTCAAACGCCGGGTAGTATTTATGGGGCGCTGGATTCGTCATGGTGGCTATTACCCCACTTGGCTATTGAGAATTTGGCGTAGGGGGATGGGAAAGTGCGAACAACGGTGGATGGATGAACATATAGTTCTTTCTCAGGGCAAAATCGCTGACTTGCAGCACGATATTATTGATGAAAATCGTAAGGATTTAACCTTCTGGATCGATAAGCACAACCGCTATGCAGACAGGGAAGTCAAAGATATGCTGCACATGAAAGAGAAAGCAGACTCTCTTTTAGACGAAAGGCAAACTTCCCAAGCTAGTCAGCGACGCTGGGTAAAGAAAAACTTTTATGCAACTTCGCCTCTATTCCTCCGCGCCTTCCTTTACTTTCTGTTGCGCTACACTATTGGCTTAGGTTTTCTTGATGGCAAAGAAGGGCTGATTTTTCACTTTTTACAAGGCTTTTGGTATCGTTTCTTGGTAGATGCCAAAATTTACGAACTGCAAAAAAAGACTTCTAGTCCAACTTAGTTAAACCATCATTAAAATGGATATTTTGCTCAGTAAGCGCAAAAGACAGCGTTTTCTAGGTTGGGTTAGCTATACCTTAATTTTAATATTGGTTTGCTTTATTCCTGCTAGATTAGCGATCGCTCATTTCCTTGCTCCTCAACCCCAAGCTATTTTTACTTTAGGCGGCGATTTGCAGCGAGAAATATTTACGGCTCGATTTGCTCAATTGCATCCCAACTTAGATATTTGGGTTTCTTCTGGCTCTCCCGATGATGGTACAGGTTGGGCTTTT
>Ga0136613_10002270_pt1 | contig 10267 bp, 10 predicted proteins | sample AntDrymUQ2722106_2_FD_106649 | JGI IMG/M metagenome (GOLD analysis project Ga0136613, IMG submission 106649) | Polar desert sand microbial communities from Dry Valleys, Antarctica - metaG UQ272 (21.06) | ecosystem: Environmental > Terrestrial > Soil > Desert | place: Antarctica: Dry Valley... | reverse complement strand
GCCATGTGAGGCGAGTGACCACGATTCGGGGCGCGATTCTTTTCCGGCATCGCGAACGGGGCACGGTACCCACAGAGGAGGCCTGGCGAACAGCGAACCGAGGCCATCAGTGCGAGCAAAGAACCTTCAGGCGCCACCAACCCGCTCAACATGGCCCGGCCATCGCGCCCGTGGGTCATGGCCGCCGCCGTCTGTGGGAGCTGTTCCTATAGCCGCGGTCACGGCAAGACAGTTGCGCGGGAGCCCCTGCACACCGCCCGCAGACCACTCTCAAGAGCAGCGAGCTTTATTGTCCCGAGTAACGTACTATATTTCTGGTAAAGCATATTGTTTTACGGGGACAGTTTGCCTCGAAGAACATGCCCACAGGCTATTCCACGGTTACGCTCTTGGCAAGATTGCGCGGCTTGTCCACGTCGAGGCCGCGGTCCGTCGCCACGTCGTGGGCGAGGAGTTGCAGCGGCACGCTCCAGACGAGGGGACGGATGATCTCCGGCGCGTCGGGGACGGGCAGCACGACGCGTCCCACCCGTTCCGCCGCCGGGTCGTCCTCGCGGGCTACGGCGACGACGTTCGCGCCCCGGGCCGCAGTCTCCTCGACGTTGGAGAGGGTCTTCTCGCGCAGCACGCCTTCGCCGAGAATGGCGACCACGGGACACTGCTCGTCAACGAGGGCTATGGGGCCGTGCTTCATCTCGCCGGCGGCGTAGCCCTCCGAGGGGATGTAGGAGATCTCCTTCAGCTTCAAGGCTCCTTCGAGAGCCACAGGGAACGCGGGTCCGCGCCCGAGGAAGAGCGAGCACCTCGCGTCCTCGAAGAGTTCGACGGCGGCCCCGATCTTCCCCTCCAACAACGCGAGGGTGGCAGCCACCTTCTCCGGCGCCCGCCGCAGGTCGCGGCCTAAAGAGAGCAGGTCGTCCTCCGCGAGGGTCCCCCTGACGCGGGCAAGCTCCAGGGCGAGCAGGTCAAGGACGGCGACCTGGGCGGCGAAGGCCTTGGTCGAGGCGACGCAGATCTCCGGCCCCGCCTGCGTGAGCAGCACCGCGTCGGCCTCGCGCGTGATGAGTGAGCCCCGCGTGTTGGTTATCGCAAGCACCTTGCCGCCGAAGGCCCGGGCCGTCTGAACCGCCGCGAGCGTGTCCGTGGTCTCCCCGCTCTGGCTTATGGCGACGACGAGGGTCCTCTCGTCCCCGATGGGATCTGAGTAGCGGTACTCGCTGGCGACGGCGACCTCGACTGGGACGCGGGCGAGGCGTTCGATGAGGCCCTTGCCGAGAAGACCGGCGTGAAGCGCCGTGCCGCAGGCAACGACGACGACACGGTCTATCCCGGATAGGTCCAGGCCCATCTCCGAGAGGTCCACCCTACCGTCGGCGTCGAGGCGGTCTGTGAGGGTCGCCCGCAGGGCTTCGGGCTGATCGTGGATCTCCTTCATCATGAAGTCCTCGTAGATGCCAAGCTCGACGGCCTCGGCATCCCAATCCACCTCGAAGGGCTCGCGCTCCACGGACTCTCCGTCCTGCGTGAAAACATGGACCGAGGAGGCCGTGATCTCCACGACCTCCCCGTTCTCGACGACGAGGAACTCGCGCGTCTCACCGAGCAGCGCCTGCACGGCGCTCGCCAGGAAGTTCTCCCCCTCCCCGAGCCCGACGACGAGCGGGCTCTGGTGGCGGGCCGCCACGATGACGCCGGGCTCACGAGCACTGACCGCCGCGACCGCGAAAGACCCTTCCAGCCTGCCGAGCACGGCCGAGAGCGCCTCGCGCAGCGGCTCGTCGGGGTTCTCCTCTACCCGCTCGGCGAGCAGATGCGCCATCACCTCGGTGTCGGTCTCGGACCTGAACCGGACGCCGCGCCCGAGGAGCTCTTCCTTTAACTCCGCGAAGTTCTCGATTATGCCGTTGTGGACCACGGCCACGGCCCCGTCGCCCCCCGTCTGGGGGTGGGCGTTCTCCTGGCTCGGGCGGCCGTGGGTGGCCCAGCGGGTATGCCCGATGCCGGCCCGTATCCGCGAGAGATGGCCGTTCCGAGCGGTGACGGTCCTTCCGAGGTTCTCCAGCCTACCGACCTCCCGGATGGACTCTATACCCTCCCCTTCGTGCAGGGCGAGCCCGGCCGAATCGTAACCGCGATATTCCAGATGCTCCAAGCCTTGCATGAGCACCTCAACGCAACGCTCTTTACCAACGTAACCCACGATGCCGCACACGGGCGCACCTCCCACTCGTTCCGTTAATCATAGTCCTATTGGGGCGAAGAGAAAGGAGGCAGGATCGTCAGGATCCCACCCGGGCCGAACGGCGTTTTGTCCCCGGCGTCACCGCCGGATTTTGTCGCCGTCCTATCGACCGCCCGAAGCCGAGACGCACCCGCCGAAAAACTCGATGAACGTCTCCCTCGTCGACTCCCGCTGTACAAACCTTCTGTTCGGGAGCCCTGGCGCTTGTTTTTGTTCTCTCCGTCCCGCAAGCTCCGACCATTCCGTCGGGCCTACCGGCCGTACTTCTGGAGTAACTTCCTGTTCGCACCTCCTCTCACGGAAACGTGGCCCGTTAACTTTACCCGTGGCGCCACGAAAAGGAAACCCGGCGTCTCAGAAAAGGTTCAGGTCCACCACACCTAGCGCGGCGAGCAGGGCAACCATCACCGGCTGGTGTACGAGGTAGATCGCGAGCGAGTTCCTGCCCAGCGGCAGCAACGGCCTCGCCAGAACCGGCGCCGCCGACGGAAGCCCCGCGGGCCGCCTTCCATCGCCGTAGACCAAGTTCCCAAAGAACAGCCCGATCAACACCATCCCGAACCACGGCAACAGCGGCCTGTAGTCCGGCATGGACAGGCCCTCCGGCACGACCCCGAACGGCAGGAGCCAGGCGCTCCCGGTCGGGTCCCCGGCCTGCAAATACAGTCCCGCGGCGAAGATCACGACGCCCAGCACGAGGTTCGTGAACCTCAACTTCAGGAGAGGGTAGGAGAGGATGATGGAGACCCCGATGAGGTGCAGTATCCCGAACGCGACTATCCCCATGCCGAAGACGAGGAAGACCGCAGTGAGCAACATCCCGTAGCCGAGGACCCTGAGCCCCCGGAGCAGGTACTTCCGGACCCCTCCCCCGCCCCTCGCGCCGCTGATCGCGAGCGAGACCCCGACCAGGAACAGGAAGAGGCTCGCGGTCGCGTCGGCGAAGCGCGCCCAGAAGCCGGTCACGGCGTCCACGTCGTACCCACCGAAGGCGTAGAGGTCGAAGGTGAAATGGTAGGCGACCATCATGAGGATGGCGACGCCACGGGCGGCGTCCACCTCCCAGAACCTGCCGGTCTTGCTGGTGGCGCTGCGCTCCGTAGCCCGTCCCCTTCCCGCCTTCGCGGGGATCATACCCCAGCCCCGCCCGCCGCGGACCGCATGGGTTAGGATTGTCGGATGGAGACCCAGGACTTCGCCATCCGTGCCGGCCGCAGGGAGGACGCGGAGGCCGCCGCGCGGCTGTGGATGCACAGCGCCGAAGAGCACACGTCCCACGATCCCGTCTACGCCACCGCCCCCGGCGCCGAGAAGACCATGCGCCGGTTCCTGGCGGATCTAGCACGCAACAGCTACGCCTTCGTCTTCGTCGCGACGGTCGGGGACCGTATGGTCGGCTTCGTCTCCGGCGAGCTGCGCGAGGGCTCCCCTACCTTTCTCCCGAAGACCTGGGCCTCCGTGGACGACGTCTTCGTGGGCCCCGACCACCGCAACCGCGGCATAGGACGCGCCCTCATCGCCAGCGTCGAGGAATGGGCTAGACAGAAGGGTGCGAGCGGCGTATCCCTGCAGGTCGCCGCGGCCAACGGGCGGGGACGCAAGTTCTACGAAGAGCTGGGGTTCCGGGAGATCTCGGTGTACGAGGTGCTGGAGTTTGATTAGGTTCTAGGCATCAGGCATCAGGTATCAGGTTTTTCGTCGGCGCCGCTCTGGATAGCCAGGGACCTGGAAAAGACCCGCACATCGGGCTCCGGCTCGTAGCCGGAAGCCTCGTAGAAAGCGTTCGCGGCGTTTTCTTCTACCTGAACTTCAAGGTAACAAATACTGTGGTTCCTGCAACGGTCGTCTGCAGCTTGCAGGAGGGCTCTGGCGACGCCCTTTCGTCTGGCTTGGGGGTGGACATAGAGGTCTTCGATGCTGGCGAAGGTGGAGCCCAGGGAGACGTTGGGGCGGAAGGCGAGGACGAGGACGCCTACCATCCGGCCTCCGAGGTGGGCGGCCAGGACTTCGAGGTGGCCGGCGTTGACTTGATGCTGCATCTCTCGGAGGAACTCGTCAGGGACGGGTTCGCCGTCCCTGAGCCATTCTTCGAGCAGGCGCAGGGGTTCTCGGAGGTCCGGGCCGGGGACCGGCGACACCTCGATAAGGTTCATCGCTGGAGCGTGGTGATCCTGGCGGCGGCCTCGACGGCCGCCTCAATGTCCTCGTCTCCTACGTCGAGGTGGGTGCAGAGCCGGACGTAGCCGGGCTTGCCAAGGGTGGCGAGAACGCCTTCGCTGGCGAGCGCCCGGAGGAACTCTTCCGACTTCTCCACCTCGACGAGCACCAGGTTGGTCTCCGGCGTCTCGACCTTGTGGCCGATCTCTCTCAACCTGTCGGCGAGGATGCGCGCTCGTTCGTGGTCTTCGGCGAGCCGTTCCTGGTGGTGTTCGAAGGCGTAGAGGGAGGCGGCGGCTATGACGCCCGCCTGCCGCATGCCGCCCCCGAAGGCTTTACGGGCCCTGCGGGCCTCGTGGATGGCCTCTTTGGTTCCGGCGAGGAGGGAGCCTACGGGGGCGCCGAGGCCCTTGGAGGAGCAGACGGAGACGGTGTCTACGTGGTCGCACCACTCGCGGGCCGGGATGCCGGTGGCGGCCTGGGCGTTGAAGAGCCTGGCGCCGTCGAGGTGGACCTTGAGGCCGTTCTCCCGCGCTACCTCGGAGACGGCAGCGAAGTCTTCGAGGGGATAGACCGTGCCGCCGGCGGTGTTGTGGGTGTTCTCCAGGCAGAGGAGGCGGGAGCGCGGGAAGTGGACGTTCTCGGGCCGGATGGCGGCGCGGACGGTCCCGGGGTCGAGGACACCCCTCTCGCCCGGCAGGGTGCGGAGCTGGACAGACGACAAGAGGGCGGGGGCGCCGCCCTCGTAGACAAAGACGTGGGCGCCCTCGTGGATCAGGACTTCTTCCGCCCTGGCCGTGTTGACGTGGACCCCGATCTGGTTGGTCATCGTCCCCGAAGGCGCGTAAATGGCCGCCTCTTTGCCTAGCAGGTCGGCGACGTACTCCTCCAGCCGGTTGACGGTCGGGTCCTCCCCGAAGACGTCGTCCCCGAGCGGCGCCTCCATCATGGCCCGCCGCATGCCCTCCGTCGGCCGCGTTACCGTGTCGCTGCGAAGATCTATCATGAGTTTCCTCCGTCCTTCTCTTCTCCGATTACGCGTTTCGTCGTGGCGAAGTGGGTCTTGGCGACCCGGTCGAGTTCCCGGCGTCCCCGCTCTCGCACGACACGCCGGCCCGCGTCGAGGACGTGCGTCGCCCCGAGCGGCAACCGGAAGCCGAGTTCCTCCGAGAGACGGTCCACCTCATCCAACTGACGCGCCCGCGCCAGGATCGAAGCCGCCGCCACCGCCGCGTCATCCTCCGCCCTGGGACGCACGTCTAAGCGTACCCCGGGCGGCACCGAGGGCGCCAGCCGCGACCGGGCGGACTTCGCGTACTCGTCCACCACTATCAGCTCTACCTCGTCTTTAAGTTCATGGATGATCCCGGCATCCACCTCGCCGAGCAGATCGTTGACGTTGCCGGCCGCCTTGCGCCTGGTTTCGTACTCTTCGGGGCCGAGTACCACGACGCGGACGTTCTCGGGGCCGATGGCTTCCAGGATGCGCCCCGCCATCGGCCGCGCGCCGAGAACGCCGATGGTCTTGGAGTCCCTGACCCCGATCTCCCGCAGTTCCGCCGCCACTTCCTGCCCGGTCAGGCGCACGCCGGCGATCACCAGGGGGCCGAAGTAGTCGCCCTTGCCGGCCTCGTCTATGCCGAGCCGCGGCGTCCCGTCCAGCGCGGGCCTGGATCCCGGTCCGGGTTTCCGACTCCCCCCTCCTCTGGCCTTCTCTCCTGTCCGCCAGCCTTCGAGCACCTCCATCAACCTTGAGGCTTTACCTCCGGTAGATACCTTGCCCGTGCGGTAGACGTTTAGTTTGGCGGTCTCGCCGTTGCGGACAAGGTCGTACTGGGTGCCGTGGTCTATGGGACGGCTGGCGGCGACCTCGGCGCCCTCGCTGGCGAGCAGGCGGCGCAGGGCGGCTGGTATGTCGTTGGGGGGGCTCAACGGACCTCGAAGCCCGTCAGGTCCTCGCCGGCCGGTTCGTGGTCGGCCTCCACGTTCTCGACGGAAGCATCGGGGGGCCCCTGTTCGCACCACCGGAGCATCTGTTTGATCTTCTCAGAGGGGCCTTCGAAGAGGGCTTCCACGTCGCCGTCCGGCGTGTTCTTCACGTAGCCGGAGAGGCCGAGCTCTTCCGCCTTCTCGCGGGTCGAGTCGCGGAAGAACACGCCCTGCACCCGGCCGCTGATCCGGACGCGCGCCCTCTCGCGGTCGTCTTGTTGCACGTGTTCTACCTCCAGAGGCGTCGGGGTCACATGAGCCTGACCCGTGTTTGGGCGGTTCAACCCGATATGCTAGCCTAGAGCGGCTATGGAGGCACAGGGGCGAACGGCGACCGGCGAATCGGGGGGGAAAGGCACCGGCAGGGTGCTTCTGACCCTGGTCGTCCCGACCCGCAACGAGGCGGACAACGTAGCCGAGCTGGTTCGCGGGTTGCGCGAGGGTCTCGCGGGCGTCGATTTCAGGATCGTCTTCGTGGACGACTCCACCGACGGCACGCCCGGTGTGATCCGGGACCTCGCCGAGGAGGACGGGCGCGTGATGCTCGTCCACCGCGAGGGCGCCGAGCAGGAGGGCGGCCTCTCGACGGCGGTGACCACGGGGATGGAGTTGTTCGCCGGGGAGAGCGAGTTCACGTGCGTCATGGACGCCGACGGGCAGCACCCGCCGGAGAAGGTGCGCGAGATGCTGGAGGTGGCCCGCTCGGGGGAGGCCGACGTGGTCGTGGCGAGCCGCTACGCCAGGGGCGGCAGCTACGAGGGGCTCTCGGGGCGGGCGCGGCGGGCGGTCTCTCTGGGGAGCAAGTCCCTCGCCAGGGTCGTCTTCAAGGAGGCCCGCAAGACCACGGATCCCATGACGGGCTTCTTCCTGGTGCGAAACGAGGCCATCTCCGGCATACAGTTCCGCCCCACGGGGTTCAAGGTGCTGCTGGAGATCCTGGTCTGCGCGCCGGAGTTGCGGGTCGAGGAGGTCCCCTTCGGGTTTCGGGCCCGTAACGCCGGGGTCTCAAAGGCCAGCCTGAGGCAGGGACTCGAGTACCTCACGCACATACTAAGCCTCTTCTGGTATGTGCCGTCGGCGGGGCGATTCTGGAAGTTCGCGATGGTCGGGGCGTCTGGCGTGGTGGTCAACAGCCTCGTGCTCGTCACGCTGGCCGAGGTCTTCGACGCCCACAAGGTGATCGCCTGGATGTTCGCCGTCGGGCTCTCCATCCTGAGCAACTTCCTCCTGAACAACGCCTTCACCTGGCGCGACGTCCGGCACTCCAGCCGCATCCACTTCCTGCTACGCGGGGCTTAGCCTACCCCGTCGCCGTCATGGGCATCGGCGCGAACTTCGCCGTCTTCTACCCGCTCCTCAAGTACGTCTCCAACGACTTTCCGCTCTACGTCATCTTCAACTTCCTCGGCATCCTGGCCGCGACGGCGGTGAACTTCGTCCTCTCCTCCCGTCTGGTCTTCAAGCCGTCCCTGCCCGAGAACCTCGACCCCGAAGCCCCCCCGAAGCAGATCGCCGAAGAGATGCGCCGGGAACTGAAGGCCGACCGGGTCCTCCTCGTGACCGCCCCCGACCTCTCCCCCCTCAGCGGCCACCACGGGGACCTCACCGCGGCGGAGCGGGGCGTGATACGGCTCGTCACCGAAACCGCCCAACCGACCCTCACGGTCACCGGCCCCCGCCGCCTCCCCCAGGCCCGCACCAACGCCCGCTGGGCAAACTCCCTCGCTGTCCCCATCCTCGACGGCGGCCATCCCGTCGGCGTCGTCTACGCCACCCGCCGGTCCACCGAACCCTTCACCGAAGAAGACCTTCACTGGCTCACCGCCTACACCAGCACAGCCGCACCGATCTTCAGCTAGAGCGTATTACGAACTTGGGTGAAAACCGCGTTGGGATGCGGATTCTCCGGTTGGCTCGGTCTCCCGCAGTCCCCCGTTTTCCGCATTCCCAAGCCGTCCCTGATCGAGTTCATAACAGCCTCTAGTCAGCACAGCGCCTGCGGCGCCTTTCAGCCCGCTACGCCCTGCGGCCTCGCTTTCGGCTCGAACATTCCCTCGCCTTTCCCGGGGCGCGGCCGGGTTCGAAATCTGCCCCTATAGTGGGTTTGTGGGTCGATTACTGTCCAGGGTAGCGGTTCCAGCCTTGGCCATTGCACTCTACGACCAGCGCCACGAGTAACGGAACGACGCCCGGCTGACAGGCTGAGAGCAGCCGGAAGGCTGCGTGCTGAGAGGCGCAAAGCGCCGGGCTGAGAGCGGAGGCAAATCCGGAGCGGACTGAAACCTTTAACTCGGGCGTCCCGGCGACCGTGCGCCCGAACGCCCGGACCGATTCCTCCTCCCAAGGAATCGCGAGCCGGACCCTACCACCCCTCCCTGCTGGTAGAGCCCTTGATGGCCCCCGTCGCTCGACCCAAGGTTTAAACCGAGCCCCTGGCCGCGGAGTCCATCCACAGGGATTATTAGCATCCCTATCGGCGCGGCGCAACGTTCTCAAATCATTGTACCTAAGCGTAAAACTTCGCAACGCCGGTCCCGACGCACGACATGTCCTTGTCGTCCCGGCATCCGGTACAAGATGTAGAGGCTGCACCAAAACAACAATCTTTATCCTGGCCAGTATAAAGTATAAGAATAGGTTTAGGTTGATCGAGGGTGGTGTTTGGACGTTACCCCCGTGGGCGGGCCGGGGCGGCCATTTCCAGGGCGTAGCGGCGTTCTCTGGCGACGGGGCGGAAGTCGGCGGTCCGGAGGATGGGGGCCGAGGAGGCGGTGTTGGCCTTGGCGAGGGCCAGGGTGGCGCCCAGGGCGTGGGCGTGGCGGCATCTCTCCATTACCAGGGCGCGGTAAGCACCCCGGCCCCTGTGCCCGGCGAGCGTTCCCGCGCCCCACAGGCGGACCGTCTCGCCCGCGACCTCCGCGCCCGCGGTGGCGACGATCTCTCGTCCATCGCCTTCGGTGCCCCGGACGGAGGCCAGATACCGGAGGACGAGCAAGAGGTAGTCTGGACCGGTGCGCTTCCGCCGGCGGCCTTCGAGTTCCAGGATCCCCCTCAGGTAGGCGCATGTGTCCCGTTCGTCCCAGGTCGTGGCCGGGAACACGTCGGCCTCTACGGCGTTCGCGCGGCTAAGGTCTGCCTCGTTCTTGACAAGCCTAATAGGGACGCCGGCGGGGACGCGCAACTTGGGAAGCTCCGGCTCCGCTTCCGTGCCCAGCTCGAAGGCGAGGACGTCGAGATCCTCGGTCTTTTCGAAGCCGTGTTCTGGGAGGAGGTCGTCCATGAAAGGCGGGGATACGGCGTCTCCCGTGTGCCAGACGAGACGTGTTCCGCCGGCCGCGCGTGCCTCTTCGATGGTCTGCAGGATCAGGGCTTCGGCCTCCGTCCGGCCCGGTCGGGAGCGCCACACGCGGCTCGCGCCCCGAGGGGCTGGCAGGTGGACCAGCAGGCGCCCGGCGTCCTCGACGCGGACTCCGTAGGGCGGAACGTGTACCCAGCGCTCGGACTCCCGGAGTATCGCAGCGTCGGTCCAGGTCCCGTTCCGGCGGCCTTGCTGATGGCGCATCACGGGCCGGGTGGTATCGTGGAAAAGACGAGCGTGTTGCGCACGGAGCCGTCCGTGCCGAGCGCGTCGTTGCGCAACTCGCCTTCCAGAAGAAAGCCGGCTCGTTCAGCAACCCGCGCGCTCGGGCGGTTCAGCGGGTCGCACCGGATCTCGACGCGCTTCGCCGCCAAAGCGTCGAAGGCGAAGGCCGCTATGCCGCGGACCGCCTCGGTCGTGTAGCCTCGTCCCGTCATCCCGGTGCGGCACCAGTAGCCGATCTCGAACTTCGGCACCTCCCAGTCGATGCGGTGCAGCCCGCTGCTCCCGACGAGCGTGTC
>Ga0136613_10002269_pt1 | contig 10267 bp, 8 predicted proteins | sample AntDrymUQ2722106_2_FD_106649 | JGI IMG/M metagenome (GOLD analysis project Ga0136613, IMG submission 106649) | Polar desert sand microbial communities from Dry Valleys, Antarctica - metaG UQ272 (21.06) | ecosystem: Environmental > Terrestrial > Soil > Desert | place: Antarctica: Dry Valley... | reverse complement strand
GGAGTACCGCCCCGTGCTCGTCGGCGTCGACGGCGGCGCGGACGCGCTGATCGAGTCCGGCTACACCCCGCACGTGATCGTCGGGGACATGGACTCGGTGTCCGACGGCGCGCTTCGCTGCGGTGCCGAGCTCGTCGTGCACGCGTACCGCGACGGGCGCGCGCCAGGTCTGGACCGGCTGCACCGGCTCGGGCTGGAGGCGATCGTCTTCCCGGCCGCGGGGACCAGCGAGGACATCGCGATGCTGCTCGCCGACGAAGGGGGCGCAACCCTCATCGTCGCGGTGGGCACGCACGCCACGCTCATGGAGTTCCTCGACAAGGGCCGCTCCGGGATGGCGAGCACGTTCCTCACCCGGCTCCGGGTCGGAAGCAAGCTGGTCGACGCGAAGGGGGTCAGCCGGCTGTACCGATCGCGCATCTCGCTGACCTCCCTGCTCTGGCTCGTGCTGGCGACGCTGGTGACCCTCGCGGTCGCGGTCGTGCTCGCGCCGGGCGGGCAGGCGATGTTGACCACGGTCGACTCGTGGTGGAGCGACCTGGTCTACTGGGTCCGAGGACTCTTGCCGTGATCGACTTCCGCTACCACGTGATCTCGATCGTGGCCGTGTTCCTGGCGCTGGCGACCGGTCTCGTGCTCGGGGCGTCGCTGCTCAACACCCAGATCATCGAGACCCAGAACAGCCAGAACGAGAGCCTGGTCGACGACAAGAATGCGCTCCGGGAGGAGCTCAGCGCGCTCGAGGACCAACGGGACTCCCTCGACCAGTTCATCAGCGCCGCTGGTCCGCTCGCCGTCCGGGACCTGCTGGCGGAACAGCGGGTCGTGATCGTCACGCTCCCGTCCGCCGGGGAGGGGGACGGTCAGGACCTGCTCGACGGCGTCACGGCCGACCTCCTCGATGCAGGTGTGGCCGAGGTCGTCGGGACGGTTGCGATCACCGACCTGTGGACCGACGAGGGCGAGGTCGACGTGCTCGACGGCCTCGTCGCACAGCTCACGAGGGCGAACATCGAGCTGCCGGAGGGCAGAGCGTACGACCGGGCCGCCGTCCTGCTGGCGAGTGCGCTCGTGGGCCCGCAGCCCGAGCAGGAACCTCCGCCGGACCCGTCGCCGACCACCACCGACCCAGACGAGTCCGAGTCGCCCGACCCGGACCGCACGACCGAGCCGCCGGACGGCCTCAGCAAGAACGACATCAGCACGATCCTCGAGGGTCTCTCCGCGGGCGGCTTCATCACCTTCGACGGTTCGCCGACCGCAGTGGCCGACCTCGCCGTCATCGTGGCGCCGCCGGCACCGGAGACCACCGACGATCGCACCGAGATCGTGAACGGGGCCTGGATCCGGCTCGCCACCGCGCTCGACGAGATCGGTCTGGCCAGCGTGCTGACCGGCCCAGCCGCTGCCGCCGAGACCGGTGGGGTCATCAACTCGTTGCGTGCCGACGATGCCGCGTCCGACCTGGTGTCGACGGTGGACTCCGCCGAGTCCGGTCCTGGCCAGGTGGCCACCGTTGTCGCCCTCGCGGCCGAGCTCAACGGGCGGACCGGGCACTACGGCCAGGTCGGCGACGTCGACGGCCCGATCCCGGTGTTCTAGCCCCGCCATGGGGCGCCGCGCCGATCGGATCGGCAACGTGCTGGTCACTGCGGCCGCGACCCGGACGATCGCCGCCGTTGCCGCACCAGCGGCAGACCTCCTTCCCGGTGGCCGGGCCCGCTGGGATCGGACGAACCATCGTGGCGAGACCGTCAGCCTCCTCGAGGGACCGGTGGCCGCCCTCGGCATCGCCAGCGGCGCGCTCTTGGCCGGGCACGCCGCGAGCCGGGTGCGGGCCGCGGCCGCCGTCGCAGCTCTCGGGGCCGGGGCGTTCGGCGCGCTCGACGACCTCCGCGGCAGCGGCACCGACCGAGGGCTCCGCGGTCATCTCGCCGCGTTGCGATCCGGGCGGTTGACCACCGGCGCGGTCAAGATCGTCGGGCTCGGCGCGACCGGGTGGGTGGCGGCACGGACAGCCGGTCACCGTGGCGTCGACGCCGTGGTGTCCGGCGCGGTCGTCGCCGGGATGGCGAACCTGACGAACCTGCTCGACCTACGGCCCGGGCGCAGCCTCAAGCTCGCGCTGCTGCAAGCACCGGCCCTGGTGATGGGCTCTGGCGCGGCTCTGCTCGGACCGCCGGTCGGCGCGGCCGTGGCACTGCTGCCGGACGACCTCGCGGAGCGATCGATGCTCGGCGACACCGGGGCGAACGCGCTCGGTGCGGCCCTCGGGCTGGCCGCCGTCGTCACCTACGGCCGCGCGGGACGGCTCGTGCTCCTGGTCGCGCTGGTCGCGGCGACGCTGGCCAGCGAGCGGGTGAGCTTCACCCAGGTGATCGCCCGGACGCCGGCCCTGCGCGCCCTCGACGAGCTCGGTCGCCGGCCGGCGCCGCCCGCGCGCTGAGAACGACCCGCCGATGACAGACCCGACATGACCAGACGACGGGTGGTCCGGGGGCTCGCCGGGGCAGCGGTGATCATCGCGGTCGTCACCGCGGTGTCCCGCGTGGTCGGGTTCGGCCGCGTCCTCGTCTTCTCCAAGACCGTCGGCGACACCTGCCTCGGGGATGTCTACAACACCGCCAACCTGCTGCCCAACGTCGCCTTCGAGGTCGTCGCCGGTGGCGCCCTGGCAAGCGTCGTCGTGCCGCTCCTCGTCGGGCGGTTCGAGCGGGGGGAGCGAGCGGCGGCCAGCCAGACGATGTCGGCCCTGCTGACCTGGACACTCCTGGTGCTGGTCCCGGTGGCCGTGCTGCTCGCGGTCGTCGCGGAGCCTGCCATTGCGGTCTTCCTCGGCGGGGACGACGCGTGCGGGCGCGAAGCGGTCGAGCTGGGTGCGCGGATGGTCCGCGTATTCGCCCCGCAGATCCCGCTGTACGGAGTGGCCGTCGTGTTCGGTGGGGCGCTTCAGGCCCGCCGGTCCTACCTGGCCAGCGCCGCTGCACCCATCGTCGGCAGCCTCGTGGTGATCCCGGCCTACCTCCTGTTCGCGACCGTCGCGAACGGGCGGACGCCGCTCGGCGAGCTCAGCACCCGGGCCGAGCTGATCCTCTCCGTAGGGACGACGCTCGGCGTGGTCGGGCTTGCCGCCGCGACGGTGCTGCCGGCCCTTCGGCGGAGCACCCGCGTCCCGTACCGGCCGACACTGCGCTTCCCGCCGGGATACGCCGGACGGGCGCGGTCGCTGGCACTCGCCGGCCTCGCAGCGTTCCTCGCCCAGCAGGGCGCCGCGCTGGTGGTCGCATGGCTCGCCAACCGTCGCGGCGGTGAGGGCGCGTTCACGCTCTACACCTGGGCGTGGCAGCTGTACCTGCTGCCCTACGCCGTGCTGGCTGTCCCGCTGGCCACGAGCGCGTTCGGGCGGCTCGCCTCCGCGGTCGAGGCCGGCGACGACCATGCGTACGCGCGGACCGCCGCGTCGACCACCCGCATGGTCGTGCTGGCCAGCGCGGCCGGCGCGGCGGCGCTGGCGGCGGCGGCGCTGCCGGTGGCGCGCACGTTCGTGCTCGGACCGGGCTCGGGAACCGCAGGTCCGCTCGCAGCCGGCCTGGTCGCATTCGCACCGGGCCTGGTCGGGTACGGCCTGGTGGCCCATCTCGGCCGAGCCCTGTACGCGCACCACCGAGGTCGGGCGGCCGCGGTCGCGACGGTGACGGGGTGGGCGGTGGTCGTGCTCGTCGACATCGCGCTCGTCCTGCGCTCGGACGGCGGCAACGTGGTGCAGGCACTCGGCTGGGGCAACTCGGCCGGCATGGTCGTCGGCGGTGCCCTGCTCGTCGCCGCGACGGTACGCGTCGCCGGAGGGAACGCCATGGCCGGCGTCGCCCGGACCACCGTCGTCGCGCTTGCCGGTGCGGCCGTCGGCGGCCTGGCCGGCTACCAGGTCGGTCAGGTCTTCGCCGACGCCTCCTTCGGCACCGCCCTGCTCGGTGCGATCGCGGCGTCGGTCGTCGCGCTGACGTTGCTGGCTGGTGTCGTCGCGATCGGTGACCGCGGCACGGCGCGGTCGATCCTCCGGCGTTGAGCGCCGGCCGACAGGCAGACGACGGCGATCACCGGGAGCGCGGCGGTCAGCACGACGGTCGCGATGCGGACGCCCCAGTCGTTCACGAACGAGCCGACTACCGCGCTCACGAGCACCGCGGCGAGCGTGCTGCGCAGGAGCGGCCACTGCGTCATCGCCGCGGTGAGCGACGGCGGGCCGAACCGCTGCGGCCGGGCGAGCGCCAGCGTTGCCCAGACCAGCACGGCAACGGTGAGCCACACCTCGGTGCCCCGTTCGAACGAGGCGGCGGCGTTGCCGAGCTTGCGGACCAGCAGGTCCCAGGCGTCCCCGTCGATGACTTGCTGGACGAAGCGTCCCGCGTGCGAGCGCTCGCTCGGGGCTCGCAGCCAGTCGAGCCAGGCGACACCGCCGACGACGGCGACGCCGGCGACGAGCGACGCGACGACCCGGGACGCGGTCGGTCGCCGCCCACTCACCGACAGTGCGAGCAGGCCGAATGCCGGGACCAGCGCCAGTCCACCGCCGACGTCGGCACCCCACGTCGGCCAGGTGTCGACCGCCACGGCAACCAGGCCGACCGCGACGACGGTGAGCGTCGCCGCGCGTCGACGCCCGGCGGCGTTGTAGCGGGTCGCCAGGATGCCGGCGAGGACGATCGCGTGGACGGCGAACACCGCGTACGTCGTGTTGCCGAAGCCGTAGTAGCGGTTGCCGAGCACCGGTGACGTGCCCAACGGGCTGGCCCAGTGCAGCCGGGCGCCGGTCACCGCGTCGAGGACGAGGACGGCGCTGGTGATCGACGCGAGCGCGAGCACCGGTCGCCAGATCGGCTGCCGCGGGAGCGTCAGCACGGCGGCGGCGAGCACGACCGCGATGGCGCCGATCCCGAGCCAGAGCGCCGTACGCGGGTCGGCAAACTCCCACCACCGGGTGAGGGTGACCAGGTAGGCCGCGACCGGGACCGCCGCGAGCACGAGGAACGCTGCCCGGAGTGCTCGTCGGGGTGCGGTGCCCGACCATCGTCGCCCGGTGAACAGAGCGAGCAGGATGAGCAGGAGCGCGGCGGCTCCGGTCGTGTTCAGCAGGGGGTTGGTTGCGGCGCGCAGCCCCTGGTCTGCGACCGTGATGTCGGCGAGCGACTCGACGGTCGACGCCCGGTCGCCGAGAGCGTCGGTCACGAGGAGCGGAGCGCCCTGGAGCTCGGCCGGTTCGGGCAGCCCGAGCAGGTCGACCAGCGTGGAGGGCAGGTCGAGCAGGCGAACGACCCCTGGACGTCGGGTGGAGGGGCTCGAGAGCAGGCTGGTCGGTAGGTCGTCGCTGGCGAGCACGAGAACGCCCATCTGCAGCCGGACCCCCAGCGGCGCTGCGACCGACGTGACGAGCAGGTCGGTCCCAGGTGGAATCGCCTCGACCAGCTCCGCGAGTGCGGCGTCGGCGTCGAGCTGCCCGTCGTCGAGCTCTTCGAGCCGAGAGGTCGGGCCGAGATCGACGATCGTGATCGGGCAGTCGAACGCGTCGGTCGACAGGGCCGGCCGGTAGCGGGTGACCGTGCCGTTGCGCTCGGCCAGCGCGAGCGCTGCACCAGGGCCGACCGCGGTCACGCAGGAACCGCTGCGCGCGAGCGTTGGGCCGAGGGTCCCCAGGCGGGCGTCGTACGTGGAGTCGAGCTGGTCGACGACATACCGCTGCCACGAGCTGACTCGACCGCCCTCGCCTACCGCCTCGACGGCGGGCAGCCCGAGGCACGAACCGGCGAACCGCCGGCCGGCGACGGCGCGCCCGGCCGACAACGACAGCCACCCGCCGTCTGCGCAGGCGGGCTGGCCCGTCGTGTGGACGGTCACCGCTGCCGCCGAGGCCCCATCGGCCAGAAGCGCCCACAGAGCTGGGGTCCGGACCGGCGACACGTCGTCCCAGCCCAGCCCGCCGATGCCCGCGACGACGACCGGCAGCTGCAGCACGCCATCGGCGGAAGGCGGCTCGACCGGGACGGCAGGTGCCGGCTCGACCGGCTCGTCGGACGCGGCCGCCGCTCCGGGTCCGGCGAGGCCCAGGAGCGTCGCAACGACCAGGACGGCTGCGCCGTGGACGCCGAGGCGGCGGCGGCGAGCTGTCCACGGCATGGGGTCCAGGCTAGTTTGCGGCCCACGGCTCGTCCCGGTCGCAGACCATGCCCGGTGTGGCGTGCAGGTCGGGGCCGACTCGGCGGTAGGCTGGAATCCCGTGGAGGTCGCCGGGGTTTCCCGGTGAGCGACACAGCCCAGTGATCTGGTCGCACCCACGGGGGTCCCGCGTTGGCACAGTCGTTCGCACAGTCCGGTTTCGCCCCGCCGCGTTCGACCCGGCACATCTTCGTGACCGGCGGCGTGGCCTCGTCACTCGGCAAGGGCCTCACGGCATCGAGCCTCGGTCGACTTCTCCGAGCACGCGGCCTGCGGGTCACGATGCAGAAGCTCGACCCGTACCTGAACGTCGATCCCGGCACGATGAACCCGTTCCAGCACGGCGAGGTGTTCGTCACCGACGACGGGGCCGAGACGGACCTCGACGTGGGCCACTACGAGCGCTTCCTCGACACGAACCTCCACGGCTCGGCGAACGTGACGACCGGCCAGATCTACTCCGCCGTGATCGCGAAGGAGCGGCGGGGGGAGTACCTCGGCGACACCGTGCAGGTCGTCCCGCACGTGACCAACGAGATCAAGGCCCGGATCCGGCGCATGGCCGGACCCGAGGTCGACGTGGTGATCACCGAGATCGGCGGCACGGTCGGCGACATCGAGTCGCAGCCGTTCCTCGAGGCCGTGCGCCAGCTCCGGCACGAGATCGGCCGCTCCAACGTGTTCTTCCTGCACGTCTCGCTGGTGCCCTACATCGGGCCGTCCGGTGAGCTGAAGACGAAGCCGACGCAGCACTCGGTGGCTGCGCTGCGCAGCATCGGCATCCTGCCCGACGCGATCGTGTGCCGGTCCGACCGACCGATCCCGGCGGCGGTCAAGCGCAAGATCGCGATGGCCTGCGACGTGGACGAGGAGGCCGTGGTCGCCGCCGCCGACGCGCCGAGCATCTACGACATCCCGAAGGTGCTCCACAGCGAGGGCCTCGACGCGTACGTCGTACGCCGTCTCGACCTGCCGTTCCGCGACGTCGACTGGACCGACTGGGACGAGCTCCTGCGCCGCGTGCATGCGCCCGCGCACGAGGTCACGATCGCGCTGGTCGGCAAGTACGTCGACCTGCCTGACGCGTACCTCTCGGTGGCCGAAGCGCTGCGTGCCGGCGGTTTCGCCAATGACGCGAGGGTGAACCTGCGCTGGGTCGCCTCCGACGACCTGACCAGCCCGGCGTCCGCGCAGGAGCAGCTCGCCGACGTCGACGCCATCTGCATCCCCGGTGGCTTCGGCGTGCGCGGGATCGACGGCAAGCTCGCTGCGAGCCGATACGCGCGCGAGCACCTGGTCCCGCTGCTCGGCTTGTGCCTCGGCCTGCAGTGCACCGTGATCGACATCGCCCGCGAGCTCGCGCACATCCCGGGCGCGCACTCGGCCGAGTTCGACGAGTCGACGACCGACCCGGTGATCGCCACCATGGCCGACCAGCGCGACGTCGTGGCCGGCCACCGCGACATGGGCGGCACGATGCGGCTCGGACTGTACCCAGCGAAGCTGGTCGAGGGCAGCCTCGTGCGTACCCTGTACGGCCAGCCGTACGTCGAGGAGCGGCACCGGCACCGGTACGAGGTGAACAACGACTACCGGTCGCGACTGGAGGACGCGGGCTTGCGGATCAGCGGGACCTCGCCCGACGGACGGCTGGTCGAGTTCGTCGAGCTGCCGCAAGAGATGCACCCGTTCTTCGTCGCCACGCAGGCCCACCCCGAGCTGCGCTCGCGACCCACCCGCCCGCACCCGTTGTTCATCGGGCTGGTCGCGGCTGCGCTGGTGCGGCAGACGGAGCGGGCCGCCGCCACGATCCCCGCCGACGCCGCTGAGCCGCTGCACGTGGAGACCACCGGCGTCGCCGCGCACCAGTGAGCCACGACGAGGCCGATCAGGGCGACCGGCTCGACATCTCCGATCAGCGTCGCGAGCACGAGCCGGCCGAGAGCGAGACCGTCTACCGCGGTCGGGTCTGGGACGTGCAGCGCGACGTGGTACCGCTCGGCGACGGGCCGGACGCCGAGTTCGTCGTGCGCGAGTACATCTCCCACCCGGGCGCGGTCGCGATCATCGGGCTGGACGCCGACGACCGGGTCCTGCTGGTGCAGCAGTACCGCCACCCGGTGCGCAGCTATCTCTGGGAGGCACCGGCCGGGCTGCTCGACGTCGAGGACGAGCACCCGCTGGTCGCGGCCAAGCGCGAGCTGCTCGAGGAGGCGCACCAGGTGGCCGGTACCTGGCACGTCCTCTACGACGTCTACAACTCGCCCGGCAGCTCCTCGGAGGCGCTGCGCTGCTACCTCGCCCGCGATCTGCGCCCGGCCCCGGGTGATCCGTACGCGGGATCGGGCGAGGAGCGCGACATGCCCCAGGCCTGGGTGCCGCTCGACGACCTGGTCGCCCGCTGCCTGCGCGGCGACCTGCACAACCCGCACACCATCACCGGCGTCCTGGCCACCTATGCCGCCCGGGCGTCGGGCTGGTCGATGCTCCGCCCACCCGACGCCCCCTGGCCTGAGCGCTTCCCCGACTGACTCGATCTGAGGTTGTCGCGTGGTGACGCGTTCAATTCTCCCAGACACAACCGTTTTGCGACACGCCATGACGCTTGATGCGGTCCAGGTGGTGCGGAAGGCGGCGCGAGCGAAGAGTGTCGAGATCATTGCTTGTCGATGGTGCGCCGGCACTCAACCCACCCGCTTGCCGACGGTCGGTCCCTATCCGTGGGGCAGAAATTCGTTGATCAACTCCTTTGTGCGATTGAGGAAACCGGTAGCGACCAGTAATCAGCAATCGCGCGCTGTGCAGGTGTGTTGCCCACCACCGTCGCGCCAGCGCCGACTGATGTCACGTGGACTGCGTCCACCGGGTGTTCGGCGACGCTGATCTTGGCCTCGGTGTCCGACCGTCACCCGTGGCCTTGGGTCAGTCTCGTTCCCAAGGATCGACCACATCGATCCCGGTGCCGACGAAGTCGCGACTATGGCGGGTAGCCAGGCGGGCTCCATTCGCGTGGCAGATCGCGGCGATCTGCGCGTCGAATTCATCGATGGGGAGCCCAGCATCGTCACGCCTGGTGACGACCGAGGCATAGTGCAGGGCCGCCGCGCCGTCGAAGGGCAGCACCTGATCGTCGAACGCGGCGAACGCACCGTCCGCCGTGGTTCGTAGAAGATCCTGGCGCCGACCGCTCGGCAGCCGTTCGATGCCGTACCGGATCTCAGCCACGGTGATCGCGGTCGTGAACAGCTCGCCTGCCCGGCGCGCTCGAATCCATCCCACGACCGCGTCGGCCGGCGTCGGCCGCATGAGTTCGGAAACAACGTTGGTGTCGACGACGATCATGGCGACAGGTCGGCCGCTCGCGTCGGCGTTGCGCGAGCGGGGAGCTCGAGCTCGACCCCGCCGATCCGGCCGAACCGATCGAGCAGCACCTCGAAGAGCTCCTCGCGGCCGTCGAGCTCGGTCACCGCTTCCACGAGGATGGCGCGAACCTCAGCCTCCATCGAGCGGCCGTGCTGGGCCGCGCGTACCCGCAACCGTTCCTTCACGTGGTCGTCGAGATTACGGATGCTCAGGGCCGCCATGATCGGCACCTCCGTTCTGCTAGCAATGCTAGCGGTCGGAGCAGGTAGGCGACCGTGCCGACGCTGACTGTGCAGAGCTGATTCATCTGCCTCCCGACACCGAGTCAGGTCGGCTCATGCCGACTGCGAGCGTCGAGTGCCCGAGGCTGCTGGGTCAGCGGGCGGAGCGGCGGCCGAGCCAGAAGACGAGGAGGACGGCGAGACCGATGACGCCGGCGGCGGCGCGCGGGTCCTTGAGCCGGCCGGCCACCACAGCCTTGGCGAGGCCGAGCCCGTCGAGGCTGTCGTCAGCGTCAGCGTCAGCGCCGGCGTCGAAGTCGGCGATGCGCGGCCGGGAGTACGAGCTCTCGCCGCTGCCACCGGTCATGCGAGCGTCACCGCGTGCCTGCTCGACCGGTGACCCCTTCGGCTTGGCGTCCTGGGGCTCGGACTCCACGCCGCGGTGCTGCGACCCGGCAGCCGCGGTCTCGATG
>Ga0136613_10002266_pt1 | contig 10269 bp, 8 predicted proteins | sample AntDrymUQ2722106_2_FD_106649 | JGI IMG/M metagenome (GOLD analysis project Ga0136613, IMG submission 106649) | Polar desert sand microbial communities from Dry Valleys, Antarctica - metaG UQ272 (21.06) | ecosystem: Environmental > Terrestrial > Soil > Desert | place: Antarctica: Dry Valley... | reverse complement strand
GGGGCGCTTCGCTCCTCGACCCGGGCCAGATGGAAGAACGCGTCGGCGAGCTCGTCCCGCTCCGGCCGCTCGCCGCGCTCGAGCGCGGCCCAAGCCTCCGCGTCGTAGGTGAGGCCGCCGCCGAGCGACACGTTCCCCGCCCCCAGCGTGTCGAGCACCCAGCGGGCGCGCCGCTCGACCGTCGCCGGGATCAGGGTCGCCGTCCTCGCACGAGCTGCCCGGCGGCCGCGAAAGCCGGCCCGGGATCCCCGACTCGCGCGAGCCGGTGACTCCTTCGGCCCGACCCACTCAGAGGGAGCCGCGCGCCGAGTGCAGCCCAGTAGCCGATGCGAGCCAGGTCGAGTCCATGGGCGAGCGCGAGCGTGTGTCCGGGCCAGAGGTAGGCGCCCGCCTCGACGGGCTCGCCGGCTTCCGTCAGCTCCACCCAGGTGAGCCCGCGGCCGAATCGCTCCCGCAAGAGCTCGACGGATTCCGCCGCCGCGCTCTCGGGCGCCGCCCGCCAGGGATCGTCGCCGTCTCGGCGCTCGGCGACGAAGAGCGCGATCGGCTCGCCGTCGTCTCCGAGGCACGAGGCGACGGCCCGCGTGGACGGTCCCTCCCCCAGCCGCAGAGCCGCGGACTCACCGCCGAGCGCCCGCGCGTAAACGCCGCTCGTCGCGATCTGGACAGGAGGTCGGTCGAGCGCCCCTTCGATCCGCGCGAGCAGAGCAAGGAGCCGTTCGGCGTCGCCCGGGTCGGGCCCGCGCACCGCGAGCGCGTGTCGCGAGTGGAGCCCGGGCGCATCGAGCCGGTGGTCGAGCGCGAGAACCGGCGCTCCCGCTCGCGCAAGCGAGCGAAGTGCAGCGAGGCCTGCTCGGCTCGAGACGTCCGCGACGAGCGCGGCGGGCATGGGCCGGCTGGCGACGTGCCGGGCGACGGCCTCCATTCCGACGATTCTAGGAGCGGGGGGCGAGGATCACCCTGCACGCACGCGCGGAGCCGTGGGACGGACGCTCCGCCAGAGCAGGATGACCCCGCCCGGCACCGAGGTCGCGACCGTGACCACGTAGAAGAGAAACCCGGTCGCAAAGGCCGCGTCGGCGTCCACCCCGAAGCGCGCGAGAAACGCGACGAAGAACGCCTCCCGCACACCGAGGCCGTTGATCGTGAAGGGCACGAGCATGACGAGGAAGAGGAGCGGCCCGAGGATCACGTAGACGAGCGGGGAGAGGTCGAGCCCGACGGCCTCGCCGCAGAGCCAGATCGCCATCATCCGCGCGAGCTGGGCCGCGAGCGTCAGGCCGAGCACGGCCGCGAGCACCCGGCGCTCCTCCCTGTAGCCGTGCAGGGCCGCGTGCACCCGTTCGAGCGGCGCCTCGAGCCGGATCCGCCGGCCGAGCGGGAAGATCCGGGTCTCGAGCACACGCCGGGTCCGCCGCGAGAAGAGGAGGAACGCGGTGACGGCCACGACTGCGACGCCGGCGAGCTCGACCCAGACGAGGAGCGCCAGGTCGTCGTAGCGCCCGGCTGCGATCGCGAGGCCGAGCGCGACGAGGACGAGCGTGGCCGTCGCCCCCACGACCCGCTCGAGAAGGACGGCGCCCGCGACCTCGGCGCGGGCCCCCGGCCGCCGGCGCGCATGCTCGACGATCCGCACCGCGTCCCCGCCCACCGCCGTCGGGAGCACCTGCCCTGCCGCGTAGCTCACGAAGTAGAGGCGGGTGAGCCAGCCGAGCGGCTCGCGGATCCGCTTGGACGCGAGCAAGAGCTGCCAGCGCCAGGCCATGAGCCAGGTCGTCGCGACGAAGATCGCGAGGGCGAGGGCGAGCGGCGCGAGGCTGCTCGACCGAACCAGCTCGACGGTGCGCGAGACGTCGATCTGGACAAGGAGGATCGCCAGCAGGCCAAGGCTGACGGTGACCTGCAGCGCGATGCGAAGGGAGCGGTTCACGAGGCGGGCGGCGCCGGCCGCACGCCGGGGGCGCCTGTGCGAGAGTACCCCTCTAGCGCCCGGGATCGGCGGCATCCGGGCGGCGCTCACAGACCGAGGAGGCCGTGCACCCGATCATCGAAGAGCGCGCGAAGCTCATCGCCGAGGACCGAGTCCACGGCGCGGGCTGGCTCGCGCGCCAGGCGGTCGAGGCGCTCGCCGAGGCCGTCTCCGCGGGCGCCGACCCGCTCGAGTCAGGCCGCCGGCTCGCCGAGGCCCGGCCCGCGATGGCCGCGGTGGCCGGAGCGGTCGGACGGGTGCTCGCTGCCGGGAAGACCTCCGAGCAGCTCGTCGAGCAGTGCCGGGCGCTGATCGAGCGAAGAGATCGAGCGGCGCACTCGATCGCGGTCCTCCTGAAGCCGGATCTCCAGGGCACGGTCATGACCCATTCGGCCTCGGCGACCGTCCGCGAGGCGCTCCTGCATGCCGGGCCGGGCAGGGTCGTTTGCACCGTGTCCGAGCCGCATGGCGAGGGCCGTCCCTTCGCCGAGGACCTGACCGGCGAGGGCCTCGCGGTCGAGCTCGTGACCGACGAGGACGCCGCCCACGCGGTCGGGAGCGTCTCCGCGCTCCTCCTCGGCGCGGACAGCGTCTTTCGCGACGGCTCGCTCGTGAACAAGACGGGGACGAGCCCGCTCGCCGCCGCGGCGAACGATGCCGGCGTCCCGGTGCTCGTCGCGTGCGAGACGTTCAAGCTCGCGCCCTTCGAGCCGCCCGAGGAGGGGCTCGCCGGCTGGGTGCGCGGCGGCCCGCTCTCCGACGAGGAGGCGTTCGACCTGACGCCGCCAGACCGGATCGACCGCTACATCACCGAGGAGGGAGCGGTACCGCCCGACGAGATCGCCTCGCTCGTCGACCGCACTCCCTTCCTGCGCGAGGGCTACGAGCTCCTCCAGGCGCAGACCGCCTAGGAGGACGGCTTCCTTGGCTTGAGCCCGTGCACGCGGGTCGAGCCGGTGAAGTAGACGCGCTCCTGGTCGGCCACGATCGGCGAGTACTGGCCCTGGCCGGGCTTTCGCCAGACGACCTTGCCCGTGCGAGCGTCGAGGGCGTAGGTCCCTCGCGTCCCCCGCTTGATGTAGCGCTTCGCCTTCGAGGTCGCGAGGCCGTCCGAGGTGCTGGAGAAGTAGACGAGCCCCGCGAGCACCGTCGGCGCGCCGTGGATCGCCCCGGGGGCCTCCCAGCGCCAGACGACGTCCCCGGTCGCCGCGTCGAGCGCGGAGAACCGGCCGTCGTAGGAGCCGAGGTAGAGGCGCCGCTGCCAGACGGCCGGCGCTGAATAGAGGTAGCTCCCGACCTCCTTCGCCCAGAGCAGGTTGCCGGTCTTCGCACCGAAGGCATAGAGCGTCCCGTCGGTGTTCGAGGCGTACACCCGGCCGTAGGCGACTGTCGGCGTCGCATAGAAGTACTCGCGCTTCCCGAACCGCGAGAACGAGCTCGAGCGCCAGCGAAGCTCGCCCGTGAAGGCGCTGAGGGCGAGGATCTCGCCGGCGTTCGTCCCGATGAAGACGAGCCCGTCACCGTAGGCGGCCGAGCTGTCGATCTCGGAGCCCGTGTCGAAGGCCCACCGCTGCTTCCCGGTGCGCGCGTCGAAGGCGTAGAGCTTGTGATCCCAGGCTCCGACGATGACCAGGCGTCCGACGATGAGCGGCGAGGACTCGACCACGGGCCCGTCGAAGCGCCAGCGCACGCGCCCGGTCTCCTGATCCATGGCGAGGAGGAAGCCGCGCAGGCGCTCGCGGTTCGTGCGGACGGCGCACGGGATCTCGTTCATCACCGGCTGGTAGACGAGCCCGAAGCCGACCGCGGCCCCGGCCGCGATGCAGCGGTTGAACTGCTTCTGCCAGAGGACGCGGCCGCGCTTGGCGCCGATCGCCATGATCCGGCCGCGCTGGTTCGCCACGAAGAGCCGCCCCTCGGAGACCGCGGGCGGGAACTCGATGTAGTCGCCCGTCTCCCGCGACCAGAGTCGCCGAAACGGCGGCCGGTGCTCGAAGTCGGAGCCGACGTGCGTGCGGCCTGCGTCGTAGCCGTACATGGGCCACGGCACTTCCTTCACGACGTTCCGCGGACGCGTTTGCTCCGCGGGCTCCGACGTGGTCTCGAACTCGACGGTCGGCGAGCCGCGCACCGTCTTGTCCTCGGTCTGCTCCCTGTAGTAGAGCCCCGCGACGGCTCCGCCCGCGGCAAGCAGCAGGAGGAATGCTCCGATGGCGATTCGCTTCTTCAATACGGGCCTCGGTTCCCGAGCCGCTCAACCGTCCGGGCGGCGTTCACGGTACGGCGCCTGTCGGCGGACCGTCCGCTTTTCAGGGCGATACGTTACCCACGTGCCGAGCCCCTCCCCCGATGGACCGGAGGCCGCTCGGTGACGGAGCTGGCGGCTCTCGCAGGGGCGCTCGGAGCCGTTCTCGCGCTCCTAGGCCGGCCTCGGATCGCGCTCGCCGCAGGGCTCCTCGCGCTCGGCGCGGCGGAGGTGGCGCTCGGCTCGCGCCTCGTCCCCGGCGGCCTCGGCGAGCGGCTCGGGCCGACCGAAGGGGTCCTGGCGCTCGCGCTCGGACTGCCCGCGCTCGCCGGCCTCGCAGCCGTCTTCGTGCGCTGGCCCGGTTCAGTCCCCCCGGTCGTCGTCGCCGTCGCCCCGTTTCGGCTGCCGTTCGAATTTGGGGCGGACAACCGCCTCTTCATCGGACTCGGCGAGTCGGGGCGCCTCGGGCGGCTCATCCCGCTCTACGCCGTCCTCGCGGGCGCCGGAGCCGCGCTCGCCTGGCGGAGCCTGCGCGGCGCCGAGCTCCGAGCGCTTCCGCGCGCCCTCTCCGTACCGACGGCCCTTCTCGCGGCGCTCACGATCGCCTCGCTCCTCTGGGCGTACGACCCGGCCTCGGCGGAGGAACGGCTCGCCTTCTTCGTCCTCCCCTTCACCGCCCTCTTCGCGGTCGTCGCGCACTCGCCCTTCCGGGAGTGGCTCCCGCGCGTGCTCGCGATCGAGGCCGTCGCGCTCGCCTGCCTCTTCGCCGCGGTCGGCCTGGTCGAGGCCGCGACGCGCAACCTGCTCTTCTACGACCCCAAGGTCGCCGTGGCGAACAGTTACACGAGCTATTTCCGCGTCACCTCGCTCTTCGACGACCCGAGCATCTACGGACGGCATCTCGCGCTCGGGATCGCCGTCGTGGTCGCCGCGCTCTGGCTCGGCCGGATCCATCTCTGGCTCGGGATCGGCCTCGTCGCCTTCCTCTGGGCCGGCCTCTTCTTCTCGTACTCGCAGTCGAGCCTCGTGGCACTCGCGGCCGGCGTCCTCTTCTCCTCCTTCCTCGTCGCCGACCGGCGGGTGCGACGCGCGCTCGGCGCCGCCGCGGTGGTCGTCGCCGTCGTCGGCGCGGTCTTCCTCGTCCTCCTCCTCCGCCAGGAGTCCGCCGACCGCGTCACGAGCGACCGCTCGCAGCTCGTGAGCGACACGGCGACCGTCGTCGGGAACCACCCCGCGTTCGGCGTCGGCGCCGCCGGCCAGCCGCTCGCGACGCGTGACGAGGTTTACAACGGCCGAGGCGCCCCCGATGCCCACGTCTCGCACACGGCGCCGCTCACCGTCGCCGCCGAGCTCGGGGTCGTAGGCGCGCTCGTCTACGTGGCGTTCCTCGGCGGCGCGATCTGGACGCTCGCGCTCGTCCGTCGGGAGGACGAGCCGCTCGGCCTCGCCCTGGGGGCCGCCTTCGTCGTCCTCTTCGTTCACTCTCTCACCTACGGCCTGTTCTTCGAGGATCCCTTCACCTGGTGCGTGCTGGCGCTCGCCGCGGGCTACGTCGCGACGACCCAGCCGGCCGGGCGGCCGTTTCCGCTCCCGCGTTTCAGGTTGCCGGGAAGGCCGAGCGTGAGCGGGGCGCGATGAGGCTCGGACGCCTGGAGGGCTGGCTCGTCCTCGCCACCCTCGCCGTCCTCGTGCTCGTGAACGTGCCGGTCCTCGGCGCCGACCCCTGGCCTTTCGAGCCGGGAACGATCACGGGAGCGGGCCCGCTCGGCTGGGTCGTCGACGCGGTCGGCGAGGAATGGGATCCCGAGGCCCTCCGCGCCGTCGCGCTCGTCGGCGCGCTCGCCCTCGTCGCGGTCGCTTCGATCAGGCTCCTCGCGCTCGACTGGAGCGCAAGGCTGCTCGGCGGCCTCGCCGTCGGCGTGCTCGCGCTCATCCTCGTCCCGGCCGTCGTCCTCCAGGCGGGCCTGCGCGACTCGACCGAGCCCTGGTTCTTCACGAACGACGCCACCTACGAGATCGAGCTAGCCGGCGACCTCCTCCTGGACGGAGAGAACCCGTACGGCCACGACTTCCGGGAGAGCGGGCTCGAGCGCTTCTACAGCCTCGATGGGAGCCTCGAGGACGGCTCCGCGCCCGAGCGGCCCGCGCTTCGGCACTTCCTCTACTTCCCCGGGCCTGCGCTCTCGGCGGCTCTCTCGTCGTCCCTCCCCGACCCCTGGGACGACTACCGCTTCGTCGTCCTCCTCGCGACCTTCGGGTGCTTCGCCGCCGTCCTGCTCTTTCGCGCGCCGCTCCACTGGCGCCTCGTCGCCGCGGCGGTGGCGGCCGGGAACCCGCTCGCGGTCCGGGCGGCGTGGTTCGGGAACGCCGACGCGACGAGCCTCGTCTTCCTCCTCCTGGCCTTCGCGTTCGTCACCCGCGCGCGCTTCCTCTGGGCCGGGGCGATGCTCGGCGCGGCGATCGTCTTCAAGCAGTTCGCCGTGCTCGCCGTGCCCTTCCTGGCGCTGATGGTCTGGCAGCTCGCGGGCCGCCGCGAGACCCTGCGCGCCGGCGCGGCCTGCGCCGCGGTCTGCGCGGCCGGCTTCCTGCCCTTTCTCGTCTGGGATCCGGGCGCCTTCATCGCCGACACGCTCCCCGCCGGGGACAACGCCTACCGGATCGTCGGGCCCGGCCTCGCGTCGCTCCTCGTCGAGAGCGGCGCGATCGAGTCACGGACGAGCGGGTACCCCTTCATCCTCGTCGCGCTCCTCGTGTGGCTCCCGCTCACCGCGTGGCTGCTCTGGCGGCAGGCGCAGGCCCGGCTCCTCTGGGTGGGAGCCGCCGGCTTCGCGCTCTCGATGTTCGTCTTCATCTTCGTGAGCCGTGTGTTCCAGCCGTCGTTTCTCGTCTGGCCGCTCGCCGGGGTGATCGTCGCCTTCCTCCTCGCCGCGGCCGAACGAGAACGACCGCCGCCGGGCCGGGCCTAGGACGAGGAAGAGCCCCGCCGCAACGTAGGGGAAGAAGTTCAAGGCGTGCAGGACGACCGCGTAGGCGAGCGCGCGCGAGTCGTCGATCCCGTAGGCGCGCAGGGCGACGAGCGTCGCCGCCTCGAAGACGCCGAGGCCGGCTGCGGATGACGGGATGATCAGTGCGAGGTTGATCGCGATCACGACGAGGAGGCCTGTGCCGAATCCCAGGTCGAGATCGAACGCGAGGAGCGTCAGCCAGAACGAGAGAGCGAGGAGGAGCCAGGAGGCGACCGTCACGGCGAAGGCGCGGAGAGCGAGGCCCGGCCGCTGCAGGCCGCTGAGACCGCGAACGAGGCTCGCCGCGGCGAAGTCGAGGCGCTCGCCGTCCACCCGGGGCAAGGCGACGAGCGGTCGCAGGACGAAGCGCACCGGCCGGGCTCCCCAGCGGGCGAGGACGACGATCCCCGCGAGCGTGAGCGCGACGAGCACGACCGCGAGGATCGCCGCGCTCCGAAGCCAGGAGACATCCGGCAGGAACGGCGTCGCGGCGAAGAGGAGGACGAGGAGCGCGAGCACGTCGTAGATCCGCTCGCTGACCGCCGTCGCGAGCGCCTCGGCCCGCGAGGTACCGGCCGACTGGTGGAGGGAGAGGACGCGGATCGCCTCGCCCGCGCGCGCCGGCAGGACGTTGTTGAAGAAGTAGCCGACGAGAAGCGCGCGCGTGGTCGCGCCGACCGGCGGACGGGTCGCCGGCGAGAAGAGCAGGCGCCAGCGGAGGGCGCGGACGAGAACGGTGACGACGAGCACGCCGAACGCGGGGACGAGCCAGGCCGGGTTGCTCTCCCGCAATCCGTCCCAGAAGACGTCGAAGTCGACCGAGCGGACGGCGAAGAAGGCGAAGACGAGCGAGACGGCGAGCCCGACGACCGCGAGCACGAGGCGGATCGTCCGCGGCGAGCGCATCTACGTGGTGGCGGCGGCGCGTCCCCGGCGGGAACGCGCAGGGCGCCTGGCGAGCCAGGCGATCCGGAGGAGGTCGAGAGCCATGCGGCTCGAGGCGCTGAAGAGCTTCACCGTCGTGTTCGGATCGTCGAACCAGCGCACGGGCACCTCGCTCACGCGCAGGCCGAGCCGGCGGGCGAGCACGAGGATCTCGGCGTCATAGGCGAAGCCGTCGATCCGCTGAAGCTCGAAGAGGGGTCGCGCCCGCGCAAGGCGGAAGAGCTTGAACCCGCACTGGGTGTCGCGATACGGCAGGCGGGTCAGGAGGCGGAGGCCGAGGTTGAAGCCCTTGCCCGCGAGCTCGCGGTGGGCCGGCTGGTGGACGACGATGTCCGACCCGGCGAGGCCGCGCGACCCGATCGCGATGTCGGCGCCGCCCTCGAGCGCAGCCGCGAGCTTGCCCACCTCCTCGAAGGGCGTCGCCATGTCGGCGTCGGCGAGGAGGGCGAGCGGCTCGGCCGCGGCGAGCATTCCGGCGCGAACGGCCGCACCCTTCCCCCTGTTCGCCGGAAATGAGATCCCACGCAACGCGAAGCCAGCCGACGGGCGGTCTCTGAGGAGCGAGGCGGTCTCGTCCGTCGAGCCATCGTCGACGATGATCAGCTCGGCGAGGCGGAGACCGGCCGCGCCGAAGATCTCCTGCCCGCGCTGCTCGAGCGTCTCGAGCAGGGCCGGGAGCCGCCGCGCCTCGTTGAAGGCCGGGACGACCACCGTGACCCGCCGCTCGGCCTCGCCGCTCATGAGCCGGGGCGGTCGGCGACGGCGAAGACGCTGAGCCCGGCCGGGAACCCGCCCGCGGCGACGCGGCGACGCTCCGAGAGGAAGATCTTGAGGAGCAGGGCGTTCAGCCGCGCGGGCACCGGGCTGAGGTCGCTCCGGGGCGGGCGGCGCAGGATCCGCGCGCCGAGGCGCGAGGCGGCCGCGAGCGGCAGGAGCCAGGCGTTGAAGTACCCCGCCGCGCGAACGGCGAGGCCACCGGCCGTGAGCGCGCGCTCGAGCGAGCCCTTCGTGTAGCGGCGGTGGTGGCCGTGGATCACGTCGTGGCCGCTCCAGAGCCACCGGTAGGCAGGCACAGACACGACGGTCGATCCTCCCGGGCGGAGGACGCGGCGAAACTCCCGCGCCGCAGTCCGGTCGTCGGGCACGTGCTCGAGCACGTCGAACGCGGTCACGAGATCGACGCTCGCGTCCGGAAAGGGAAGCTCCGAGGCCGTGCCCTCGAGGATCTCGAGCCCGCGGGAGCGGGCGAGCTCGCGCGCGGTCGGGTCGCTCTCGACGCCCACGGCCCCCGGAACGAGGCTGCGCACCTCCTCGAGGAGACCCCCTGTCCCCGGGCCGACATCCACGAGGCTCTCCACGTTTCGGCGCCGGCACTCGCGCTCGACGAGCGAGAGGAGGATGCGGCCGCGCCCGACGGGCCACCAGTGCTCGCGCTCGAGGGCGCGCAGGTCGTCGAAGAGCCGCGGATCCACGCGCGGAGGCTACCGCGTGCCCTGGGCGCGCTCCCAGGTGCCGGGGATGCCGCCGCGCACGTAGCGGACGAGCCCGACGACCGTCGCCCAGGTGACGAGCGAGTAGTAGTAGGCGAGCGCCGCGCCGGGAAGCGGGGCACGGAGACGTCCGGCCGAAGCGAGCGAGAGGCCCGCGATCTGCGCGGCGAGCGCGAGGCGGTAGACCGGCGCGCGGCGAGCGAGCGGGATCGAGGCGGCGAGGAGAGCCAGGTGCAGGAGCCCGCTCGAGTAGCGAAGCGTCCGGTGCGAGAACCACTCGAGCCGGTAGAGCGCGTCGGCGCCCTCCGCGGGCCGTCCCGCAAGCAGGTGGTACCACGACCAGCGGAACATCCGGGCCTTGCGCGCGTACTCGTCCTCCAGGTCGCGCGCGGGTTTCTCGAAGGCGACGGCCTCCGGGTCGTAGACGGCGCGGCGGCCGCGCCCGGCCAGGAGGGCCGGAAGCGCCGCGTCCTGCCCGTACGGCTGCGCCTCGAAGTCGCTACGGCGAACGGCGTAGATGGCGCCGTTCCCGCCCGTGATCGAGCCGAGCGCCGACTCGGCCTCCCGCAGGCGGAGCTCGAGGCGCCAGTAGACGCCCTCCCGGTTCGTCCCGTC
>Ga0136613_10002264_pt1 | contig 10270 bp, 11 predicted proteins | sample AntDrymUQ2722106_2_FD_106649 | JGI IMG/M metagenome (GOLD analysis project Ga0136613, IMG submission 106649) | Polar desert sand microbial communities from Dry Valleys, Antarctica - metaG UQ272 (21.06) | ecosystem: Environmental > Terrestrial > Soil > Desert | place: Antarctica: Dry Valley... | reverse complement strand
ACGGTCCTGTACACCGACGCGGCGAATACGGCCATCGCAAACATGGCGCTCTACGGTCGGGTGGTCTTCGAGATGGACGGCACGCAGGTCAGGAACCTGCTCCTGTTCTCCACGGTCTTCGCCGTGGCCGGCTCGGCCGGTTTCGGCCTCCTGACGGACAGGGTAGGGCCCAAGAGATCGCTCGTCGGCGTACTGCTTCTGTGGCTCGTCGCCATCGTGCTCACTGCCGCGGCCCTGGGAGCGTGGATGCTTTTTCTCGCGGGACCTATCGTGGGGATCGCGCTCGGAGGGATGTGGACCGTGGGGCGGGTGATGCTCGTCGCCCTCTCGCCGCCGGAGAAGCTCGGGGAGTTCTTCGGGCTCTTCTCCCTCGCCGGGAAGGTCTCAGCGGTCTTCGGGCCCGCGCTCACGGCCGTGCTCCTCTTCGTCTTCGGGGGCGGCGCCTACGGATACAGGGTCTCCATAGGCTCTCTCGCCATAATAATGGCCGCAGGCCTGTTCTTCCTCCTCCGGGTCCCCGACGCCCGCCCTGAACGCAACGTCGACGAGTTCGCCCCGGAGACGGTCACCACCCTTGATTCGCCGAGCCCGTGAGCGGAAGATGTACGCCATGAGGGGGAAGAACACACCATGAGGCTCGTCGCGTTGCGGGGCCGGATCGTTACTGACTACGAGGTCTGGCCAGATGGCACGGTCCTCCTCGGTGAAGGGTCCATCGCTGAAGTGAGCCCGGACGACTCTCTCCTCGCCGAAGCGGATGAGGTCCAAGATCACCCTGAGTCCCTGGTCCTGCCAGGCTTCGTCGACCTGCAGGTGAACGGGGCCTTCGGTGTCGACGTGGCCTCCGAGAGTGAGCGCCTGCCCGAACTCTCCGAAGCCCTGCTCTCGACGGGGACCACCTCATACCTGCCCACGGTCATCTCATCACCCGAGGGTCTCTACGAGGAGGCCCTGCCGGCGATCGGTGACGCAGAGACCCATACCAGCCCAGGCGCCGAGGTGCTTGGCATCCACCTCGAAGGGCCATTTATAAGCGTGGAGAAGAGGGGCGCGCACGCCGCTGCCCACGTCGCAAGGCCTGATGCGGAGTTGCTCGCCCGCCTCCTCGACCTCGGGCCGGTGCGAATGATCACGCTCGCCCCCGAGCTCGATGGCGCCGACAGGCTCGCTGCCCTCGCCGCGAACCGCGGGGTGGTGGTCTCGGCCGGCCACTCCGATATTGCCTTCGAACCTGCCTACGAGGCTCTGGATGGGCAGATCGCCGGCGTCACGCACCTTTTCAACGGGATGAGCGCGATGCACCATCGCGAGCCTGGGTTGCCAGGGGCCGCTTTCGCCCACCCGAGGGCCGTATGCGGCCTGATCGCCGACGGGCTGCACGTCCATCCCGAGATGGTCGGGCTCGCCTTCCGTATGCTAGGTCCCGACCGCCTCTGCCTCGTTACCGACTCTATAGCCGCAACGGGCATGGAGGACGGTGAGTACCGTCTGGCTACCCGCACCGTGTACACAGGCGGCGGTGTCCCGAGGCTAGGGAGCGGGTCTATCGCTGGTAGCGTGCTAACCATGAGAGAGGCCTTCATGAACATCCTGGCTTTCACCGGCTGCACCGTCGCCGAGGCCGCGCGTATGACCTCTACCTCCCCGGCCAAGCTCATCGGCGAGGGCCGTCGCAAGGGCCGCCTCGCCCCCGGCTACGACGCCGACGTGACGGTCCTGACGCCCGACCTCTCGGTGGAGACGGTCTGGCGGGGCGGCAAGCTGGTCTACTCTTGGGAGGGCGCGTGAGAAGGACGTTCGGGGCCGTCAAGGTCGAGTGCGTCCTGGGAGACATAACCTCCCAGAACGACGTTGAGGCCGTGGTCAACGCGGCGAACGCGCGGCTCGAGCCCGGCGGCGGAGTAGCAGGGGCCATCCACCGCGCCGCAGGACAGGCTCTCGCCGAGGAAGCCAGGCCACTCGGCCCCATAGAGCCCGGCGAGGCCGTCATTACCGGTGCGCACGGACTACCGAACCGTTACGTCGTCCACACTTTGGGGCCAGTCTACGGCCAGGACCGGCCCGAGGCGGAGCTCCTGGCCGGCTGCTACCGCAACTCGCTCGATCTCGCCGAGGAGAACAGTGTGGAGTCCATCGCCTTCCCCGCCATCTCGACCGGGATCTTCGGTTACCCCGTCGAGGCGGCGGCCGGGGTGGCGCTCGGGACGATACGGGAGGAGGCCGGTAGCCTGGAGCACGTGCGCCAGATCAGGTTCGTCCTCCACAGCGCCTCCGACCTCGAAGTACACGAGGCCGTACTCTCCGAGCTCTAGTAGGCATCTTGCACAATGATGTCAGAAAGACCTCGGGAGGCCGAGGACGTGCTCGGCGATGTAAGAGAGGATGAGGTTCGTCGAGATCGGGGCTACCTGGTAGAGACGCGTCTCGCGGAACTTGCGCTCTACGTCGTACTCGGCGTCGAAGCCGTACCCGCCGAAGGTCTGAAGAGCAACGTTGGCCGCCTCCCACGAGGCGTCGGCGGCCAGCAGCTTCGCCAGGTTCGCCTCGGCCCCGCACTGCTCTCCCCGGTCGAAGAGGGAGGCTGCCTTCTCCACCATGAGCGAGGCGGCCTCGACGTTTGCGTAGGCCCTCGCTATGGGGAACTGGACTCCCTGGTTCTCGCCGATCCTGCGCCCGAACACCTCGCGCTCTCCGGCGCGTTCTGCGGCCCTCTCTACAAACCACCTCCCGTCGCCCACGCACTCAGCGGCGATGAGGATGCGCTCGGCGTTCATGCCGTCGATGATGTAGCGGAAACCCTCTCCCTCTTCACCGATAATGGTCTCCGCAGACAGCCGCATTCCGTCGAAGACGAGCTCGCTGGTCGCGTTGTTCATCATCACCCGCCTCGGGCTCATGGTGAGGCCTTCAGCCTCCCTGAGGTCGACGAGGAAGACGGAGAGGCCGCGGGAGCGTTTTTCGACCTCATCGACGGGTGTTGTGCGGGCGAGTAGGATCATGAGGTCAGAGTGCTCGACCCTGGAGATGTAGATCTTGCGCCCGTTCACGACGTAATGGTCACCCTCGCGCGTCGCACTCGTCCGAATGGACGTGGTATCGGTTCCCGCTTCCGGCTCGGTGACTGCGAAGGCCTGCAGCCTCAGATCTCCCCTGGCTACTTTCGGCAGGTACTCCCTTTTCTGTTCTTCGGAGCCGTATCTGAGAAGTGTGCCCATAGTGTACATCTGGGCGTGGGCCGGGCCAGCGTTGGCGCCGCTCCGGTTGACCTCCTCGAGGATCACACACCCCGCCGAGAGGTCGAGCCCCATACCCCCGTACTCCTCCGGTATGAGCGCGCCGAGGTAGCCGGCCTCGGTCATCGCCGCGACGAACTCCTCCGGGTAGCGGCGCGCGGCGTCGAGACCGCGCCAGTACTCGTTCGGGAAGCGGGAGCATACCTCCCTGACACCCCGGCGCAGATCCTCGTGTGTCTCCGTCAAGGGCAGGAGTTCCAAGGAGCGCGCGCCGGGGCATAGTGGAATTCCGGGCCTGTCTGCGAGACGATGACCACGAAATCGACTTTACCATAAGCGGAATTCGGGGGGAGCAGCATGGCGATCAAGGAAGGTTGGCGGGGGCGCTTTTTCGAGGACTTCGAGGTGGGCGACGTCTACGAGCATCCGCTGGGGCGCACCGTTACGACCACGGACAACCTGTGGTTTACGCTGCTTACGCAGAACACGGCCCCTATCCACGTGGACCACGCCTACGCCGCCATGACCGAGTTCGGCCGTCCCCTCGTCGACTCTACGTTTACCGTAGCCCTGGTAACCGGCCAGAGCGTCACGGACGTCTCCCAGAACGTCTTCGCCAACCTCGGGTGGGATGAGATCCGGCTCCCAGCGCCCGTCTTTGAGGGGGATACGATCTACTCCAGAAGCGAGGTCCTCGAGAAGCGCGGGTCGCGCTCGCGCCCAGGCGTCGGCATCGTGACGGTGAAAACCACGGGTTACAACCAGGAGGGCAAGACGGTCATCACTTTCTTGCGAACCGTCATGGTCTACAGGCGGGGCAACGCGCCGGAAGTGCCCCGTCCGGCTCCCGAGGCACCATGAGAGGGATGAAACCGGAAGCCGGCGAATCACCGGCCTGGGTCTACCGGCGCTACCTGGAGTCTGGCGTGCTCGGCTTCCAGCGCTGCGCCGGTTGCGGCGCCGCGGTCTTCTACCCCCGCGTTATCTGCCCCTTTTGCGGGTGGCCAGATCTCGCCTGGGAGACAAGCTCTGGTCACGGGGTGGTCTACGCGACGACGGCCGTGTACAGGCGGGAAGGCGACCCATACAACGTCGTCCTCGTCGACCTCGAAGATGGCTTCAGGATGATGAGCCGCGTCGAAGGCGTGCCTGCGGAGGACGTAGAGGTCGGGGCGAGGGTGACGCTCCTGGTAGACCACGAAGGCGATGACCCTATCCCCGTCTTCGTGCCAAGAGACGAGGGACGATGAGCCTCAGGGGAAAGGTGGCCGTCGTCGGGGTTGCGGAGTCGGACCTTGGGGAGGTTGGGCCAGGGTTCACCCCTTTGGACCTGATCGGGCAGGCTACCCTACGCGCCCTCGAGGACGCGGGCCTGGGCAAGTCTGACGTCGACGGCCTGTTCTCGGCGTCGGCCTACTACCACATGCCTACCCTCTCGGTCGGGGAGTACCTCGGCATAAGACCCCGCTACTCGGACGCGACGAGCATGGGCGGCTCCTCGTTCGTCTCCCACCTCTTCCACGCCGCCTCCGCGATAGAAGCGGGGCTCTGCGAGGTCGCCCTCATAACATACGGCTCAACGCAGCGCTCGGGTGGGGGACGCCTCGTTACAGGCTCGGAGGCCGACCCCTACGAGGCCCCTTACAATCCCCGCTACCCCGTCAGCATGTACGCCCTGGCCGCATCCCGGCACATGCACGAGTACGGCACCACGCGCGGACAACTGGCCGAGGTCGCCGTCGCCGCCAGAGAATGGGCGAAGCTCAACCCGAAAGCGTTCATGCGCGAAGACCTTACCGTCGAGGACGTACTCTCTTCGCGCATGGTCTCCTCACCTCTCAGCGTCAGGGATTGCTGTCTCGTCACAGACGGTGGCGGGGCGGCGATCGTAACCAGCGCCGAGAGGGCCAGGGATCTCGAAGTGACTCCTGTCTACCTGCTGGGGGCCGGCGAGGCCCACTGGCACCGCAACATAAGCCAGATGCCTGACCTGACGGTCTCGGCCGCCGCCGAGTCTGGGCCGCGGGCCTACGCAATGGCCGGTGTAAGCCCGGAAGACGTCGACGTTGCGATGCTCTACGACGCCTTCACCATAAACACCGTGTTGTTCCTGGAAGATCTCGGATTCTGCGACAAAGGGGAGGGTGGGGCGTTCGTCTCGGGGGGGAGGATCTCACCAGGAGGGGAGTTCGCCGTCAACACCAGCGGGGGTGGGCTCTCCTACAACCACCCTGGCATGTACGGACTGCTGCTTATCGTCGAGGCCGTGCGCCAGCTCCGCTGGGAATGCGATGATCGACAGGTACAGAACGCTAATATCGCCCTCGTCCACGGAAACGGGGGCGTCCTCTCGAGCCAGGTAACCGCCATACTCGGCTCCGAGAGCGCGCTCTGAACGGCACCACCGCCAGCGTGGAGACAAGGATCTTAAGATAGGATTAAGCATGCGGCGTCCGTCGTTCGCCTCCTCTGGAGACGTCGGCCGGCGTGATAGAATTCCACTATGACTGATACGCCGAGAAAGATACAGAAGACGGAAGAAGAGTGGCAGGACGAGCTCACCTCCGAGCAGTACCGTGTCACGCGGATGAAGGGTACAGAGCGGCCCTTCAGCGGTGAGTACTACGACAACAAGGAGGAGGGAGTCTACCGCTGTGTAGCCTGCGGGACGCCCCTGTTCGCGTCGGACAGCAAGTACGATTCAGGCACGGGCTGGCCGAGCTTCTGGCGGCCGCTCGACGAAGCAAACGTCGAGACGGAGGAGGACCGCGGCCTCTTTATGCGCCGCACCGAGGTACACTGCGCCGCCTGCGGCGCCCACCAGGGACACGTATTCGAGGACGGACCGGCCCCCACGGGCCAGCGCTACTGCATCAACTCCGCCGCACTACGCTTCGACCCCGAAGCCGCAGCGGAGTAACTTCCAGGGTCTCGAAACGCCCTCCGCCGCGCGGCGAGGGGCGTTCTTGTGTTATCTGATCCACCCAAGAGTGCCGGCTTCCTCTATGCTTGCCTCCAGGCGAGAACTCCGGAGGTAATCACCGAATGGCGACACAGAAGATACAAGAAGAGCGCGTACAGAACCTTAACGAAGCGGACGTAATGAAAGGCGACTACGTCCTTTACTGGATGCAGTCCTCCCAGCGTGCCGAGCAAAACCACGCACTCGAGTACGCCGTGTGGCGGGCGAACGACCTCGACAAGCGCTTGCTCGTGGTCTTCGGTCTCACCGACGACTACCCAGAGGCCAACCTCCGACATTACGCATTCATGCTGGAAGGGCTGAAGGACGCCAAAGAAGCTCTAAGAAAGCGCGGCATCCTGATGGTCGTCCGTAAAGGCTCACCCGACGAGGTAGCCCTCGACGCGGGCGAAGACGCCTCCCTCATCGTCACCGACCGCGGCTACATGCGCCCGCAGAAGAAGTGGCGCGAGAAGGTCGCCGGAGAAGCGGGTTGCCTTGTCACACAGGTCGAGTCCGATGTGATCGTTCCCGTCGAGCTCGCCTCGGGCAAGCAGGAGCACGCAGCGAGGACGCTCAGACCCAAGATAGGCGAGTACCTCGAAGATTTCCTCGTCGAACTCAGACCCACGAAGCTGGAGAAGCAGTCGCTCGACATGCGGGCCGAAGGCCTCGACCTCTCCGACCCCCAGAAGGTGCTCGACGAGATGGACCTCGACCAGAGCGTGGGCGCCTTGAGCCACCTCTACGAGGGCGGAACCTCCGAGGCAAAGAAGGTGTTCCGCCGCTTCCTAACAGGAAGCTTCGACGCCTACGTCGAACATCGCAACCAGCCGCAGACCGACGACGTCTCGCACATGAGCAAGTACCTACACTTCGGGCACATCTCCCCGGTCTGGCTAGTCCTCGAAGCTAGCAAAGCGAGCACGAAGCACGACAACATCGAATCCTTCGTCGAAGAACTGGTCGTGAGGCGCGAGCTGTCCATGAACTTCGTCTTCTACAACAAAGACTACGATTCGTACTCGAACCTCCCCGACTGGGCGAAAAGAACGCTCGAAGAGCACAGGGACGACGAGCGGGCGTACACCTACACCAGAAGGCAGTTGGAGAACGCCGAGACGCACGATGAGTACTGGAACGCGGCGATGAAGGAGATGGTCCACACCGGCTACATGCACAACTACATGCGCATGTACTGGGGGAAGAAGATCCTGGAGTGGTCGAACACGCCCGAGCACGCCTACAGGACCACCCTCTACCTCAACAACAAGTATTTCCTCGACGGCCGCGACCCGAACTCATTCGCCAACGTAGCCTGGGTCTTCGGCCAGCACGACCGTGGCTGGCCCGAACGCGAAATCTACGGCAAGATCCGCTACATGTCGGCAGGCGGTCTGGAGCGCAAGACGAAGCCGGACCAGTACGTCGAGAAGGTCGAGAAGAGGATTGGGGCTTCAGGCTAACCCCTGAGCCTCGTCGTATACTTTCGCCCTGAATACTCGACGGGCAGAGGTAGGACTCTGGGGTTCCGAGAGGGCATAGAGAGCAAGGCCAACGAAACTGATGCGGCCGCAGGCGAATTCGAGTTCGACGAGCCCTTCTCGAGCCTGCTCTCCACTACGCGAGACGTGCTCTTCTCACCGCGACGCTTCTTCGACGAATTGCCGCCGGACGGGCCACTCGGAGCGCCCGTGCTCTACTTCCTGATCTGCACGGCGATCACAGCGGTCATCAATGTGGTCGCCAGCCTCACCTTCCTCGCCGTGCCCGCAGGGATCTCCGTAGCAACCGGCTCACTGGACACGGGACTGCTCCTCAGAGTCCTGGCGATAGTTCTATTCGCATCGTTGGTAGCGTTGCCCGTACTGTTCGTCGCCGGCTTCTTCGTGTCGGTGCTCATCCTACACGCCCTCATCCGTCTCATCGCCGGACGGGATCAGAGGGGTCTGCCAGCCACCTTGCGCGTCTCCTGCTACTCGGTTGGGGCCCAGGTGGCGGTAGCCTGGATACCCCTGGCCGGCATTCTGGCCGTCTTCTACTGCTTCTACCTGCACACGACCGGTCTGAAGCGGGTGCACAGGATCTCGACCAGCAGGTCTCTCGGGGCCATCCTGATCCTCACTACGCTCCTGCTCGTGCTGGCGACAGTCGTAGCCGTCTACGACTACACCTTGATCCAGAAAGCCATAAAATAGCCAGCATTTCAGCCAGTCAGCAATTCAGCTTTCGCGAGATCAAGATCTAGCTGAATTGCTGAGAGCCGCGAAGCGGCGTGCTGACATGCTGACCAGCGCGGTTTCAGGAAGGGAACTTCCTGAAACCGCATCATCGACGCCAGCGCTCCCTGCCCTCACGATACAGGTCGCCGCCGTAGAGATCGTTCACGACCACGACCGGAAAATCCTCTACGACGAGGCGCCGGATCGCCTCGGCTCCCAGATCCTCGTAGTCGACGATCTCGGCCTCCTTCACGCAGTCCGCCAGCAGCGCCGCCGTGCCCTCGACGGCCCCGAAGTACACGCAGCCGTGCTCCCTCATGGATTCGATCACCGCCTCGGATCGCAGTCCTTTGCCGATCATGCCCCTCAGGCCGCGTTCCACGAGCATCGGCGAGTGCGGGTCCATCCTCGATGCCGTCGTCGGTCCCGCGGGTCCCAGCGCGTGACCCGGACGCGCCGGGGCAGGACCCGTGAAGTACACGACCTGGCCTTCGAGATCGAAGGGTAGCGGCTCGCCTCTCTCTATGGTCTCTTTCATCCTGGCATGAGCCGCGTCTCGGGCCGTGTACAGTACCCCGCTCAGGCGCACGACGTCGCCCGCTCTCAGGGGCTCGATGTCCTCCATCGACAGCGGCGCTTCCAGCCGGACGGGCTCGGGGCTCATAGCTCGGCAGAAGCGGTGCGGTGGGAGTGGCAGTCGAGGTTGACGGCGACGGGGAAGGCTGCGATGTGGGTCGGGAAGCTCTCGATGTGTACCGCTAGCGCCGTCTGTGTGCCGCCGTAGCCTGCGGGCCCGATGCCGGTGGCGTTGATCTCGTCGAGCAGCTCGTGTTCGAGGACGGCCAGTTCGGGGTCGGGGTTCGGCTCACCGGACGGACGGGTGAGCGCCCTCTTGGCGAGGATTGCCGCCTTCTCGAAGGGGCCGCCGATACCGACCCCGACGGTGAGCGGCGGGCTGGCGTTCGGGCCTGCCCTCTCGATGGTCTCGACGACGAAGCGCTTCATCGCAGGGAGGCCTTCCGCGGGGGTGAGCATCTTCAAGGCACTCATATTGTCGCAGCCAGCGCCTTTGACCAGCATCGTCAGCTTCAGGCCGTCTCCCGGGGCAGGCTCGTAGTAGACGACGGCCGGGGTGTTGTCGCCCGTGTTCGTCCGGTCTATGGGGCTCCTGACTATAGATTTTCTGAGATAGCCCTCCTCGTAGCCGCGACGGACGCCTTCGTCTATGGCGGCCCTGAGTTCACCGCCTGTGATCCTGACTTCGCTACCAAGCTCGACGAAGAAGACCGCGTATCCCGTGTCCTGGCAGAAGGCGATGCAGCGTTCGCGGGCTACCTCGGCGTTCTCGAGGAGGCGTTCGATCACCTCGCGGCCGAGCTCTGACTCCTCATCGGCCAGCGCCCGTCGTAAGGCCGAGAGATGTTCCTGAGGAAGACGCGTGTTCGCCTCGATGCACAACTCGCGCACCGCTTCCGTTACCGAACTTGCCGCTATCTCGCGCAACGTGCCATCACGTCCTCAGTATCCCATCCTCTATTTCTCTCGGCAAAGGTTAGCATCGGAGGCACCCGAATTTTACAGGGGGGCGGTTCTCGTAACGCTATTCGTAACGATCGGGGGATATTCATCCGCCAGTGCGCTGATATCACCGCGGGAGGAAGGTGTCGGGCCCGGCAAATATAGTCCATTTGCGGGATGCGACGAGCATCGCGGAGTGTCATTGTTCTTCGAAACGGGAGGGGAGGCGGGGGTCCGTGAGGTAGCGACGCGCGGAGGGAGACATGAGACAATTACTTTGCAGATTTCTGGTAGGGAGCTTTTCGTAACGCTTTTCGTAACGTCTGGGAGACGTT
>Ga0136613_10002263_pt1 | contig 10271 bp, 11 predicted proteins | sample AntDrymUQ2722106_2_FD_106649 | JGI IMG/M metagenome (GOLD analysis project Ga0136613, IMG submission 106649) | Polar desert sand microbial communities from Dry Valleys, Antarctica - metaG UQ272 (21.06) | ecosystem: Environmental > Terrestrial > Soil > Desert | place: Antarctica: Dry Valley... | reverse complement strand
GGCCGCGGGACACGTGCTGATGGTGTCCGGGCGAGCGTCGTTCGAGCTGGTACAGAAGGCGGTGATGGCCGGCGTGCCGATGCTGGCCGCGGTGTCCGCCCCGTCGTCGTTGGCCGTCGAGCTGGCCGAGGACGCCGGGCTCACCCTCGTCGGGTTCCTGCGTGGCCAGTCGATGAACGTCTACACCGGCGCCGAGCGCGTCGTCGGGCCCTCGGAGGCGTGAGGCTAGTCAGGCGCCGTTCTTGGGGGCGTCGGCCGGTGGTGGCTCGTCGGTGGGCTCGGCGGGCGGCGTGGGCTCGGTCGGCTCCACGGGTGGGAGGTCACCGTCGGGATCGGGCGGCCCGGGGCTCGCGGTGGCAGCGGGCGCCTCGGGGCTGCCGAGGTCCTCGACCGGGCCGGCGTCCTCGGGAGCGGCCCGGTTCTCCGCGGGCAGCAGGGCGGCCAGCGCCGCCCCGGTGATGCGCCGGAACGCCCGCCGCGGTCGGCCACGCTCCAGGACCGCCACCTCAAGCGCGTTCACGCCCAACACCCGGCCGGCCTGGCTGCCGCCGTTGGCCGCCGACGACGTCGACGCGGTGCTGCCCGCGGGGCCGGTGCCCGGGGACTGCAGGGCCTGCAACGCCACCGCGATGGCCTCGTCGAGCGGCAGGCCGGCCTGGTAGGACTCCTTGAGCCGGGTGCTGATCGGGTCGGTCTGCCCGCCCATCACCACGTACTGCGGCTCGTCGGTGATCGAGCCGTCGTAGGTGATGCGGTAGAGCTGGTCATCGGAGGCGTCGGCCCCCACCTCCGCGACGCACAGCTCCACCTCGAATGGTTTCTGCTGCTCGGTGAACACCGCGCCGAGGGTCTGCGCGTACGCGTTGGCCAGCCACTTGCCGGTGACGTCGCGCCGGTCGTAGGAGTAGCCGCGGACGTCCGCGAGCCGGATGCCGGCGGTGCGCAGGTTCTCGAACTCGTTGTAGCGCCCCACCGCGGCGAAGCCGATCCGGTCATAGATCTCCGAGACCTTGTGCAGCGCCGTGGAGTGGTTCTCGGCGACGAACAGCACGCCGTTGGCGTAGGTCAGCACGATGACGCTGCGGCCACGGCCGATGCCCTTGCGGGCCAGTTCCGAACGGTCGCGCATCAACTGCTCGACCGAGGCGTAGAACGGCATCGTCACGGCGGGGGCTCCTGAGTCATCTTGGCGGCAGCTCGGCGGTCCTCGGGGTTCGGGTCTAGCCGCCTGGCCGGGCTACCCGGTCGGCGATCACCGCACGGACGATTTCGCCGATCTCCTCGTCCGGCCGGCGCAGCGCGCCCTCGGCGGTGATCGTGACGACCACCGGGTAGATACCGCGGGTCATGTCGGGGCCGCCCGTGGCGGTGTCCTCGTCGGCCGCGTCGTAGAGCGCCTCCACGGCCGCCCGCACCGCCACCGGCGTACTCGCGGCCGGGTCGTGCAGCTTCTTGAGCACCGTCCTGGCGAACAGCGAGCCCGACCCGACGGAGTGGAAGCCGCCCTTCTCGTCGTAGCGGCCGCCTGCGGGGTCGAACGACACGATCCGGCCGGCCTGCGCCGGGTCGGCGACGTCTACGTCGTAGCCGACGAACAGCGGCACCACGACGAAGCCCTGCAACGCCGCCCCGAGGTTCGCCCGCACCATGCCGGCCAGCTTGTTGGCCTTGCCCTCCAACGACAACGACACGCCCTCGATCTTCTCGTAGTGCTCGAGGTCGACGGTGAACAGCCGCACCATCTCCACGGCCATTCCGGCCGCGCCGGCGATGCCGACGGCGGAGTAGGCGTCGGTGACGAAGACCTTCTCGATGTCGCGCTGGGCGATGAGGTTGCCGGAGGTTGCCCTGCGGTCGCCGGCGATGACGACACCCTCGCCGGAGGTCAGGGCGACGATCGTGGTGCCGTGTGGGACGTCCAGCGGCGGGTCACCGGCTCGGCGGGCGGGCTGGTTGTTCACCATGGCGCTGGGCAGCAGGTGCGGGGCCGCGCTGGCGACGAAGTCGGTGAACGATGCGGCGCCGGGGGTGAAGTACGGCGCGGGCAAAGAGGCGCTGACCGGGCTGAAGGGTCCCACCGGTGGCTGGACCGACCTGGGATCCATCGGCGGTATGCCCTCCTCAGCTTTTCGATCGGTGGACGCCCGGCCAACTTGTCGGGGCGGCTACTCGCCACCCTTCTGCACGTAGGCGCGGACGAAGTCCTCGGCGTTCTCTTCCAGCACGTCGTCGATCTCGTCCAGGATCGTGTCGACGTCCTCCCCCAGCTTCTCACGTCGTTCCTGGCCGGCACCCGCCGCGCCGGAACCGTCGTCGTCGTCCTCGCCGCCGCCGCCTTGACGCTTGGTCTGCTCCTGGGCCATGGCGCCTCCCCTTGCTCGGTGCCGTGCGCGGTCGCCGATCTGAACACTACCCAGCCCGGCGACGACATGCCCGGATTCGGCTCAGCCCCGGGTGAGCGCCTCGACCAGCTCCTCGGCGGTGGCCGACGCGTCGAGCAGCTTGCCGACGTGCCGGCGGGTGCCGCGCAGCGGCTCGAGCGTCGGGATGCGCACCAGCGACTCCCGGCCGAGGTCGAAGATGACCGAGTCCCACGAGGCGGCGGCGACCTCCGCGGGATAGCGCTGCAGGCACCGTCCCCGGAAGTAGGCCCTGGTGTCCTCCGGCGGCTCGCGCATCGCGGACCGGACAGCCTCCTCGCTAACCAGCCGCTGCATCGAGCCGCGGGCGACGAGGCGGTTGTACAGGCCCTTGGACAGCCGCACGTCGGCGTACTGCAGGTCCACCAGCTGCAAGCGGGGCGACGACCAGGCAAGGCCGTCGCGCGAGCGGTAGCCCTCCAGCAGTCGCAGCTTCGCCACCCAGTCCAACCGGTCGGCGCACTCCATCGGATCGCGGGTCAGTGCGTCGAGCACCTCACCCCACATCGTCATGATCTCGGCGGTCACCGGGTCGACACTCGAGGGGTCCTCGCCCTGCGTCGAAGCGACGTGTGCGGCGGCCCGGTCGTGGTAGGCCCACTGCAGGTCGAGCCCGGTCATCGTGCGGCCGTCGGTGAGCTCGACCTTCGCCTGCAACGTGGGGTCGCGGCTGATCGTGTGGATCGCCCGCACCGGCTCGGCCAGGCGCAGGTCGTCGAAGCGCTGGCCGGCCTCGATCATGTCGAGCACGAGCGCGGTCGCGCCGACCTTGAGCAGCGTGGACGTCTCGGCCAGGTTCGCGTCACCGAGGATGACGTGCAGCCGGCGGTACTTGTCCGCGTCGGCGTGCGGCTCGTCGCGGGTGTTGATGATGCCCCGTTTAAGGGTGGTCTCCAGCCCGACCTCGACCTCGATGTAGTCGCTGCGTTGTGAGAGCTGGTAGCCAGCCTCGTCGGCGGTGGGGCCGAGGCCGACCCTACCGGCGCCGCACACCACCTGGCGGGAGACGAAGAACGGCGTGAGCCCGGTGACGATCGACGGGAACGTCGTCGAGCGCGACATCAGGTAGTTCTCGTGGCTGCCGTAGCTGGCGCCCTTGCCGTCGGTGTTGTTCTTGTAGAGCTGGATCTGCGGCGCGCCAGGCACGGTCGCCGCCCGCATCCCCGCCTCCTCCATCACCCGTTCGCCGGCCTTGTCCCAGATCACGACGTCGCGCGGCGTCGTCACCTCGGGCGTGGAGAACTCCGGGTGCGCGTGGTCGACGTAGAGCCGGGCGCCGTTGGTCAGAATGACGTTGGCGGCACCGAGGTCGTCGAGCTCGCTGTCGGAGTTGGCCGACACGCTCGGCGTCGAGAGGTCGAAGCCGCGGGCGTCGCGCAGCGGGGACTCGACCTCGTAGTCCCACCGGGCCCGACGCGCCCTTGGCAGCTCGGCCGCCGCCGCATAGGCCAGCACGACCTGGGTGGAGGTGATCACGGGGTTGGCGGTTGGGTCACCGGGTACCGAGATGCCGTACTCGATCTCAGTACCCATGATCCGGCGGGCACTCACAGTGGTGGCCTGCCCAGCAGACCTCGGGTGCTCACAACGCGAGCCTAGCCGCCGACGGGCTCCGCGGCCGGGGTGTCGCCCTCGTCCGTCGGGTACGGGTTCTCACCGAGGTGGAGGGTGACGGCCTCCGCGATGGCTCGGAGCTGGTCCACCTGCGCCGGGGTCAACGAGTCGAACAGGGTCTCCCGCACCGAGGTCACATGCCCCGGCGCGGCGGCCTCCAGCGCGGCGAAACCCTCGGCGGTGAGCTCGGCGATGGCGCCGCGTCGGTCACACGGGTCGGCAGTTCGCCGCACCCAGCCGGACTCCTCCAGCCGCGCCACCGCGTGGCTGAGCCTGCTGCGCGAGGAGGTCGACGACTCGGCGAGCTTGCTCATGCGCAGCGCGTGCTCGGGAACCTCGGAGAGCCGGACCAGGATCTCGTAGTAGGCGTGCGGCATCCCGGCGTCGCACTGCAGCTGCCGGTCCACCCGCTCGAACAGCAACCGGTTCATCGTCAGGAAGGCCCGCCAGGCGCGCTGCTCGTCGACATCGAGCCAGCGAAAAGTGTCGTTCACGTCACCTCCCCGGAATAGCTGAGCGCTCAATTCGTTGTAGCCATCGTCAGCGCAGTAGATGAACTCTCAATTAGGAGCTTCCCGATGACTGCCACACTGTCCGACATCCCCGGCTACGTTGCCGGAGCCTGGGACATCGATCCAGCTCACTCCGATGTCTCCTTCACAGCGCGACACATGATGGTGAGCAAGGTACGCGGCCAGTTCAGGACTTTCAGCGGTGAAATCGTCACCGGGGCCAGGTTTGAGGACTCCGCGGTCACCGCGACGATCCAGCTGGACTCGCTGGACACCAACAACGACGGCCGCGACGGCGACATCCGCGGCGAGCGCTTCCTCGACGTGGCCAGCTACCCGACCATGACCTACCAGTCGACCGGCGTGCGTCGCGACAGCGACTCTTACGTCATCGACGGTGACCTGACGCTGCACGGTGTGACCAAGTCCGTGCCCTTGGCGCTGGAGCTCAACGGCTTCGGGCCGGACCCCTACGGCGGTTTCCGCGCGGGCTACACCGCGATCGCGACGATCAACCGCAACGACTTCGGCATCGACACCAAGCTGCCGATGGACGGTGGCGGCGTCGTGGTCGGCGAGAAGATCCAGGTGACCCTCGAGATCGAGGCTGTCCTGCGACAGGACTGACCGGCTGACGCTCGCACTCGGGCGCCGTAACCTGCCTCCCGCAGGTTACGGCGCCCGAGCTGCGTTCTGGCCTCCGACGGCTACAGGTACTGGCCGGTGTTGGACGCGGTGTCGATGGCCCGGCCGGACTCGGCGTTCTTGCCGGTGACCAGCGTGCGGATGTAGACGATCCGCTCGCCCTTCTTGCCCGAGATGCGCGCCCAGTCGTCCGGGTTGGTCGTGTTGGGCAGGTCCTCGTTCTCGGCGAACTCGTCGACGATCGCCTCGAGCAGGTGCTGGACGCTCAGGCCGGTCTGCCCGGTGTCGAGCACGGACTTGATCGCCGCCTTCTTGCCGCGGTCGACGATGTTCTGGATCATCGCGCCGGAGTTGAAGTCCTTGAAGTACAGGACCTCCTTGTCACCGTTGGCGTAGGTGACCTCCAGGAAGCGGTTCTCCTCGGTCTCGGCGTACATCCGCTCGACGACACGCTGGATCATGGCGTCGATGCACGCGCGGCGGTTGCCTGCGAAGACCGACATGTCGTCGGCGTGCAACGGCAGTGTCGGCGTCAGGTACTTGGAGAAGATGTCCTTGGCCGCCTCGGCGTCCGGCCGCTCGATCTTGATCTTCACGTCCAGCCGGCCGGGGCGCAGGATGGCCGGGTCGATCATGTCCTCCCGGTTGGACGCGCCGATCACGATGACGTTCTCGAGCCCCTCCACGCCGTCGATCTCGCTGAGCAGCTGCGGGACGATCGTGGTCTCGACATCGGAGGACACGCCCGACCCGCGGGTCCGGAAGATCGAGTCCATCTCGTCGAAGAACACGATCACCGGGGTGCCTTCGGACGCCTTCTCGCGTGCCCGCTGGAAGATCAGGCGGATGTGCCGCTCGGTCTCACCGACGAACTTGTTCAGCAGCTCAGGGCCCTTGATGTTGAGGAAGTACGACTTGGCCTCACGGTCGTCGTCGCCGCGGGCCGCCGCGACCTGCTTGGCCAGCGAGTTGGCCACCGCCTTGGCGATCAGCGTCTTGCCGCAGCCGGGCGGACCGTAGAGCAGCACGCCCTTCGGCGGGCGCAGCTCGTACTCGCGGAACAGCCCCGCGTGCAGGAACGGCATCTCCACCGCGTCGCGGATCTGCTCGATCTGCCGGCTCAGCCCGCCGATGTCGGTGTATGCGACGTCGGGCACCTCCTCCAGCACGAGATCCTCCACCTCGGCCTTGGGCACCCGCTCGTAGGCGTAGCCGGCCTTGGTGTCCACCAGCAGCGAGTCGCCGGGCTTGAGCTGGACGATGTCCGGGTTCTCCGGCCGGGCGATCAGCGGGTCGGCCAGCCAGACCACCCGCTCCTCGTCGGTGTGGCCGACGACCAGCGCCCGGCCGCCGACGGTTTCCGAGCCGACGGTGTCCAGCAGCACCTCGCGCAGCGAGCACACCTCGCCGATCCGCTCGTAGGCGCCGGCCTCGACGACGGTCAGCGCCTCGTTCAGCCGGACCGTCTGTCCGCGGGAGAGCTCCTTGCCGTCCACTGCCGGGGACACCGCGACGCGCATCCGCCGGCCGGCGGTGAACACGTCAACGGTGTCGTCGCCGTGCACGGACAGAAACACGCCGTAGCCGCTGGGTGGCTGGGCCAGCCGGTCGACCTCTTCGCGCAGGGCGACGAGCTGGCCGCGAGCCTCCTTGAGCGTCTCGGTGAGCTTCTCGTTACGTGCGTTGAGCTGAGCCAGCCTGCTGGCCGACTCGGCGAGACGCTGTTCGAGAATGCGCGCGTGCCTCGGCGACTCGGTCAGCTTGCGGCGCAGCAGCGAGACCTCGTCCTCGAGAAATCGGATCTGCGCCTGCAGCTCTGCGGCACTCAAATCTCGCCCGTCATCGGACCGCCTGCCGGGACCGTCGTACTGGCTCACGGCACCCTCCCTCCGTGTTCCGTTTCCATACGGTACCCGCCAAAGAGCCCCGCGGCGGGGCGGCAGATCGGTGATCCGGCACTCAGCCACCTGACGGCGCGTCCCGATACGCCCCCGAAGTCACCCACCGTCACGCGCTGGTGGGCCGTCGCTGCGGGCGCGGCGGGCTCACCCCCGGCGCCAGCCGCCGGGTCGTCACGAGGAACCCGGTGTGCCCGATCATCCGGTGCTCCGGACGTACCGCGAGACCCACCACGTGCCAGGCCCGCACCATCGACTCCCAGGCCTGCGGTTCGGTCCAACACTGCTGCTCACGCAGGCTTTCGGTGAGCCGGGACAGCTGCGTGGTGGTCGCGACGTAGCCGACCAGCACCCCGCCGGGCTCCAGGGCGGCGGCGACCGGCTCGAGTACCTCCCACGGCGCCAGCATGTCCAGCACGACCCGGTCGACCTCGCCGGCGTGCGCAGACACGTTGCCGATGTGGAAGGTCCAGTTGGGCGGCTTCTCGCCGAAGAACCGCGTCACGTTGCGTAGTGCATGTTCGGCGTGGTCCTCGCGCAGCTCGTAGCTCGTCACCGAACCCTGCGGGCCCACCGCACGCAGCAGCGTGCACGTCAACGCACCGGAACCGGCGCCGGCCTCCAGCACCCTGGCGCCGGGGAACATGTCGCCCCACACGACGATCTGGGCGGCGTCCTTGGGGTAGATCACCTGCGCGCCGCGCGGCATCGACAGCATGTAGTCGGCCAGCAACGGCCGCAGGGCCAGGTAGGGCGTGCCGGCCGCGGACGTCACCACGCTGCCCTCCGGCTCCCCGATCAGGGCGTCGTGGGCCAGACCGCCGCGATGGGTGTGGTACTGGCCGCCCGGTTCGAGCGTGAGGGTGTAGCGCCGGCCCTTGGGGTCGGTGAGCTGCACGCGATCGCCTGGGCGGAAGGGTCCGGACATGATGGGCGACCGTAGCGGCAGCGACTGCCGAGCCTCAGTCGACGTCGACCAGCTTCCAGTCGCCGTCGATCTTGCGCAAGCTGTTGGTGATGTTCTGGCGCTAGCCGTCCTGCTCGGCGCTCCAGGTGATCGTCGCGTCCTCGCCGGTGACCTTGATGTCCTCGATCTGCGAGGAGCTGACGATCTTGTCGGCGGCCTTGTCGGCGGCCGTGTCGGCGGCGGGCGTCGCGTAGATCTTCTGCAGGGCCTCGTCGCAGGTGTTGACCGGGATGTTGCGGGCGCGGACGTTGTCCAGCAGCGCCTTGTTTGTCTCCGGGGCGTTGTAGGAGCACGCCTTGGCGAAGTCCCTGGCGAGCAACGCCTGGTAGTAGTCCGTGAAGACCTTCTCGACCGCCGCGGCGGCCGGTCCGCTCGCCGAGCTGCTGCTGGTGGGCTGGCTGGTGGTGGCCGTGCCCGACGTGCTCGAGCTGCAGCCGGCCACGGCCAGCCCGGCCGCCTACCGGATCGCGAGGATCACCGCTGCCTTGCGCATCACGGCACCGTAGCGGTGTGCTCGGCGTGCACCGCACGCAGCGCGCGGATCGCCTCCACGGCCCGCGCGCCGTCCACCGACTGGATCGCCATCACCGCCACGTACTCGTCGGCGGGTAGCTCGAGCCGCGCCCATGGTGAGCCGTCCGGGAACGAGACCGCGCGGACGACGTCCCACGGGAAGTGGCGGGTCGTGACCAGGTTGCGCACCTCGACGCCGTCGGCGTCGGCCCGCACCCTCGGCCGGATGAACACCAGCGCGCCGCCCGCGAACAGCAGCCCGAGCACCACCATCGCGACCTGGTCGGCCGTTCGGAAGTACACCCCGGTGGGGACGCTGCGCAGCAACACGGCCGCGACCGTCATGATCGCCACGAACGACACCGCGGCGATCCAGGCCGCCCAGCGCAGCTTGCGCGGCCGCAGCACGAGCGGCTCGCTCATCGCTCGGCTCGCAACGCGCGCAGGGCCAACGACGTCTGCAGGGCGGCGAGGCAGGCGTCTGCGCCCTTGTCCTCCGACGAGCCGGGCGCACCGCTGCGCTCGACGGCCTGCTCGATGGTGTCGCAGGTCAGCACGCCGTTGCCGACCGGTGTCCCGGTGTCCAGCGCGACCCGACCCAGCCCGGCGACGGTGGCCTCGCAGACGTACTGGAAGTGCGGCGTGTCACCCCGGATCACGACCCCGAGCGCCACGACAGCGTCGTGGCCGTCGGCAAGCGCCTGGCAGACGACCGGCAGCTCCATCGAGCCGGGGACCCGCACCACGGTCGGATCCGGCACTCCGGTCTTCGCGGCAACCGCCAGCGCGCGTTCGAGCAGCAGGTCGGCCACCTCCTCGTGCCAGCGTGCCGCGGCGATCCCCAGGCGCAGCCCGGACGTGTCCGGGGGCTCAGGGGCGACGGGCCGGCCGGTGCCGCTCACCGCAGCACCTCGGCACCGTGTTCGAGCGGGTCCTCGTCCTCCTTCATGCCGGGCAGGTCGGCGAGTTCGGGCAGCGCAGGCAGCTCGTGGCCCATCCGGTCGCGCTTGGTGTGCAGGTAGTGCAGGTTCTCCCTGGTCGCACGCACCGGCAGCGGCACGCGCTCGCTGACCGTCAGGCCGTAACCCTCCAGGCCCACGCGCTTGGCCGGGTTGTTGGTGAGCAGCCGCATCGACCGCACGCCGAGGTCGACCAGGATCTGGGCGCCGGTGCCGTAGTCCCGGGCGTCGGCCGGCATGCCCAGCGCGAGGTTGGCGTCGACGGTGTCCGCGCCGGCCTCCTGCAGCTGATAGGCCTGCAGCTTGTGCATCAGCCCGATGCCGCGACCCTCGTGACCACGGATGTAGATGATCACACCGCGGCCCTCCGCGGCGACCGTGGCCATCGCCGCGTCCAGCTGCGGGCCGCAGTCGCAGCGCAGCGAGCCGAGCACGTCGCCGGTCAGGCACTCGGAGTGCATCCGGACCAGAACGTCGCGGCCGTCGCCGATGTCGCCGACGACCAGCGCGATGTGCTCGATGCCGTCGAGCAGCGAGTCGAAGCCGATCGCGGTGAACTCGCCGTGCACGGTGGGGATGCGGGCCTGGGCGACGCGAGCGATCTGCTTCTCGAACCGCCGCCGGTAGGCGATGAGGTCAGCGATGGTGATCATGGCGAGGTCGTGCTCGTCGGCGAAGACCTTGAGCTCGTCCACGCGGGCCATGTCGCCGGTGTCCTTCTGCGACACGATCTCGCACAGCGC
>Ga0136613_10002261_pt1 | contig 10274 bp, 8 predicted proteins | sample AntDrymUQ2722106_2_FD_106649 | JGI IMG/M metagenome (GOLD analysis project Ga0136613, IMG submission 106649) | Polar desert sand microbial communities from Dry Valleys, Antarctica - metaG UQ272 (21.06) | ecosystem: Environmental > Terrestrial > Soil > Desert | place: Antarctica: Dry Valley... | reverse complement strand
TGATCCGCTGGGCATGCGGGTTGAAGTAGTGACCGGTCTCCAGGTGGCTGGACAGCAGCAGGATCACCTTGGCATTGGCGTAGTCCGGCGACGGGCGGTCGAAGCCACCCCACAACGACTGACCCAGTCGGGCTCCGGAGGAGCAGATGTTCGTGTGGCTGTTGTGCCCGTCGACCCCCCACGCCATCAGGAAACGCTCCGCGAACCCGTCCTCGCCCGGGCGGCCCACGTGGTACATCACCTCGTTGTTGCGGCCCTCGATGATCGCGGTCCGGATCCGGCCGGCGATGTCGTCCAGGGCGTCGTCCCACGACACCCGCTCCCATTCGCCGCCGCCGCGCTCGCCCACCCGCTTCAACGGATGCAGCAGCCGCTCGGGGTCGTTGATCTGGTTGATCGTCGCCGGGCCCTTGGCGCAGTTGCGGCCGCGGGAGCCGGGATGGGCCGGGTTGCCCTCGACTTTCAGGATCGACAGGTCTTCCTTGTCCACGTAGGCCAGCAGCCCGCAGGCCGATTCGCAGTTGAAGCAGGTGCTCGGCACCAGCATGAACTCGCGCCGGACTTTGCGGGGATGCGCGCGGGCGTCGTTGAGGAAAAACGAGTCCCACTGGTCGGCCGGCGGGTAGTTGCGCAGGTTCTCGTGGGTGCGGGCACCGGGCAGATCCGGCGGCGGGGTCAGAGTCATGACAGCGGGACGTCCTGGCCGGCGCGCACGAACACGCTTTCGTAGGCCGCCAGGGCTGCCTGGACGAGCAGGCCGCCGGTGACGGCGAGGGCCAGCCGCTCTCCGGACCAGCCGAACGCGGCGATCCCGGCGGCGAGCAGGGCGACCGCTATGGCACCAACCCAGAACAACCGGGCGTATCGGCCGTGCGTGACCATGTGCGCGGCCGCAGCGGCGTGCTGAGTCGGGTGCCGGCCGCCGTACTCCAGCGCGAGCACGAGAACGTGCGCCACCGTGGCGATGACGAGGACCCGCACGATGAGGCGATCGGCTGCGGGCTCGAGGTCGACGAAGGGAAGCGCCACCGTCAGGGCGCCGGACCCGACCATCAACGCCTGCACCTGCAGGTGCCAGAACAGCAGCGGTGACTGCCAGAGGTCACGCCCCTCGGCCTGCCCGAACAGGAACCCGGTGTAGCCGGTCGCCAGTGCGGCCGCGGGCAGCGCGAACCAGCGCAGCACGTCGTACGCTCCGGAGGCGTCGTAGGAACCTGTCTCCTGGAGCAGGCCGAGCAGCAGCCACACGGCGGCGACTGCTCCGTAGACCAGCAGGGCCACCGATCCCCACATCAGCCACGATGTCGGGTTCGGCTTGAGGAAGATGTAGAGGAACCGCTCCGGACGCTTGAGGTCGGTGAGCAGCAGCAGCCCGGTGACGACGAGGAACACGACGGCGATCGCCGGAGCGACCAGGGTGGCCACCACGCCGAGGTCGATGCCGAGGAACAGCGCCAGAACGGCGACCAGCAACGCTCCGGCACTGACCGCCTTTGTCCACAGGTAGCTGGTCACCCGCCAACCCCAGGGCCGGCCGTGTGCGGTGTTGTACGTCGTACGGGCACCGGTGGCTGGGTCCCCGGCCAGGTCTCTGCCGACGTCCATGCGGTGCGGGTCCGAGGCTGCCCAGATGTACGCGCTGTCGACGGGGGCGGCCAGCGGGTCGAGCACCGCCCGGTCCGCGCCGAGGTAGAAGACGTTCGGGCCGGTGTTCTGCTCCGGCGAGCGAACCGTCGTCGGGTTCGTGTTGATCAGCCGGCTGAGCCCGGAACTGGCGTCGTCCAGGTCGCCCACCCAGATGGAGTGGGTGGGGCAGACTACGACGCAGGCCGGCTCGAGGTCCTGGTCGATGCGGTGCGCGCAGAAGTTGCACTTGGCGGCGGTGTGGGTGTCCTCATCGATGTAGATGGCGTCGTACGGGCAGCCCTGCATGCAGCTCTTGCAGCCGATGCAGCGGTCTCCGTCGAAGTCGACGATCCCGTCGTGCCGCTTGTAGAGCGCCTTGGTGGGGCAGATCGTGATGCAGGGGGCGTCGGTGCAGTGATTGCACCGCATCACCCCGAAGTCCCGGGTGGTGGCGGGAAACTCACCCTTCTCGACGTACTTCACCCAGGTGCGGAACTGACCCACGGGTATCTGGTGCTCGGTCTTGCACGCGACCGTGCAGGCATGACAGCCGATGCAGGTGCGCTGGTCGATCGCGAAGCCGTACTGCACACGCAGTCCCATCGTCCCCGGACCACCGAGCCGGTGATCGGTGCCAAGTATCCCTATCCGACCCTCCGATGGCGCCAAGGCGTCACCAGGTTCCTCTCAGCCGGTCACGCAGTGGGCGGCCGTCGGGGTCGTAGAAGATCCGGTACGCCGGAAGCGCCCAGAGCTTGGTCACTCGGGAGACCCGGTCCGGACGATGTGCGCGGAGCCGCCCCGGCGGTCGAGGGCCGGAACGTCCCTCCGCGTGCCAGCGATCCAGCGCTGCTGCGCTTGCCTCGATCGCGGTCACGGCTGCGCTGGGGTCGAGCAGGTCGGCATCGGCGTTGCCGTCCGGCGGCCGGTCGAGGTGCTCGCGCCACAGCTGCAGCCGCAGGTCGCGGGCGAACACCCGTGCCCCGTGGCCGAGCCCGGACGGGTCCGTCGGCGCTCGCCCGTCGCGCCGGCTGTCCAATACGGCGCAGGACAGTTCGCTGTCGTGCGTCCACGACCGGCGGTTGAAGTTGTCGCTGCCCACGCTGCACCAGACGTCGTCGACCACGCAGACCTTGGCGTGGACGTACACCGGCGTACCGCGGTGGTTCTCGATGTCGAAGACGTGCAGCCGACCGGGATCGACAGCCTGGCACAGCTCGATGGCCTGCTGCCGGCCGAGCATGTTCGGCGGCAGCGCGAGAGCGCCGTCGACGTCGGGATGGCGGGGGACCACGACGACGACGTGCAAGTCAGGGTTGTTCCGCATCGCGGTCGCGAAGAGTTCCGCGACCTGCCTGGACCACATGTACTGGTCCTCAAGGTAGACCAGCCGGCGCGCGTGGGCGATCGCCTTGGTGTAGCCGTGGGCGACCGTTCGCTCTCCGCTGGGGGCGAAGTAGTAGCGGGGCCGGAGGTCGGCGTACGTGCGCAGGACCTGAACGGCGATCGGTCCTCGCCCGACCGGGTCGGGAAGTTGTGGCGGCAGCGGGTCCGCCCGCATGTCGGCATTGCTGAGCCGGTCCCGGATGCGAGCGATCGGATCGTGGGCGTCCAGAGAGTTCGGATCGTTCCACCGCTCCCGGAAGGTGGAGTCGAGGACACCGACGACGGGACCGCGGAGTTCGAGCTGTACGTCGTGCCACGGGGGGTTGTCGCCGTACGCCGTTGCCATCCGGATCGGCTGCGGGTCACCGAGGTGCTCGAAGTCGTCGCGGCGGCCGTGACACAGGTCGATCCCGCCGGCGAAGGCGACGTCCCGTTCGGGCCGGCTGGGATGGCGCAGCACGACGAACTTCTGGTGGTGCGACCCGCCGCGTCGTACCCGCTGGTCGAGCAGGACCTCGCCGCCGGCTGCCTCGATGCGCTCGCCGAGATGCCGGTTCTCCTCCTCGCTGAATGCGAAGCGATCCAGGTGTGAGCGCCACATGAGGCCCTTGACCACGGCGCCGCGCTCGGCGGCGACGCTGAACAGCTCGGCGACGGTCGGACCGCCGGGCCGCATCTTCTCGTCGGGGTCGCCGCGCCAGTCGGTGAAGAACAGCTGATCGCCGGCCTGCAGTGCGGAGACTTCCTCGACCAGGCGGTCGAAGTAGGTGCCGCCATGGATCAGCGGCGTGACCTCGTTGCCCTCGGTCCAGATCGGGATCCGGGTGGCGCGATTCGCTCGCTCCTCCCCGGAAAGGAACCAGGTTTCGATGCTGGCACGGTCAGAAGCCAGGTGATCGGCCATCTGCTGCCCTCCGAAAGCCCCGCGGATCGTCGATGCATGCCGAGGAGTGCAACCTAGCGGTGCGACGACGATGAGTCTCGGGCTGCACCATGGTCTGCACTGGGAGAGTCCGTATCCGAGGGGAGAACGTGATGAACCGTCCGCAGGTCGTTTCGCCAGCCGAGTGGGAAGCCGCCCGCGCGGAGTTGCTCGTCAGGGAGAAGGGGGCCACCCGTGCCCGGGACGCACTGGTTGCCGAACGTCGACGGCTGCCGATGGGTCGGGTCATGTCGGATTACGGCTTCGACGCCGGCGACGAGGTGTTCCGGACGTACTTCGCGGCCGGGCGCTGACCGTGGCGGTTCCTGACGACGCCGGGCGGGTGCATCCCGAGACACGGGCCGAATGGCGCTCCTGGCTCGCCGATCATCACGCTTCTGCTGTTGCCGTCTGGCTGGTGTCGTGGCGCAAGCACACCGGCAAGCCTGCGGTCAGCTACGACGACGCGGTGAGCGAGGCGCTGGCGGTCGGGTGGGTTGACAGCTTGGGCCGCAAGCTCGATGACGACCGCACGATGCTGTACTTCACCCGGCGGAAGCCCGGCAGTGGGTGGTCGCGTCCGAACAAGCTCAGAATCGAAGCGCTGGAGCGCGACGGGCTCATGACCGAGGCGGGGCGGCAGGTCATTTCGGCCGCCGTGGCTGACGGGTCGTGGAGCAAGCTCGACGAGGTGGAGGACCTCGTCGTACCGGCTGACCTGGCATCGGCGTTCGAGCGGTTTCCTGGCTCTCGGGGGCTGTGGGAGGCGTTTCCCCGCTCAGCGAAGCGCGGGATCCTGGAATGGATCGTGCAAGCCAAGAGGGCCGAGACCCGCGCCAATCGGGTCGAGCAGACTGCCGCGTCGGCGGCGAAGGGCGAGCGGGCGAACCAAGCGCAGCCCCGGTCAGGAACCAATCCCGTCGGGGGGTGACGGGATCCAGGCGTACCCGCTGTTGAGATTGCTCCGGAAGTCGCTGGCTGGTCCGCCCCACACGATCAGTTGCTCCCCCGCCCACACCGCGACATCAGGGTCGACCAGGTCCTCGCATCCGGGCACCAGCTGGGTGTCCGCCGGGCTGACCGACACCAGCACGGGGCCGCCACCGGCCACCCAGTCCCCGGCGTTCCCGATCATCGGCAACTGGCAGCCGGCCAGCACCTGCGCCGGCGTGGCGTCGATCTGCGGAATCGGGGCCCACTCGCCGGTTGCTAGGTCGAGTTGTCCGCCGGGTGGTGGGTGGGCTCGCTCCCCGAGCATGGCGACCGCGTCCTGGGAGGGGTTGATCAGGACTCCGTCGTGGAACAGCCAGTTGGCGTCCCAGAAGCCGACCGTCGATGGCGGCAACGACCGCCAGCGCTCCGGCCGCTGCGGACTGGGGGGCGTGTACTCGGCAACGTGAAAGACGTCTTGCTCCGACTCGTCGTTGTCGACACCCGAGATCAGCAGGCCGGTGACGATGAACCGGTCCCCGACCCAGGTGTAGCTGCGGTCGAACGTCTCTCCCAACGGGTCGTCACCGATCTCGGCCCAGGTGCCGGTGGCCACGTCGAGAGACCAGTCGGTGCGGTCGGCTGACTCCTCGGACTGCCAGTAGACGATCTGCTGCCCGTTCCACTCCCCACGGGTGAGCCAGTTGTCGGGCGGCGGGTCCAGCTGCTGCCACCGGTCGGCGGCCGGGTCGTAGGCAAGCGTGGCGGCCGGCTGCCGGCCGTCGGGAAGCTGCGGGACCAGCAGCACCATCTCGGTTCCGGTCCATTCGGCGGTGGCGTAGGCGACCGACTGTGGAGAGTCGGCCAGCGATCGCCATGAGTCGGTGTCCGGGTCGTACGCCGCGCCGTCGCGCGCCAACTCGTCTGGGCTGGGGCCGACGCAGCCTGCGCCGGGCGGACACGGCGGCCCGGTGGAGCCGCCGTACACGACCATCTCCTCGCCGGTCCATACGGCGACCGCGCCAGAGCGGGGCAGCAACGGCGACTCCGCGATCGGCTGCCACTGCGACTCCGGCGGAGCGGCAATCTGCGCTCGTTCGGCGTTGGCTGTGCAACTGGTCGCTCCGACCGCCAGCGTCAGCGCCGCGAACCGTGTTGCCATCTCGCGAGTGGACACGCCACTCAGACGCGCCGTCGAACTCGCTGGTTCCCGAAGATCCCGCACGGAGTGGTTTGCACTGGCCGCCCAGCAACGTGGGTCGCAACCAGAGCGGGTGACGGGAATCAAACCCGCACTGTCAGCTTGGCCGCCGATCAGCGGCATCGCCTCCCGCCGCCAGGCGAACCGCTGCTGGCCGAGGGAGCGGGGTTTGTGTTTGTGGCCGCGGGTTTGCAGGGTGCCCTGCTGGGCCAGCTTGATGGCCTCCACCGCGGTGGGTGGGCGGCCGTGGTCGGCCTGGAACACCGCCGCGAGTTCGCCGCGGCGGGTGTGATCGCCGCCCGGCGCCACCGGCGTCGGCCACCAGCGACCCGGCGCTCGCGGCAACCTGTCGACTCTAGATGTCAGAAATGAGCGACCAACACTGTTAAGCTGTCATCTATGACCGATAAGCGAATCACTTCGGGTCGTCCGGTCCCAACGCCGGTTGCTCGCACGCTGCGGACGCTGGGGGAGGATCTGGCCACCTGGCGCAAGCTCCGGCGACTGACCGTTGAACAGGTCGCCGATCGCGCCGGGGTTGGAGCGAGCACCGTGCAGCGCCTCGAGGCCGGTGCGGGTGCCACCTTGGAGAACACCCTGCGGGTGGCCCGTGCCGTCGGCGTGCTCGACATGCTGGCCAGCACGCTGGACCCCTACTCGACCGATCTGGGCCGTGCCCGGGCGGATGAGGAACTGCCCGAACGGGTCCGCCCGCGGAGGGCAAGATGACCGACGCCCAGGTGCAGGTGTACGTGGCGGATGGCGGCTCTGACGTGCTCGCGGGAACGCTTCACACGCATCGGCGGCGCGGCACGGAATCAGCGACCTTCACCTATACCCCGGATTACCTGGGTTGGCCGGCTGCTTACGCGCTCGACCCGATGCTGGGCCTGGATGCCGGCGCACACCAGACCCGGCCTGGGCAGGCTCTGTTCGGCGCGTTCACCGACTGCGCGCCCGATCGTTGGGGCCGTACGTTGGTCACGCGCCGGGAGGCAGCCCTGGCGCGTTCGGAGGGGCGGGCGGCTCGGCTGCTCGGTGAACGAGACTTCCTGCTCGGCGTCAGAGACGATCTGCGTCAGGGTGCGTTGCGGTTCCGTGTCGCTGGCGGACCCTTCCTCGCCGACGATGCCACTGGTGTGCCGGCGCTGACGGACCTGTCCGGGCTTCTGGATCTGGCTGCTCGGGCAGAGCGGAACACCGCCGATCTGCCCGACCTCCAACGACTCATCCGGGTCAGCAGCTCTCTGGGCGGCGCCCGACCCAAGGCGCATGTGCGTGACGTCAACGGCCGACTCGGTATTGCGAAGTTCCCCAGCGCTGATCACGACTCGTGGAACGTGATGGCCTGGGAGAAGGTTGCGCTGGACTTGGCGGAAAAGGCCGGCGTCGTAGTGCCACCATCCCAATTGATACAGCTGGCCGGGCGAAGCGTGCTGATCGTCGACCGTTTTGACCGCACGGCCGATGGCGAGAGGATCGGTTATGCCAGCGCAATGACGATGCTCGAAGCCGGCGACGGAGAGCAGCGCACTTATCTAGAAATTGCTGAAGCTATTGAAGCCACCTCGACACGGACCACGCAGGATTTGCACCAACTATGGCGACGAATCGTGCTGTCAGTTCTCCTCTCCAACACCGACGACCATCTTCGTAATCACGGCTTCCTGCACGAGCGCGGTGACGTATGGCGTCTATCCCCGGCATTCGACCTCAATCCGAATCCGCAGCCGGGAGCCAAGTTCTTGAGCACCGCGATCGACGATGGAGACGACCAAGCCAGCTTGGCGAGCGCACTCTCGGTCGCCGCCTACTTCAGGTTGTCCGAAGTCGAGGCGCGCCAGATCCTCGGCGTGGTAACCCATGCCGTCAGTCAGTGGCAAACCGTCGCGGCGGGCCACGGCCTGTCAGCCGGTGAGATGCGCGAGATGGAGCCTGCGTTCACGGCCCTCATGGACGCCGACAACGGGTGAGGCGCGCTGCACGCGTCCCCGACGGTGCGCTACAGCCAAAGCTCCAGTTCGTGCCTGCTCGTGATCACCACCCCTTTGCTGTGCATGGTCCCATCAACCCACCGCCCACCGACAAGCCTGCCCGGCTGGTGGTCACCCCTCGGCCAGTTCCTCAATGACCTCCTCGTCGCGGGCCGAGCCCGTCAACCGCCCCGAGAACGCCGTCTCTAAGAGCGCCCGTCGCAGTCGCTGCGTTCGTGCGGTCGCAGTCTTGATGCTTCCCGCCGTGCGGTGACGACACTCCGTACGTCTGCCACGTGATCAGTGATCATGGTCTGCCTCTCAATCTCCACGGATCGCTATTTGCTGTCCGCTCGCAGGAGCAGGGCGCAGAGGTCGGGGACTGCACCGTCGTACAGACCCTCCATCCAGACGGAGAGCCGACCGCGAGGCGCTGGCAGGTTCTGACCGGCGGTCATCGACGTAGGCGTCGGCATGGCCTCCCCCTGTGGCTGCGCATCCATACAACGTAGGGGTCGAAATGGAAACTGGAAGACCGATCAGAACAGCGCCCGCACTTCCGGCACCATTGCTGAACTCGACCCGTCGCCCGTTGACACGTCGGTCGCGCGGTCTGGAGGAGCCTCGGGGTTGCTGCGCCGAGCAGTTGTGACCTCGGCGCGGGTGGCGTAGCCGATGCCGGAGTGCGGGCGGTGGTGCCAGGTGTCGAGGTAGGCGGCGATCTCGGTGCGAGCCCGGGCGATGGACTCCCCACTCCGACCGCGCCAGCGGCAGCCTCTTCGGCTCGGCTATCCCGTCCCAAGGCCATGGCTGGCGAGACGTGGTTGTCGGAAGGCACTGTCGTCGGTCTGGGCTGGAAGCGGAGTGTGCCAGTGAGCCCGAACCGCCACCATCCGGCCGTGGGCCAAACGTGGGCTAAGAATCGGAAACAGAGGTCCTGAGAGGGCTCCGGCGGGCATCTTGGGATCGATGACAAGCCGGTCAATATGGCCTCTGACGCGAAGATTCATGCGGCGCTGTACAAGTTGCCCCAGCAGAAACGGCTGCAGGTGGAATCTTCGCGCGCCATGGTGCGCCTTCGCCTGAAGGCGCTGGGATGCTGACCTGGCGTTTTACCTGGAGCGGGTGACGGGAATCGAACCCGCACTGTCAGCTTGGGAAGCTGAAGTCCTGCCATTGGACCACACCCGCGAGCGATCGCTCTGCGATCGTCGCAGCGAGGATACCGCCCGTCCGCTCTGGCGCACGCACCTCGATACTCGGCAGATGGACGCGATCAACAACAGGAGCGTGCTCGTCCCGGGCGCACCATGAGCGACCGGCGAGTCGTCACGGACGCTGCGCTGAACACGGCAACCCTCGCCCGCCAGCTCCTGCTCCAGCGCATCGAGCTAGACCCGGTCACAGCGATCAGCCGATTGTGTGCCCTGCAGGCTCAGGAGCCGGCCTCGCCGTACCTCGCGCTCTGGACCAGGGTCACCGGCTTCGACCCCGTGACACTCGACGACGCCTTCGCCACTGGCCAGGTCGTCAAGGCCACGCTCATGCGGATGACCCTGCACGCCGTCGCGGCCGAGGACTACCCCATCTTCTGGTCCGCGCTCGCCGACTATGCGCTGCGTGCGCGGTCGCTGGACCGGAGGTTCGCCCCGACCGGGAACTCCGACGGGGACGTTCGGCAGCTCACCGAGCGCATGCTCCCCCTCATGGACCGGCCGCGCTCCAATGCCGCAATGGCTGCCCTGCTCGACGAACTGGCCGGCCCGGCGCCCGACCCCGGCTGGTGGTGGGCGGTCCGCGCCTACGCACCCCTCTTGCACGCGCCCACCGCTGACCCCTGGTCGTTCGGTCGCCGGCCGTCGTACGTCGCTGCGACCCCTCAGCCCATCCGACTCGGTCAGTCGGCCGAAGATGCGCTTGACCACGTCGTACGCCGCTACCTCGCGGCCTTCGGTCCCGCCGCGCTCGTCGACATCGCGGAGTTCACCAAGCTGGCGCGCTCTGCCGCCCGAGCTGTGGTCGAGCGGCTGCACCCCGAACTGACCCAGTTCCGAGGCAGCAACGGGCAGGAGCTCATCGACGTACCGGGGGCTGTGATCCCGCCGGACGACACGCCTGCGCCGGCGCGGCTATTACCCATGTGGGACAGCGTGCTGCTCGCGTACGCCGACCGCAGCCGGATCATCCCGCCTGACGTCCGCATGCACGTCATCCGGCGGAACGGCGACGTACTCCC
>Ga0136613_10002260_pt1 | contig 10276 bp, 6 predicted proteins | sample AntDrymUQ2722106_2_FD_106649 | JGI IMG/M metagenome (GOLD analysis project Ga0136613, IMG submission 106649) | Polar desert sand microbial communities from Dry Valleys, Antarctica - metaG UQ272 (21.06) | ecosystem: Environmental > Terrestrial > Soil > Desert | place: Antarctica: Dry Valley... | reverse complement strand
CTCACCGATCTTCAATCCTGCGGGGTAGATTCCGTCCTGTCCGGTTGTGTAAACCATCTGGCCCTGCTGCACGTCCGCGCTACCCGCAACATATTTCATCTCGACAAGGTCGCGCTTACTGCTGCCCGCCACAACGCCAAGAATATTCGACGACCCGATCTCGCCGACCACGCCGCCGACGCCGGACTTGTCGCGGGTTAACAGATCGAACTGCGCCGTTAGAGGCCCAACGGCAGTTACGCGACCGACCAGTCCGCCGTCGCTCACAACCGGCATATTCAGTTTAACGCCGTCGAGACTTCCGCGATTGATGATGGAAGAGTCGAACCAGACGCTCGGGTCACGCCCGATTATCGTCGCGTACAAAACCTTGTGATTACTGGTTTCTTTTAAGCTTAGAAGTGCACGGAGCCGGTCGTTCTCCGAAGTCAGATCTTCGTTGCCCTTTTTCTCGAGTTCCAGCTCCTGGACCTTTTCCTTGAGCAGGTCGTTCTCGCTCTGAGCTGACCGTAGGTTCGAGATGGAGCTGAAATAGTTGGAGATGCCGGAGCTAAGGTTGGTGACGGGCGACTGAACGAAATCTGCCAGAGTTTGAGACCAGACGCGGATGATCCTTTGACCCGACGTGATCTCACGAGCGTCAAACGCCATCAGCATGAAGTTCCCTAAAAGTAGAATGATCACCAGCCAAGGTGTCATCCGCCATACTTCCTGTTGACTACGCTCAACCATCGACTTAATGCGAGGGGGTGATATAGAGACGCGGCGACGCGGTGAATCGATCTCCGTGTCTCCGCGTCACTGTTTCACCGCGTCTCATTTAATTACCTGTCATGAGTGAATTATCCCACTTGACGCGTTTGAGAAGTTCGATATCGGAGAGCATCTTGCCGGTGCCGAGCACGACCGACGAGAGAGGATCGTCCGCAATGACGACCGGGAGACCGGTTTCGATCATTAAACGCTTGTCGAGATTCTTGAGAAGTGCACCGCCGCCAGTCAAAACCATCCCGCGTTCGACGATATCGGCGGAGAGTTCCGGAGGAGTGCGCTCGAGCGCGACGCGGACTGCGTTGATGATGGTCGAGACGGCGTCCGAAAGAGCTTCGCGGATCTCTTCGTCCGTCATCGTGATCGTCTTCGGAATTCCTTCGATCAGGTTTCGCCCGCGGACATCCATCGACAGAGGTTCTTCGAGCGGGAATGCGCTGCCGAGCGCAATCTTGATCGCCTCCGAGGTTCGTTCACCGATAAGCAGATTGTATTTACGCTTGATGTACTGCGTGATCGCCTCGTCCATCTCGTTACCCGCAACGCGAACCGCCCGCGAATAGACGATACCTGAAAGCGAGATAACAGCGATGTCGGTCGTTCCGCCGCCGATATCGACGACCATGTTTCCGTGAGGTTCCGTGATAGGCAGACCGGCGCCGATCGCGGCGGCCATGGCTTCCTCGACAAGATAGACTTCCGATGCCTTTGCCCGGTACGCCGAGTCCTCGACCGCACGGCGCTCAACCTGGGTGATCTCGGACGGTATCCCGATCACGACCCGCGGCCGAACCCACGACTTTCCGTTGTGGGCCTTGCGGATAAAGTGCTGAAGCATCTTTTCCGTGACCTCAAAATTCGCAATAACACCGTCTTTCATTGGCCGGATCGCAACGATATTTCCCGGAGTGCGGCCAAGCATTTCCTTTGCGTCGCGTCCGACAGCCTCGACCTGGTTGGTAACTTTGTTGATCGCGACGATCGATGGTTCCGAAACGACAATTCCCCGGCCTTTGGCGTATACGAGCGTATTCGCCGTTCCGAGGTCGATGGCGAGGTCGCTCGAAAATAAACTAAACAAGGATTTAAATGCCATTTTGAATGTGATCCGAACCTGAAATTCCGAAGGTTCTTAGACTGCTTGAAAAGAGTTACCGCCGCCCTCAAACATCGCTACTTGGGTATAATTTTAAGAAGTGACCTGGACCCCAGAAGTCTTACGAACAAGCATACACTCTTTCATTCGCATTTTTCTACTGTGAACACGGCATTTCGAATTTTTTTTCACAAGTGGAAAAGTTTATCCGGCATAAAGCGCATCTGTGTTTTTTGCTAACGAGGCATCGAGAAAGTGAATATCGAGATCGGACTCGTGGCGATCGCCCACAATCTCCAGCGGTTCTCAAATAAGACCGGGCATTAAACGATCCGGCCGAACCGCGCTCGAAAGCAGAAATGAAAAAAGAGGCCGCCGGAACTCTCGTTTCCAGACGGCCTCGTGTTATTCAAACTGCGCTCGGGCACGACTTTATGGAAGGGCCATGATATTCAAGTCGCTCACGTTGTCATTCACGGTCACCATTACCGGATCCGGGAAGTTGTACCGCTTCGAGGTAGCCCCGATCGTGTAGGTCTGACCGGTAAGCACATTGCTGAAAGCGTAGTATCCGAAAGGGCTGGACACAGCAGTTCGAACACCGCCTCCCGAGTCGATGATGAATACGTAGACTCCACCGATACCCGAGCCGCTCGAATTTGTAACGCGACCGGAGACGGACACGTTTACCGCAGCCGCCGGAGCGGGCCCCTGCACTTGTACGTTTATCGGGCTTCCTCTCTTGAAGAATCCGATCGTGGCACTGACGGTCTGCGGAGGACGATTCGAATCAAAGCGGAAGTTGTACAGCGTTCCCCATCGCAGGGCGTTCGCGTTCTGGTTGAGCGCGAAGCTTTCAGTGCTCCAGGTCAACGACCCGGCACCCTGTTCCGGCGACCATGGTGTGCTGCTAAAGCCCTGATTGGAGACGGTTCCGTCACCGGTCCATCCGGGATGTTGAGGCGGAGCGTGGAATCCGATATTGGTCAATGAGACGCCGGCTCCGGTCGGAACACTAAACGACTGTATACCGCGATCGATATTTTGGTTGTAGATAGCGTATTCGTAGTGCCACACACCCGGCGAAGTCTGCGTCACTTTATACGCGACAGTTCCGATACCGTCGTTCAAGGGGTCAGGCCTGATCTCCACCTGAGAGGCTCCTGCCCATGCGACGACCGCGGCCTTAACACGAACCGTCCCGCCGACTGGGCTGAATGTGAACGGGCTGCCGGTTCCGTTTACGGCGTACCGCCGATATGAGACGTTGTTGTTCTGGTTGCACTGCGTCGGATTAGACTGGCACCACACATACTCGTGCGGCGTGACGTACTGACCCTCGGCGTAATAGGTCGCGCCTGGATTTTGCGTCGTACTGAGATCGCTGATCTCCGTAAGGATCCTGTGCGACGGCCCGAGGTGGGTATGTCCCGTATGCGAGTTATTCGGCGTTGCCGAGTCATTTCTAGGATATAACCCGGTGAACGGGTTGATCCACGCACGTGAACCGAGGCTCGGACCAGCGTTTAAGCTTGCACCGTACGGATCCGAACAACCGGAGCCGAGACGCGAGCCTCCGACGCCGTTACAACCCAAGCCGCAGAGATTTTGTGTCAGTGCTGTGAATGCGTGCTTCACACTCGACTGTCCAATCTGCTCAAACCGCTCGTCGTTAGTGGCGCCGCCGCTCATCCGATAAAGGTTTTGCGGGATCACGGGGTGATCGTTACTCGGGTTTGCAAACCAGTTGAGATCAATAGTCCCGTAGTTGCAGGAATCAGTTCCGACCGCAAGGCCGACCTGAGTTCCGCTGCTGCTTCCGAACTGAGCCAACCCATTCAGATCACCGACTACAACGTCGGGTCCAGGCACGGTGCCAGCTTCCGGGCTCGCTGGCAAAGTCGAAGACTGCACGTCGCCATCGACCACCTCGGTGACCTCGATTGCACGCATATCCGCCTTCACGGAAATCTGTCCGACGAGGCTGCCCGCGTCCGAAGGACGTCCGAGTTCGGCGGCAAACTCCTCAGAAAGAAGCATTCTTCCAAGCTCGACGCTGAACCGGTTCTCACCGGGAGCGAAATCATACTGATGACCTTCGATATTGAAAAACACAAAGCCCGTCCGTCCATCTCGAAGGGTCAGCTCGTAGGGTGATCCGACCGGCATCGTCTCGACGATCAGGTTTTCGTATGAGGCGTTCAACTTTTCCGGCAACGAAGCAGAACCTTGAGGGATAAGCCGCATCGAACTTGGCATCGGCCCACGAAGCTCGCCGTTAAAAACGACGATGGTATAGAACGAATCGCGCTCAACCTCGAACCGGAGTTCGGTGGTCTTCGAGGCCTTTGAGCGGCCCGTTCCATTAAGTCGATTTAAGTTAAGATCCATCGCGACGCTTCCGCTTGCAACGATCATTTTTTCGAGGGTACCGGTATCAGCCTGTTCGTTTTGAACGGGTCCGGTAACTGAGCTGTTCAAGCCAATGCCGAACAGGACAAGCAACGGGAGCAACGCGACGATAAGTATTTTCAACATAGTTTGGAATTCCGGCCACTCAGGCTAAAAAGGTGATGAACTAGAGTAAGTGGGCTACGCAAAAGTGTACCTGTCCTTGTACAACCTTTCAAGGCTTTTATCAAGTCGGGTATAGTACACGTTCACTTCGGTTTGATTTGCAGTCTCGCGTAAAGCCCTATGAAAAGTGGTTGTTCCCCCCAGGAATCAAAGAAACAGCGATCGATCAAATTGCCGGTTTTGCCGAACCCTCCGGCTGATGAAACCGGTATCCCCCGATCGAAGACGGCACGTTGGCGCGCGGCTGCTCTGATTACCCTTAACCTGTTGATGATCGCCCACATCGTACAGTGGCAGATGATGGGAACGACCGTCTCACCGATCGAGCCTTCTGAGGCGATGTTCACACTGCAGAACGGAGCGATCAACGCCGGAGCGATATTCTTTTCTCTAGCGATCCTCGCGACACTCGTTTTCGGTCGGTTCGTTTGTGGCTGGGGATGTCACATCGTCTCCCTCCAGGATCTCTGCGCGTGGATGCTAACGAAGGTCGGGCTTAAGCCGAAACCGTTTCGATCGCGGCTGCTGGTTTTTGTTCCGCTTCTCGTCGCTCTCTATATGTTCGTCTGGCCGACCGTCTATCGACTCCTGGCCGCCGCACCAAACCAACCGATCATTCCGCAATTCACCAATCACCTGATAACGACGGATTTCTGGGCGACATTCCCGCCGATCTGGGTTGCGATCCCGTTTCTTTTCATCTGCGGTTTCGTGACGGTTTACTTTCTCGGGCAAAAGGGATTTTGTACGTATGCGTGTCCATATGGTGGCTTCTTTGCCGTAGCCGACACGATCGCGCCTGGCAAGATCCGGGTGACCGATGCCTGCAATCAGTGCGGGCTGTGTACCGCAACGTGCATGTCGAATGTTCAGGTCCACGCCGAGGTCAAGCAGTATGGAATGGTGATCGATCCGGGATGCATGAAGCACATGGACTGCATTAGCGTTTGTCCGAACGACGCTCTGTATTTCGGTTTCGGTAAACCCTCGGTCGCAGTGAAGAAATCCCTCAAAAGAAATTATTCGCTTAGCTGGCCGGAGGAGATCTTCGGAGCGGTCGTATTTTTTGTAAGCTTTCTAGCGGTCTGGGATGTTTACCAACTGGTTGCTATGTTGATGGCCCTCGGCATCGCCACCATAACTACATTTCTTGCCCTTCGCACCCTGAGACTATTTCGGAGTTCTGATCTGTCATTCTATCGGTGGAATCTTAAATCTGGCGGCAAGATCCGAACTGCGGGATTAGCGTTTCTGAGTTTCGCCATCGCTTGGATCGGTCTGAACGCCCACAGCGGATACGTTCGCTGGCACGAGCGCGCGGGAGCGATCGCATTCGAGAGTCTGCGGATCCCGGACGAACTCGCGCTCGCTCGCACAAATCCGGCTCGATGGCTAAGCGCCGCGGACCGCGACGGAATCGTGAGCGGCAAATATCACTTTAGTGCGGCCAGGAAAACGGGTTTGTTCGTGAATAAGGAATCTCTTTCAAAGATCGCCTGGATCGAGTATCTATCCGGCGACACCGACAAGGCCGTAGAGTCGCTCGCGACTGCCGCAGAGCATCAGGACATCCAGGAAAGAGCGTTGAGCTTATATTATCGTGGGGCCATCCTTAACCGGCTCGGCCGTTACGACGAAGCGCTTTTGAGTCTCGACACGGCAATCACCGAAGTTCCGAATCTACTTACGGCTCGTGAAGAAAAGGGAGAGGCGCTTTGGCAATTGGGTCGAAGAGGAGAAGCGGTTTTAGTATGGACGGAAGTGATCGGAATCAATCCGAATCTTCCCCTTGCACACAGCGTTCTTTCGGGAGCGGCCTCGGCTATGGGTGATACAGAAGCGGCTGCAAGATATGGGGAGAAGGCTGACCAGATCACGCCTGCCGATCCATTATTTCACTGGATGCTTGGCCTACGTCTTGAAAATCTCGGCATGAAAGACCTGGCGGAGAAACACTTCGCACAAGCGATCCAACTGAATCCGGAGTTTAAACGTGCCCGAAGCCCCAACTGATTCCGAAGCGGCTTTACCGCAGACCGCCAAAAACAGCGGCCGATGATCATGACCACTGCCCTTCTTTTTTCGTCGAGCCGAACTCCGACTACACTTCCTTCTCTTTCGCAATAAGCGGCTCACCGCGATCCGTTCCTGCGTCACTCGGTTGAATGACGAAGGGTTTCGCCGCGTCATCAGCTTCGTCGCCGAGCGCGGCACTGAGGACATCACTAACCCGTGCGGCCGGAACGATCTCGAGCTCCTTACGTACGTCGTCCGGTATCTCCTCGGTATCAGATTCGTTTTGCGCAGGAAGGATTATCCGCCGGATGCCCGCCCGATGCGCTGCGAGAACTTTCTCCTTGATCCCGCCAACCGGAAAGACAAGTCCGGATAGCGTGATCTCACCTGTCATCGCCGTGTCCGACCGCACTTTGCGACCGGTGTAAAGCGACGCCAGAGCGGATGCCATCGTCACGCCCGCGCTCGGGCCGTCCTTCGGGATCGCACCGGCGGGGACATGAAGATGGACGCCGTTCTGGTTAATTACCTCGGGGTCGATGCCGAACTCAGCCGCGTGCGCCCACAGGTAACTTCGCGCCGCCTGTGCGGATTCTTTCATCACCTCGCCCAGTTGACCGGTCAGTGTCAGTCCGCCGCCACCGGGAAGCAGTGTCGCCTCGATAAACAGAACTTCACCGCCCATCTCGGTCCACGCCATTCCCGTCGCGACACCGGCGGGCAATTCTTCGCGGGCCGTTTCAGGGTAAAAACGCGGCGAGCCGAGATATTCTTTCACGTCCTTCGCCGTGATGACGTATTTAGTAACGAGCGTCGCGGGCTTCTCACCAGCAGATTGATCACCGTCGCTGTCGTTTTCTGCGACGGGCCGGGGGTCGGCTTCAGCAACCTTCAACGCGATCTTGCGCGCCAGATTTCCGATCGTGCGTTCTAATTGCCGGACTCCCGCCTCGCGGGTGTAGCGGGCTGTCAATAGATTGATCGCGTCGTCCGTGATCTCGAGATGCTCGGGCGTCAGGCCATTCTCGGTTACCTGCCGTGCGATCAGATACTGCTTCGCGATGTTCAACTTCTCCCGATCGCTGTAACCCGCAAGCTGGATGAACTCCATTCGATCGCGCAGCGGCGCCGGGATCGGCCCGAGCTGGTTCGCTGTTGCGATAAAAAACACCTGCGACAGATCGAACGGCAGGTCGAGATAATTGTCGCGGAACGTATTGTTCTGCTGCGGGTCCAGAATCTCCAGTAGCGCCGCCGATGGATCGCCCCGGTAATCGTTACCGAGCTTGTCGATCTCATCGAGCATCATCACCGGGTTGTTCACGCCCGAACGCCGGAGCGCCTGGATGATCCGGCCCGGCATCGCACCAACGTAGGTTCTTCGATGACCGCGCAATTCGGCTTCGTCACGCATTCCGCCAAGCGACATTCGCTCAAACTCCCGCCCAAGCGCCCGTGCGATCGATCGGCCGAGACTTGTCTTACCGACTCCGGGCGGGCCGACAAAAAGAAGTATCGGTGACTTACCGTCCGGTCTGAGTTTTACGACCGCAAGCGATTCGAGAATACGTTCCTTGATGTCTTCGAGACCGTAGTGGTCCTCATCGAGGATCTTGCGTGCCTCGTTCAGATCCAGCAGCTCCTCGCTCGACTTATTCCACGGGAGCTCGATGACGTATTCGAGGTAAGTGCGAATAACGTGATAGTCGGGCGCGGCCTGCGGAAGCGCTTCCATTCGCTTGAGCTCACGCTCGGCTTCCTTGCGCACATCGGCGGGCAGGTCGGCCGTTTCAAGCCGCTCGCGAAGCTGTTCGGCCTCGGCCTTTTCGCCCGTCTCTTCCTCGCCTAGCTCTTTCTGGATTTGCTTGAGCTGCTGGCGGAGCACATAGTCGCGCTGCGACTTGTCCATCTCGGATTGAGCTTCGGTCGCGATCTTCGACCGGATCTGCATGATCTCCAGCTCGCGCGCAAGCGCAGCATGGGTCAGCGTCAGCAGACCATCGACCGTGCCCGCTTCGAGCATCTTCTGCTCGGTCTCGGTTCCGAGGTCGAGAACGGACGCGAGAAAGTATGCGAGCTGAACGGGATCCTGCTGGGTCATCACCGCCATGCGTATTTCGGGCGGAACCTGCGGCAGAAGCGCGAGCGCCTGCTGGATCATCTGCTGGATATTCCGCTTCAGCGCTTCGATCTCTTCCGCATCGACACTGCGGAGCTCGGGCATTATCTCGACCCGCGCTTTCAGGTACGGCTGCTCGGTCAGCCACTCCTTCACTTCGAACCGGTCAACGCCCTGCACGATCAATTGCATCACGCCTTCGTTCCGCATCATCCGCTTTACGTTGACGATGGTACCGATGTTGTATAGATCGTCGTACTTCGCCTCGTCACCCGTCACATCCTGGTTCTTTGTCGTTATACACGCGAGAAGTTTCTCCTCGGTCGCGAGCGAAGATTCAACCGCACGCACCGACCGTTCCCGCCCGACTGCAAGGGGCACGACGGTCTCGGGAAATAGCGTAGTGTTCTGCAGCGGCAGCACCGCGATCTCCATTATCGTCGGCAGCTTGTTTGTAACTGCTCCTTGCTCTTGCGTTTTGTCATCTGCCATAACGAACCTTCTGTTCTTTCCTTTGCGAACTTTGCCCTTTGCGAACTTTGCGTGAAACTTCTTCTCTCACGCAGAGCACGCAAAGGGTTTATTCACCTTTCCACAATTGAATTATCAGGATGCCGTTGTCGAAGTTGTGTTCGAACCTCGCTCCTTCGATCGGCGCCGGAAACTGCAGCGACTTCTCGAACGTGCTGTATGTGATCTCCATCTGGTGATACGACATCCCGACGGCGCAAGATCTGTCCTTCCGGCAACCCGCGATGTAAAGGACGTTGCCCTGGATATCGATCTCGACATCCTCGACCGACACGCCGGCAAGCTCGACCTTTACGATCCAGCCGTCCTCTGTTTGATAAACGTCAGCCGCGGGATACCAAAGCTGCCCCGAGCGCACGTTCTTTGACGAACCGAGAAATTGGAAATGCCGGTTAAACGATTTTGCCATCGGTATCGTACGACGGGACGGGCTAACAGCCCGTCCTACTTCTTACTCCAAAAAGCACTGCCGCTCGAGATCTCTTCGAGCGTCTCTGCGATCTCGCGTTCGTCTTCCATCTCGAGTGCGATATCGGCCATAGCAATTATTCCTGCAAGTGCGCCGTTACCATCGACGACCGGAATCCGGCGCACCTGTTTGTCGCCCATGAGCCGGATCGCCTCGAAAACAAAATCGTCAGGCCGAACTGAAAAGATCTCGGTTGTCATCGACTCGCCGACCGGTGTATCCGCGTCTTTACCATCCGCGATCGACCGGACAACGATGTCGCGATCTGTAACAATGCCGACAAGTTTCCCATCTTCGACAACCGGGATCGAACCCATGTCGCCGTCACGCATCATGATCGCTACGTCACGCAGCGATTGCCCGCGGGTCGCCGTTTTCACGTTCGAGGTCATTATTTCCCGGCACTTGGTGCGGGCAGCTCCAGAACCTTCGGTCATACGGTGTCTCCTTTCGAATATTTTGTTGGAGTCGGCGGTATAAAGCAAGCCATTCGCATTTTCGATTTTGGATTTTGGATTTTGGAGAAAATCAAGCAGGCGAGAGTCACCCGGCGGCTCCAGCCAACTCTATTCGTTTCCTACAGCTCGGCACGCGCCATCGTCGCCGATCGCCTCGACGGGACAAGCATTTAGGGCTTCATCGCAAAGGGCAACCTCTTCCGCGGATTCGGGCTGCTTTGCGACGTACGAGTATCCAT
>Ga0136613_10002259_pt1 | contig 10279 bp, 8 predicted proteins | sample AntDrymUQ2722106_2_FD_106649 | JGI IMG/M metagenome (GOLD analysis project Ga0136613, IMG submission 106649) | Polar desert sand microbial communities from Dry Valleys, Antarctica - metaG UQ272 (21.06) | ecosystem: Environmental > Terrestrial > Soil > Desert | place: Antarctica: Dry Valley... | reverse complement strand
TCGGGTCCGGCGTCGGGTCAGGCGTCGGGTCAGGCGTCGGGTCAGGGTCCGGGCCGGGCGACGCACCCAACGGCGCCGCGCTCCAGTACGGCTGCGTCGCGTCCGCCACCACCCGCTGCGCGGTCGCGAAAGCCGCCTCGCAGTCGCCGGAGTCGAACCCCGTCGCCATGTAGATGCCCGCGTCCGGCGGGGGCCCCCCGGAGATCTCACCGGTGAAGTCCCACGCGAGCGCGTCTCCGTCGGGAGACCACGCGACGGCGAAGATCTCGCCGGCGCCGTCCGGGGCCTCGAACGTGCACTGCTTGGTCGGCTGGGCCGGGGGTGGGCCGTCCATGCCGTACACGACGACCCCGGCGGGCACGCCGCTGAACTCCTGGCGCATCTGCGTGGTGGCCAGGCGATCGACGTCGCGGGTGACGTCGGGCGCGTTGGCGAAGACGCAGTCGTCGATGACGTCCGGGCAGGTGTCGAACCACGGGCCATGGGTCTCGTCGCCGAGTTCGTACGTCGCGAGCCCCCAGAAGTCGAAGTGCTGCTCGGCGTAGGGCACCATGATCACCCCGGTCGAGCTGTACCACGACGGATACGAGCCGTCGAGGTTCTGGGGCAACTCCGACGAGTCGCTGCCGTCGGCGTACACGAAGCCGACTTGGAAGATGAAGACGAACCCGAGGTCGGTGGACGCGCTCTCCAGCGAGCTGACGGCCAGGATGTTCCCGTCCGGGGAGAGCCTGAGGCCGTCGATCAGGTCCAGCACCTGCGGCCGGAACGGAACACCGATCGGGTTGCCGTTCTGATCCATGCGCACGATGTCGCCCGCCCCACCGGCCGCGACGGCGTAGACGACGCCGTCGTCGCTCTGCGCCGGCGCGGTGTACGGGCTGTCCGCCGTGCCGTCCGTCGTCACCGGCCGGGCCGAGCCGGGGTCGTAGGCCGACATGATCCACACGTTGTGGTCCTTGACAAACACGATTGTTCCGGTCGCCGCCCGTGCAGGGGCGGCGGTGACGAGCAGGGCAGCGAGCAGCGCGGTCAGCAGCGTCGCCGCGACCGCCGTCCGCCGGCGCATCAGCATCAACCTCGAATCCATGGGTGCGTGTCCTCCGTATGGCGCGACCGGCCTTCCGCGGTCCGGTCCTGTTGGAGACACAGTGCCGCGGGGGTCTTGCGGATCCCTACACAGCCGCCACACGGACCGCTACAGGGATCCCGTTCCGAGTGCGGCGGCGACCGCCTCGTCGAACGTCTTCGCCTGGCCATCGGCCCATGCCGACTCGAACGCCTGCGCGTCGAGCTCCGCTCGCAGCGCGGCCAGGTGGCGGTCGTAGCAGTCCCGGTCGGCGCCGGGTTCGTCGGTGAGACCGGAGGTCTGCAGGAGTGTGCGGGCGGCACCGAACAGCCGCGCCGCGCGCAACCGGTCGCCGTCGAGGTGCGCCACGGCGCCGAGGCCCTCCAGGCAGTCGATGGCCCCGTGGCGCTGGCCGCTGTCGCGACAGATCGCGAGCGCCTCACGGTAGCGGGCGGCGGCGACCTCGGGGTCGAAGCGTTCGAGCGCGATCACGCCGCCGAGCAGCAGCGCGAAGTGCAGCGCAGCCAGCGAGCCGCTGACCCTGCCCGCCGTCACCGCTTCCTCCACCAGCGCCGCGGCTGCGGCCGCATCTCCGTCGGCGAGCGTGGCGATGGCGACCTGCGCGCCGCAGCGTGCGATGTCGGGCGTGCTTCCGATCATGCGGGCGGCGCCGAGCGCCTGCGCGTAGCGCGCCTTGGCGCCGGGGGTGTCGCCCTTGCCCTCGGCGACGGCGCCGAGCAGGGCCATGACTCTGACACGGCCGGCGTCGTCGCCCGCCCGCTCGGCGAGCTCCTCCGCGTGCCGGGCCAGCTCTCCGGCTTCCTCCGGCCGCCCCAGCCGGTACCGGGTACCGGCAGCCCCGTAGAGTGCTCGTGCCTCGCCGGCGGGCTCGTCCAGCCGGTTCCAGATGGTCCGGGCCTGCTCGAAGTCCTCCTCGGCGGCGCCGTAGCGGGCGAGGTTCATGCCGAGACTGCCGTGCGCGACGAGCAGCTCGGCGCGCACGGCCTCCGCGAGCCCGGTGGGCTGCGCGAGCACGCGCTCGATCCACCCGCTGCCCTCGACCGTCCGCCCCGAGTCGAGCCACCACCGGTACAGCGCTGCGGCGAGCCGCCCGGCGACTGCCGTCTCCCCGGCTTCGAGCGCCCAGGTGAGCGCGGCGCGGAGGTTGTCGGTCTCCGGCTCGAGCCACTCCAATTGCCGGACGTCGGTATGGCCCAGCGGCGGCCGCCCGCGTTCCGCCGACGCCAGGTACTGCTCCGCGTGCCGCCGCCGAGCGTCGGTGACCTCGCCGGCCGCCTCCAGCCGCTCAAGCGCGTACTCGCGGAAGGTCTCCAGCATCTCGAAGCGCGGCTCGCCTTCGGCTCCGCGGCGGCGGCGCACCAGGGCGCTGTCGACCAGGGCGGGCAACGCGCCGGACGGGTTGGGGACGACCTCGTCGCTCAACGCGTCGATCGCCTCGGCGGTCGCGCCGCCGGCGAAGACGCCGAGCCGCGCGAACAGCCGCTGGGATGGCTGCGGCAGGAGGTCGTAGCTCCAGTCGATCGCGCCCCTGATCGTGCGCTGACGGTCGGGGAGCTCCCGCGCGCCCTCGGTCAACAGGTCCAACCGCCGTTCCAGCCGGACGAGGATCTCCTCGGGCGACAGCGTGTCGACTCGGGCTGCCGCCAGCTCGATGGCCAGCGGCAGCCCCTCGAGCGCCCGGCAGATGTCGCCGACCGCCGCACCGTTGGCACCTGTGAGCTCGAACCCGGGCTCGACGTCCTGGGCGCGCTCGACGAACAGGTCGACCGACTCGGACGCCGGCGGTCCCGCCTCGTCGGGGAGCGTCAGCGAAGGAACGGGATAGCGTCGCTCGCCGTAGAGACGCAGCGGCGTGCGGCTGGTGGCGAGGATCGTGAGCGCAGCGCAGCGCTGCAGCAACTCTGCGAGCATCGGGGTGGCGGGCAGGAGATGCTCGAGGTTGTCCAGGACGAGCAGCAGGCGACGGTCGCCGATGTGTTCGGCGACGGCGCGCAACGGTGAACCGCCCACGTAATCGTCGGCGGCGAGGGTCAGGGCGATGGTCGGCAGGACGAGGTCGGGGTCCGCGACGGACGCGAAGGGGATGAAGGTGACGCCGCCCGGATGGCGGTCGGCGACGCGCTCGGCGGCCGCGATCGCGAGCCGCGTCTTGCCGATCCCTCCCGGGCCCGTCAGCGTCAGCAGCCGGCATCCGGCGAGCATTCGGACCGCGTCGTTCAACTCGTCGTGCCGGCCGACGAGGGCGGTCATCTGCGCCGGCAGCGTCACCGTGGCCAGGTCACCCGGTGCCGGAGCGCGAAGGGCCGTCCGCGCGGGCGGCGACCAGTCCAGCTCGGACTTCTGGAGCAGGATCGCCTCTTCGAGGCGCTGCAGCTCCGGTGAGGGCTCAAGGCGAGCTCGTCGGCGAGGGTGCGGCGCAGCGCCTGGTAGGCGGCCAGCGCGTCCGCCTGCCGGCCGCAGCGGTACAGCGCGAGCATCAGCTTGCCACGCACGCCTTCCCGGAGGGGATGCCCGGCGACGAGCGTCTCCAGCTCACCGATCAGCGCCGCGTGGTGGCCGAGGGCCAGGCGTGCCTCGACGCGGCCTTCGACCGCGGCGAGGCGGGCTTCCTCCAGACGGGCGGCGGCGGCCTGGGCGAATGGCTCGGACGCCAGCTCGCCCAGCGCGTCTCCCCGCCACTGGCCCAGCGCTCGGTCGTAGACGGCGAGCGCGTCGTCCCAGCGTCCGTCGAGTAGCGCCCGGTCGCCCTCGGCGGCGGCGGCTTCGAAACGGGTGACGTCGAGCTGCTCCGGCTCGATCCGGATGGCGTAGCCCGCGGGCGCCGACACCAGCAGCCGGTGCTGGCCGGTCCTGGCGCCGGACTCGAGGAGGCGCCGCAGGAGCGACACGTAGGTGTGGAGGTTGCCGGTGGTGCTCGCGGGGGGATCGGCGCCCCACAGGCCCTCGACGAGCCGGTCCAGCGAGACGACCTGGTTCGCCTGCAGCAGCAGCACCACGAGCAGCGCCCGCAGCTTGGGCCGGCTGACCTCGATCTGGCGGGTCCCGTCGGTCACTTCCAAGGGCCCGAGGAGCTTGAACTCGACGAGCCCGACCGGTCCCGCGGATTGCTGGTCGGTGAGCGGCGTGCTGCGTCGCAAGGTGTACCGATCGTAGCCGAACGACGCCACGCTGCGTCAGGTCTCGCCCCCGGTGCGGCGTCACGGCGCGGGCGATCGCGATCCCGGCGATGTCAGTCCGCGATGCGCAGCGCCACGGCCGGCTTGATGCGCGACGCCTGCTGCGCGGGCGCCGCCGTCGCGGCGAGCGAGGCGACGATCGCGATGCCCAGGAGCAGGGCCAGCTGCCCCCACGGCACGGTGAACGGCGCGCTGATGTCGCCGAGCGCGTCTGACTGCGTGATGATCTGGTAGCTGGTGACGAGAGCGAGCGCCGTCCCGATGACGATGCCCTCCAGCGCGACGAAGCCGCTCTCGAGCAGGAACGCCGAGCGCACCTTCCCGGCCTGGACGCCGAGGCTGCGCAGCATGCCGACCTCCCGGCGGCGTTCGCGCACGGCGCGGACCATGATCACGCCGAGGCCGGCGATGCCGACGACCAGACCGAGCGCTAGATAGCCCTGCATCAGTCGGAAGAACTGCGTGTTCGCCTGGCTGTTCTCCTCGACCAGCGACCGGAAGGTGTCCGCCTGGACCCCGTTGGCGACGAAACCGCCCTGGATCCGGGCGGCGACCGCCTCCGCGTCCGCGCCGTCGGCCACGTCGATGTAGTAGCGCGCCGGGACCGTGAGCGCCACCGCGTCGGCGACCGAGTCCTTCGACATCCAGATGCTGAACGTCAGGCCCGCGTCGGAGACGGCCGCGACGGTGCGCTCGGTCACGGCCCCGCTGGCGGGGTCTCTGACCTCGAGCACGTCGCCCGGGGCGACGATCTGCTCGGGCGGTCCGCCGCCGTCCTGGAGGAAGAAGGAGTCGACGACCGCGAGCCCCGGGTCCGCGGCGACGGCGGCCCACACGTCCGCCTCGGTCGGGTAGGCGTCCGTGTCCCACTTCTGCAGCCCGGGGGCGCCCCGGCCGACGAAGTCCGCGTCGACCCCGGCGATCCCCCAGGAGGCGAACTCCTCGCGCGACGGCGGGCGGAACTCGGCCTGCCCCACGTCGAGGACCGCGACCTCGGCCACGCCGCCGACGCCGGCGAGATCGTCCGGGTCGACCGGGTTCGCGGGCGCGGCGTTCGCGAGGACGTCGTAGCCGCCGCCCTCGTCGGCGGTGACCTCGTCGGTCAGGCTCGCGAAGACCTGCGACAGCACCGAGATGAACACGAGCGTGAAGACGACCAGGCTGTACATCGCGAGCGTCATGCTCGTCCGGAACCGGCGCGCGAGCGGGTAGGCGACGCCGAGGCGCACCACCAGGCTCCTGCCGCCCCCGAGGAGGCGGAGCAGTCGCCCGACGGCCTCCTGGTTCTGGCCGACCAGCGCGACGGCCGACGCCGTGAGCACGACGCCCTGGACGACGAAGACCTGGATGTCGCCGCCCTCGAAGCCGACGATCTGGTCGGCGAAGACCGCGTACGCCAGCGTCAGGCCGGCCAGCAGGGACAGCACCGGCCGGCGGGGGAGGACGCGGCCGAGCACTCCGGCGAGGCACAGCGCGGTCAGGGCGGGGAACGCGAGGCCCCCGTAGGGGTCGTCGCCGGCGATCGACGCGACGGACGCCGCCCCGAAGGCGACGGCGCCGACCGCCTGGAGCACCGGCACCAGGCGCCGCTGGGCCCGCGCCGCCGGTTCGGGAAGGTCGCGGATGGCGCGGATGATGTTGATCCGGCTGATCCGCAGGCTGGTGACGAGGATCGTCAGCAGCGAGATGATCAGCCCGACCAGGAAGCCGGTGGCGATGCTCTCCACGGGCACGGTGAAGGTCAGGGTGAGATCGCCGAACGAGGCGAAGATGCCGGTCGCGACCAGGACGATGACCCGCCCGACGAGGATCCCGAGCAGCGCACCGAGCAGCGCTGACACGACGGCGTACGCGGCACCCTCGATGGCGAACATCCGCACGAGGTCCCGCCGCTTCAAGCCGACGGCGCGGAGCATCCCGAGCTCGGACTTCCGCTCCTCGGCGAGCATCACGAAGATGTTGACGAGCAGCAGGATGCCGGCGAGCACGGCGAACGACCCGATGGACAGGAACAGCTCGCTGAACGAGGCACCCGCCGCGTCGGCCGCGGCGAGGACGTCGGACTTGACCGGGCTGACCTGGACCCCTTCGACGCCGGCCAGGGCCGCCTCGACCGCGGCCGTCGCCGGCGCGGTCGCGTCCGCGCCCGTGAACACGTCGCCGGCCGCCGAGACCAGGACCAGGTCCTGCGGCGGCTGCGCCGTCTCGGCGCCGGGGCCGGCGGACTCTCGCAGCGACTGGATCGTCCCGGGCGCGACGAACGCGTTCATCGACGTCGCCTCGAAGCCCGTCCAGTACCCGGCCACCCCGGTCCGCGGCAGGATCGCCGTGACGGTCAGCTCCTCGGAGGTGCCGTAGGCGAAGGCCTCGACGGCGTCGCCGACCTCCACGCCCAGCTCGGCGGCGAGATCGGCGCCGACGGCGGTCTCCCCGGCCTTCGGGGTCGCGCCGGAGATGCCGGTCGCGGCCGGGTCCCCCCCGAATGCGGCGGCCGCGGCGAAGTCGACCTCGAGCAGCTGCGCCGCCGGTTGTGCCCTGCGGTCCCCCTCGTCGGTCGTGGCGACGGCGGCCTGCAGGGTCCGCAGCGCCAGCACCCCGTCGATGCTGGGGTCGGAGAGGCCGTCCAGGGCGGCCGCGGCGGCCTCGCCCGCCTGCGGCGTCGCGCTGCGCACGACGAGGTCGGTCGGGCCGAGCTGATTCGGGGCGCTCGCGCGCACCGACGCGTCCAGGGTGTCGCCGACCAGCAGCGAGCCCGTGATGATCGCCGTCCCGAGCAGCGAGCCGAGGATCACCAGCGTCGTCTCGCCCCGGCGCCGGGTCGCGCCGCGCAGCGCCAGGCGGGCGAGCACCGGCCGGCGGAGGGCGGCGAAGGCGATGGCTGCCAGGAGGGCGGCGGCGACCGCGATCAGGACGGCCATGTCAGGCCCGGTTCGGGGCGTCGTCGACGATCGCCCCGTCCTGCATGACGATCAGCCGCTCCGCCGACCCGCCGATCGCGGGGTCGTGGGTGACGAGCACGAGCGTGAGGCCATCGGCGTGCAGCTCGCGCAGGAGGTCCAGGACGCGTTCGGCCGTCGTGGTGTCGAGGTTGCCCGTGGGCTCGTCGGCCCAGATGAGGGCGGGTTCGATGGCGATCGCGCGCGCGACCGTGACCCGCTGCTGCTCGCCGCCGGACAGCTCGTTCGGGCGGTGGTCGATGCGGTGTCCCAGTCCCACACGGTCGAGCACGGCTTCGGCCCGCCGGCGGGACTCCTTGGCCCCGATGCCGTTCAGCAGCAGCGGCAGCTCGACGTTCTCCGCCGCCGACAGCACCGGGATGAGGTTGAACGCCTGGAAGATGAAGCCCATCCGGCGCGCGCGGTGCGCGGTGCGCTTGGCGTCGGACATCGCGTGCAGGTCGTCGTCCTCGACGAGGACGGTGCCGGCGTCGATGTCGTCCAGGCCGGAGAGGCAGTTGAGGAGGGTGGTCTTGCCGGAGCCGGAGGCCCCCATGACGGCGACGAACTCGCCGCGGCGGACGGTGAGGTCCAGGCCGCGGAGGGCCTCGACCTCGACGGCGCCGGTCCGGTAGACCTTGCGCACGCCGGTCGCGACGAGGATCCGGTCGACGGCGGGGGCGGGCGCGGGGTGTGCAGGCGCGGCGGCGGGCTTGGCGGCGGAACTCACGGGCTCTCCTCGGCGGCAGTGGGGCGACGGCCCCCGGCGACGGCACGACCACGGTAAACCCCCGATGGGGTCCGGTGGTCGGTCCATCGGGCGATCGGGCCGTCATCCGTACGGGCCCCGGTGTTGAATGCTCACCATGCCCGCCGAATCCGACGACGCCCGGCTGGTTGCGGCTGCGCGCTCGGGGAACCCGGACGCCTTCGAGACGCTCGTCCGCCGCCATGGTGGCAAGGTGTACCGGGTCGCCCTGCGCCTGGTGGGCGACCCGACCGATGCCGAGGACGCCACCCAGGACACCTTCGTGCAGGCCTGGCGCCACCTCGAGCGGTTCCGGGGCGACAGCGCCTTCTCCACCTGGCTGTACCGCATCGTCGTCAACCGCTGCCTGCGACTGCTGCGGGACCGCCCGTCCACCGCTCCGCTCGTCGAGCTCCCGGCTCCCGCCATCGCGGACCCGCAGCGGGCCGTCGAAGTCGGCAGCCAGCTGGAAGCCGTGAGCCGAGCGGTGCTCGCGCTGCCCTTCGAGCGGCGGGCGCCCCTGGTGCTCCGGGAACTCGAGGGTTGCACGTACGAGGAGATCGCGGACGCCCTGGAGATCTCGCTGCCCGCGGTCAAGGGTCGGCTCCACCGAGCCCGTCGCGAGCTCCTGACCGCGTTGAGGGGATGGACATGAACGAGCGCCTGCCCTGTGGAGCGGACATGGACGCCCTGGTCGAGCAGGTCGCCGACGGCGACGAGCGCCTGCGCTCGCCGCACCAGGAGATCTGTGTCCACTGTCAGACGGCGCTCGAGGAGCTCGCGCGGGCCTGGGCGCCGGTGAGCGCCCTCGCCGGTTCGGAGGCCGCGCTCCCGGAGCGGGTCGTCCACAGGATCATGCGCCGGATCTGGCGCGCCGCGGCCGCCGGCTGGCACACGGTGGCCGTCACCGCCCGCGGGAAGACGACCATCTCCGACTGGGTTGTCGGGCTCATCGCCGAAGGGGCCGCGCGCGAGGTCGAGGCCGTCCACCTGATCGGCGGCAGCCTGGCGCACGTGGCGCAGGCCCTGCGTTCGCGGCGGCCAGGGAGTCCCCCGCCACCGCACAGTCCGCGCGGGCTGGCGGCCGAGATCGGCCCGCAGCAGGCGACCGTGGAGATCGCGCTCACCGCGGTGTACGGACCCGGTCTGCTCGACGTGGCCGAGGCGGTGCGCCGCACCGTCGCCGTGCGGGTCGAGCAGATGACCGGACTCGAGGTCGTGGAGGTCGACGTCACGGTCGAGGACCTCCACGTCGAGCGTTGATGACCGGGCGAGGTCGAAAGGTTTCGGAACTTTCTCGGCGATCCTGGATCGAAGGTCATAAGAGGGCGGACAACGACGTCTGCAGCGTCGCCCGACCGACCGGCACGTGGACTTCCACCGTGAGGGACCAGCTATGACAACAGCCCAATTCGCGACGTTCGTCGGTCTGGCCCTGGGAGCGGTCTGGGCCTTCGGCGGCTTCGAGAGCGCCGCCCTGACCGCGGTGCTCGGACTCGTCGGCTTCCTTGTCGGTCAGGTCGTGAGCGGCCGCATCGACGTCAGCGAGTACATCGGCTCCCGCCAGTCGCAATGACATGACCGCCGAGGGTAAGGAGCAGCGCCGAAATGAGTGACACCGAACCGATCACCGCCCGTCCGTCCGCCAAGACCGGAACCAGCCCTGCCACGACAAGTTCGGGCGGGGGGTCTGCATCGCAGCTCGTGAGCGACCGCGGCACCACCTCCATCGCGGATGGGGTGGTCGCCAAGATCGCCTCCCTCGCCGCCCAGGAGGTGCGGGGCGTCGCCAAGCTCGGCGGTGCCGTCTCCGGAGCGCTGGGAAGCGTCGTCGGACGCCTCCGCGGCAGCGAGCACTCCACCGCCGGCGTCGGTGTGGAGGTCGGCGAGCGGCAGGCCGCCGTGGACCTCGCGATGAGCGTCGAGTATCCGGCCTCGATCCATCAGGTCGCCGAGTCGGTGCGCGAGAGCGTCATCGACCGCATCGAGTCGATGACCGGCCTGCAGGTCGTCGAGGTCAACATCGCCGTGACCGACCTGGTCTTCCCCGGCCAGGCAGACGAGGGCAAGCAAGACACCGGGCGCGTCCTCTGAGCGTGGCCACCGCGGACGCCTCGCCGGTCGAGGTGGCGCAGATCGCCGCCGCCGCGGCCGCTGAGGTGCCCGGCGTCGTCGGGTTGTACAGCGGCGCTGTCGGTGAGATCGCCACGTACGGCGGCGGTCGGAGAGTTGAGGGCATCCGGGTGCGTCCCGGGTCGCCGCCCTCGATCGCGGCCCATCTGGTGGTGGCGTACGGGCGGTCGCTGCAGGACCTGGCCAGGGACGTCCG
>Ga0136613_10002258_pt1 | contig 10282 bp, 9 predicted proteins | sample AntDrymUQ2722106_2_FD_106649 | JGI IMG/M metagenome (GOLD analysis project Ga0136613, IMG submission 106649) | Polar desert sand microbial communities from Dry Valleys, Antarctica - metaG UQ272 (21.06) | ecosystem: Environmental > Terrestrial > Soil > Desert | place: Antarctica: Dry Valley... | reverse complement strand
GGCCTTCTCGGGGCCGTACAGGGCCCTTAGAGCGTCTTTGAAATGTTCCTCGAGGATGGGCAAAGCCGCCTCGCGCCCGGCGAGGATGGTTTTTCCGAGTTCTACGACCTTCCTGTCCCACGTGGCCAGCGTCCTCTCGGAGGAGAACCCGTCCCTGATGCGTCTCAGGAGCTGGTTGCGCTGCTGGACGGCCCTGGCGTACTCGACGGCGGCGCGGGCGTAAGCGGGACGCAGCGAGGAGAGCAGGCCGTCCAGGAACTCCCTGCGGTCCGACGGCGCTCCCTTGACGACCCTTATGTCGTCGGGGAAGAACGTTACGACGCGGGCCCCCGCGCCGCCGGCGGCGTAGTTGGTGAGGGAAGGGGCAGGGACCCCGTCGACGGTGATGCGCTTCTTCTGTCCAGGGGCGTAGCCGATGGCTACGGCGCGTTCGCCTGCTGAGCCGGCGATTGCTATGCGGGCCTCGGTGCGGGTGAAGTCCGCGCCCCACAGGACAACCTCGTTCTCCTTCGGGGTGCGGGGCGAAGAGCCAGTGACGTTGAAGGCGACGGCCTCGAGAAGGTTAGTCTTCCCCTGGGCGTTTTCGCCGACGACCACGTTCAGTCCGGGGGCGAGAAGGGCCGTGGCGTCGACGTAGTTGCGGAAGTTGACCAGGCGCAGGGCCCGCAGGTAGGCGCTCAACCGATCTCCAACCGCTCGTCTCCCACCTCGATCACGTCGCCCTCCTCTAGCCTGCGGCCGCGGCGCGTCTCGACCTCCCCGTTCACGCTGACCTCTCCGGCCTGGATCAGGACCTTCGCCTCACCGCCCGTCCCGACGAGGCTGGCAGCCTTGAGCGCCCGGCCCAACGTCGTGCCCGGTGGGATCCGCAAGGGTCAGCCGCGGGAAGGGTCGCGCATCGGCATTATCAGGTACAAGAAGTCGGCCTCTTCACCGTTCTTCTCAGGCACTATGAGCCCGGGCTTGAGTGGCTCGTTGAGCTTGAAGACGACGTTCTCCGAATCTATCGCGGAGACGCCGTCGAGCAGGTAGCCTGGGTTGAAGGAGATCAGGAACTCGTCCTCGCTGTCCGCCTCCAGCTTCTCGTGCGCGTCCCCGATCTCGCCGTTCCGTACGATCACCTCGACGGAACCTTCGGAGAAGGAGAGGCTAACCGGGACCGGCGGCGTCTGGCGGGCGGCGAAGAGGTTGACCCGCCTCAGGGTGCCCATCAACTCCTCCCGCGAAACGGAGATCTCACGCTCGAATCCTCCGGGCAAGAGTCGCCTGTACTCAGGGAAGTTGCCGTCTATGAGCCGCGTGCCCAAGACGACGTCGCCGATCCTGAACATAGCCTGGTTCTCAGAGAGCGCCACCTCGACGTCCTCTTCTTCCGATCCGGAGAAGGCCCTGGAGACCTCCTGCATCGCCCTCGCAGGTATGATCGCCTCCCTAGATCCTTCGAAAGAGGTCGTCGCGAGCTCGGTCTCCTTGATGCTGAGGCGGTAGGAGTCGGTCGTGACCATCCTTACGCGCGAGTCCTCGAAGCTGATCAAGATCCCCGTCAACACGGGCCTGGTCTCGTCCCGCGAGTACGAGCGTGACACTTTCTCTACGGTCTCGACGAGCGACTCCCCCGACATCCTGAAGGTGCCCTCCTCCGGGAAGACGGGTAACTGCGGATAGTCGTCGGCCGCGTAAGCCCGAATGCGGTACTCGTTCTCCCCGGCCACGAGCCTGACCGCCCCCTCCGAGGAGTCGTGATCGAGCGAGAAGCTCCCGCCTGGCAGCGACCTTACGATGTCGTTGAAGATGCGGGCCGGTATAACGACGCGCCCTTCCCCTTCGACCTCGGCCACAGACGACGTCTGGATCGAGATCTCCATGTCCGTCGACGATAACCCTAGCGCCTCTCCCCTACCCTCCAGAAGTATCCCCCCAAGCAACTGGATGGTCGACCTCGCAGAGACCCCGCGCGAGACCAGCGCCAACTTTTTGCCGAACTTTTCCGTGCTACAAACAGCCCTCATACAACTCCCTTCTCACCTTATTATTATTATCTAAACCATATATCTATTAGAACAATAATAATAATAAGGCCTGTGGATATGTGGATAACTCGGAAAATCCACTTTACTTAAGCCAAATAGTCGTCCTCGCGCCTGTGGATAAAAATGTGGATAACCCTCCATTTCCTGTGGACAGATTGTGGATAAGTGGCGAGTTATCCACAGGTTGGAGTTATCCACAATTCTATCCACAGGTATATCCACAGATTTTACCCCTCTTATCCACAGGTTTATCCACAGGCCTCTCTCCACTCAAATGCTACAAACTGCCTGAATTCCTTGTTTCCCGCTGACCTTATCCACAGCTTGGAGGAGTTATCCACAGTTTCTGTGGATAAGTGGAGCAGGCTGTGGAAACTTTCCGGCGACTTATCCACAGGACGACGATGCCCTGTGGATAAGGTGTGGATAGAATACACATTCAATGCATATTTCGTGTTACAATCTCCTTACCCTGGGGGAGGGGGTTCGAGGTCATCGCTTGCTCTTTACCTGTTGGGTGATCTCGTGTATCTGGGAGAAGACATCGCGGTCGCTGTTTATGAGGTTGGCTATCTTTGCCGTGGCGTGCATAACGGTGGAATGGTCGCGTCCTCCGAAGGCCTTCCCTATCTTTGGGAGTGACTCGTCTGTGAGTTCTCGGGAGAGGTACATGGCGACCTGTCTAGGGTAGGCGAAACCTTTGGAGCGGCTCTGGCCGATGAGGTCGGCCTTCGCGACACCGAAGTAGCGGCAGACCTCGTGTTGGATGAGTTCTATGGGGATCTCACGGTAGGCCTGGTCGGGCAGGATGTCCCTGAGGACCTCTTCGGCGAGGTCGGCGCTGACTTGCCGGCCGTAGAGCGAAGCGTAGGCCAGGATGCGCACGAGGGCCCCTTCGAGTTCCCTGATGTTCGTCGAGACCTTCGAGGCGATAAAGGTCAGCACGTCGTCGTCGACCTCGAGATGGTCCATAAGGGCTTTCTTGCGCAGGATGGCGATCCTCGTCTCCAGGTCGGGCGGCTGGATGTCCGTCACCAGGCCCCACTCGAAGCGGCTGACCAGACGGTTCTCCAGCGTCTGGATGTATCTCGGGTGCCTGTCCGAGGCTATGACGATCTGCTTGTTCTCCTCGTAGAGAGCGTTGAAGGTGTGGAAGAAAGCCTCCTGGGTCTCGACCTTGTTCTCGAGGAACTGGATGTCGTCGACCAGGAGAACGTCGTTCTCGCGGTAGCGTTTCTGGAACTCCAGGGGCGCGTTGTCCCTCATCGAGTTTATGAAGTCGTTCGTAAACTGCTCGCAGGTAACGTAGCGGATCCGCATGCTCGGATCCTGGTCCTCCACGTAGTGCCCCACGGCGCGCAAGAGATGGGTCTTCCCCAGGCCCACGCCGCCGTAGATGAAGAGCGGGTTGTAGACGAGGCCAGGGGTCTCGGCGACGGCGAGCGTCGCCGCGTGGGCGAACCTGTTTCCCGCCCCGATTACGAACGTGTCGAACGTGTACTTGGCCCTGAAAGACCTCGGCGCACGCGCGTTCAGAACAGATTCTGCACCCTCCGCGGCAGCCCCGTTCCCAGCGTGGATGCCAGGCCCTCCGACGCTGACGATCAGGGAGGTCTCCTGGCCTACCACGTCGTCGAGCGCCTCTTCGAGGAGCGGCCTGAAGCGGCTCTCGATGTACTCCTTGGCGAACGTGTTGGGGACCGAGATCTCCAGCTGATCCTCGTACAGTGCTACGGGACGTATGCCCTCGAACCAGACCCTGAGCGACGAGACGTCTATGTGTTCGGAGGCCCGATCCAAGACCTCGGTCCAGACTTGCTCGGCCTTACCTGCCACGCTTACTTGACCCAGTCATTGATTATGGCCTCGACAAGATCCCTGCCGAGCGGGGAGATCAGGCGCTTGCCCGACTCGTCGGCCATGACGAGGCCGTGCTCTTCCAGGACCGAGAGATCCCTGTACGCGGTGCTTACGCTTATCTCCAGCCTGTCGGCCACGGTCGATGGACCGACCTCACCGCACTCGAGGACCGTGATAAGTGCCTTCTGCTGCCGCTCGGAGATGTTCATCCGCGGTACTCCGTCTGGGTACCGTCTCTGCCGGGGCGGCTCAGAAGCCTCCCTTTCCTCGACCACTCTCTCATCGCCGGCGACGGAGACGGTGGCCACGGTGCCGCCACCGATGTTGTCCTCGATGGTGACCGTCCCGCCGACCTTCTCGGCCGCCGCGCGTGCGATGCCGAGCCCGGCCCCGACGCCCCGGATCTCACCGAGCGTCTCGGGCGTGGCGCCGCTGAAACCGAACTCCATCGCCCTGCTCTTGTTCTCCACCCCCGGTCCCTTGTCCGAGACCCTCACCACGTTGCCTTCCTCGAGAACGGAGATAACCACCCCGCGGTAGCCGGCGTGAATGAGATTCTCCACTACCTCCCGAATAGCTTCCTCGGGAACTCCTCCCCCAGCCTCCCTCGCCTTCTCCGTCACGAATCTGGTGAACTTCTGCGTGGCGGAACCAGGGTTGGCCGCCGAGACTTCGGTTATCTCCGGCGTACCGCCGCTGGGATAGACTGCTATGCGAACGCCTATGCCCGCCTGGTCCGTCTCCCCTAGTGTCCGCTGCGCGTGCATCATCCCCAGAAGGGAATTTAACGCACCCCTCATCATAGCGCTATAGCCCAGGGACATAAAAGCAGCCTTTGCAGGCAATTAAGGTAGTTATCCACAGATTTATCCACAGCCTGTGGATAACTACAAAGAAGCCAGGCCGTGACACGGCTTCGAAGCCGAACTGGACGCGCTTCAGGCCCTGTAACACGATAGACGACCCAGGGTATGCACACCTCCTAGAAGCTGTTTTGCAGCATTTTTCTGGGAGGGGAAGCGGGTAGTCCCGTATTCGCGGAGCCGAGCCCGCCGCCGGAATCGCTGGATGGTATTGCCGGCTTCGGATATACTCTCGTGGTTCGTCTGCATATTTCGGAGTGCCCTAGAGGAGTTCGATGAAGCGTACTTATCAGCCAAATCGTCGTAAGAGAGCCAAGACGCACGGCTTCCGCCAGCGCATGAGCTCGGTGGGCGGGCGCAGGATCATCGCCGACCGCCGGCGCAGGGGCCGCAAGCGCCTGGCAGTCTGACCGTTGCCACGCAGTAAACGCATGCGTCTGACTGATTCGCCGGAGTTCGAGAGGGTCTACCGCCAGGGCACCGCCTACAGGGGTAGGCTCTTCTCGGTGCACGCTTTTCCCAACGAGCTTGGCACCCCGCGGCTTGGTCTCTCCGTGTCCCGAAAGGTCGGCAGCGCGGTAACACGTAACGCCGTGCGGCGCAGACTCAGAGAGGTGTTTCACTCCTGCATCCCTGAGATCGCCGGGGACCTTGACCTCGTTGTGTCGGCGAAGCCTTCTGCGGCCGAGGCTACTCTCGGTGAGCTCAGGGAGGAGTTCAGCAAGTCGTTGGGCAAGGTCGGCGGCCAGGTCGAGCGCCGGTCGGTTTGACGGCGGGCTATGTCTTCGAGAAGGGTGAGCACGGGACTGATTCGACTCTACCGCAGCTACCTCTCCCCCATGCTGCCGGCGTCTTGCAGATTTACACCGAGTTGCTCCCTCTACACGCTGCAGGCCATAGAGAAGTACGGCGTACCGAGGGGCATCTTCATGGGCGTCCTAAGGGTGCTCCGTTGTCACCCGTTCTCAAAGGGAGGATTCGACCCCGTAAGATGAGTAGGATCTCATGATCAACAACATCGCAGACTTTTTCGCGAACCTTTTCAGTCCCATAGTTAGCGTCCTAGGCGTAGTACTACTGTACTTCCATCAGACGCTCGGCGCGCCGTGGTGGCTCTCGATCGTGCTCCTGACGGTTATCGTGCGTAGTCTCCTCTTTCCGCTGACGGTAAAGCAGGTCAAGAGTATGCGCGCCATGCAGGACCTGAAACCGCACATGGATAGGGTCCGCGCCCAGTTCAAGGATAATCCGCAGCGCCAGCGGGAGGAGATGGCGAAGGTCTACCAGGACCAGGGGGTGAACCCCCTCGGCGGATGCCTCCCGATTCTGGTCCAGATGCCCATATTTATCGGGATATTCTACGTTATCCGCCAGTTCGGCGGTTACAGTCTCGGGGACAGGACGGTGCCCCCACAATACCCCAGCTTCCACGAGGGTGGCATCCTGTGGTTCCAGAACCTTTCGAATGCCGATCCCACATACCTCCTGCCGATCATCTCGGCGGTAACGATGCTTGCTGCCACCGAGATTACAGCGAAGAACATAGACCCCCAGCAGCGCTGGCTGATGCGGCTGCTTCCCATAGGCTTCACCATATTCCTCCTCAACTTCCCCGCCGGACTGTTCATGTACTGGATCACCTCGAACCTCGTAACCCTCGCCCAGAACTTCGTGATCTATAACTACGGTCCCGGCAAGAAGACCTCTAATGACTCGAAGGGCACCGAGAACGGGAAGTCGAAAGTTACCGCAGGTGACGGGCAGGCTCAGGATTCAAGCAGGGAAAAAACGTCCTCGAACAGTCAGGAGGACGCCGCCAAACAGGCCGCCAAGATCGCGAAGCGGAAGCGTAGAAAGAAGAAGAAATGACGGATAATCGAGAGTTTTATGCCTCTACGGTCGAAGAGGCAGTGGAGAAAGCTGCCCTCGAACTGAGGCTGCCTTCTGAAGACTTGTCCTACCGCGTGCTCGATGAGGGCAACACTGGTTTCCTGGGTATCGGGGCGCGGGACGCCCGCATCATCGTCGAGGCGTCACCCGAGAACGCAGCAGTCCCCGAGTCCGAGCCTCTCGAGGCCGACCCGGCCGAGTCCGACGCGGTGGACGTGCCCGAGCCGGAACCTTCCGAAAATGCCGCAGCTGCAGATTCTTCTACTCTCTCCGAAGTCTACGGGGAGCCCTCGCAGTCCGAACAGGTGCGGGCCCCTGATGAGTTGCTCGAAGAGGTTAGGGTGCTCGTGTCCTCGGTCCTCGACGCCATGGGCTTCGAAGCCCGCGTAGAGGTCTACGACGCTGGAGGGTTTATCGCAGCGGATGTCGCCCCCGATAACACGGCTCTGTTCATAGGGCAGAAGGGCGAGACGATCGATGCCCTCCAATACCTCGTCAATGTCTCTGCGTTCAGAGATCGCACTTTCTTCAAGAGGGTGGTTCTCGATGCAGAGGGGTACCGCCAACGCCGTGTCGAGGCGATACAGGGTATGGCTCATCGAACCGCCCGCCGGGCCGTTCGCGAGCGGCGTACTGTAGAGATGCCGCCCATGAACTCCTCGGAAAGACGTGTCGTCCACCTGTTTCTCTCAGACAACCCCGGGGTCTCGACCGAGAGCGAAGGCAGCGGCGATAACCGTCGGGTGAAGGTCTCTCCCACTCCTTAGGTACACGGACCCGTTTCACGTGAAACACGGACCGCCATTGCGCTTGCAGGACAGGCTGCGCGACAATTGATTGCACGAACAAACTCTTGTCGCGCGAGTACGTTTCACGTGAAACGGTCCCATGGATTCTCTTAGCTTGTTGGAGGAGCAGGCAGCTGCCTGGGGGCTGCGTCTCGACCGCGGCCGGCGGGAGCACCTGCTGGAGTACGCCAGCCTGCTCGCATCATATGACCGTGCGAACGTCATTGGCACCAGGGACCTGGACGGGATCTTGCTGGCCCACGTTCTCGATTCGTTGAGTTGCTTTCTGCACGAGCCGCTGCTTCGCGCCGGGCGTCTTGCTGACGTTGGCAGTGGTGGCGGGCTTCCAGGCATTCCGATAAAGATCATGAAGCCTGACCTTACGGCGACCCTCGTAGAAGCGACCGGCAAGAAGGCTTCGTTCTTGCGCTACGCGCTCGACAGCCTCTCGTTAGACGGCGCGGAAGTCGCGAATACCAGGGTAGAGGATCTCGGCCAGGCGCGGGCGCACCGCGGCGCTTACGATATCGTGACATCGCGGGCTGTCGCCAGATTATCAGTGGTCGCAGAGTATTGTGTGCCGCTCCTCGAGAGCGGTGGCTGGGCCATCGCGATGAAAGGCAGGCTGGAACAGGACGAAATGTCGGAGGGCAGAAGGGCGGTCGGTGTGCTCGGGGCGAGGGTGGCGGGGATCACGAAGGTATCCATGTTATCGGAGGTCGGCGAGAGGGAGCGAAACTTGGTGATACTCGAAAAGATCCGGGAGACCCCTGCACGATATCCCCGGCGGTCGGGCGTCGTGGCCAGGAGGCCGCTCGGCGTTGGCTGAGCCATGGCGGCAAACGACGTGCTAAGATGCCCGCGGTGAGGACGGTCATAGCCATAGTGAACCAGAAAGGCGGCGTGGGAAAGAGCACGACCGCCATCAACCTGGCGGCTTATCTCGCCGGGAAGGGCGAGAGAATACTCGTCGTCGACATGGACCCGCAGGGAAACGCGACCAGTGGCCTCGGCGCGTCGCCTGGGGTGGGCGGATGCATGTACGATGTTCTGCTCGAGGGCAAACCCTTGCAGGACGTGGCCGTAAAGACGGAGATCGAAGGGCTTGACGTCGCGCCAGCCACCATCAACCTCGTCGGCGCCGAGGTCGAGCTGGTTTCGAGCCTGGCACGAGAATTCAAGCTCAAGCGGGCGCTGGAGAGATTGTCGTCGTATGACAGGGTGTTACTAGACTGCCCGCCGTCCCTGGATCTCCTGACCCTCAACGCGCTGACCGCCGCTGATGAGGTCCTTATCCCGATACAGTGCGAGTACTACGCGCTGGAGGGGCTCACCCAGCTCATGCAGAGCATAAGGATGGTCAGGGAGGAGTTGAACCCGGGTCTCGAGGTCGGCGGGGTACTCCTGACCATGTTCGATCCACGTACGAACCTGGCCCATCAGGTGGCCGAAGAAGTCCGTTCCTTTTTCGGAGATCGCGTCTTCCACACCATCGTCCCGAGGAACGTCAGGTTGAGCGAAGCCCCCAGCTTCGGAATGCCTGTAGCTCTGTACGCGCCGAAGAGCACGGGAGCCGAGGCGTATTCGGCCGTTGCGGACGAGGTGGTGAGTCGTGGGTAAGCGAGGTCTGGGCCGGGGCCTCTCCGCCCTCATCGCGACCGGAGAGAGCGTAGGAGGACTGAAATTCGAGGAGCTGCCAGTTTCGGCGATCCGCCCGAACTCGCGCCAGCCGAGAAGTAGCTTCCCCGAGGCAGGGATTCGAGAGCTTGCAGCCTCTATTCAGGAGGTCGGTATATTGCAGCCTCTGGTCGTCCGACCGACGCCGGGCGGCTTCGATCTCATAGCAGGGGAGAGAAGGCTGAGGGCGGCGAAGGAAGCCGGCCTCGAAAGGGTGCCCGTACTCATCAGACAGGCGGGCGAGGACGAGTCCATGGAGCTGGCGCTCGTGGAGAACCTGCAGAGGGAGAACCTTAGCCCTCTGGAGACCGCGGCCGCCTACCAGGCCCTCATGGATGGATTCGGGCTTACCAAAGAGCGGCTCGCGCGCAGGCTGGGCAAGAGTAGGGCAGCGGTCACCAACACCCTCCGGCTCGTACAGTTGCCTGAGGGGATCCAAGCCCTCCTTGGCGACGGAAAGCTCTCCGAAGGACACGCCCGCGCGCTGCTGGGGCTGCGGACCGAGGAGCAGATGACCCGGCTGGCGCAGAAGGTGGGGGCCGAGAAGCTCTCCGTCAGAAGGACCGAGGAGCTCGTCCGTGAACTGCTCGGCAGCCCTGGCCAGACATCCCAAACGGCGCCCCAACAAGGTAGTACGACCCCGGATGAGTTCCACGAAGCCTCGCGCCTCATGCGTGAATCACTCGAGTTGCCCGTCAGAGTAAAGAGCCTGAGAAGCGGCGGAAAGGTCGAGATCCGCTTCCGCCGGACAGAGGAACTCGAAGCCCTCGTCTCCCTCCTGACCTCACAGGATGATGCCTGATATAAGACACAAGAGGCACAAATAGCTTTATGTGCATAAAAAGAGGATGCCAGCTGGTCAACGATCAGACCTACCGCCGGGTGTCGCGGTAGTATAGACTTAGCTGCCTGCGCTTTCTCGGGTTTCTGGCGCGTGGGGGAGGAGAGGGCATGTCGGGTGGGAAGCTAAAGTTTTCGGCGATTCTAGGCGTATTATCTCTAGCGTTTGCGTGTGCGGGAGCGGCAGGGGCGCAGGGACCGGCGCAGGACGCGACTGAGGATGGATCTGTCGCGGGGTACGCGCGGATGCCTATGCTCGAGGCAAAGATAAGCGATCAGGACGCCGCATTGCGGGACAGCATTCGGGAGATCTCCACCGTAGGCGCCGAGTTGG
>Ga0136613_10002256_pt1 | contig 10284 bp, 9 predicted proteins | sample AntDrymUQ2722106_2_FD_106649 | JGI IMG/M metagenome (GOLD analysis project Ga0136613, IMG submission 106649) | Polar desert sand microbial communities from Dry Valleys, Antarctica - metaG UQ272 (21.06) | ecosystem: Environmental > Terrestrial > Soil > Desert | place: Antarctica: Dry Valley... | reverse complement strand
GCACAGACGTTCTGGGGTGGATACTCGGGGCTCTTCACCGATCCCGACGGGCACTCGTGGGAGGTCGCCCACAACCCGTTCTGGACCGTCCACGACGACGGCGCGATCACCCTCGGTCGGTGACCGTCACGGCTGACCTACCTGCCTCGACCACCAGGCGACCGAGCGAGATGACGGCGCGAACGTCCTCGACGTCGAACGTCTCCTGTCCCCCTGCCCTGCTGCGCATCGCCCGCTCGACAAGGCGGCTGTGCTGAGGCCACCGCTGCGCGGCGAATTGTCCCGACGCTGTCTTGGAGACGACAACCCCGGTCTCGATCGTCACGATCAGCCGGGCCGGGCCGAGCACCGTCCAGACGACGGAGTCGGTGTCGACTCGTTCGTCGGTGAGCTCACCGGAGTCGAGTGCCGCCTGCCACTGGTCGACGACACCTGTCCAGTAGGTCCCCAGGTTCTCTCGGGAGTACGCCGCGGCAGCCGGGACAGGGTCGGTCGACAACGGCTGGAGGTCGTGCCAGCTGACCGTGCCGTCGTTGTCGACCCTGGCCACCGGGGCACGACTCAACTCCAGCCACGTGACGCCGTTGAGCTGGCCGCCCGGCCTGTCGAGGGTGAAAGCGCCGTCGATGACCTGCGGTGAGCTCGTGATGCCGCTCGGGCCCACTTCGAGCTGATCCTCGGTCAGATAGACGCCGTCGACGCAGTTGCGGCCCCGGGTCGCGGCGTGCGCCTTGCTGAGGGCCGCCTCGTCCACCGCGGTTACGGGTCTCGCCACCACGAACACCATGTCGATGTCGCTGTGCGCTGCCTGCCAGTCGCCGGTGATGGCCGAGCCGGTCAGGTACGCCCGGCAGACAAGGCTGGGGACGTCGCCAGCGACGACGCCGAGAAACCGAGTGGCAAGCTCCAGGGCACGAGGGTCAGGTCGCGGGAGGTCCAATCGGGTCGTCGACATCGCCCAACGCTAACGCGGCGATCACTCAAGAGCCTGGCGACAACCCAGCTACGTCACTCAGCGCCCGTCGAGATCGTGATGATCGGTCGGCTCGACGGTCCGTGAGGGTGGTCAGTACTCGAAGACCGGATGAACGTTCGGAGCCGGTCAGCCTCGACCGCGCACGAGAGCGGTGAGCCCGGAGGTTACCTGTCGGGTCAGCCGCCGATCTTACGCGACCCAGTACGCCGCACATCGATCCAGTTCGCCAGATAGTTGGAGTAGGCAGGCCTACCCTTGATCCCCAGCATGATCTCGTCTGCGCGAGTCAGCGCCCCGTCGGTCCAGTTCTGTGAGCCGGTGTAAAGCTGCCACGCGCTGGTGTTGCCGCCAAAGTTACCGCTGATGAGCATATATTTCGAGTGGACCCGAAGATCGACCTGGCCGTCATCGTTGCGGTCGACACGGGTGTCGTAGAGATTGATTCGACCCTGCCACGCGGCGTGCCGCAGAACTGCGGCCACGTCGTTCGATGGGGCGCCATAGATCACCGAGACGACGCAGCCCGCCCGCTGCAGCTGTAAGAGCCGATCGGTGATGTACATGCCACGAGTGCCTCCCCACGAGAACATGGAGATGTGGATCACGGTTCTGCCGTCACGCCCAGCGTCACCGGTCGAGCCGAAGCAGCGAACTCGGGAGAGGTCGTCCATCACCGGATCTGTCGCCTTTGTGGCGTGTCGCATCGGGAAGAAGCGATTCTCGAACCTGCCGCTGGAAAGAGTCTGGTACGCGTCCAGGTCCCTGTCTGTGTCGTCGCGCATCTCGCTGTGGATGGCGGTGTACTTGTCGTAGATCTCCTTGTTCACCATGGTGAACAGGTCGTTATAGCCTGCGTACGCGCCGCCCTTGTTGAGGTTGGCCGAACTGACCATCACGACGTTTGACGACGTTCCCGCCTGGGAGAACGCGTAGAACTTCGCGTGGTTGTTGCCACCAGCACCGCGGCAGCTGCCAATGCACTTGTAGGCGAAGCTCCGGTCCGGACCTCCGCGGGTGACCTCACCCGTCGCTGGGTCAATCGGGGTTTCGTTGTCGGCGTTCAGTACGCGCATCAGCCTGCGGCTCTGAAAATTGTCGATCCCCTTGTCCATCACCACCTGCACGCTGTTCGCACGGCCACCGGCGGCAGGCGACCTTGCTGCTTTGATGAGCTTGTCTACGGTGACTTTGCGGTCGAGGAGGTAGGTAGAGATGAGGATGGTCGCCCCAAGCGGGGTGCTGTCTATGGTCGCCTCGACGCGGTTCATCAGGGCGAGTTTGCTGGCGAACTCCCCAGTCGGATCGTTGAAGATCGCGCCCTCATCAGGCGAGTAGGACGCGGACGCTGCGGGAGCCGAGAAAACGCCGACTGACAGAAGGGTTGCGAGCACACCAGCAATTTTTTTGAGCACAGTAACTTCCCCCAAGCTTGAGCTGAGTACTCCCCGCACGAATGGCCACTGACAGTGTAACCCGGAGACAGCCGCAATCCACCCTTTTGTGGGGCGCCTGGCCGAACTGGATCAGTGCCCGGGTCTGCGAGCTCACAGCGTGAGCCGGCTCACTCCTCGGGGCCACGGATCGCCTGCTGGTCGTTCAGGCCACAGGTCGAGCAGCCCCCGGAAGTGCGCGAGAAACATCTCGACCTCATGCTCGGGGTACGTCGCCTCGACCGTCGACACGAGCAGCGCGTCGAACTCCTCAGAGCCGACCCAGGACAGCACCATCTCATCGATGTGCGGCAGCGCCGAGGCGCAGAAGTCGTCGTAGTGATCCTTGTCGAAATAGCGATCAGCGAGTGCCTGATAGCCGGCCAGCTTGTCGGCGTACGAGTGCGACGGGTCGTCGGCGATGGCGAACCAGTCGGTGGGATCGACATGAGGGCGGGGCGGTCGGTCGGTGATCACGCAGAACGCGGTCCACTTCACGAGCGTGCGCATCGCCCACGGGAAGTAGTAGTGCAGTGACGTCACTGCCACGTCGGGGCAGGCGTTTGCGTAGTCGATCGGCAGCACCTCGTTGCCCTGCACCAGCATCTCGCAGGAGTTGAACTCCCACCGGAAGAACGCGTTCACGGTCTGTGCGATCGTGATCGCCTCCTGCCCCACCTCGGCTGACAAGAAGTCATGGTCGACCGCGTACCGCTCGTGCATGGGTAGCTCGGGTCGGAAGTTCATCACCATCGACTCGGGACCGATCGTCAACGCCCGAGCGAAGACGTCGTACGGCTCAGCCGACTTCTGCAGATGCATGAGCATCTCCCCGGACTCGTTGTAGGCAGCCCAGAGGTCGTGGTCGTTGTCGATCCGCGAGACACCACGCCAGGCACCGCCGTCGAACGGCTTCATGTACATCGGGTAGCCGATCGCGTTCGCGATCTGCCCGAGGTCGAAGGGGGCGTTGTAGCGGTCAGCCGTGTAGGCCCAGCGGACGTTGTCGAGGGGGTTCTTGTACGGCACGAGCACCGTCTCCGGGACCTTCAGCCCGAGGCGCATCATCGCGCAGTACGCCGAGTGCTTCTCCATCGACTGGAACGTGAAAGGCGAGTTGAGGAGGTAGACGTCGTCCATCAGCGCGACCTTCTTGAGCCACTCGCGGGGGTGGTAGTACCAGTGCGCCAGCCTGTCGATGACGAGCTGGTGCCGGGTCGGGGCACGGAGGTCGAAAGGCTCGATGCGGACCCGCTCCGTGTCGAGGACGTGGGCGGTGCCGGCGTACTGGAAGACTCCGAGCTGCCGGGACAGTGACTCGAACGCGCGTGGCCAGTCCTCCTCCATCCCGAGGAGGAGCCCGATCAGGTGGCGCCTTGGTTCGGCCATGGTCGTCAGTCGTCCTCTCAACAGAATCGGGGCAGGTGGTGGGCGAGCTGACGTGCCCACCAAGGCCAGTCGTGGCTGACGTCGTGGCCCCAGAGGTCGAGCTCACAGCGGATCTGCTTGGCCTGGAGGGCCGCGGCCATCGCCTGGGTGGAGGGCAGCGACCCGGTCGGAGAAGTCTCCCATTGACCCTGCCCGCAGATGAGCAGCAGGGACAGCCGCTCCTGCAGCCAGCGCAGATGGTCGCCGTGCAGGTTGGCGACATAGTCTCTGGGGTTGGCGAAGTAGGTGGCATCGCCTCGCTCTCCCCAGGCGCGCCAGGTGCTGACGTCGTAGTTTCCGGAGAGGCCGATGGCCAGCGGCAGGAGGTCCGCTCGCTGCAACGCGAAGTGCACGGCGTGGTAGGCGCCGAGGCTGCAGCCCAGCGCCATCAGGGCGCTTCCGGCGTCGTTCCCCGCTCGGATGAACGGCACCAGCCTGTCGGCCAGCCAGGCGGTGTAGAGGCCGTGTCTGCGCGCGCGCTCGTCGATCGGCGCCTCCGTGGCCGACCAGCTGTAGGCGTCGAGTGAGTCGACGCAGTAGAGCCTGGCGCGCCCGGACTCGACGAGGTCACCGACGGCGTCGACCATCTGGTTGTTCTCGAAGTCCCAGGCGCGTCCGGCCTCGCTGGGAAAGACGATCACCGGCCGTCCGGAGTGGCCATAGACGATGACGGACAGCCCGTGGTCGTGGCCGTCGAGCCCCAGCTCATGCTGCTCGCGCCTCACCCGGCCATCCTTGGCCCTCCCCACACGGCGTGCAACACCTGGGTGAGCGCCGGGTCGAGCCCGTCGCGCCAGGCCGTGTAGTTGTGCAGGTCGTCGAGCGGCGTCAGGTGCACCCGGTGACCGCGCCCAGTGAGGCGGTTGGCCGTGGCCTCGTTGTTCTGCCAGTTCTCCTCGAGCCGCCCGCACGTCATACCCACCGCCAGCGGCTGGACCACGGCTTTCCTGTCGATCCTCTGCACCGCCTCCGCGACTCTGTCGAAGAAGGGGTACGACGACTCCTGAGCGTCCAGGACGGCGTCGAAGAAGGAGCCGGACTGCGCGAAGACCCCACCCACGCGTGGCCCGGCGCGGAGCGCGACAACCAGTGCACCCAGACCGCCGAGGCTCGCACCCATCACGACAAGGGGTCCGGCCATGGCCACCGTCTCCGCGACCAGGTCCACCGCGGCGAGCTCGGCGGCCACGTACGCGTCGTTCGCGGCGTACCAGTCGTCACGCGCCACGGGTTGCATGAGCGCCATCCGGAAGGGTGGAACCTGGCCGCTGCCCACCATGGCGGCGGCGTACTGTCCCAGCGCGGACAGCTTCGCGTACTCCGGGCCGTCATGGACGACGAGCAGCGGCGCAGCCACCTGGTTCTCGAGCCCGGGCGGGCTCCAGAGCAGGAACGGCATCGCCCCGAGCGCCGCATCCTCGTGGACGAGCTCGCGAACATCACCGGGTGACACGTCGTCGTGCATCCAGGCCGGAGGTGTGTAGCCGGGCAGTGCAGCCACACTGCGCTCCCCGAAGGCCGTCTCCACCCGCTCAGGGTTGCGGGGGTCACAGACCACCGTGGTGTCACCGCGGCGCGGGGTGAGCAGGAGCCGGTACTCGACCCGGTTGAGCGCTGGCCGGGGCAGGCGCAGAGACCAGCCAGAAGCGGTACGCCGAAAGCGCCGCCGGCCTTCGAGCACGTCGTCACAGTCAAGCGACACCCTGACCATCGCGTGCTCGGGGTCATCGAAGGTGAACTCGAGGTGATGTCCGGTGACGATCGGCTCGGCCATGGTGGGCACGAGGCTACCCAGGCGCCGAGGCGGGGGCGGCGCACGGTTGGTCATCTCCGATTCGTCAGTGCGCCAGGAAGTCGAATCACGGAACTTGAAAGAGGAAAGCCTGCCCGCGATCGGGCAGAACCTTGCACAATTGGCCCAAGTGGCGCACTATCAGTGCATGCAGAGCGCCGACCTCGTGAGCCAGGTAGCCGCGAGCACCGGCCTGACCACCTCAGTCGCGGCCCGCGTCGTCACCGATGTCATTGCCTATTACGACGAGCCAGTCGAGGACTTCGTCAAACGGCGACACGCTCACCTCAAGACCCACGGGATGAGGAACCCGGAGATCTTCGCGCAGATCAGCACCGAGCTCGCCTCCAGGGTCGTGTCCGCTCCCCCCCTCTCAGACCGGCAGCTGCGCCGCGTCGTCTACGGCTAAGGAGTCCTCTCCATGTGCGGAATCGTCGGGTACGTCGGCAACCAGCCTGCCGCGCCCATCATGCTCGAGGGTCTCAGCCGCCTCGAGTACCGAGGCTATGACTCGGCAGGTATCGCCGTGCTGGGCCCGAGCGGCATCCGAGTCGCCAAGAAGGCGGGCCGCGTTCGTGACCTCGAGGCGGTGCTGCCCAAGCGCTTCGGCGGGAAGACGGGGATCGGCCACACGAGATGGGCAACCCATGGGGGTCCCACAGACGAGAACGCGCATCCCCATTGCGACGCTGAGACACGGGTAAGCGTTGTCCACAACGGGATCGTGGACAACGCGAACACGCTGCGCGAGCAGCTGACGGCCGACGGCGTCGAGTTTCGGTCCGAGACGGACACCGAGGTCATCGCTCACCTGATCGGCCGCTCTGCCGCCACCACCCTCGAAGAAGCCGTCCTGGATGCCCTCGGCCGTGTCGAAGGCACCTATGGACTCGCCGTGATGCACGCTGCCTTCTCCAACCGGATCGTCGTGGCACGACACGGGTCACCGCTCATCGTCGGGGTGGGCGACAAGGAGATGTTCGTGGCGAGCGACGTCGCCGCCCTTGTCCGTCACACCACACAGGTCGTCCACCTCGACGACGGTGAGCTCGCCACCGTCACGGCCGACGGCTTCCGGACCTTCACCACGGACCGGCGAGTGACGCACAAGAGCCCCGTCACCGTCGACGTCTCCGCCGACGACTACGACACAGACGGGCACGAGCACTTCATGCACAAAGAGATCTTCGAGCAGCCAGCGGCTGCCGAGCGCATCCTGCGCGGACGTCTCGACGACAGGTTCGGGACAGCTCACCTCGGGGGCCTCAACCTCGACGCCCGCGACATCCGGGCCGTCAAGCGAGTCAAGGTCTTGGGCTGCGGCTCGGCCTACTACGTGGGCCAGCTCGGCGCCTCCCTCATCGAGGAGCTCGCTCGAATACCCAGTGACGCCGAGGCCGCCTCCGAGTTCCGCTACCGAAACCCGGTGATCGAGACGGATACCTTGTACGTCGCCGTGAGCCAGTCCGGTGAGACCGCCGACACGCTCCTCGCCGTACAGGAGATCAAACGCAAGGGTGGCCGCGTGATCGGGCTGATCAACGTGGTGGGCTCCGCCATCGCGCGCGAGTGCGACGGCGGGATATACCTGCACGCCGGACCCGAGGTTGCTGTCGCCTCCACGAAGGCGTTGACGAACATGGCCATCGGGTTCGCTCTCCTTGCCTTGCAGCTGGGTCGGGTGCGCGACCTGTCGATCAGCGACGGCAAGCGCATCATCGCCGGTCTGCGCCGCATTCCTGCTCAGCTCGACCACCTGTTGGCGACCGAGGAAGACCTTGCGGTGCTCGCCGGGCCGCTGGCGGATGCGGAGAGTCTCTTCTTCATCGGTCGGGTGCGCGGCTTCCCGGTGGCCCGTGAGGGTGCCCAGAAGTTCAAAGAGATCTCCTACCGGCACGCCGAGGCGTACCAGACGAGCGAGCTGAAGCATGGCCCGCTCGCTCTCATCAGCCAGCAGGTGCCAACGGTGGCGATCGTGCCGTTGGATGAGTTGACGGATCGCAATGTCGCCGCGCTGCACGAGATTGCGGCGCGCAAGGGCCCCCTCGTGGTGGTCACCCATGCCGACGTCGACCTGGGATCTCTCGAAGCCGTGCGGGTCGACGTACCGAAGAACGAGACCGAGCTCGACCCGATCCTGCTGACCGTCCCCCTTCAGCTGCTCGCCTATCACGCCGCGAGCAAGCTGGGTCTCGACGTAGACAAGCCGCGCAACCTCGCCAAGTCCGTCACCGTCGAGTGAGTTCGGTCGTCCGGGAGTTGATCTGCGCGAACCCGGACCGCATCTCGTCGCGCATGTCGTCCATGCGCCGTTCCAGCTCGCGGGGTGATGACTCGTCGGCCATGCGACCCCTCCCTAGCCCCATATCGGTGAGGGCGGTATCGTTTGCGAGCCGTCGGGGGATTGCCCGTAGGTCGGGCGTATCGGACCCCCCCGGGCGCTCCTTGACACATTGCGGGAGGATGCCCACGTGTTCTTCGACGACTGCCCCCGGTTCTGTGACACCAGCGCGACCGCCGCGTCGCTGGCCCGGTTGAACCTGCGCCACGAGGCGATGATCGAGCCGAACCGCGACATCCTGTCCGGGGCGCGGGTACTCGATCTCGCCAGCCACGACGGCCGCTGGTCGTTCGCAGCACACCGGGCGGGCGCGACGCACGTGACCGGAGTCGAGGCGCGGCGTCCCCTGGTGCAGGCGGCCCGCAGCAACTTCGCTGAGTACGGGGTGCCGTCGGACCGCTACAAGTTCGTGCGCGGCGACCTGTTCGAGGTGCTGGCCCGCCGCAGCTTCGACGTTGACGTGGTGATGTGTCTGGGGTTCCTCTACCACACGCTGCGCTACGGCGAACTGCTGAGCGGCATCATGCGAACCGGGGCGCGGTGGCTGCTACTGGACACGAAGGTCACCACGGACACCGAGCCGCGCATCTGGGTCAACGTCAACCGCACAGGTGTGCAGAGCCACGCCGCGAAGGATGACATGTCGCACCGTCGGCAAGCGATCGCGGGTTGGCCGTCGGTGCCGGCGCTGCGGCTGATGCTCGACGTGTACGACTTCGACGTCGAGGGCGAGTACGACTGGGCCGGTCGGTTGGAGTCGCGCCCCGACCTGACCAAGGCAGCGGCTGCGTATGCCACGGGGAACCGGGTGACGTTCCGCTGCCGCACGCGCTAGTGGTCTGTCTCAGTTTTGATTAACTGCTTCGAGGGCGACGCGTCCTCGGGCGACCTTTGCGAGAATGTCGTCTGCGGTGGCGGTCCAGATGAGGGGTTTCGGGTTGTCGTTGTGGGCGTTCAGGTAGTCCTGGATCGCCGCGATCAGGTCGGGCACGGAGTGGAACACGCCGCGGCGTAGCGCCTTGTCCGTGAGCTCGCGGAACCACCGTTCGACCAGGTTCAGCCACGATGATGAGGTCGGGGTGAAATGCAGGTGGAACCGTGGGTGCTTGTCCAGCCAGGCGAGGACCGTGGGGTGTTTGTGGGTGGCGTAGTTGTCGAGGATCAGGTGCACGTCCAGGCCGGCGGGCACCTCTGTATCGATGACCTTCAGGAACTTCAGGAACTCGCTGTGGCGGTGCCGTGGCAGGCATGACCCGATCACCTCACCGGTCAGCACGTCCAGCGCCGCGAACAACGTGGTCGTGCCGTGTCGCTTGTAGTCGTGGGTCATGGTCGACGCCCGGCCCTTGACCATCGGCAGCGACGGCTGGGTCCGGTCCAGTGCCTGGACCGACGACTTTTCGTCCATGCACAACACGATCGCGTTCTCCGGTGGGTCGTGGTACAGCCCGACCACGTCGATCAGCTTCTCCTCGAAGCGTGGGTCGTTGGACAGCTTGAACGTCGTCACCAGATGCGGCTTCAGCCCGCGAGCCGACCACACCCGCTGCACGGTGTCTTTGGACACCCCGACCTTGTCGGCCATCGTCCGGGTACTCCAATGCGTCTGGCCGTCGGGTCTGGAGTGCTGGGTCAGGTCGACGATCTCATCGATCACCTCCTGAGGGATCGTCGCCTTCCGACCCCGGCCGGCCTCGACCTTCCCGAACTTGACCAGACCGTGGGTCTCGAACCGTGTGCGCCACGACCGCACCGTCACCGGCGTCAACCCCAGCCGGTCCGCAATCAGCGTGTTCGCCACACCGTCCGCGGCCAGCAGCAACGCCCGCGCCCGCTGCACCTCACGCAGCGGCGCCGTCCGCGACACCGACAACCGCTCCAACACCTCACGCTGGCCCTCGGAGATCACCAACGCCACAGCAGGCTTCGACATACATCGAGTCTAGAACACAACTAGTTAGTCAATTAGGCGGCACACCACTAGTGCCCTGAGTCAGAGGTCCTTCAACGATGGCGGTGGCGGCCATCGTGAAGAGTATTTCTGACTCAGGGCACTGGTGCTCTCGGTGACCCGGTGAACCAGCGCGCGTGGTGTGCGACGACCCGTGCGCCCACGGGCCAGTCAGGGCTGAGACCGAACGCTCGGAGGCTGAGCGGGAGAGGAGGGCACGATGGTTCCTCCGCTAGCCTTTAGCCGCAAGAGCCCTGGCTGTTGCACACGGTCGGGGCTTCGGCGTTCGCGTCCCTGCAGGACGTCCCGGTGTGCGAGAGGTATGAGGAGACGGTGCGCAGATGCCCGCGATCGTGATCGTCGGAG
>Ga0136613_10002255_pt1 | contig 10286 bp, 10 predicted proteins | sample AntDrymUQ2722106_2_FD_106649 | JGI IMG/M metagenome (GOLD analysis project Ga0136613, IMG submission 106649) | Polar desert sand microbial communities from Dry Valleys, Antarctica - metaG UQ272 (21.06) | ecosystem: Environmental > Terrestrial > Soil > Desert | place: Antarctica: Dry Valley... | reverse complement strand
CTCCCAACGAGATCTGGGCGTGGGACATCTCCTACTGCCGTGTCGGCGAGCAGTTCTGGTATCTGATTGCGATCATCGACATGTTCAGCCGCAAGATCGTCGGCCACGCGGTGAGATCGAGCGCGACCTCGGACGACGTCAAGGACGTCTTCGACAAGGCGCTCGCCGATGAGGGTTTGCTCGGAGCGGATGCCAAGATGCCCAAGTCACTATCGGACCGCGGTCCCCAGATGCGCTCCAAGTCGATCAGGAGGTTCTTCTATGACCTCGGCATCACGCAGATGTTCGCGCGGCCGAGGACGCCCGCAGACAACGCCACCATCGAGAGCTTCTTCGCCACCTTCAAGGGCGAACGTCTCTACCACGGCTCCTACGACGACCCGATCGAGCTCGTCTCCGACGCGGACGCCTTCGTCATCTACTACAACGAGGAGCGGCTCCATATGGGGATCGAGTTCGTGACTCCGGCCGAGAAACACGACGGGCGAGCGGACGCGATCATCGCGGCGCGCAAGGCAGGGCTGAAGCACGCGAAGGAAGAACGATTGAAGGTCAACCGAGGGCGCTCGGAGGGATCAGATGCTGCTTAATTTCTCGCCGAACTGGGTCAAAGGCTCTGACGCAGGCGGATGCGATCTCCGATGTTCCACATTTGTTCCACGTTCTGACGTCCCCGCAGGTCGATTCAGGGGGTCGCAGGGAGCGAGGATGAACATATCGATCGATCGTGGGGTCGACGCGGTCGTCCTCGCTTCGCTGCGCTGCGACCTCGGTCGGCTACGGGCAGCATCCCAAGGGACTCTTCGTTGCGCGTCAATGACCGATCTTGAGAAACCTCGGTCCGCATCAACGTGACGCCCCCCCGAGCACCGGCGGGCGAAGATCGATCCTGCGAAGCAGTTGTGCATTGATGGCAACTACCACTGTGGAAAGAGACATGAGCACTGCGGCTAGAGCAGGGGACAGGTTCAGTCCTGCCCAAGCGAATACACCGGCTGCCAAGGGGATCGCGAAAGCGTTGTAGCCCGTGGCCCAGACAAGGTTCTGGACCATCTTGCGATAAGTGGCTTTGGACAGTTTGACGACGCCCTCGACGGAGCGCGGGTCGTTGGACGCAAGGATGACCCCCGCACTTTCTATGGCAACGTCGGTTCCTGCGCCGATCGCGATCCCCACGTCGGCTCGAGCAAGCGCAGGAGCATCGTTCACGCCGTCGCCGACCATAGCGACGCGGTGACCTCGCGATTGAAGCTCTGCGACCTTGGAGTCTTTGTCTTCGGGTAGAACCTCAGCGAAGAACTCATCGATGCCGAGCTTCTTCGCCACGGCCTCGGCTACCTGGGTAGCGTCGCCCGTGATCATCGCCACCTTGATCCCCATCTCGTGCAACCCGCGGACCGCCTCGTATGACTCCTCCCGGACCTGATCCTCAAGAGCGAAGGCGCCTAACACCGTCCCGCCCTCCAAGAGGTACAGCACCGATGCCCCGCGCGCCTTCCATGTCTCGATCTCTTGCAGGATGGAAGCCTGTATTTCTGCGCCGCGTTCCTTGAGCAGCTTCGGGCCTCCGACCGAAAGGGTTCTTCCGTCGACCGTCGCCTCTACACCTAGCGCGGTCATCGACCTGAATGCACTCGCTTTCTGGACGGGTCCTTTGGCTTGGGCAGCTCGAACGATCGCTCGAGCCAGTGGGTGCTCGCTGTCGGCCTCTACCGCGCCGGCAAGAGCTATAGCACTGGCTGCGTTGCCATCTGAGGCAACCCCCGTGACCACGTGTTGCGCAGCGGTGAGCGTTCCCGTCTTGTCGAAGAGGACGACATCAACGGAGCGCATGCGCTCGAGGGCAAGGCGGTCTTTCACCAAGATCCCATTCCTGGCCGAAAGCGCCGTGGAGATCGAGACGACAAGAGGGATGGCAAGGCCGAGTGCGTGAGGGCAAGCGATGACAAGAACCGTCACGGTGCGTTCGACGGCGCTACCGGCATCTCCGAGGAGTGTCCACGTGAGGAACGTCAGTACTCCGGCGCTAACTGCCACGTAGAACAGCATGGCTGCGGCGCGATCGGCTAGGACCTGAGCGCGCGACTTCGAGTTCTGGGCTTCGGCTACCAGCCTCTGGATCCCGGCGATCGCGGTGTTGTCACCGACCGCGTCCACCTGGAGCCGCAACGCCGAATCGAGCGTGACGGTACCGGCAGTGACCTTGTCGCCCTCCTCTTTGCGCACGGGCCGGGACTCTCCGGTGAGCATCGACTCGTCGACGTCAGCACTTCCTTCAGTCACGTGCCCGTCCGCGGGGATGCGAGCTCCGGAGCGCACCAAGACGGCGTCCCCTTCCCTTAGATCAGTGATGGAGACGAGCTCGGTGCCGTCTGCTGTCACGCGCTCAGCGTCGTCGGGAAGTAGTTCCGCCAAAGCGGCAAGTGCATTACTCGCTTGACCGATGGCTTTCATCTCTTGCCAGTGGCCGAGCAGCATGATCGCGATCAATGCAGCAAGCTCCCACCAGAAGTCGAGATCGAGACTGCCAAACTCCGTAGCCAGGCTTGCTACGAACGCGACCGTGATCGCGAGTCCGATGAGGAGCATCATTCCGGGTTGCTTCGAGCGCGCCTCGTGGTACGCACCTACGAGGAACGGGGAACCTCCGTAGAAGAAGATGATGGTTCCGAGCACTGGCGCGACCCATGTGCTGCCGGAGAAGTGGATGGCGGAGTAGCCGAGCCACTCCTGGATCATGTGACTGAAGTAAACGACGGGGATGGTTAGGAGCAGAGTCAGCCAGAATCGGTCCCTGAACATCGCTGGGTCATGTCCCGCGTGCTTGTCGTGTCCAGGAGCATGTGCGGCGTGGGTGGTCCCGTGGTCCATCGAGCTGTGATCGATCGCCCCGTTCACGAAGTGATCCTCCGCGGGGGGTTCCAGGGTGGAGGTCTGAGCCATCTTCTTCTCCCATCGTTGATCTTGCCGGACTGTCTTCCGTACCAGAACGGTGACGGTGCGTTCCACGGCACTCCTGGGCTCGCTGAACACTGTCATGCGATGTAGGTGACGATTCCGGATGCGATTGCCACGTAGAAGAGGAACGCGGCCGCTCGATCCGCCAGTGCCTGTGCCCGTGACTTCGAGTCTTGAGCTTCCGCAACCAAATGCTGGATACCTGCTAGCGGTTTCATCTCCGACTGCGATTGCCTCGCCGTGAGAGGCGTGGGGGTCCATGGGCTCGGCGTCGTGCTGACGCTCGTCAGTGTGCTTGTGGGTCATGGCCACGGCTTCCCTCCTATTCCTTTCATGAAGACTTCGTCGAGGTAGCAGTACAACCATGTTGCGCCCCGCTCGAGCGAGCGGCTGATCGGATGGCCTGTGGCCCGGTAGTGCTTGGTCGCATGCCCGTTCTTGGAGTTATCGCAACAACCCACGTGACCGCATTGAGTACACATATGCAGGTGGATCCATGTGTCTCCAATCTCGAGACACTGCTTACAGCCGTCTAACGATGGCGTCACCACCCGGACTTGGTCCAGATGCGCACAGCGGATGGCCATGCAGAACTCCTCTCGGTGGTTTTGGGTCGTAACTCGATCCTAGGAGCGAGGCGGCGCGCGTCGCATCGGCGATTTCGCCAGGTTTCCTCTGGACTAGGTCGATTCCGGGGAAATTCGTGCGGGTTACCCCATTGTTTATATGGCGGCCCTGTTCCAGGATGAGTCATGCTGTATGGACGCCAGGATGAAATCGCTCGACTCCTGGAACTCCTAGCGGGCGCTCGCCAAGGTCATAGCGCGGCGATTCTTCTTAGGGGTGAGCCAGGAGCAGGCAAGTCTGCGTTGCTCGATGAGCTTGCGGCCGAAGCACCGGATGCACTCCTCATTACCGCCCGGGGTCTCGAGACCGAATCAGAACTCCCGTACGCGACCCTCCACCAATTGCTTCGCCCGTTGCAGGGCGTGCTCGAAGAACTTCACCCAGATCAAGCTGCCGCATTACGGGGCGCTTTGGGTCTGGCAACAGGTGTCCACTCTGACTCATACGGAGTCGCCATTTCTCTGTTGACCCTCTTTTCCGAAGCCGGCGCCGATCGTCCCATTGTCTGCTTGGTGGATGACGCTCAGTGGATCGACAAGGTGTCGGAGCAAGCACTCGTGTTCGTTGCGAGACGTCTTCTTGCCGAAGGTGTCCTGATGGTCTTTACCGCCCGCAATGAAGGATTCGAGCGTAAGGGCCTCGCTGAGATGTCCCTCAAGCCTCTGGACGGCGCCGCCGCCTTCGATCTGCTCGCCCAGAAATGTGGCTTGACAGTGCAGCCCGACGTCGCCGAGAAACTGACCACGGGCACTGCCGGGAATCCGTTGGCGATCATCGAAGTCGCCGGTCTTCTGACCGAAGGGCAGCTCAACGGCTTCGAAGCGCTCCCGAATCCACTACCGGTTTCCTCGGGTATCGAACGGCTATTTGCAAGTCAGGCAGAGGCTCTTCCCGACGAAACCCGCAGGCTGTTGCTCATAATCGCAGCCGACGATTCCAGCAGACCGGACGTCATCTTCACAGCGGCACAACGCTTGTCACTCGATGTGGCATCACTAGACCCGGCCGAGAAGGCATCCCTAGTTTCGGTGAGTCGCAAAGAGGTGCGATTCCGGCACCCTTTGATCCGGTCGGCCATTTACGGAGCCGCGACCTTCAGCGAGAGACAAGCCGCTCACCGTGCGCTCGCCGCCGTTCTGAAGCAGGCAGGTGAAGTCGATAGTTATGCCTGGCATCTAGCGGCCGCAACGCTTGGACCCGATCTGGACGTGGTGCGCGAGCTTGAAGAGGCGGCTGCCCGTGCCCGGAACCACAACGCCGATGCGGCGGCATCGATCGCGTTGGAGCGCGCGGCGGAGCTTTCGCCGTGGGTTGAGGACCGAGCGCGTCTTCTCGTCCAAGCGGCGGCCGATGCCTGGATGGCTGGCCTTCTGCCTCAAGCCGAGCGTCTGATCGAGGCTGCTCAGGTGCACGTCGATGACCCGGTTCTGCTCGCCAACTGTTATCGGCTGCGAGGATCAGTCGAACTTGCCTCTGGGTCGGCTAGCTCATCTATTCGACGGTTCATTGATGCAGCCCGCCAAACGGCGACGTCGGATCCGCGACGTTCGCTGGAATTGCTCACCCTGGCGGGGGAGGGGGCATGGCTTGCCTTGGATTCGGCCAGCAGTCTCGAGGTGGGGGAGGTGGCGGCGTCGCTTGATCTCGGCACGGATGAACACGACCGCTTCTTCGCAGGTTTGCTGGTGGGTTTCAGCTCCCAGTTCTCCGACGAGGATGACTCGATGCGAACCATCCGCGAGGCGATCGCGACCGCGCGTGACGAACACGATGATGTGGACCTCATGCTGGCTGCAGGGAGAGCGGCTCTATATGTCGGTGACGATGAAGCGGCCGAGCGTTTTAACGGACGCATCGTTGCGCGAGCTCGATCGATCAGCTCAATCGGATGCCTCGCGATCGGAGGAACCCGACTCGCGTTTGCCGAAATCCTGTTGGGGAAGTGGAATTCAGCCGTCGCCACAGCTGAGGAGACATCGCGTCTAGCCGAGGACACCGGTCAAGAGGAGCTGGCAGCCCACGCGTTGGTCTGGCGGGGACTCATCGCGGCCTTTCGCGGTGATGAGAATCTTTGTCGCGACTTGATTCATGAGGCGACAGCCATTACAACAGCACGACATATGAAGCTCGTAGACGACGCGGCGATATGGGCCGAAGGAGCGTTGGATCTCACCCTGGGGCGATACGGAGACGCCCTCCGCAAGTTGCAACGGGTGTCCCATCCCGTCATAGCGATTGCCGCCGCGCTGGATCGGGTCGAGGCCGCTCACCAGCTCGGTGCCAACGATGATGCGCGCGCCTCGGTGGATGAGCTCGAGCATTTCGCCCGCTCCTCGGAGGCTGCGTGGGCGGCGGCACGCCTCTCGCATTGTAGAGGTCTTCTGGCTGATGATCCCGCCGAAGCCACGACTTTCTTCGAACAAGCCCTCCTCGACCATGACCGCGCCACCCGACCGTTCGAGCGGGCACGTACGGAGTTGGCCTTCGGCTCCCATCTACGCCGCGTTCGTCAGCGTGTTGTGGCAAGAGATCACCTTCGTGCCGCCCTTGAGGCGTTCGAGTCGCTGGGTTCGACTCCGTGGGCAGAGCGCGCTCGGACGGAGCTCCGCGCCAGCGGCGAGACAGCGCGACGGCGCGATCCTTCAACGATCAACCAATTGACCGCTCAGGAGCTTCAGGTGGTTCGACTGGTTGCCCGCGGAATGACCAACCGCGAGGTGGCGACTCAACTCTTCGTCAGCCCTCGCACGATCGACTTCCATCTACGAAACGTTTATTCGAAGCTCGGCATCGCATCGCGGAACCAACTTGCGGCTCTAGATCTTGCTCTTTAGGCCGAGTTCGCGTCGCAGGACCCTGCGCGGAGAGTCACTCCAGGCACTGTCTCTGAGCTTTCCGTCGGCGGCCGCAAATCCGCTTGACTGTTCTCACGCGCCCCCAGTGTTGGGGCAGCTGAACGGTAGGAGTCTCCGCCGCAGGCGGACATCCAAAATGGGCGGCCCTCGGGGAAGTTAAGCGGATGAGAGAAGCGCCGCCTCACCGTTGAAGGGCGTGCTGGCTCAGTAGAAACCCGGCGGTCTTCCCGGTGCGACCAGCCCCCTCCCTCCCTAGGTTGAGTAACCACCGCTCGATACAGCAAAGCCGGAGCGGCGGTGGGAGGACGTTGAGCACCGCAAAAAGAGGAGAGGGACGCCGATGAGTACCGCTACGAGACAGGGACCAGCAAAAAACGATGGAGTGGACGGAACCACGGAGGTGCGCAGAAGCGCGCTGGCTGCCGGGGTCGGCCTATTGGTGATGGCAGCGGTGGCGGTCTTCGCCAACTTCCTGGTTCTCGAGAACCTGGTGACACCTGGCGATGCAGCAACGACCGCCAAGGACGTTCTCGCCTCCAAGGGTCTTTTTCAGTGGGGGATCGCCGGCTGGTTCTTGATCGCTGCACTCGACGTGATGGTCGGGTGGGCCTTGTTCCGGGCGCTCGCTCCGGTCGACAGGCGCCTCTCACTGGCCGGCGCGTGGGCGAGGGTCCTATACGGGGGAGTGTTGATGGTGGCCACGACCCAACTCGTGCAGGGTCTCGGCCTACTGGGAGACGCATCCTCCTCCAACTCAGCCGTCCAGGCTCAAGCGCTCAATAAGTTCGAGGCGTTCACCACCATCTGGCACCTCGGGCTCATTCTCTTTGGGGTCCATCTCCTCCTCGTTGGGCTTCTGGCTTACAGGTCCGGATACATGCCGAAACTCGTCGGGGCCGTCGTTTTCGTCGCGGGTTTCGGGTATCTGTTTGACGCGGCCTTGAGGGCCCTCGTCCAGGATCCCTCCTTCGCCCTTTCGGCAATCACTGGCATGGGCGAGTTCGTTCTCGGTGTGTGGCTCGTGAGCAAGAGCCACCGCATCTCGTTGCCGGGAACGACGCGAGTGGACCAGCTCGGGACGCTGACGCCGAGCACAACAACCGGTGTACGCAATCGCCGAGGGAGGGAAGTCATGGAGAACAGCAACAGGAGCGCCGGGAGGGTAACGACCATACGAACGCGAGATAGAGCAACCGACGTGGCCGCGGTGGGGGGCCTGCTGGTCGTCGCGGCCTTTCAGCTCAGTTTGGCGCTGGGAGCCCCCTTCGGCCGGGCCGCTCTGGGGGGAACCCATGAAGGACAGCTGCCCACCGATCTGCGCGTCGTGAGCGTCTTGGCCGCCGCCATGTGGGCCCTCGCGGCGGTGGTCGTGATGCGGCGTGCTGGGCTACGAGCCACTCCGCCGGCGAGTCCGCTTCTTCGTCGGGGCGCCTGGATCGTGGTCGGTGTCTTGGGGTTCGGAGCGTTGTTGAACCTCGCCTCGTCAAGTCCTTGGGAACGTTTCATGTGGGGGCCTTTCACCTTGATCCTCACAGGGCTCTGCGCCCTCGTCGCTCGCAGCGACCCGGTTCCATCTGATCTGCGCGCCATTCCGAAGGCTCCATAGAGAGGTGGGATAGCCATGAAAGCAATTGCCCATGACAGCTACGGCACCGCCGATGGTCTTGAACTTCGGGAGGTCGGCCGGCCCGCGATCGGCGATGACGAGGTGTTGGTCAGTGTCCGGGCCGCTGGGGTCGATCGGGGGGTGTGGCACGTGATGACGGGCCTCCCGTATCCGATCCGTCTCGCGGAGGTTGACGCTGGCGAGGTGGTCACATTCGTCGTCCAGAACAAGGGAAAGGCCGAACACGAATTCGTGCTCGGAGACGCGGACTACCAGGAGCAGCATGAAGGCCGACATGCAAGGCGGCCACGAGATGAGCCGCGTCAGGAATGCTGTCACGGCTGGCCCTGGGGAGACGGCAGAACTCACGTGGCGCTTCGACGAGTCCGGCGACCTCCTTTTCGGCTGTCACGAGCCCGGCCACTATGACGGGGGCATGGTCGGCCAGATCACCGTCTCCTAACCGACTATGCCGGCCGCGGATGCCTCGCCCAGCCACACGTCGAGGGCGAGACAGAGGAGGCGATGAACTCATGAGGGTGATCGAGGTGTCCGTTTGAGCGAGATGTCGAAGGAGAAACCATCGTTCGATGCCAGTTTCGTCACCGCAATCACAACTGAATACTGGGCCTTGCAATCGGCCCGATCTGGCACCATTTTCGAAAGCTCCGGGCGTATCACGGGCTTCCTCAGCACCCTTTCTAGTTTCGTTGTCGCCTTGGCCTTCATCGGTCAGGTCTCTGAGCTCGGGCGAAGCTTCTTCATTTTCGCCTTCCTGCTGCTGCCCATCCTCTTCCTCATCGGTGTAATGACCTACGGGAGGGTGTTGCAGAACGGGCTGGAAGATCTCTTGGTGACGAGAGGGATGGGTCGACTCCGCCATGCTCTTGTCGAGATCGCTCCGTCGGCCAAGGACTACTTCGTGCTGTCCACACACGACGATGTGATTGGTCATCTCCGCAGCATGGCTCTCGATCCTCACAAGCGGCAGGTGATGTTCACCGCCGCCACCATGGTCGCTCTGATCAACAGTGTTGTAGTTGGCGTTTTCGTAGGCCTCGTGATTGTTGTCGTTTTCTCAACCGGGATCGAGGTCGGCGCGATATCCGGCGCCGTGGGGGGCATCTCTGTCGCACTCCTGTTCATGCGGCATGAGAACAACAGCTGGCGGCGGGCCGAGACCATCCCTGCAACGATCTTCCCTTCAGAACCAGTTTCCTAAATATTCATGTCCCGATCGGGACCAGTGTGCGCAATCGGGTGGACGCGCAGGAGGTAGGGGTCAATCTCGAGGTTGTACAGCAAGGTTTAGGCGAGTTGCCAAAGGCTAGCGACAAGGCTCGCGGCGATGCAGGCGGGGACCGGCCGCTCAGTTCGGCAAAACCGACAGACTCACTTCCGGTGGGTGTGCCGTTCGGTCACCAGGCCATGGGACCGATGGCAAACGCGAGGTGTAGGTAGGAGCCATCAGCAGCCAGGCTGCGGTTACGGCGAGCCCCATCGTCAGCATGGAGGCTCCATGGACCAAGCGCTGTGTTCCACATTTGTTCCACGTTGCCCCGTCCATCTGGTCCACTCGAGGCAATTCGAGTCCATGCCGACAAGGAAATCCTGACTGTGCCGTATCGCGTTTGTGCAGGTCAGAGCATGCCGTTAAGGCCTGACTCATAATCCGCTACTCATCGAGGGATCGTCACTCGGAGATGGCATCCTGTCCCCATGCAGATCATCTTCAGGATGGCTGTCCGCAACATGCTTCCCGAGGTCATCAACAAGGCGGCTCAAAGCGCGGGCCGCCCTCTCTCGGCCGAGGAGCATCCGGATATCCGAATGAAGAAGGTTGAGCAGTGGGATGAGATGCCTTCCGAGAGGGACGGCATCAGGGTCCTGCCCGATGCCGACCCTCGAAACATTGAGTCGATCAAGCACGTAACCGAAGGCGTGGCCGAGGTCTGGCTCGAAAGCCTGGACACGGACGAGGTCGCAGATGATGAGAGCGTCGCGGTCGAGGAACTACTGGCCTCCGGCTGGGAGATCGACCTTGATTAAGCTCCTATCTGTCCGCTCCTGTTCCGCTCCTGTAACGGAGCCAAAGCGTGACCAAGGATGCCCAAGGTTGAGGTGCTCAAGTTGGCCTCTGACCTGCAGAAACGCTCTGCTGGCCCGTAGCCGCACGGATTGAGTTTCTGCCGAAATCACCTTTTTTTTGCCAAGGTGAGGGTCGCCAGTTCGAATCTGTT
>Ga0136613_10002254_pt1 | contig 10287 bp, 8 predicted proteins | sample AntDrymUQ2722106_2_FD_106649 | JGI IMG/M metagenome (GOLD analysis project Ga0136613, IMG submission 106649) | Polar desert sand microbial communities from Dry Valleys, Antarctica - metaG UQ272 (21.06) | ecosystem: Environmental > Terrestrial > Soil > Desert | place: Antarctica: Dry Valley... | reverse complement strand
GTACGACGTGGTGGTGTCACTGCGAGTCCGGCCCGGTCACCATCTAGCTGAAGGCGCCGTGCTGGCTGTCCTGTCGCCACCAGATCGGGTGGACGACACCCTGTTGAACCAGATTCGTAAGTCCATCCGGCTCGGCCGTGCCCGCAGCCCGCATGAGGACGTGGAGTTCTCAACCCTGGTGTTGGAGGAGATGGCCGTTCGGGCGCTTTCTCCCAGCACGAACGACCCGTACACAGCGATCAACGCACTCAACGACCTGTCAGCTGGTCTCATCCGGCTCGCCGGCCGCCGCTCACCGTCCGAGTCTCGGTACGACCAGCAAGGACACCTCCGGGTGGTGGCGCCGATCGTCACGCTGACCGACCTGCTGGACCAGGTGCTCGACGCCATGCGCCTGTACGCGATCGGCCATCCCAGCGTGCTGCATCGAACGCTCGAACTCGTCGAACAGGTCGGCGCCGCGAGCAAGGATCCTGGCGTGCGAGCCCGCATGGACACGCAGGTCCAAGGGCTCGTCGAGGCCTTCGTGTTGAGCTCACCTCAGGACTGCGACGCCGAGGAGCTGCGCCGGCATGCCGACCGGATCAGGGCCTCACTTGGCGGCTCCAACATCACCGACTCCGGTGACCGGTGACCTTGCGTCGATGAGAGCTCGTCGGCTCTCACTCCGGCGTTGCGTGTGAAAACGCGCAGGCCTAGCCCTTGTTGCGCTTGTTGTACTCGCGCATCCGGTCGGGGTAGCCGACCACCGCCGCGTCATAGCTCGGGATGCCGTTCTTGTTGGCAAAGGTGTGCGCCCAGTCGGCCGACGGCACCCGGCGTCGCGTCCACTCGCCGTCCTTCGCGACGAGCAGCATCGTCGTGTCGGTGACGGCGGTACGGGGCTCGATGAATCCCTCGATGCCGTTGCGCGACTCGATCCACTCCTTGAGGTAGGTCGCGTCGGCGGACTCCGCCGCGCGCAGTGTGCCCGGCTTGGACTTTCGCCGCCGTGGAAACGCCATCGACTGGTACCTCTCGTGTCTCGGGGGTCCAGTATCCCTCACCGACCCAACAACGGAAGGACGCGGCGCGAGGCGGCGCTTGGATCGTCACCTGCCTGGGCTGTCGTCCGCCGGTGGTGCAAGGATGACTGCGGTTGTTTCAGGTGGTCGAACCTCGACCTGTCGGGAGGCATCGGTGGCGGAGGTTGCGGGAAGTTTCGACATCGTCGTTCTCGGAGGTGGCAGCGGTGGGTACGCCTGCGCGCTGCGCGCCTCCCAGCTCGGACTCTCTGTTGCCCTCGTCGAACAGGACAAGGTGGGCGGCACCTGTCTGCACCGCGGCTGCATCCCGACCAAGGCGCTGCTGCATGCAGGTGAGGTGGCCGACGCCGTACGCGACTCCGAGCAGTTCGGGATCACAGCGTCGCTCAAGGGCGTGGACCTCGCTGGTGTCAACGCCTACAAGGACGGGGTCGTCACGCGCCTGTACAAGGGTCTTCAAGGACTCATCAAGAGCCGCGGCGTCACGGTCATCGACGGCCACGGCACGCTCGTCGCTGCCCATACGGTCGACGTGGACGGCGCCCGATACGAGGGCAGGCACGTCGTGTTGGCCTCGGGGTCCGTCACCAAGTCGCTGCCGGGTCTCGACATCGATGGCGAGCGGGTGCTCAGCAGCTGGGAGGCGATGCAGCTCGAGACGGTGCCGGGTCATGCCATCGTGCTCGGCGGCGGCGTCATCGGCGTGGAGTTCGCCTCAGCGTGGCGGTCGTTCGGTGCTGAGGTGACGATCATCGAGGCACTCCCCCGGCTCGTCGCTGCGGAGGACGCCGCCTGCTCGAAGCTCGTCGAGCGGGTGTTCCGCAAGCGCGGCATCGCCGTCAAGACCGGCACCTCGTTCGCGTCGGTCGACAAGACCGACGCGGGGGTGCGCGTGACCGTCGAGTCCGGCGACACGTACGCCGGAGACCTGCTTCTGGTGGCGGTGGGGCGCGGCCCCAACACTGCCGACCTCGGCTACGAGACGCAAGGCATCGAGATGGACCGTGGCTTCGTGCTCACCGACGAGCGGCTGCGGACCAATATGGACGGCGTGTACGCCGTGGGCGACATCGTGCCCGGGATGCAGCTAGCGCACCGCGGTTTCCAGCACGGCATCTTCGTCGCCGAGGACATCGCCGGCCTGCGACCTGCCCCGATCGACGAGGACGGCATACCCCGCGTCACCTACTCCGACCCCGAGGTGGCATCGGTCGGCCTGAGCGAGGACAAGGCGAAGGAGCGGTACGGCGACGACGCGATCGTGTCGCTGACCTACGACCTGAGCGGCAACGGGAAGAGCCAGATCCTCAAGACCCAGGGTTTCGTCAAGCTGGTGCGGCACCACGACGGGCCAGTGCTCGGGATCCACATGGCCGGAGCCCGGGTCGGTGAGCTCATCGGTGAGGCTCAGCTCATCTACAACTGGGAGGCGTTCCCCGAAGACGTCGCCCCACTTGTGCACATGCATCCGACCCAGACCGAGGCGTTGGGAGAAGCCCATCTCGCCCTGGCGGGCAAGCCCCTTCACGCGCACGCCTGAGAAATCATCGTAGGCTGAGGCCGCGCCTCTCAGACCTCTCCGCAACGCCCGACGAAGACAAGAGGAACTCGACCGACATGGCAACCGACGTAACCCTCCCGGCTCTCGGTGAAAGCGTCACCGAAGGCACCGTCACCCAGTGGCTGAAGTCGGTTGGCGAGGAGGTCGCCGTCGACGAGCCGCTGCTCGAGGTCTCGACGGACAAGGTCGACACCGAGATTCCTTCCCCTGTCGCCGGGACGCTGCTCGAGGTGAAGGTCGAGCAGGACGAGACAGTCGAGGTGGGAGCTGTGCTCGCCGTCATCGGGGACTCCGACGAGCCGGAAGGGTCACCGGCAGGCGGCGGCGAGTCCGAGCCGGCTGATGACGAGGCCAAGGGGGACGAGGCTACGTCGGGCGACGAGAGCGATGCAGGTGAAGCTGCGTCCGACCAGAAGGTCACAGCCGACGCTCAGTCGACCGGCCAGCACGATGGCGAGGAAGCGGAGCCGGAGCCCTCAGAGCCATCCGAGCCATCCGAGCAGTCCGCGCAGTCCGCGCAGCCGAGTGCGGAGCCCCATAGCGATGCGACCGACGAGGGCGCGAGCGAGACCCCACCGTCGGAGCAGGAGTCGGCTGCGAAGGCCGACGCGGCCCCCGCGTCCGGAGGAGCGTCCACCGACGTCAAGCTTCCAGCCCTGGGTGAGAGCGTCACCGAGGGAACTGTCACCCAGTGGCTCAAGTCGGTGGGTGACGAGGTCGCGGTCGACGAGCCCCTCCTCGAGGTCTCGACGGACAAGGTCGACACCGAGATCCCCTCCCCCGTCGCCGGAAGGCTGCAGGAGATCCTTGTCGAGACCGACGAGACCGTCGAGGTGGGCGCCGTACTCGCGCGCATCGGCACCGGGGACGCGTCCGCAGGTGTCGGGTCCCCCAGCGAGCAGTCCTCCGGTGACGCGCCAGCCGATGACACAAGCGCCGACTCAGACGGTGAGGCGTCGCCGCAACAGACACCGTCCGAGGGCGCTCCATCAGAGGGGGCTTCGCCCGCGGACGCTCCATCGGCGGACGCCCCGGACGCACCCGCAGCGGCCGCACCCGCAGCGGCGAAGACCGGTGACGCGAAGGAGCCCGGGTCGCCGTCACAGTCGCAGTCTGCCGCGGTTGGGAGTGGGGACGCGGACTCCAAGAGCTACGTGACACCGCTCGTCCGCAAGCTCGCGGCTCAGCACGGGGTCGAGCTGACGCGTGTGACGGGTACAGGTGTCGGCGGAAGGATCCGCAAGCAAGACGTGCTCGAGGCCGCCGAGAAGGCCAAGCAGGAGAGGGAGGAGGCAGCCGCTGCTCCGGCGAAGGAGTCCGCACCGGGAGCCTCCACTCCCACTCCAGCCGAGGCCAGCCCCCTGCGCGGTAAGACGGAGAAGCTCAGCAGGCTCCGAAAGGTGATCGCGGCTCGCATGGTCGAGTCACTGCAGGTGTCGGCGCAGCTCACCACCGTCGTCGAGGTGGACGTCACTGCCATCTCGCGGCTACGGGACCGGGTCAAGGCCGACTTCGCGTCTCGGGAGGGCGTCAAGCTGTCGTTCCTGCCGTTCTTCGCGCGGGCAGCCATCGACGCGCTGAAGACGTACCCCCAGGTCAACGCGTCGATCGACACCGAGGCCGGTGAGGTGACCTACCACGCCGGTGAGCACCTGGGAGTGGCCGTCGACACCGAGCGCGGCCTGCTCGTCCCGGTGATCAAGGACGCCGGCGACCTGTCGATCGCCGGACTGACGCGCAAGATCGCCGACCTGGCGGCCCGGACGCGGGACAACAAGATCGGTCCCGACGAGCTGTCGGGCGGGACGTTCACGCTGACCAACACGGGGAGCAGGGGCGCACTCTTCGATACGCCGATCATCAACCAGCCGCAGGTGGCCATCCTCGGCACTGGCACGGTCGTCAAGCGGGCGGTCGTCATCACCGACCCCAACCTCGGCGAGACGATCGCGATCCGGCAGATGGTCTACCTCGCCCTCACCTACGACCACCGCCTCGTCGACGGCGCGGATGCGGCTCGCTTCCTCAGCACGATCAAGCAGCGCCTCGAGGAGGCGAACTTCGAGTCCGAGCTCGGCCTGTGACCTCGTGGGGTTTGCGCTGTAAACAAGCCATCTGGACTGTTTACAGCGCAAACCTGCGATGCAGACCGGGGGTTTGCGATGCAGACATGTCGAGCGCCGGTCGGCGTACGCCGTAGATCGCCATCCCCCGAATCTAGTGCTGCGTATGAGTGGACTCCGGTCAGAGGCAGGCCGGCAACGAGCCGCAACCCCGGCCGGAGCGCCGTCCGCGAGTGGACGTTCTTGGCAGTGACCGGCTGCGTGCCGCGCGACTTCTTGACCCTGGCGGCCGCTGCGCGGTCGCTCGGCGAAGCGAGGATCGAGACGGTTCGAGGGCCGGTCGCACGCTGACGCTCGAACATGCCGCCGACTCTGTCCCTCGTCGGGGTCGTGCCTGAGTCAGCCGGGTGACATCTCCCTGGGCATTCTGCCGTCGTACGACGGCGCCCTCCCACCTTGCGGACGCCCCAGGCAGGATGGGGGCATGAAGATCATCGTCGCTGGAGCCTCGGGATTCCTCGGTACGGCGCTCAGGCGCCAGCTGGCGGGCGCCGGACATGACCCCGTCCAGCTTGTCAGGTCAGCCGCCGAGTCCGCGGACCAGATCCATTGGGACCCAGCGCGCGGTGAGCTCGACCCCACCGCCCTCGACGGCGCAGACACCGTCATCAACCTCGGCGGCGCCCCCATCGCGCACTGGCCCTGGACGGACAGCTACAAACAGCAGATCCTCAACAGCCGGCTCGAGACGACAGGCACCATTGCTCGATCCATCGCGCAGCTCGAGCAGCAACCGGCCCTGGTCAACGCCAGCGGGATCAACTACTACGGCGACCAGGGCGATCGGCAAGTCGACGAGGATGACCCCGCTGGCGACGAGTTCCTCGCCGACGTCTCGCGCAGGTGGGAGGAAGCCACCCGACCGGCCGTGGACGCTGGCTCGCGCGTGGTGACGATGCGCACCGGCGTGGTGCTCGACCGTTCCGGCGGCGCGCTCAAGACCATCATGATCCCGTTCCGACTGGGGGTCGGCGGCAAGCTTGGGGACGGACGGCAGTTCTTCCCGACCATCTCGCTGCACGACTACCTCGGCGTCGTCACCCGTCTCGCGACCGACTCGTCACTGCGAGGGCCGTTCAACGTGGTGGCACCTGTCCCGTCCACCAATGGGGAGTTCACGCGGGCGCTGGGCAAGCACCTGCACCGCCCCACCCTGATCCCGGTGCCGCGCTTCGCCGTCAAGACGGCGGCGGGCGAGCTGTCGACTCTCGTCTTCACGAGCGTCCACGCGGTCCCTCGACGCCTGCTGGATGCCGGCTTCGAGTTCCAGCACCCGACCATCGACGAACAGCTGGCTGCCGCCCTGCACAGCTAAGGCCGCGCTGGGCGCCACCCCACGTTCCAGCCCTGCCCCGGCGCGACGGTGACGACTCGGGCGATCCGCCAGTCACCGTCGCGTCTCAGGTCGATGAGGTGGCGGGTGGGCCGGTCCCGTGGCAACGCCCGTGCGCGGCCGTCAGAGGTCGTCGCCTGCAGCGGGCCCAGCTCGTCGACGATGCACAGCCGCACTCGGTGCCGGTGCCTCTCGACCACAGTCAGGCGGCCGACGGTGAGTGACACCCCTTCGACCCGCAACCCTCGATCGAGATAAGCCCGGAGGTTTGCCTGGTCCAGCTCGAGCTCAGGGCTCCCGGCGGCATACACCTGGGCAAGCAGGCCGACCGAGCCGCTGCGCCACGCCCGCTCCCGGGTGGCGTCGAGACGCGCGAGCACGGCGTACCACCTGGTTGCCGCCGGACCGCGTTGATGGCTCGGGGCTGTCGTTGGCAGCACCGACTCGGCGGGCGCCGGCGCCGTCGTCGACGCGGCTTCGAGGGACCGGAGGCCATCCGCGGATGCGTCCGGACCACGCATCACGAGCCACCCGACGGCTGCGGCGATGACGGCGATGACGGCCACAGCGCCCACCGCTCGGCCACATCCCGGGCTCGGGGAGCCAGGCCCAGCCCGCCGCTGCCGAACAAGCGCCCGTGAGGAGGAGGACCTGCGATGTCTCGCGCTCATCTGCCAAGCCTGACGGATCAGCCGGTTCCATGCGTGCGGTTGTCCACAGGTCTGACCGCCGGCAAACCAAGCGCACGTCGGCAACGAATCACCGACGTGGCAACGGTCCACCTCGGCCTCGCGGGCAGAGGCGAGAGCCGTAGGCTGACGCAACGTGTGTGTTGCCGGAAGGAGCCAGATCCACGTGAGCACAATGTATGACGTCGTGGCCGCCAAGCTTGCCAGCGGCATCGTCAGGGCCGCCGCCAAGCGGGTGGAGGTGCGCTTCACGTTCCCCGACGGCGCGGCATGGGGACCCACCACCCCCGGCACCCCTGAGCTCAAGGTCGTGAACCCGACGCAGTTCTACCGCAGGCTCGGACGCGAGGCCAAGATGGCGTTCGGCGAGGCGTACGTCGCAGGCGACTGGACGACCGGTCCCGACACCGACCTGGCGGAGCTCCTGACGCCGTTCGCCGCCCGGCTCGCCACCCTGATCCCTGCCCCGCTGCGCAAGATGCGCCGCGTCATCGACCGCCGTCTCCCCCACCACACCACCAACACCCGAGACGGCGCACGCACCAACATCGAGTCGCACTACGACATGTCGAACGATCTCTTCGCGATGTTCCTCGACGAGACGATGACGTACTCAGCCGCATGGTTCGAGGACTTCGAGAGCGAGTCGCTCGAGTCGGCGCAGGAGCGCAAGCTCGACGGCATCCTCGACTACGCACAGGTCGGCGCCGGGACACGGGTCCTGGAGATCGGGTCCGGCTGGGGCTCCCTCGCCATCCGCGCTGCTCAACGCGGTGCCCACGTCACCTCGGTCACGCTGTCGCAGGAGCAGGCGGAGCTCGCCAACGAGCGGATCAAGACGCTCAGGCTCGACGACCTGGCCCAGATCCGGATCGCCGACTACCGTGATGTCGTCGGCGAGTTCGACGCCATCGTCAGCATCGAGATGATCGAAGCGGTGGGCGAGGAGTTCTGGCCGAGCTACTTCTCCACCATCGACGCCCACCTGGCACCGGGCGGCCGGGTCGCGATCCAGGCGATCTTGATGAGCCACGAGCGGATGCTCGAGACCCGCAACTCCTACGGCTGGATCCAGAAGTACATCTTCCCCGGCGGCCTCATCCCGTCGATGCGCGCGATCGAGGAGGTGTGCGCCGAGCACACCGCGCTGCGCGTCACCGACCGCCGCGAGCTCGGGCTGCACTACGCCGAGACGCTGCACCGGTGGCGCGACACCTTCAACGCCAACTGGGAGCGCATCCGCCCGATGGGCTTCGACGAGGACTTCCGCCGGATCTGGGAGTTCTATCTCGCCTACTGCGAGGCCGGGTTCGCCTCGGGTTACCTCGGCGTCGACCAGATCCGCCTCACCCGAGCAGGCACTCCCGCGCTGACGGAGGCACCGGTCTCGTGACCGGCACCCGGTTCGAGCACACCGGTTTCGGTGCGGCTGCCGTCGGGTATGACGACGCCTGGCGACACCAGCGCGAGCTGCATGCGCGCCGGGTGGCCGACGAGACCGGCGACCTGGTGCTGCTGCTCGAGCACACGCCGGTCTACACGGCCGGCAAGCGCACTGACCCGGCGGATAGGCCAGCCGATGGGACCCCCGTCGTGGAGGTGGACCGCGGCGGCACGATCACCTGGCACGGCCCGGGTCAGCTGGTGGCCTACCCGATCACGAAGCCTCCTCCTCACGTCTACGTCGTCGACTACGTCCGCCGACTCGAGGAGGCACTGATCAGGGTCTGCGCCGACCTGGGGCTTGGCACCGGCCGCGTCAAGGGACGTAGCGGGGTCTGGGTCGCCGCCGACGCCGCCGACGCCGCCCGCCCTGAACGCAAGATCGCCGCTCTCGGCGTCCGCGTCTCCCGGGGCGTAACCATGCACGGTCTGGCGCTCAACTGCGACTGTGACCTGACGGCCTTCGACGCCATCGTTCCCTGCGGCATCAGGGACGCCGGCGTCACCAGCCTCAGCACCGAGCTCGGCCGTCAGGTGACCGTGGCCGAGGTTCTGACGTACGTCGAGCGCCACCTCGCCGAGCTGCTGTCGTGGTCGTCATACGACCGCTCCCCCGACGTGGCGCCTGGCGGCGAACCTGACCGACTTGTCAGGGTGACGTGAGCGTGAAGTTGTCCAACACAGCCTGACAACTGAGGCTGCGGCCACGCAACGTCTTGCCGCCGACCGCGCGTCTCACCCGTAGCGGCGGGCAGTCTCCACTACTGTGTGCGCGACGACAACACCCCGGGGGGACCATGACCGACCTCGTCATCGAGACGACGGATCTCCGCAAGGAGTACCGCAACCGGCGCGGTCGCTTCGTCGCGGTCAAGGGGCTCTCGCTGCACGTGCCGAGCGGCGGTGTCCATGGGTTTCTCGGCCCGAACGGGTCTGGCAAGACGACGACGATCCGGATGCTCCTCGGCCTCGCCCGTCCTTCCGGCGGTGAGATGCGGCTGTTCGGCAAGGAGATCCCACGGTTGCTGCCCGAGGTCATGACGCGCATCGGGGCGATCGTCGAGCAGCCCAAGTTCATGCCTGGCTTCACCGGCCGACGCAACCTCGTGCTGCTTGCCACCACCCTCGGCGAGGAACGCCGCAAGGTCGACGAGGTCATCGAGACCGTCGGACTCAAGGGCCGTGACAAGGACCGCTACCGCAGCTACTCCCTCGGCATGAAGCAGCGGCTGGCGATCGCCGGTGCGCTGCTCAAGTCCCCCGAGCTGCTCATCCTCGACGAGCCAACCAACGGACTCGACCCTGCCGGGATCCGCGAGATCCGCGAGACCATCCGCGACCTCGGCGAGTCAGGCGTGACGGTGCTGCTCAGCTCCCACATCCTGGCGGAGGTACAGCAGGTGTGCGACGGGGTCTCGATCATCGGCCACGGAAGCCTGCTCGCCTCCGGACCTGTCAAGGACGTGGTCGGGTCGCGGGCGTCGCGCGCCGTACGTCTCGGGCTTTCCGACCTCGCCGCCGCCACCACGGCGCTCGAGGCAGCCGGGTATGACGTCCGCCCCGACCTCGACCACCTCGTCGTGGACACCACCGCCGACCCGGCGGCCCTGACCGAGCTGCTCGCCCGGCATGGTCTCTACGTCAACGAGCTGACGCCCATCCGGGCCGACCTCGAGACGGTCTTCCTCGAGCTCACGGCCGACGATGCGGGGCAACCGCTGTGAGGCTGTTCCTGGTCGAGCTCACCCGCCTGCGCTCCCGGCGCGCGATCGCCGTGCTGGTGGCCGGCGCCTTCGTGATCGCGGCCGTCCTTCTCGCCAACGTGTTGTGGTCGAACCGGCCGGTCGCCGCCTCCGAGCTGGCCGCCGCGCAGCAGCAGGCTGCCCAGGAGGCTGAGCGACCACGGGTGCAGCGCGACATCCAGCGGTGCGAGCAGAACCCTCAAAGGTTCTTCGGACCAGGTTTCGACGCCGCCGACTGTGCGACCCAGCTCACCCCACGCGCCGACTGGTTCCTCGACCGTCAGCAGCTCGCCCCGGTCAACCTTGCCAACGACCTGCCGGTGGGTATCGCACTCTTCGCCGGAGTCATCGCGGTCCTGATCGGCGCCACC
>Ga0136613_10002253_pt1 | contig 10287 bp, 10 predicted proteins | sample AntDrymUQ2722106_2_FD_106649 | JGI IMG/M metagenome (GOLD analysis project Ga0136613, IMG submission 106649) | Polar desert sand microbial communities from Dry Valleys, Antarctica - metaG UQ272 (21.06) | ecosystem: Environmental > Terrestrial > Soil > Desert | place: Antarctica: Dry Valley... | reverse complement strand
GCGGCGTGGGCGAGGGTGACCGGGTGCTCTGGCTCGGCCAGAACTCGTTCCGGGTGCTCGAGTGCCTGTTGGCCGCGGCCAAGCTCGGGGCGATGTTCTGCCCGGCGAACTGGCGCCAGAGCTCGGAGGAGATGGCCTTCGTCATCGACGACCTCGACGCCGCCGTCGTCGTCTGGCAGGGCGAGGAGATCGGCGCGACGGTGCGCGACGCCCGGACGCAGTCGGCGTCGCGCGGCCGCTGGCTCCGTCACGACGCCGTTCCCGACTCGGGCGACGACTCCTACGAGTCGTTCCTCGGCGGCGGGGTCGCGGAGGATCCGGCGATGGAGGTCGACCCGGCCTCGGCGCTGTTGGTGATCTACACCGCTGCGTTCGGCGGTCGACCCAACGGCGCCATGCTCAGCCACACCGCGCTGATCTCGCAGGGTCTGGTGATGGGACATGCTGCCGCGGTCGAGGCCGACTACGTGTACCTGAACAGCGGGCCGCTGTTTCATCTCGGCACGTTCATGACGACCCTGGCGACCTTCGTCGCCGGCGGCACGAACGTCTTCACCCGGCGCGTCGACGCCGAGGAGCTGTGTCGGCTGATCGAAGCCGAGCATTGCACCGGCGCGTTCCTCGTCGGCCCGACCTTTGAGCAGATTCGCGAGATCAACCACGACCACCGCTACGACCTCACGAGCCTGCGCTCGTATCCCGGTACGCCGGAGTGGAACGAGATGATCACCGTCGACACCAGCCCGTGGGCCCGCCACCCCGGCGGGTACGGCCAGAGCGAGGCGGTGGGGATGCTCACCTACAACGCGCTGGGGATCGACACGGTCGGCACCCACGGGCGAGCGTCGCCGTTGGTGCAGCTGCGCATCGTCGATGAGGACGGCGCCGAGCTCCCCGTCGGCGAGACCGGCGAGATCGTGGCCCGAGGCCCCACGATCATGAACGGCTACTGGAACCGGCCCGAGGAGAACGACAGCCGCAGTCGTGGTGGCTGGCATCACACCAACGACCTCGGGCGCCGCGAGGCTGACGGCACCATCAGCTTCATCGGGCCCAGGACCCGAATGATCAAGTCGGCGGCCGAGAACATCTACCCCGCCGAGGTCGAGGGCTGCATCGCCCGCCACCCGGCCGTCGCCGAGTGCGCCATCATCGGCGTGCCCGATCCGCGCTGGACCCAGAGCGTCAGGGCGATCGTGGTCCTCGCCGAAGGCGCGTCGGCGACCGCGGAGGAGATCATCGAGCACTGCCGGGCGGGCATCGCGTCGTACAAGAAGCCGAGGAGCGTCGAGTTCGTCGAGAAGCTGCCCAAACAGGGCTGGGCGATCGACTACGACGCCCTCGACGAGCAGTTCGGGGGCGGCGGCTACCCCGGAGGAAGGAACCGGAGCGCGTGAGCGAGCCCGATCTGGCTGCGGACGAGTCGGCCATCCGCCGGCTACTGGCGGAGTACTGCCATGCCTACGACGACAAACGCGCCGGCGACTTCGCCGCGCTCTTCACCGAGGACGCCGAGTTCCGGGTCTTCGGCGGCGTGCGGAAGGGCCGGCAGGAGATCCACGACAACATCGGCGTGCAGCAGCCGGGGATGCCGCCGGGCCAGCACGTGACGTACAACTCGGTGGTCGAGGTCGACGCCGACGGGAGGACGGCCCGGGCCTGGACCGACTTCTGCTACCTGCGCAAGGAGGGCGACGGGCACGTGATCAGCAACGCCGGCCGGTACCACGACCGGCTCGTCCGCGACCCCGACCGCTGGCGTTTCCGGAGCCGCGTCATCGTCTTCCTCGGCGAAGACCCGCCGGCCGACGCGTGAGCGAGCCGTTCCGGGGGGGCTCGTACCGGCGCCGGATCCGGTTGATCGTGACCGAGCCCGGCGTGGTCGAGGGTGGGCTCGAGGACGACTTCCACCACTTCGAAGTCACGCTGCACCACGACGGCGAGCGGGTTCTCGACGTCGATGCCCGGTCCGTGCGCTGGCCCTGGAGCACCTGCCCGGCCGCCGCCGGTCCGCTGCGCGCCCTGGCGGGTATGGAGCTGTCGCCCCGGTGCCTGGCCGTGGGCGAGCACACCAACCCCAAGGCCAACTGCACGCACTTGTTCGACCTCGCCGGGCTGGCGGTAGCGCACGCGGCGCGCGGTGGCGAGCGACGCCAGTACGACGCCGAGGTGCCCTCCGGGAGGGGCGATGATCGCGCCGCGGTTCGATTGTGGCGCGACGGCGAGTTAGTGCTCGCGTGGACCCTGTCGGGCCGGGCCATCGGGTCACCGCCGCCGTACGACGCTGCGCCGTGGAAAGGGGGGTTCTTCCGCTGGGCCGACACGACGTTGCCGGTCGAGGAGGCGGAGGCCGCCATCGTGCTCCGACGGGCCTGCGAGATCGGGATGGGGCGCGGGATGGACCTCGACGGCGTCGACCGCGCCGACGAGCTCGCCGAGCTCATGCAGGGCGTCTGTTACACCATGCAGCCGGTTGTGATCGGGACCGCACGGCGCAACAAGGGGACGATCCGCGACTTCTCGTCGTCGCCCGACGCGCTGCTGGAGGGTTCGGGCTCCTAGGCCGGGAGGCCGATGAGGTCGGCGAAGCTCCGCATCCCGTCGATCGCCTCCTTGGAGCGCGCCCACGGCGACACGATCAGGCGGGTGATGCCCAGCTCTTCCCAGCGCTTCACATCGTCGCGTGACTCGACCGGGCCGCCCAGGCAGATCTGGAAGCTCTCCTCAGAACGGCCGTACTCGGCCAGCAGGTTGCGCAGGCGCTGGATGGATGTCGCCGCCGAGTCGAACGTGTGGGCGATGCCGATCCACCCGTCGCCGGCGCGCGCGGCCCGTCTGAGGGCGGCGTTGCTCTCGCCGCCGACGAGTACCGGCGGCCACGGCTTCTGTACCGGCTTGGGCTCGAACGCCACCGAGTCGAAACGGAAGAACTCGCCGTGGTGCGCGACCTCGGTCTCGGTCCAGAGGCGCTTGCAGATTGTGAGCGCCTCGTCGACGCGGCGTCCGCGGGTGTGGAAGTCGAGCTCGGCCGCGACCCATTCCTCCTCGAGCCAGCTGGCGCCGATGCCGAACTCGAGCCGCCCGCCCGAGACGATGTCGATCGTCTGCACGCCGCGGGCGGCGACGAACGGGTGGCGCAGCCCGAGGTTGTACACGTGGGTGCCCAGGCGCAGGCGCTCGGTCTTGCCCGCGAGATAGCCGAGGTAGGCGAACGCGTCGAAGACGGGGGTGCTCGGCGGGACCGGTGGGTGCTCCTCGCCGGGGTGGGGCGAGTTGCTCATGGCGGTGGTGAAGATCAGGTGCTCGGGTAGCCATACGGACTCGTAGCCAAGACGCTCGGCTTCGAGCGTGGCGTCGAGGAAGAAGGCGGGGTTCAGGCGGCCGAGGGCGATGCCGAACTTCACGTGGTGAACCTCCCGTCGTCGAGGCGCTGCCAACCACCGGCGGCGACGTTGCCGCCGTCGACGTGAATGGTCACACCGGTCACGAAGCTGGACAGGTCGCCGGCGAGGAACACCGCCGCGGCGGCGACGTCGTCGACGGTGCCGGCGCGCGGGAGCGGCGTCTTGACCTCGACGTCGCCGCCGATGCCGGGGGTGGGAATGACGTCGGGGGCGATGCAGTTTACCCGGATCATCCGGTCGCCCAGCTCGAGCGCCAGCGTCTTGGTGAGGCTGGCGACCGCCGCCTTCATCGCCGAGTACACGCCGTAGCCGGGGGCGGCCCGGTGGGCCTCGATCGAGGTCAGGTTGACGATCGAGCCACCCGGCGGCGCCGAGGGGAACATCGGGACGGTGCCGCGGATGAAGTTGGTGACACTGACGAAGTTCTCTCGAACCAAGGCGTCCTGGCCCTTCTCGTTCACGTCGAGGAGGTTGGCGTAGAAGCCGCCGCCGGCATTGTTGACGAGTACGTCGACGTGGCCGAGTTGCTCGCGCACGACGTCGAGAAAAGCAGTGACCTGCTCGCCATCGCGCACGTCCAGCTCCCCCGCGACCACCCGCCGGCCGGTGGCTTCGATCGCGTTCGCGGTGCTGTCGAGATTGGGGACGTCGCGGTCGCAGATGGCGACATCGGCGCCGAAGCGCGCCAGCGTGGTCGCGACCGCCTCGCCGATTCCGACCGCCGCGCCCGTCACGATCGCGACCCGGTCAGTGAGGAGCACGGACGACGGGTCCAGCGGCACGGCGGGCGAGGCTATCGTCGGCCGCACTCATGGGCTATTCGGTTGCCGGGAAGAACGTGCTCGTCACCGGCGCGTCGTCGGGGATTGGCGCCGCGCTCGCCGAAGGGTTCGCCGCGCGCGGCGCGACGGTGGGGATCTGCGCGCGGCGCGAGGACCGGTTGGCAGAGGTTTTGGATCGCGTGAAGGAGCGGTCGCCGTCGTCGCGCGCCTGGACCGTCGATCTCGCCGACCTCCCGGGCGTCGAGTCGTTCGCTCGGCGCGTCGAGGACGAGCTGGGCGGCGTGGACGTGCTGGTGAACAACGCCGGCATCCCCAAGCGGCGACGGGTGACCGACCTGACGCCCGAGGTCGTCGACGCGGTGATGACGATCAACTATCTGTCGCCGGTGCGGCTGACGCTCGCGTTGCTGCCCGGGCTGATCGAGCGGTCGGGTCGGGTCGTGAACATCTCGTCGGTGGCGGCGCGGCTGAGCCCACCCAGTGAGGCCGCTTACGCGCCGACGAAGGCGGCGCTGACGGCGTGGTCGGAGTCGATGCAGGTCGACCTGCACGACACCGGCGTCCGGGTCCACGTGGTGAACCCGGGGATCGTCGACACCGACCTGTTCCACCTGCCCGACAACGACGCCCCCATCGCCGACGATGTGGAGGCGCTCCCGGTGGAGGCGATCGTCGCTCCCGTGCTCGATCAGCTCGAGAACGGGACGTTCGAGATCTACGTGCCCGAGTGGTTCGCCGACGTCGTCGCGGGCAAGTTCCCCGACACCGGCCAGTTCCTCGACGGCACCATCGAGTGGCTCAAGACCAAGCAGTAGCGGTTACCCGAGCAGGTCGGGTTGCTCCCGGACAATCTTCTGGTAGAGCGGCTGGAAGCCGAAGTTGCCGGCGGCGTGGCCGCCGACCTGGCCCGCGGTCAGCCGAGCCATGTCGGGGTCGATCATCACCGGGTTCCCGGCCGCCGACGCCAGCAGCTGCGCCTGGCACGACCGCTCCATGGTGATGAACCAGAACGCGGCCTCGTCGACCGACTGCCCCACCGTGAGCAGCCCGTGGTTCCGCAGAATCACGGCCTTGCACTCGCCCAGGGCGTGCGCCAGCCGCTTGCCCTCCTCGAGGTCGAGCACCACACCCGTGTAGTCGTCGAACAGCGCGTGGTCCTCGTAGAACGCGCACGCGTCCTGCGTGATCGGGTCCAACAATCGGCCGAGAGCCGACCACGACTTCCCGTAGATCGAGTGCGCGTGCGCGGCCGCGACCACGTCGGGACGGGCCGCGTGCACCTGCCCGTGGATCACGAACGCGGCCGTGTTCACCGGCGCATCGCCCTCGACCACGTCACCTGCCTCGTTCACCAGCAGCAGGTCCGACACCCGGATGTGGCTGAACGGCACCCCGAACGGGTTCACCCAGAAGTGGTCGAGCCGCTCCGGGTCGCGGGCGGTGATGTGCCCAGCCACACCCTCGTCGAATCCGAACCGCCCGAACAGGCGGAAGGCGGCGGCCAGCCGCTCCTTGCGTTCCTGACGCTCGTCACTCATTGCGGTCATGGACCCAGTCTACGACTGCACCATGCCCCGCAAGCCGGTCGTGGCGCCCTTGAGCACCCGCCGCGCGTCCGTCACCAACACGCGCTGCTCGGCTGCCATACCCACGGGATAGCGCAACCACTCCGTCCCGACCTTGAGGTCGCCGAACGGCTCACCCGAGAACACGTGGAAGTGCACGAACGGCGCCGTCCCCCGGCAGAAGACCCCGCGCCGCCGCTCGACCAGCCCGTCGAGCTCCCGCAGCCCTTTGAGCACCCGCTCGAGCTGGTCGAGATCCTCAGCCCGGGCGTGACCCATGGTTACGCGGGGGCGGGCAGCCCGAGCGTCTTGGTCTCCAGGTACTCCTCGAACCCGGCGACGCCGTGCTCCCGCCCGTTCCCGCTCTGCTTGTACCCGCCGAAGGGCGAGTCGGGCCCGAACCACAACCCGCCGTTCACCGACACCGTGCCGGTGCGGATGCGCCGGGCGACACCCAACGCCCGGTCCATCGACCGGCTCGTGACCGCGCCCGACAGCCCGTAGGCCGAGTTGTTGGCGATGCGTACCGCGTCGTCGTCGTCCTCGTAGCGGATCACCGCGAGCACTGGTCCGAAGATTTCCTCCTGGGCGATCGTCGAGTCAGGATCGACGTCGACGAACAGCGTCGGCTCGACGTAGTACCCCTTTTCGAGATGCGCGGGCCGGCTCCCGCCCACGAGCAATCGAGCGCCCTCGGCCTGGCCCTTCTCGATGTACCCGAGCACCCGGTCGCGCTGCCGGGCGTTCACCAGCGGCCCCATGATCACCCCCGGGTCGTTGGGATCACCGTAGGCCACGTTCTCGAACGCGGCCCTCAGCAGGTCGACGCCCTCGTCGTAGTGGGAGCGCGGCAGCAGCATGCGGGTCGTGATCGCGCAACCCTGGCCGCCGTGAATGCAGATCATCGACCCGCTCGGCACCACCGCCTCGAAGTTGGCGTCGTCGAGGATGACGTTGGCCGACTTGCCGCCGAGCTCGAGGAACACCTTCTTCAGGGTCTCGGCGCCGCGGGCCATGATCCGGCGCCCGGTGGCGGTGGAGCCGGTGAAGCTGATCATGTCGACGCGAGGATCGGCGCTCAGCACCTCCCCCACCGCGGCGGGGTCACCGGACGGGACGACGTTCAAGACACCCGGCGGCAGGTCGGTCTGCTCGGCCGCCAGTCGGCCGATGAACGTGGCGCTCCACGGCGTGTCGGGCGCGGGCTTGAGCACGGCAGTGTTGCCGGCGGCGAGCGCGGGGACGATCTTCGACAGGTTGAGCATGAATGGGAAGTTCCAGGGCGTCACCGCCGCGACGACGCCGACCGGCTCCCGGACGACCCGCCGCGCGCTCTTCATGCCCATGAACTCGTGGACGGGAAGCTCGCTCTCCCACTCGTAGCGGTCGAGCAGGTCGACCTCCCAGAGCATGTCGTCGATGCAGGAGTCCTGCTGGACCGCGTACGTGAGCGAGATGGGCGTCCCGACCTCGGCCACGATCTGGGGGCGGAGCGCCTCGCGCTCGGCGTCGAGGGCATCGTGGAGCTGACGGAGGCACCGCCGGCGCAGATCGGTGTTCGTCGACCAGTCGGTCTCGTCGAACGCCCGCCGGGCGGATTCGATGGCGCGGTCCATGTCGGCCGGGGACGCGTCGGCGACCTGGCCGATGACCTCTTCGGTAGCGGGATTGACGTTGTCGAACGTCTTCCCCGACGCGGCTTCGGTGAGCTTGCCGTCGATCAGCATTCGGTGCTCGCCCTGCACAGCCATGGTCCCTCCCGCGCTCGGACGCACGAGAATACCCGAGCCTTTCGCGAGCTGACGCCGGCGTCAGGGCAGCGACATGGTGACGTCGACGTCGTCCTGGCGTTTACATTCGGCCCGTGCGAATCGCCGCCCTCGACCTGGGCACGAACTCATTCCATCTCCTGGTGGCCGAGGTCCAGCCCGACGGCGGGTTCACCCCGCTCGTGCGGGAGAAGGAGATGCTGCGCCTGGGTGACGTCGTCGCCCGCAAGGGCCGAATCCCCGAGGGGCCCGCGGACCAGGCCGTCGCCACCGTGCGCCGGTTCCGCCTCCTCGCCGACACCGCCGGGGCCGACGAGGTGCTCGCCTGCGCCACCAGCGCCATCCGGCTCGCGGCGAACGGCGACGAGCTCGTCGACCGCATCGAAGCCGAGACCGGCGTGAACGTCCGGGTGATCGACGGCCTGACGGAGGCACAGCTCATCTTCGGCGCGGTCCGCGCCAGCGTCCTGCTCGACCCTGCCCCCGCGCTGTGCTTCGACCTCGGCGGCGGCAGCGTCGAGATCACGGTGGGCGACGCCGCCGGCCTGCGCTGGGCGACCAGCGAGAACCTCGGCGTCGCTCGCCTGACCGCCGAGCTCGTCGAGTCCGATCCGCTCTCGAAGGATGACCGCCGCCGACTCCGCGACCGCCTCACCGAGGTGCTCGCTCCCGTTGCCGCCGAGGTCGCGGCGTTCGAGCCGAAGATGTTCGTCGGGAGCAGCGGGACGCTCCTGGACCTCGCGCACATGGCCGCAGCCCGTCGGAAGGAGGAGGTGCCGGTGTCGCTCAATCAGCTCACCATCACCCGGGACGAGTTCCTCCCGCTGCACAAGCTCATCGTCTCGTCGAAGGCGTCGGAGCGTCGCCGGCTCGAGGGTCTCGAGCCCCGCCGGGTCGATCTCATCCCCGCGGGGTCGATGTTCCTCGACACGGCCATGGAGCTGTTCGGGTTCGACGAGCTGACCGTCAGCGAGTGGGCGCTGCGGGAGGGGATCGTGCTCGACGCAATCGGCCACCACGACCCCGCCGACTGGTCCGACGACCCCCGCGCCATCCGGCGGGCATCGGTCGTGGGACTCGCCCGCCGCTGTGACGTCGCCGAGGGTCACTCCCGTCAGGTCGCCCGCCTCGCCGTCGCCCTGTTCGACCAGAAGGCGGAGCTGCACGGCCTGGGGCGCGCCGACCGCGAGCTCCTGGAGTACGCCGGGCTGTTGCACAATATCGGGCAACACGTGGCCAGCGAGGGCCACCACAAGCACGCCGCCTACCTGATCCGTCACGGTCAGCTGCGGGGCTTCGACCCACGCGAGATCAGCCTCCTCGCCGCGCTCGCCCGCTGGCACCGTAAGGGCGACCCGAAGGCCGCCGACGAGTTCGCGCCCATCGATCCCGACGACGAGAGTCGAATGCGCAAGCTCACCGCCCTGCTGCGTATCGCCGACGGCCTCGACCGCAGCCACCACGACGGGGTCAGCGGCGCCGACGTGCACGTCGGACCGACGCTCGTGCTGGTGCGACTGGACGCCGGCGGCGATGTCGAGCTGGAGCAGTGGGCGGCGCGCCGGCGTCGCAACCTGTTCGAGAAGGTCTTCGACCGGGAGCTCGAGGTGACCGCGCACCCCGTGGGGCGACACGTCGCAACCCCGGGCTAACCCTTCCGCTCAGGCCGCTCGGGCCCGGCTCGCTGCGCCGCAGGATACCTGCGGCGCGGTCGCTCGCCTTAGCCCTTCCGCTCAGGCCGCTCGGGCCCGGCTCGCTGCGCCGCAGGATACCTGCGGCGCGGTCGCTCGCCTTAGCCCTTCCGGCCGGTAACGGTCTGGTAGATGATCCGGGCGGTCGTCTCGACCACGTCCTCGCGGCTGGCGCCCAGCGGCTCGAGGTCGGTGTGGAACGCGGCCATGCGCTCCAACATGGCGACCAGCGCAGCCGCGGCCGCGATCGGCGCGACCGCCGGACCGACCTTTCCTTCCGCCTGGGACTCGGCGACCTTGGCCGCCACCCCCTCGGTGAGCGGCCGCAGCGACTGGTTCCGTACGTCGCGGAACCGCTGATCCCCTTCCTGGGCGGCGAGGTTGCGGGTCCGCAGCACCGCGCGGTGACCGTCCCAGTACTGGAGGAAGGCGTCGACCATCTCCCGCGCCGACCCCAGCCCGGCCTCGCCCTTCCACGGGCGCGCCAGCAGCTCGCCGACCGGCGCGAGGTCCTCCCCCACCTCCTCGGCGAGGACCAGGACCGCCTCCTCCACGTCGCGGAAGTACTGGTAGAAGGTCGCGGGCGAGCTCCCGACCTCACGGGCGATGTCGACCACGCGCAGGTCGCGCACCCCGTGGCTCTCGAGCAGGCCGGCGGTGGCGTCGAGCAGCCGGCGCCGCGTCGCCGCCCCCCGTTTGCCGAGCGGGCGGCCGTCGAGCGCCAGCCCTTTGAGGGACGGCGCCGCGTCGGACGCGTCCCCGGAGCTCACGGACGATCAGGCTATCTGACGACCCGTCAGGATTCGCCGAGCGCTCCTGCGGCGCGCAGCGCCGCGATGCGGTCGGGCTGGTAACCGAGGACGTCGCCCAGGACTTCCTCGGTGTGCTCCCCCACCTTCGGCGCGCGCGTCGGCACCGGGAGCTCCTCGCCCGCGACCCGCACCGGCAGGGGCATCTCGTCGGCGCCCAACCGTGACGCGGGGATCCACGGGAAGCGGTCGCGGAACTGGGGGTCGTCGGCGATCGTCTGCGACGTGTTCACCGGCGCCATCGGCGTGTTGACCTCGTTGCCGAAG
>Ga0136613_10002251_pt1 | contig 10290 bp, 8 predicted proteins | sample AntDrymUQ2722106_2_FD_106649 | JGI IMG/M metagenome (GOLD analysis project Ga0136613, IMG submission 106649) | Polar desert sand microbial communities from Dry Valleys, Antarctica - metaG UQ272 (21.06) | ecosystem: Environmental > Terrestrial > Soil > Desert | place: Antarctica: Dry Valley... | reverse complement strand
GGCAACGGCGAGATCGGCGAGGACGTCACGCACAACCTGCGCACGATGCCGACGATTCCGCTCAAGGTCGGCGACGCGCCGCCGGTGCTCGAGGTGCGTGGCGAGATCTACATGTCGCTGGCGGACTTCGCCGCGCTCAACGAGCGCCGTGCCGAGGCCGGGCTGTCGACGTTCATGAACCCGCGCAACGCCGCCGCGGGGACGATCCGCCAGCTCGACCCAAGGCTCGCCCGCGAGCGTCCGCTGTCGATGTGGAGCTACGGCGCGGGCCGCGTGGATGGGATCGCGTTCTCGAGCCAATGGCAGGTGCTCGAGTGGCTGCGCGAGCATGGCTTTCGCGTCAACACCGACATCCAGCTGTTGCAGACCGAGGACGACGTCGTCAAGCAGTGCCTGGCCTGGCAGGAGCGTCGCGGCGGCCTGGACTTCGAGATCGACGGCGTCGTCGTGAAGGTGTCCGATCTCGAGCTGCAGCGCCGCCTCGGTGTCGTCGGCCGCGATCCGCGCTGGGCGATCGCGTGGAAGTTTCCGCCGACGACGAAGGTCACGAGGCTCAAGGACATCATGTGGAACGTCGGCAAGTTCGGTGATCTGCATCCGTTCGCCATGCTCGAGCCCGTCCAGGTCGGCGGTGTCACGGTGAAGCTCGCGACGCTGCACAACGAGGAGGACATCGTCCGCAAGGACCTGCGCCCCGGCGACGAGGTCATCGTCCTGCGCGCGGGCGACGTCATCCCGCAGGTGCTCTCGCCCGCGCCGCATGCGGTGCAGCGGCCCGACCGCGCCCCGCTGCCGCGACCGCCCGAGCGCTGCCCGTCGTGCGAGACGCCGACAGTCAAGCCCGCGGAGGGCGTGTTCACGATGTGCCCGAACAGGCTCTGCCCCGCCCGCCAGTGGCAGCTGCTCAAGCATTTCGTCTCGCGCGGGGCGATGGACATCGACGGGCTTGGCGAGAAGCAGGTCTCCCAGCTCCAGCACGCGGGGCTCGTGGCGACCGCGGCAGACTTCTACCGGCTGACCGCTGAGCAACTCACCGCCCTGGAGGGCTTCGGCGAGATCTCGGCGAACCGCACGGTGCAGAACATCGCCGAGTCCAAGCAGCGCCCGTTCGGGCGCCTGCTGTTCGCGGTCGGGCTCGAGGAGGTCGGTTTCGTCACCGGCCGCAACCTCGCCCAGCGCTTCCGCTCGATCGATGCGCTGCTAATGGCCAGCGATGAGGAGATCCTGCAGACCTCGGGCGTAGGCCCGAAGATGGCCCAGCGGATCGCCGAGCAGCTCGCGGATGACCAGATGCGCGCCTTGATCGCCGATCTGCGCACCGAGGGCGTGCGGATGGAGCTCGAGGGCCCGCCGCCCGGCAAGGGGCCACTGGCCGGCAAGACGTTCGTGCTCACCGGCACGCTGCCCGACCTCACTCGCGAGCAGGCGACCGAGCGCATCGAGACGGCCGGTGGACGGGTGACGTCGAGCGTGTCGAAGAAGACCGACTACGTCGTCGCCGGCGACACACCCGGTTCGAAGCTCGAGAAGGCGGAGCGGCTCGATGTCCCCGTGATCGGCGAGGCCGGGCTGCTGGAGCTGCTGTCGTGAGCGGGCTGCGCTTCACTGCCACGCTGGAGCGGCAAGGCCCGGGCACGTTCATCACAGTGCCGCTCGACCTGCGCGAGAAGTCTGGCCGCGCGCGTCCACCGGTGCGCGTGACAATCAACGGCCACACGTACCGCTCCACGCCGGGGATCTGCGACGGTATCGCGTACCTGGCCGTCAACAAGGCCAATCGGGCTGCGGCCGGCGTCGAGGCGGGGGACATCGTCGAGGTCGCGTTGGCGCTCGACACCGAGCCGCGCGCGATCGACGTACCGGCGGACTTGCGGGCGGCGCTCGATGTCGACGCCGCGGTGGCTGTGCGCTTCGCCGCGATGTCGTTCTCCCACCGCCGCGAATACGTCGAATGGATCGAAGAGGCCAAGCGCCCCGAAACGCGCGAGCGGCGCATAGCGCGGGCCGTCGAGCGCGTACGCGCGGGCCTCCCGCAGCGCTCTTAGCCGATCGCGCGGAAGATCTGCAGATTTTCGAGCACGGGCGAGGTCACGCGCCCGAGCATCGTGCTAACCGAGGGGGCCGCTGCCGCTCGAGGGGATCAGCTTCCGCCGGCTAGGAGCTGCCGTCGAGCCGCGCGATCGCAACCGCGATGCGGTCCTGCAGCGCGCGCGCGCCGGATGGGTTGACGCGGTTCATGAGCAGCGCGAACGCGATGTCGCGCCCGTCACGTGCGCGGCAGTAGCCCGCCAGCGTGCTGACGTCCCGCAGCGTGCCGGTCTTCACCCGGCAGTTGTCCTGCGCGACGGTGCCGCGCATGCGGCGTCTGACCGTGCCGCTGCGCCCGGCGACCGCCAGCGAGGCGCGGAAGGCGGCGCGGGCGTCGCCGGCGGCGAGGCGCTCGAGCATGCGCACGACCTGGCGCGGGCTCGTGCGGTTGGCGCGCGACAGGCCGGAGCCGTCGGAGATTCGCGGCCGCAGGCCGAGGCTTGCCATCGTCTCGCGCACGACCGCGGCGCCGGCTGGCGTCGAGCCTGCCCCGCGCCGGCTCGCCCCGACTCCCTTGAGCAGCATCTCGGCGGCGAAGTTGTCCGACGGGACGTTGACCCGGCGGCTCAGCTCGGCGACGCTACGCGAGCGGATGCCGGCGACCTCGACGGCGCCCGCCGGCGCGCTGCCGGCGCGGGCGGACTTCAAGCTGCGCACGCCCGCCCGCTGCAGCTCTGCATCGAAGCGCCGCGCGGCGAAGCGCCCCGCGGCGAGCTGCGCTCGCCCGCCGTAGATCCCGCGGCCGTAGGCCAGCGCGCTCAGCACGCCGCCGATCTCGCCGTCGTAGCCGTTGAAGCGCGCGGCGCGGCGGCGGTCGAAGTAGCTCTCGTCACCGACGACGGCGCCATCGATCTTCGTTACGCCCGCCGTGCGCACGGCGCGCGCGAGCCGCACGGACTCAACGGCGCTGAAGTACGGATCACCACGACCGACGAGCACCAGATCCCCGTGCAGCACGCCCGCCCCATCGACGCTTCCCGCGGCGACCGCCGATGTCTCGAGCGTCGCACTCGGACCCATGGTCAGCATCGCGGTGGCCGTCGTGTAGAGCTTCTGTACCGAGGCCGGGATGCGCGGCTTGGTGTCGCGCAGGCGGTAGAGCGCGCGGCCTGTGCCGGCGTCGCTGACGTAGGCGCCGGAGGTGGCGCCGGCGTGGCGCATGACGCCGGCGATCTTGCGTTGCAGGTCGGCCTCGTCGAAAGCCACCGCCGGGGCGGCGCCGGCCAGCGGCGTGGCGAGGATCAGCACCGTGGTGGCGAGTACACGTAACCGTCGCATCCCGTGTACACAACAGCATCGGCCCGGCGAAGGTGCGCACCCTGGCACATCGGCAGGGCGATTGACCCGCACCACTTCTACAATGCGTCGATGGGCAAGGTCGTCAAGCTCGAGCCAAAGGCCAAGGGCGGGCTCCGCCCGAAGGCTGCGCGCCCGAAGCGCTCGAAGACCGCGCTCGTGCTCGGCGGCGGCGGGTTCACCGGCGGCGTCTACGAGATCGGCGCCCTGCGCGCACTAGACCTGCTCTCGGTCAACAGGACCGTCAACGAGTTCGACGTCTATGTCGGCACGAGCGCGGGAGCCTTCGTGGCGGCGCTGACGGCAAACGGCATCACTCCCGAGGAGATGTTGCGCATCGTCGACAAGCAGACGCCCACGCCGTTCACGGACGTCGATCTCGGCACGTTGCTGCGACCGAACCTGCTCGGCTTTGCGAAGAGCGCCGCGCTGCTGCCACTGCGCACTGCGAGCGTGCTGCGCGAGATGGCCGGCCATCTCGGTCAGGTGTCCGCGATGGACTTCTTCCTCGGCCTCGCCGAGGGCCTGCCGTCGGGCGCCTACTCGGGAAACGGGATCGAGCGCTACCTGCGCGCGGTCCTCAACGAGGGCGATCGCAGCGACGACTTCCGCCTGGTGGAGCGTGAGCTGTACGTCACGGCGACCGACCTCGACACCTGCGAGCGGATCGTCTTCGGCGTCGAGGGCTGGGACGACGTGCCGATCTCAACCGCCGTGCGCGCCTCGACGGCGCTGCCGATGGTCTATACGCCCGTCCGCGTGCGCGACCGCGAGCTCGTCGACGGCGGGATGGTCTCGACGACGAACCTCGACATCGCCGTCAGCGCGGGGGCGAAGTTCATCGTCGTCGTCAACCCGCTCGTGCCCTACGTCAACGACTTCAAGACCAAGGTGCGCACGCTCACCGGGACGCGCACGCGCCACGTGAGCGACATGGGCTTTCCGCAGATCGGCTACCAGGCGTTCAAGATGGTCGCCTACCAGCGCCTGCACGAGATGGCGCGCCAGTGGGAGAAGCGCTACCCCGGCGTCGACATCGTGCTGATCGAGCCCGAGCCCGCCGACGAGCTGATGTTCCAGACCTCGATCATGAACTTCACGTCGCGTGTCGACGTCGCTCGCCACGGCTTTCAGTCGGTGACGACGCAGCTCGCCTTCGGCTACCCGCACTTCGCCGAGGTCTGCAAGCGTCACGGCATCCGGATATCACCGAGGCGCGTGCGCCAGGTCATGAAGCATTTCGAGGCCGAGCAGGGCCCTGCACGCGCCTGGCGTAAGATCCTCGGCCAGACGACCGGCGCATTGTTGCGCCAGTCGTCCGCCTCGAAGGATTGACGGCTCCTTACTTGATCTCGACCTCGTCGAGCATGCCCTTGGCGACGTGCGGCTTGCCGCCCTTGCGGTCCTGGATGAAGCACAGCACGGCGTACTTGCCCGCGGGCAGGTCGACCTCGATGTTCTGAGCGATCCCACCGTCGATCACGGACGTCCCGAAGCCCTTCGTGAAGTCAAACGGCGGCGGTCCGGGCGGCGGTCCGCCGGAGCCGCCCTCGGACACGAACCTCTTGACGTCCGCGAGCGTGGCGCCCTCGGTGTAGGGGAAGATCAGCGCGTGATGCAGCTCCTCGCCGGTGTTCTCGAAGCGCACCTGGTTCGTGCCCGCCTTGAGGCCCTTGAACGCGAAGCCGTATTCCTTGTCGCCCTTGTCGGTCGTCGTGATCGTCGCAGGCACCGACGGTAGCTCGGCATCCACAGCCTTGCCCGTGACGGTGAACTCGCCCGTTGCGCCCCGCTCGGCGTTGCTGGGCCCGTCGCCCTCGCCGCCCTCGTCATCGGTGACCACGTACTTGCCCGGAGCCAGGTTCTGCGTGGCCGTGCCCGTCTGGCCGGGCTTGACCGCGCCGACGCCACCGCCGTCCTCGAGCCAATCCGGGATCGGCGTACCGTCGCCACCGCTGACCTTGACGACGTCCTTTGTATCGTAATCACCGACGACGCGGATGATCCCCGCGGAGCGTGGGGCCGTGTCGGAGTTCTTCAGCGAGATGGTGACGAGGCCGGCGGGCACCGAGGCCGGGACCGACAGCTTGGGCTTGTCCTTGCCCTCCGACGTCGCCTCGATCACGAAGCTGGCGGGCTTCGCCGAGCTCTTCTCCGAATCCTTGTCGTCATCGCCGCATCCCGCCGCGACGCCGACGCCCGTTGCCGCCAGGGCCACGCCGACCGTGGTCCGCGCCAAACGGCGAACCGCCAAGCTGTGCATTCGAGACCTCCCGATAGTGGTAGGGGCAGTCTTGCCGAGCCAGGCTCGGAATGCCAGATTGCGGTGCGACGAAAAAAGGCGGAACTACCGCCGCCGCGCGGCGGCGGTCAAGGCTGTGTTGCCGTGGCTAGGCCTCGGCGCCCGCCGCCGCGTGCTGCTCGGCGTTCAGGCTGGAAAGGAAGAGCGTCTTGTCGATCTTGCCCTGGAAGATCGGTACCCCCATCTCCATGCACTTGGAGATCACGTCGCGGCGGTCGAGTCCTGCTTCGCGCGCGAGCTCGGTGGGGGTGAGGTGATTGGGCATGGACGACGCCTCCTATGTGGTTTGCGGCATGCATGTCTTGTACCAGCCTCGGTGGACGGGCTCAATCGAAATCTCAGATCGGGTTGGGAACGTCGACGAAGTGATGATCGATGCCGAACTCTTCGGCGAGCAGCTCACCAAGGCGCCGCACGCCGAACGTCTCGGTCGCGTAGTGCCCAGCGGCGATGAAGTGGATCTGCTCCTCGCGTGACTGGGTCATGACCCGCTCCGCCGGCTCGCCGGTGAGAAACGCATCGAGGCCGGCCGCCACCGCATCGCCGAGGTAGTCCGCTGCGCCGCCGGAGACGATGCCGATCGTCCGCACCTGCGCCGGCCCGTCGAGGAACGCCAGCGGCGCACGGTGCGTCAGCCGGCGCACCCGCTCGACAAGCTCCTGCGCCGTGATGCCGTCGCCGTCGAAGCTGGCTCGCACGCCGATCGCCGAGCCCTTGTGAAACGCGAACGGCTCGCGCTCGCTGCAGCCCAGGCCCTCGGCCAGCAGCGCGTTGTTGCCGACCTGCGGGTGGCCGTCCAGCGGCAGGTGGTAGGCCGCCAGGGCCATGTCGTGCTCGAACAGGAGCTGCAAGCGGCGTTTGGCGGCGGGCGTCAGGGCGCGCGGCGCACCCTCCCAGAACAGCCCGTGGTGGACGAGGATGAGGTCCGCGCCGTGCTCGGCGGCACGCTCGAACAGCTGCGCGCTGGCTGATACGCCGGTGACCACCGTGCGCACCTCCGCCGGACCGGGAACCTGCAGCCCGTTGGGGGCAAAGTCGCTGAATTGTGCGGGTTTCAGCAGCTGATCAAGGTGGTTTAGGACGGTGACAAGCATGGGTAGCCAACGCTACAGTCCTATTGAGGGGCAGGGCAGGCAGTCAGATCCCCGAGGGCACGATGCCCGCGGGGATTGGGAAGCAAAACGGACGCATAAGGGGATGTCATGGCCTTGGCAGCGGTCGTCGCTAGGCCGACGGATCAGGACACGGATGATCTCGATCTAGTCGCCGGTGTGCGCGCAGGAGATGAGCGAGCGTTCGAGTTGCTCTACCTGCGCTATCACGGCCGGATCGCCGCGTACGTGCGCAGCATGGTTCACGACCACGGGCGCGCCGAGGACATCACGCAGGAGGTCTTCATCTCCGCGTTTCGTCGCATGCGCCAGAGCGGCCGCGAGATCGCCTTCAAGCCGTGGCTGTACGAGATCGCCAAGAACGCGTGCATCGACGCTTTCCGCCGCTCGCGCCACTGCAACGAGGTGTCGTTCGATGCCCACGGCGCGCTCGGTGCCGGCGACCACGACCGGCTCGCCGGTATGGGCGCGGCGCCCGACACGGCGGTCGACACGAAGGTCGCTCTCGACAACCTGCGCGGCGCCTTCGGCGGTCTGTCTGAGACTCACCACCAGATCCTCGTCATGCGCGAGCTCGAGGGGCTGTCCTATCGCGACATCGGCGAGCGTCTCGGGATGAGCCGCCCGGCCGTCGAGAGCACGCTCTTCCGGGCGCGCCGGCGGCTGGCAGAGGAGTACGACGAGCTCGTCAGCGGCAACTGCTGCCTGCGCGTGCGCGCGATCGTCGATGCCGGCGGCCGCAGCGCCGGCGTGCGCGACCGGCGGCGGATGGACCGCCACATCTCACACTGCCAGCCGTGCCGGCGCTACGCGCTCGCGATCGGCGTCGATCTCGAGTCCCGGCCGTCGCTGCGGCCGGCCGCCGCGAAGATCGCAGCGCTGGTGCCGCTGCCGGCGATCGTGCGCCATCGCGTCGATGAAGATGCGGCGCGCCAGCTGCTTTGCTCACGCGGCCAGGCGACGGTCGCCCAGTGGTCTGCAAGCGTCGCCGGCGGCCTTGATCCCGGCGCGCTCGCCGGCTGGTCGAAGGCCGTCGTGGCTGCGGCGACCGTCGCTGTCGCGGGCGTCGGCGCGGACGCCGCGATCACCGAGCGCGAGACGCTGCATGGCTTCGTCTCGCGCGCGCCCGCGATCGCGGGCTTTGGCGACGCCACCGCTCCGGCTCGCCGTGGCCGGGGCGTGCAACCGCACGAGCGGGAGAATGCGACGCGGCGGCCGGATGCCGGCGGCGTGAGCGGGGGCCGCCGCCCCGGCCCCGGTGGTAGCGGCGGCCCCGGCAAGCCGACCGATGCCGGCAAGCCGCAGGGTGGAGCGCCGCAGGGTGGAGCGCCGCAGGGCGGCAGTGCTGCAGGCCCGACCGGACTGGGTCCGGTCGACGACGTGCTGCAGGGAGCGGTCAAGGTGCGTCCGCGCCCGGCCGGTGGTGGCGAGCCCTCGGCGAAGGACGGCTCAGGACCGGCAGCCGGCATCGGTGACGCGGTCGGTGACATCTCCGGCGCGACCGGGAGTACCCTCTCGGACGTGAAGGGCACCACCGCCGCAGCCGCGAGACCGAGCAGCCAGCCTGTCGCGAACGTCGCCAAGCGCCTCGCTACGAATCTCACGACCACGGTGGACACGGCGCTGCCGGGCACTTGACCGACGTCGGCTCCGACCCTGGGCTGGAGCCGTTCACGGACACCGCGCTGTACGCACTCGGTGCGTACTTCGCAGACCGCCACCCTGAGCTCATGGACGATGTCGTCCGTCAGGCCCAGTCGATCGAGGATGCGGGCGCCGAGCGCTACGCCGATCAGCAGGGCGTATCGCTCGAATCAGCCCTGCAAACGCTGATCACGGGCCTCGCCGTGCGCTATTACAGGGCCGTCGCAGGGTCCGCGTGAGATAATCCCTCGCATCGGGGCGTGGCGCAGCCTGGTAGCGCGCACCGTTCGGGTCGGTGAGGTCCCCGGTTCAAATCCGGGCGCCCCGATATGTAGGCAGGGACGGAACGTTCGCGCAAACCTGCGCAGGAGTGCGCAACGCGCCTGCGCAGGAGTGCGAACGAGGCAGCCCGCGTGACTTCGTTGACCGGACCTGGGTCGTCCGCGCCCGCCGTGCGTCCCGTCCTTGGGCGGTCAGTCGTCGAGCAACGAGGCTTGGCCGGTGGTGCGCCGCGGCTGCGGTTCGATTCGAACGCGCCCCTCGTAGACGTCGTCGTCGAGGAACGCCCGCATCAGCTTCTCGTGGGCTCGGTAGCGCAGCGATTGGGCTTCGCGGCGGACGGCCGCCGCGTATTCGGCCGGGTCGCTCAGACGCTCCTCTCCGAGGCGACGGGCGAGGATCTCGTCGGCCGCCCACGCGTAGACGGTGTTGGCGGCGACCTCGACTTCGAGCATGCGATAGGGGAGGTACTCGCGTACGCGACCCTTCGGTAGGCCGGAGCGGCGCGCGGCACGTTCGAGTGCCTTGAACTCGCGGCGGCCTTCGTAGACGGTGACGATGCCGGTCTCGGGGTCGAAGTGTGCCTCGATCTCGGCGTCCTCGTCCTTGCGGGCAATCTCGCGCACCCAGCCGCTCGCACGGTGGCGGACGACGAGCACCACGAGCTCGGCGGTGTGACCGCCCGCTTCGGCAAGCACGCTGAGGCGGGCACCGGCCTCGGCGCTGACGCGGCAACGCAGGTTGGCGGAGATTCGCGACCACCCGCCGCGCCCAGGTTCGGGGACGGTCGAGGTCCAGAGGTTGATCCCGAGACCAGGATCGACGGCGACCTGGATCGGTTGCCCGGGCGGGATGCGCTCGGGGTCGACGAGCAGCGATACGCCACGGCGCTCACCCGGGTGAAGCCGGACGAGCGCCTGCTTGAAGCGGATCGGGGCGGGTGGCGCTGCCGGCGGGGAGTCGTCTGTGACGTCACGCTGGTGCAGTTCGCCGCCGAACGCTTCGGGCTCCTCAGCGGCGCTCAGGGGGCGGTCCGTGGGCGTCGTACCGGATTCGAAGCCCGCCTTGCCCGGCGTGTCGAACGTGCCCTTGAGTATCTCGTTCAGCGCGCGCAGCCCAACCTGGTCGCGCGCGCGAAGCGCACCGCCGGCCTGGACGAGGTGGGCGCGGGTGCGCCGCTCCTCGGCGGCGACGATCGGGCGCAGGACGTCGTCGATGGCCGCGTAGAGCGCCTTGACGATCGGATGGTTGTCGTTGAGGCCCGAGCGATCGACCTTCACGACGACCTGCGGGCGCGGGCGCTGCAGCGCGTCGCGCTGCAGATCCTCCAACGCATCGCAGCGCACCTCCCCGTACAGGCTGCGGGTGCCCGGCGCTCCCTCGTGTGACGCGAACGTCGATTCATGCGCCGCGCGGCCCGAACGCACGACAAGCCCACCCTGGCGCGTCGCGCGCGACATACCCGCAGACAGCGGCTGCGCGCTGCGGCGGACCGTGATCCGCGCACGCATGTCACCCGCAACCACGACCTCGTCATCGAAGAGGAGCGGGCGCTCCGGGTCGGGACGC
>Ga0136613_10002248_pt1 | contig 10293 bp, 12 predicted proteins | sample AntDrymUQ2722106_2_FD_106649 | JGI IMG/M metagenome (GOLD analysis project Ga0136613, IMG submission 106649) | Polar desert sand microbial communities from Dry Valleys, Antarctica - metaG UQ272 (21.06) | ecosystem: Environmental > Terrestrial > Soil > Desert | place: Antarctica: Dry Valley... | reverse complement strand
TCAAGACGGCGCTTGCCTACCTCCAGCGAGCCCGCTACATTCAGTACCGTACCGGCGTCGGTGACGACGGCCTCGAACCCGTTCTCTACGACGTCTACGAGCCGCGGTAGCGTGACCCGGATGGGCTGGCTCCTCCTACTGCCGATGGCGCTCGCGGCCGGGATGGCGCTGCCCACGCAGTTCGCCATCAACACCCAGCTGCGCAACGTAGTGGGCGGCCCGGTGCTCGCCGCCGGCCTCTCGTTCCTCGTCGGGACCGTGGTCCTCTTCGTGGCGACCATCGCCATAAACCGCGCGGTGCCCAACTTCGGCCCCGCCTTGGGCGCGCCGTGGTGGATGTGGACGGGCGGCCTGCTCGGCGCCGGCTTCGTGCTGGCGTCGGTGATACTGACACCGCGCCTTGGCGCGGCGACCACGATAGGCCTTTTTCTTACGGGGCAGGTGGTCGCCTCGATAATCATCGACCACTTCGGCCTCTTCCGGGTCGCCGTTCAGGAGGCGACCGTACCCCGACTCCTCGGCGCGCTGCTCATCGTCGCCGGCGTCTTCCTGGTCCAGAGGTTCTAACCCCGTGAACAGCATCTGCGTCTTCTGCGGCTCCGGCGTGGGCAACGATCCGGCCTACGCCGAGGCCGCCCGCCTGCTCGGCCGGACGCTCGCCGAGAGGGGTATCACCCTCGTCTATGGCGGCGGAAAGGTCGGCCTGATGGGCGTGGTCGCGGACGCAGCGCTCGGGGCCGGCGGCGAGGTGATCGGGGTGATGCCGAGGTCGCTCGTCGACCGTGAGATCGGGCACAACAGCCTCACGAAGCTCCACGTCGTCCACTCCATGCACGAGCGCAAGGCCCTGATGTCCAAGCTCTGCGAAAGTTTTATCGCCCTTCCCGGTGGCAACGGGACCCTTGAAGAGTTCTTCGAAGTCCTCACCTGGGCCCAACTCGGCGAACACGACAAGCCCTGCGGCCTCCTCAACGTCGCCGGCTACTACGACCCGCTTCTAACGGTCTTCGACAGGATGGTTGACCAGGGTTTCTTGAAAAGAGAGCACCGAGATCTCGTCCTAGTCGAAGAAGACCCGTCGGCCCTGCTCGGCAGGTTCGAGATCTACGAACCGCCGAAGACCGTCAAATGGATCGATAGGTCGCAAACCTAGCCCAACAAGAAAAGATGCGGCTAACCATCCCGGACCGATGGCTGGCCGCTGAAACTCGATCGCTAGACGACCGCACTCTAGGCAGTCGTGAGCTGGTGCCCCTGCTCCTTGTAGCGGGCGGCCATGTCCTGGAGGGAGATCGGGTCGTAGTCCTTCGCGTGTCCGGCCTGGCCGAAGGCCTCCATGCGGGCCCTGACGACCTCCTGCATGGCCGCGCGGGCGGGCTTGAGGTAGTAGCGGGGGTCAAACTCGCCAGGGTCTTCGGCGAAGGCCTTGCGGATGGCACCGGTGGCGGCGAGGCGGAGGTCGGTGTCGACGTTGACCTTGCGGACGCCGTGCTTGATGCCTTCCTGGATCTCACGCACCGGAACCCCGAAGGTCGGACGGATCTCCCCGCCGTACTGGTTGATGGTGTCCACGAGCTCTTTGGGCACGCTGGAGGAGCCGTGCATGACGAGGTGCGTGGTCGGGAGCCGCTCGTTGATCTCCTCGATAATGTTCATCGCGAGCACGTCCCGATCCGGCTCGCTGGTGAACTTGTAAGCCCCGTGGCTCGTCCCGATGGCGACCGCGAGCGCGTCCACCCCCGTCCTCTCCACGAACTCGACGGCCTGGTCCGGGTCCGTGAGGTTGACCTCGCCAGATCCGACGCCGTCCTCGATGCCGCCGAGCGTCCCGAGCTCGCCCTCGACGGTCACCCCAACCTCGTGGGCCATCTCGACGACCTCTCGCGTCACGCGCACGTTGTACTCGAAGTCGGCGGCCGTCTTACCGTCGTCCATGAGCGAGCCGTCCATCATCACGCTCGTGAAGCCCAGATCTATGGCGCTCTTGCAGGTCTCGGGCGAGTTGCCGTGATCCTGGTGGAGTGCCACCGAGATCTCCGGGTAAACCTCCGCCGCCGCCTCCATGAGATGGTAGAGGAAGCGGTCGTTGGCGTACTTTCTCGCGCCCCTGGAGGCCTGAATGATTACGGGCGACTCGGTCTCCCGGGCGGCCTCCATGATCGCCTGTACCTGCTCCAGATTGTTGACGTTAAAAGCCCCGACGCCGTAGTTGCCCTTCGCGGCCTCGTCCAATAGCTGACGCATCGTTACCAGTGCCATCCGGGTTTTCTCCTCTCACGGGTTGACAAACTGCGCAAATATCCAGTATACGGCTCACCCGGTCCTCGGGCAAAGAAGAGGCGCCCCCGAAAGGACGCCTGGCGTTGCGTGTTCTCGTGTGAGCCCTACGCCGGGTCGACGGAGACACGGTCCGCCTGCACGACGTAGCGGACGTACCAGTTCGGGCCCATCGTCCAGTAGTCGCCGTAGTCCTCGATGCAGGTCTGGAGCGAGATCATGTCGCGGCCGGCCTGCGGGGTCGTGACCCACGTCTCGTTGGGCAGAACCTCGGCGAACCCGGAGACCTCGTAGGTGTAGACCGTGCCGTTGGCGTCGTAGAGGTAGATCTGATCCCCAAGCGCCAGGTTGGGCAGGTCGTAGAACTGGTAGTCGCTCGCGGTGCCAGGATAACCGAGCCTGTGCGCCGCGATGTAGGTGTTGGCCCCCTCCTGCCACGGGAACCCCGCAGTGGGTAGCTTTATGGCCCCCGCGTCCATCGCGGCGATTGAACTGTCGTTGGCTATGTAGTTGTCGTCGAGGCCGAGCGCGGGTATGTCCATCCACAAATCATTCGTGGCCGGCTGCGGGATCGGCGGCGGCCCCGCGGCCTGCTCGGGCTCCTTCTGCTCCTGCCTGGCCTGATCTCCCCCACCGTTGCCTGAAGATTCGGCCCGAACCTTCTCTTCCCCGGAGGATTTCTCCTCAGCGGCCTTCTCCTCGACCGCCAGCTTCTCGGCGGACTCCAGCGGCGCCGCGACATCTTCGGCCACGGCCTCGGGCGCCCGGACCACGTCCGGGGCGGCGACCCTCTTGACGGGAGAATCTCCCCCGCCGCCAAAAGACACCAAGTTCGGGGTGAACGAGCTCAGGGCGGAGAGCATGATCGCGCCGATCACCACGACGCCCAGCGACATCAGCAAAACGAAACCCGCCCGCTGACGCCTCCTCCTGAATATTCGCTTATCCGACCTCTTACCCAATGTGTCCTCTCCGTCGATCGAACTGGCTATAAGCGCCCGCCCAAACTTCTATCCGCGCCGCATTTTATCAGCCAGATTCCTAAAGTGGTAGGCATAAACAGAACTGTTCTTAATACTTGTACATTTTGTGACACACTCCGGTAACACGATTTGGGTGGTCCGGCACGCGGTCGATCGGGGTGGTCGGGGCGGGTCGATGGGTTAGTATAAGTCTCTTGCCTGGGGTCGCCGGCGGGGTTCGGCGGGCTTTGGGGCCGTTATTATTCGGATTACACAGAGGGGCTTGCGGTTGAACACGGAGGCGCGGCGGATGTCCAGGAGGGGGACGGGCGGGTCCACGCTGGCGGGTCGGGGGCTCAGGAAGAGCTACGGGGACTTCGAGGCCGTCAAGGGCGTGGACTTCGAGGTCTTTCCCGGGGAATGCTTCGGGTTTCTCGGGCCAAACGGGGCCGGCAAGACCTCGACGATGAAGATGATCTACGCGGCGGCGGTTCCAACGGGCGGGGAGCTCTCGGTCGTCGGCCTCGACGTGACGCGCCACGACCGGGAGGTAAAGCGCCGCATCGGGGTGGTACCGCAGGAGAACAACCTGGACGAGGGCCTCAAGGTGAGGGAGAACCTGCTCGTCTATGGCCGCTACTTCGACCTGCCCCGCAAGCTGGTGCTGCAACGGGCGGACGAGCTGCTGGAGTTCGTGCAGCTCACGGAGAAGGCTGAGGCGAAGGTCGAGGCGCTCTCCGGCGGGATGAAGCGGCGCCTGCTCATCGCCCGCGCCCTCATAAACGACCCCGACCTCGTCGTGCTCGACGAGCCCACGACCGGGCTCGACCCGCAGGCGCGGCACCTCGTGTGGGACAAGCTGCGCGAGCTCGCCAGGGAGGGCAAGACCCTCATCCTCACCACGCACTACATGGAGGAGGCCGCGAGGCTCTGCGACCGGCTCGTCATCATGGAGGGCGGGGACATCATCGCCCGGGGGTCCCCGGCGGAGCTCGTAAGGGAGCACGTCAGCCCGCAGGTTCTGGAGTTCAGATCCGACCCGGTTTCCCTGGCGGCGCTGCGGCTGATAGTGCAGGAGGCCGCCGACGGCGTTGAGGAGGGCGGCAGCGTCGAGGCGCTGCTCGCGTTTACCCGGGACGCGCACGGGGTCATCGAGCTGGTGCGCGAGTCCGGAATAAAGGTCGAGAACACCGTGCAGCGGGAGGCGGGACTGGAGGACGTCTTCATGCGGCTCACCGGAAGGAGGCTGGCCGACTGATGGGCGGTGGGATCAAAATTCCCTCGCCGCGGGGGGCGTTCCGCGTCTGGCAGCGCAACCTGACCATCTTCAAGAAGTACTGGAAGAGCATCATGTTCCCGAACTTCGTGGAGCCGTTGCTGTACCTCGGGGCCCTTGGCCTGGGGCTCGGGACGTTTATCCAGCAGGGCGGCATAAACGGACAGGACTACGTGGCGTTTATCGCGCCGGGGCTGCTCGCGAGCAACGCCATGTTCGCCGCGTCCTTCGAGAGCACCTTCGACACTTTCGTGAAGCTGAGGTTCGATAAGGTCTACGACGCGATCATCACCACGCCCGTCAACGCCGAGGACGTGGTCGCGGGCGAGTACCTCTGGGCCGGCACCAGGAGTGCTTTGTACGGAACGGCGTTCTTGCTCGTGCTCGTGGCACTCGGGCTGGTGAGCTCGCCGTGGGCCGTGCTCATCCCGCCTGCGTTGCTCTTCATCGGGATCATGTTCAGCGTCCTCGGGACGCTCTTCACGAGCCTCATCCACCAGATAGACTACTTCTCCTATTACTTCACGCTGGTCATCACGCCGCTTTTTCTGGTGTCCGGCATCTTCTTCCCGGTCGACGACTTTCCGGCGCCGGTACCGCAGGTGGCTTGGTTTACGCCGCTCTACCACGCGGTCAACGTCTGCCGGGGGCTTGCTTCGGGACCGTCGCCCGCCGTTCTCGTGGACGTCGCCTGGATACTCGTCTTCACCGGCGTTCTGGCGCTCGTGCCGATCCAGATAATGCGCCGGCGCCTGGTCAGCTAAACGGCGCGTTCTGGTACGATGACCTGATGGGGGCCGAGCAGTTTACCGTGCGCTTCGCGGGCGCAGAGGACGACCCCGCCATAGCCGCCCTCGTGGTTGAGGGCTTTCTGGAGAAGTTCCGGCCCATCTTCGGCGGCCGGATGGATCGCTCCCTGCGGGTCATGGAGAAATGGGTAACCCTCGAACACACCTCCGGCGGGGTCACCTCCCTCGTAACCGAGGGTTACTCCTCGACCGAGCTCGCCGGCAGCGTCGGGGTGCGGACGGCGCCGTCGCGGGAGGATATCCTGGGCCGCGGCCTCTGGCGCTCGTTGACCCGCAACCTGGGGTTTCCCCGGGCCATGTGGGCGACGACCCTTCTCTCCTACCCCCGCTACTCGCACACTTCCTCAGAGGCCTACGTGGAACGGCTCGTGGTCTCCCCTTCTTTCCAGCGGCGGGGCATCGCGCGCAGCCTGCTTCTGGCGGCCGAGGACGTCGCCCGGGACGCCGGCAAGGAGACCGTCGGGCTGCACGTCAGCGGCAACAACCTCGCTGCCCTACGCCTCTACGAGGCCGAAGGCTACCGCGAGGCGGGCCGCCAGAGGTCCTTTATGACCGGCTACTTCCTGGACATCAGCGAGTGGCTGTACCTGCAGAAGACGCTGTAGAAGGCCTTCAGGCTCGCTTTCAGCCGGCGATCTGAGGGCCGATCGCCGGGCGCCTTCAGACTTCAAGGATGCGATGGTCCGTTGGGGTTGTGCGGGGGATCTTCGTCTTCCGGTCGCTTGGGACGGGTTTCGCGGCGGGGCTCGGGCCAGTTGAAGAGGTCTTCCGGCAACTCCGGGATGAGGTCTTCGGAGGGAGCGGCCCGGCGCCTCCTGTTCTCGGAGTGGTCCGAGGGGGACCCCGACAGCGGCTCCCGGCTGTCGGCCTCGTAGGTCCCCTCCCGTTTGCGGTGGACCTTCGGGCGGGCCTCGTCTGCGGGGGCCTCGTCTGCGGGGGCCTCGTCTGGGGGGACGCTATCGGAGACGGGGTATTCCCGGGTAAGGTCGGCGGTGTCGTCGGTTGAGGGGGCTTCATCCGGGGGGGCTGTCGTCTCTCCCTCGTGCGGGGGGAGGTCCGTGGCCGGGTCGTCTGATGGCTGGGCCTCTTCGTCCTCTTCGGCGATTAGTCGCGAAGATTCGACCTGATCCAGGTATCGGGCGTCGCCGGTCAAGAAGGCGAGGACCTGGGCGTTGAACTCCGCCGGGCGTTCGATCATGGGAGCGTGCCCGCACCCGTCCATCAGGCATATCTCCGCCCGCTGCACGCTCCCGGCCCAGGCGCCGACAGAGTGGGGGTCCACGATCTGGTCCTCCTCGCCCGAGACGACGAGCATCGGCATCTTGATGATCCCGGCCTGCCGCACGAGCCGGCCGCGCGAGATCTCACGCCGCGAGATGCTTAGGGTCTGGGCCGCGGCAGCGGGCGTGGATTTGCCGGCGTCGTCCACGAGATCGTCGCTGAGGTCATTCGAGTCGGCGACGAAGGGGCGCATCCACATCTTGCGGACCGGCCGCGCAGCCCGCCCGAGGGCGTAGAAGAGCGGGCCTACCACGGGCAGGGTGGCGAGCCACAGCGGGGTGGGGAGGTCGATCTGGTCGTCGTCGGCCGGCACGGAGACGAGCACCACCCTCCCGACGAGGTCGGGGTGGTCCGCCGCGAGCTTGACGACCATGTTGCCACCGAGGTCGTGGCCTACGACGCTCGCCCGGGTCAGCCCGAAGTGCGCGCAGAACGCGTAGAGCAGCCTGCTGCCGTTGCGCACCCCGTAGCCGGATGAAGGCTTGTCCGACTCCCCGAACCCGACCAGATCTAGAGTGTAGACGGTAAAGCGCTGGGCCAGCCTTCTGGCCAGCGGCTCCCAGATGCGCGAGGAGGAGAGCCAGCCGTGGACCAGGACCACCGGCGGACCGCCACCGATGACGTTGTAGCGGACCCACGCCCCGTCGAGCTCCAGAAACTCCGTGTCGCGGGCGCTGTCCACCTCGTAGGTGACCCGGCCAAGCGCCAGCGACGCGGCCACGACCGCCAGTATCACGAGAAACAGAACTATCAAAATGGTAGTCACGCGGGCAATAATAACCTAAATACCCGCCGCCCGGCACACGGACCGGGCCCGGTTCGGGGTGGTTTTCGGAGGCATCGATGCCTCCGAAAACCACCCCGTCAGCCTTCGGGCCCCTTGGCCTTATCGCCGGCGGACCGCCAACCTCTGGCAATTTTCGCGGTGGGGTTCGGCCCCACAGCGGGCCGCGCTAGGCGCCCCAGCGGCTGCCGACGACCCGTCGGATCAAGAACGAGGCCACTATCGTAGAGACGAGCGAGAACGATGCCTGGAGTAGCGCCTCCTTGGCGTCGTCGCGCACGCCGCGGACCTCGGGCTCCTTGATAAATCTCTCGGCCAGCCGGCTCGCGAGCGCGAACGCGATGCCCGTCGAAAGGATAGAGATAAGACGTTTCTGGGTGTCGTCGTTCACGGCTGCGGGCCTCCCCGTCTCTCGCCTGCACGGCGCCCCTGGTGGGCGTGGGGACGGTTCTACCCATTACAGCCCGTCCCTACCCCAAGGGTCTACCCTAGGGCGGCTTTCTCGTCGTAGCCGTAGAGGTAGGTCAGTTGCGCGCGCAGGACGTTTCGGTCGGAGAGTCCCGCGTGGCAGTCGATGCAAAAAAGGACCTCCTCCGGGCGACCCGGGTGGAGGTCGTGTTCCATCATAAAGTCCAGAATCTCCATGTAGCGGTCTCCCACCTGGTCCACGAACTCGGAGAAGGAGATTTTGCCCGAGATCAAACGCTCGCACGCCTCGCACAAGTCGAGCTTGCCCAGACGCCGGTTGGTATGCCTGACTATGAGCCCGGGGATGATGTCCCCGGCCCCTGCTTCCTCCTTTATCACACTTTCCCTTTCTAGCCCCGGAAAGGGGCGTTTCCCCGTTCCTCTGCCAAAATCTCTAGCACCGCCGACACCCCATATGGCGACGGTTCGTGCAGTCTACGTTCGGCGGCCGGTTTTGTAAAGCAGCCGGCCGGGGTGGGGTTCCGGTGCGGAAGAACGCCATTTGTTCCGCCTCGTCGGGGCCCGCGTCGTGGTCGAGGCTCCCCTCCGTCGCTGTATACTCCCTGTGTCGCCGAGAGCTGGCCCCGAACGGAGGACGCAATGTTGCCCGAAGCCCTTGTAAACCTACCCAGCCGACCTGTCGAGCCAGGGAAGATCGGCTAGGGGTATGGCCCGCTCCGTGCGTGTTGACCGGGGGGCGCGGGTCGTGGTCGTGGGGGCCGGGTTCGCCGGGGCCTCCCTGCTCAGGCACCTGCCGCCGCCCCTGAGAAAGCCAGGCGAGACCCTGCTCGTAGACCGCCGGGACGAGTGGGAGTTCGTGCCCCTGGCCCACGAGGTCGCCGTCGGCCGCGTCCACCCGGACAGCGTCCGCTCCCCCGTCGCCCCTCTCTGCCGCGACACGTGCGGCTTCCTCAAGGCTGAGGTCACGGGCGTCGACCTCGACGAGAGGGTTCTCCATACTTCGGGGGGCATCGTCGGTTACGAGTACCTCGTGCTGAACCCCGGCAGCGTCGCCACACCGCCGCCCGCCCCTCTAAGGGACCACCTGCAGACGTTCTGGAGCGTGGACGACGCCCTGGCCCTGCGCGAGGCCCTTGCCCGGGCCTGGAACCTGGCCGCCAGCCCGCGCCCCGCGCCGCCCGGCATCCTGACCGTGGCCGTCGTCGGCGGCGGGGCGACCGGGGTAGAGCTCGCCGCGGAGGTCGCGGCGCTTTTCGACTACCTCCAGAAGCGCTCGCACCGACGCCCGCACGAAGGGCCGCGGATCGTGCTCTTCGAGGCGGCGGACCGGCTTATGGGCTGGCTCGACCCGTACTTCGACCGCGTGGCCCAGCAGACCCTCGCCAACCTCGGCGTCGAGGTGCGCCTGAACACAGAGGTCGACGAGGCGGGCGGATCCGGCGTGCGGTTCGGGGGCGAGTTCTTGCCGGCCGCCACGCGCGTGTGGGCGGCGGGGGTCGCAGCCGCGCCGCTCATCCGCGACCTTCCCGGGGAGCACGACCCGTCCGGCCGGATCGCCGTCGACGAGCACCTGACTCTGCCGGATCACCCCGGGGTCTACGTGCTCGGGGACGCCGGCCTCTACACGCACCCGAAGCTCGGCCCCCTGCCCCCCACAGCCTCCGTCGCCGTGCAGCAGGGTCCGTGGGTATCCCGCGACCTCAAAAGGCGGCTGCGGGGCGCGGACAGCCGCCGGGGCCGGCCGCCCTTCCGCTTCTTCGACCGGGGCTACGTGGTGAGCCTCGGCCCCGAGAGCGCCGTGGCCGACGCCGTCGGCCTCAAGCTGCGCGGCCCCGCGGCCCAGGCCCTCTACCGCAGCGTCTTCCTCTACTACATCAAGAGCCGGCGCGACAGGCTGCTCACCGGCGCGGACTGGGCAATGGAACGCACCATCGGACGCCTGGGATTCGGAAGCGATAGGCAAGAGAAGGCCGACGAGGGTTAGCGGACCCGCCCCGGTCCTGATAAGCAGGCACCCGACCCCGGGTCCCTAAGACTCCACCCGCGCCACCAGCAGGTGCCTTTCGACGATTTGCGTCACGTCGTCCGGCGTTACGCGGGTGTACCAGACGTCATCAGGAAAGACGAAGACGACCGGGCCCTCCTCGTGACGGCGCGTGCAGGCGTTGCGCAGCACCGTGGAAGATGACATCCCGAGCCGCTCCACCTCTTCTCTAAAAGCCTCGAGAAGCTCCTCCCCGCCCTTCGCGCCGCAACGTCCCTCCCCCGGCGTGGCGCAAACAAAGATTTGGCGAAAAGCCGGCATGGAGAGATTCTATGCCGCGTCGCGGAGAAGTCCAGGGAAGGTTTCAAGCTACAGATCACGACCCAAACCCTGGGGTGACGCGAGGCCGGCGGAAGTCGCAAAGGTCCGTGAAGGCTCCCAAAGCGATGTACGGAGGGTTGAGCGCTTCGAGAGGAACGGCACGTTGGGCC
>Ga0136613_10002243_pt1 | contig 10305 bp, 9 predicted proteins | sample AntDrymUQ2722106_2_FD_106649 | JGI IMG/M metagenome (GOLD analysis project Ga0136613, IMG submission 106649) | Polar desert sand microbial communities from Dry Valleys, Antarctica - metaG UQ272 (21.06) | ecosystem: Environmental > Terrestrial > Soil > Desert | place: Antarctica: Dry Valley... | reverse complement strand
GGACACGCTGCCCGCGATGCTGCTCTTCGTCCTCTCGACCCTGGTCGTCTTTCACTTCGCGCTTCCGGAAGGCACGGGCGACGATGCCGCGTACGGATTGCTCTGGGTGGCGATCGTGTTCACGGCGTTGCTCGGTCTTGCGCGCGCGTGGGTGCCCGAACAGGAGCACGCGGTCTTCGACGGCCTCGTCCTCGCTCCCTGCGACCGCAGTGCCATCTGGATCGGGAAGACCCTCGCGACGCTCGCGTTCCTGCTCGCTGCCCAGGTGGTGGCGTTACCCGCGTTCGCGCTCTTCTTCGCTCCGCTCGACGCAGTTGCGGTGGTCGGCGTGCTCCTCGCAGACATCGGCATCTGTGCGGTCGGCTCGCTGATGGCGGCGATGGCGGCGGCCGGACGAGCCCGCGAACTGCTCCTTCCGCTGCTGATGCTCCCGCTCTCGATCCCGCTCATCGTCGGCGGTGTCGGCGCCGCCATCTCGTCGGAGCCCGAGCGCTACCTCCTGCTCCTCGCCCTGTACGACGGGATCTTCGCGGTACTCTCGTGGGCGTCCTTCGAGTACGTCGTCACCGAGTCATGAGCAGCGCTTTCGCCCCGATACGGAGCCTTCCCGGGCTCGCCGCCGTTGCCGCCGGGCTGATGGGTGGCGCGCTCCTGCTCTCCTTTTTCATCGCACCGGAGGACGCCGACCAGGGCATCTCGCAGAGGATCTTCTACATCCACGTGCCGATCGCGCTGACGGCGTACTTCTGCTTCGGCCTCGGCGCCTGGAAGGCACTGCTCTTGCTCTGGCGCGGGGACGAGCGGTACGACCTGGAGAGCTACGTCGCGATCCACCAGGGCACGATCTTTGGCTCGCTGACGCTGATCACCGGCGCCATCTGGGCCAAGGCCTCCTGGGGAGTCTGGTGGACGTGGGACTCGAATCAGCTCGTGCTCTTCCTCACCCTCTTTCTCTTCTACTGCGCCTACTTCATGCTCCGCTTCTCGCTTCCGGAAGGGCCGAGGCGCTCCCGCTCGTCCGCCGTCTACGCCCTCTTCGGGGTCGCCCTCATCCCGGTGAGCTTCCTCGCGATCCGTCTCGCCGAGGATTTCATCCACCCGACGACGTTCACCCGCGACGGTCCGCAGATGACCGGGACGATGTTCACGGCGTTTTGCGTCTCCTGGGCGGCGGTGACCCTTCTTGCCTACGTCCTGTACCGCGTCGAGCTCGTCGGCAAGCGGTTGCACACGGATCTGCGGGAGCTGCGCGAGGCGCTGGAGTGAGCGGCGGGGAGTACGTCGCCGCGGCCTACGGGGTCGTGTTCGTCTTCCTGCTCGTATACGTGGCGATCATCGCCGCCAAGCTCGTCCGCCTCCAGCGGGACACGGCCGAATTACTGGAGCTCGCACGCCGGCGCGAGCGAGACGCGTGATCGACCGGTCACCCGACTATCCTGCGCGCGTGCAGGCGACGACCAACAGGATCTGCGCGTGGACGTAAAGCGCGCGCTGGTCGGAAGGCCGCTTCCCTTGCAGGTTCCGACCGCATTTGTACGCATTCGGCGACGTGGTCTGCGCGCGTGCGGCGAGGCACGCACCGAGCGGATCCGCCGCTGTGCACCCGCGCAAGCTCGGCGCCGCTGACGTACTTCCCCGCGCCTTCGGCGTTACGCTCCGCGCGTGTTCATCACGTTCCTGAGCGACTTCGGCCTCAAGGACGATTTCGTGGGCACGTGCCACGGAGTCATGAAGACGATCGCGCCGGAGGCGCAGATCATCGACATCACACACGGCATCCCGGCTCAGGCGGTGCTCGAAGGCGCACTCGTGCTCGCGAACACGATCGCCTACATGCCGATCGGGGTTCACCTCGCCGTCGTCGACCCAGGCGTCGGCGGCCCTCGCCGTCCGCTTGCGCTCCGCGACGGAGCCGGGCGGCTCTTCATCGGCCCCGACAACGGGCTCTTGCTGCCGGCGGCGATCCGAGCGGGGATCGCGGAAGCCCACGAGCTCGCCAATCCGAAGTACGCCCTGCAGGCGGTGTCGCGCACGTTCCACGGACGCGACCTCTTCAGCCCGGCTGCCGCGCACCTCGCCAACGGCGTCCCGCTCGCCGACCTCGGCCCACCGCTGCACATCGACGCGTTGGTCAGCCTCGATGTCCCGGCGCCGGTTTCGGAGAACGGGGTGCTCACGGCGACGCTGCTCTACGTCGACAGCTTCGGAAACATCGCTCTCAACCTGACGCGCGAGGACGTCGACGAGCTGGGGATCGCCTCGGGAACGAAGCTCGAGCTCGAGCACGCGGGAGAGCGCTACTACGCGGTCATGGCGAGGACGTTCGCCGACGCGCGGCCGGGCGACGTGATCCTCTATGAGGACAGCTACGGGAACATGTCGGTCGCGATCTCGCGGGGAGACGCAGGCCGCATGCTCCATGCGGCCCCCGGTCAGCGGATCCGGATCGCGCGTCGCGTTTGAGGCGCTGAGCTCAGGAAATCGGCGGGCGCTTGGACGCCCAGGGTCGAGCCTCCTCCAGCTGCGCCGCTAGGCGAAGGAGTACCGCGTCGCCGGCGGGCGGCCCGATCGCCTGCACGCCAATGGGGAGGCCCTCGCCCGACCAGTGCAAAGGGAGCGACACCGCAGGTAGCCCGGTGAGGTTGGCAACTGCGGTGAAGGGCGTGAACAAGGTGTTCCGCTCGAGCTGCTCGATCGCGCCTTCGACGCCTTCCTCCTGCCACCCGATCGAAACTGGGGGAAGCGCGAGCGTGGGCGTGAGGACGACATCGGTGTGCTGCCAGAACGCGACGATTCGGCGCGCGGCAGTCTGGAGATGGAACGCCGCCTGCGCGTAGTCGGCGGCGGAGCTCGCTCGAGCGGAATCCGCGAGGCCGCGGTTCAACGGGGTCTGGAGCTCGGGGTCGACGGCGTAGAGCGCAGGACTGACCCGCCAGACGGCGATGAAGGCGTCGAGCAACCCGGCCCCGGTCCACGGAGGTGTCGCCTCGAAGACCTCATGCCCCAGGCTCGCGAGCAGGTCTGCGGCACCTTCCAGTGCAGCGCTGCAATCGGTGTGTACGGAGGCCTCGATCGGCGGCTCCGCCGTCACGGCGATCCGCAGCCGCCCAGGCGGCGCACCGGGCTCTTCAGTGAACGCGCGCTCGGGCGGCGGTGCCCACCAGGGATCACCCGGCTCGTAGCCGGACAAGACGTCGAGCAGAGCTGCGGCATCTGCGACGGAGCGGCTGATCGGGCCTGAAGTAGAGAGGCCCTCGAGCGACGGGAACGGCGCTGTGGAGACCCGTCCTCGCGACGGCTTGAGACCGAAGACGCCGCAACAGGAAGCGGGAATCCTGATCGAGCCGCCTCCGTCGGTGCCGTGCGCGAGCGGCAAAAGTCCCGCTGCGAGCGCCGCGGCAGCCCCTCCGCTCGAGCCGCCGGGCGTGCACTCTGGGTTCCAGGGGTTCCGGGTGTTGCCGTTCAGCTCCGACTCGGTGAATGCCACCGTGCCGAACTCCGGTGTGTTCGTCTTGCCGAGGATCACGAAGCCGGCTTCACGGAGCCGCCGAACGACCGCGGTGTCGAAGTCGGGAATGTTGTCGGCGAATGCGCGACTCGAGTAGGTGGTGCGGATCCCCGCGGTCGCGGTCAGGTCCTTGACTGCGATCGGGACGCCGCGAAACGGGCGCTCGTCCGCGGAGGCGTCTGCGACTCTCGCGTCTTCGAGTGCTTCGTTGCCGCAGACGGTGACGAACGAGTTGAGCTCCGGATCGAGCCGGGCGATTCGCTCGAGATACAGCTCGGCAAGCTCCACCGCGGAGACCTTCTTGTCTCGGACGAGCCGCGCCTGCTCGATTGCCGGGAGGAACGCGAGATCCATCGCGGCGACGCTAACAGGAGCTATTGAGCAGGGACGGACGGGCCCGTCCAGCGATGGACGGGACCGGAACTACAGTCGACGACGAGACCTGCGCCCGACGCCACGAGGGACTCGCCGGGTCGAGAGAGAAGCGTGTTACGACTATAGATTCCCCGCGTCGACCTGTCCGGACACCGTGGGCGCGACGATCAGGAAACCACCAGATGCACGGTATCCGGATCAGCTGAATCGAGGTGGCGAGGGCCGGACTTGAACCGGCGACACCACGGTTTTCAGCCGTGTGCTCTACCAGCTGAGCTACCTCGCCGCGGCAGCGCAGTGTAGCTTGGCTCGGGCGGCGCACACCCAACATCAAGGTCAGGCTGAAGCCTGACCCCAGCGTCCCCAGAGCCCTGCTCGACTCAGCGGTCTGGCCGGAGGCCGGCTTTGCCGGCCGGGAGGCCCTACTCGCGATCTCTGTTGCCGTGTGCTCTACCAGCTGAGCTACCTCGCCGCGGCAGCGCGGTGTAGCCGTGCTCCACGTTAGCGTTCGCACTGTGGATCACAACGCACAGCGACCCATTGCAATCATCGGCGCAGCCCTCGACCTCGGCCAGGGTCGGCGAGGCGTCGACATGGGACCCTCGGCCATGCGGGCCGCGGGCCTCGAGGAGCGGCTTCGGAGTCTTGGGTACGAGGTGCGGGACCTCGGCAACGTCGAGAGCCCCGAGCCGGAAGCCACCGCTTTGGAAGATGAGAGCGCACGCTTTCTCCCGGCAATCAAGGAGACCTGCTCGCGGATCGCGGCTCTTGTGGCCGAGTCCTCGACGGGCGGTGAGATACCGCTTGTTCTCGGAGGAGACCATTCGGTAGCACTGGGGACTCTCGGCGGGCTTGCGGCCGCGCACGGATCGGGCGGGGTGCTCTGGATCGACGCGCACTCCGACATCAACACACCCGAGACCAGCCCGAGCGGGAACGTCCACGGGATGGCCCTCGCGGCTGCGCTGGGCCTCGCGGGCTCGGAGTTCGAGAGCGACGCGTGGCCGCTTCCCGCGGTCGCGCCCGAGCGCGTTGCGCTGATCGGCACACGCCAGCTCGACGAGGGCGAGCGACGGCTGCTTCGAGACGCCGGAGTGCGCGTGTACACGATGAGCGAGATCGACAGGATCGGCATCGAGCGGGCGATCCGCGAGTCGCTGGACCGCGTCGCAGGTGGTGGATTCGTCCACGTCTCGTTCGACATGGACGTTCTCGATCCCGTCGTCGCGCCGGGCGTCGGAACTCCCGTGCGCGGCGGGCTCACGTACCGCGAGGCACACCTCGCGCTCGAGCTCGTTTCCGAGTCGCGGCTCGCGGGCTCGCTGGAGGTCGTCGAGGTGAACCCGATCCTCGATCGCGAGAACACCACAGCGCTGACCGCGGTCGAGCTGGTCGCGAGCGCTCTCGGGAAGACGATTTTCTGAGAATGGGGGCGAGGCACGCCTCGCCCTACGAGCGAGCGGCGAGCAACGCCCGCGCGAGCCCCGGCACCTCGAGCGACCCGTCGCCCGCGACGTACTTCTCTAGGCGCCGCTCCGCGCCCGCGCGGATGGCGCTCCTTTCGTCGGGTGTCGAGCGCTCGAGGAGGGTGGTGAGCATTCGCGAGAGGTCCTGGATCGTCTGCCACCACTCGTCGAGGGAAGCAGCGCGCCAGAGAATCGGGACGTCCTCGAGCGACACGACTCGAAGACCCGCCTCGCTCACGAGTCGACGAAGCTCGTCCGGATCCGCCAGACGAAAGGGACCGGGTGCCCGAGGATCGGGACGCTCCGAGAGGCCCAGCTCCAACGCCGAGCGGCCGGCTGCCGTCATCCAGTCGTTGGCGTCCGAGGGCGCCCAGACCGCGAGCGCCGCCCGACCATGCGGGCGCAACACACGGGCGATCTCGGTGAGCGCACGTCCGGGATCGGGCACGAGCATGACCCCGAAGCGACAAAGTACGCCGTCGACCGCTGCGTCGGGGAGGTTGATGGCGGCAGCGTCCTCGACCCGGAACTCGACGTTCTCGACCCCGAGCTCGCCCGCACGCCGTCGCGCGGCAGCGACCATCTCCGGAGCGACGTCCGTCGAGAGCAGGAGCCCATTCGGGCCGAGCTGCCGTGCGGCGATGAAGCCCGTGTCTCCCGGACCGGCCGCAAGCTCGAGCACGGTGTCGCCCGGCGCAGGGTCGAGCAGCGCGACGAGCTGCTCGTCGAGATGGCGCGTAGCCTCGCGGGCGAGCGTGGCCTGGCGCTCCCAGCCTCGAGCCGCCGCGCCCCACGCCGCAGCCTGCTCATGCTCGGGCGTCGCTACGTGGCCACCTCCGCCAATTGCGGGATGATGTCCCGGCCGTAGGCGCCGAGCGTGTCCTCCTGGCCCTCGGTCATGAGGTATATGTTGAGCTGGTCGACCCCGACCTTCTCCAACTCCTTCAGCTTGGCCGCCGCTTGCTCAGGCGTACCGAGGACGCAGAAGCGGTCGCAGATCTCGTCGGTCACGAACTCTCCGTGCTTCGCTCCGACCCGCGAGTGCTCCTCGTAGTCGTAGAACTTCCGCGCACGGACGAACTCGGTCAGCTCCTTCGGGATGTCCGACTCGAAGCCGTAGCGCTCGATCAGGTCCATGACGTGATTCGACACCATGGCCGGGAACCACCGCACCTGCTCGCGTGCCTCGGCCATGTCGTCAGAGATGTGGCTCGGCGCGCAGACGATGCACTGCAACGCGTCCGGGTCGCGTCCGGCCTCTACCGCCGATTCGCGCGCGGTGTCCATGATCCACTTGACGATCACGGGGTCGGCGAGCTGGATGATGACGCCGTCTCCGACGCGACCCGCCACCCCGAGCGCCTTCGGTCCGTAGCCGGCCACCCACATCGGGATCTCCGGAAGCTCGGGGCGGACCCACTTGAGCTGGAGGCCCTTCTCGTTCCAACTCACCTCACGGCCGTTCATGAAGTCCTTGATCATCCCGAGTCGCCGCTCGAACTCGGCGACCTTGACCGGCTGCTGGCCGATGGTTCGCCGGGCGGAGTCCCCGCGGCCGATCCCCATCACCATGCGCCCGCCCGAGATGTCGTGCAGGGTCGCGTAGCCGCTTGCGAGAACCGTCGGCTCACGCGTCCCAGGGTTCGTGACGCAGTGCCCGAGCTTCATCGTGCTCGTCGCCTGAGCGGCGAGGGTGAGGAGCGGGAACGACTCCTGCCAGAGGAGGTGGGAGTCGTACGTCCACCCGTACTCGAAGCCGTGCGACTCGGCCAGCTGGAGGAGCTCGACGAGCCGGCTCGCGGGTGGATCGGGAAGGACGGTGACGCCGAAGCTCAAGGACATGTGCTCTCCTGGGTTCGCTCGCTCGCTCGAAGCGAACGATTATCCGCGCATTGGCGCGCGATTGCCAGGGAACCTGGTTCGCGGGGCGAATCGAGTGACGTGATCTGGGCTTTCGTCCTCTTCGGCCTCGCCGCGGGCGCGATGCTCCCGTTCCAGGCCGGAGTCAACGCGCAACTCGCCGAGTACCTGGGCAGCCCGCTGCGGGCCGCCCTGGTCTCCTTCGCCGTGGGGCTGTTGGTGCTCCTCCCGCTCGTTGCGGTCTTCGTGCGGGGCGTGCCGAGCGCGGAGCGAGTGAGCTCCGCTCCCTGGTGGGCCTGGCTCGGCGGCGCTCTCGGCGCGTTCTACGTTGCCGGCTCGATCACGTCTGCGCCCAAGCTGGGTGCGGTCACATTGATCGGCGTGATCCTCGCGGGACAAGCGGTCGCGTCGCTCTTGGTCGACCACTTCGGGATGGTGGGCTTCGACGAGCATCCGGCGACGCTCGGCCGGGTGGCCGGCATGTTCCTGATCGCGCTCGGCGTGCTCTTCGTGCGGCTGTTTTGATGTTCGACGGCTTCGAGCTCGAGCGGATCGACGTCGGTGAAGCCGTTCTGCGCGTGCGGCACGGCGGCTCCGGCCCTGCGCTGCTTCTCCTGTACGGGCATCCACGGACTCATGTGACGTGGCACCGAGTGGCGCCCTTGCTTGCGGAGGAAAGGACAGTCGTCTGCCCGGACCTGCGCGGATACGGGCAATCGTCCAAGCCGGCGACGACGCCGAACCACGAGCCGTACTCGAAGCGGGCGATGGCTCGCGACTGCATCGCGCTCATGCGGTCGCTGGGTCACGATCGCTTTGCGGTAGTCGGACACGACCGAGGCTGCTACGCGGCGCTGAGGCTCGCCCTCGAGCATCCCGAAGCAGTTACACAACTTGCCGTCCTCGACGGGTGCCGATCGGCGACGCACTCGCTCGCTGTGATGCGCGCTTCGCAGAGGCCTGGTGGCACTGGTTCTTTCTCGGGCAGACCGCGAAGCCCGCCGAGCGCGTGATCTCGGCCGATCCCGATGCCTGGTACCGAGTCGGCCCGAGTGCAATGGGCGAGGAGGCCTATGCGGATCTGCGCAAAAGCGCTCCACGACCCGGAGGTCGTGCAGGCGATCTGCGAGGACTACTGCGCCGGTCTCGGAATCGATCGCGTGCTGGACGACGCGGACCGCGCGGCGGGTCGCCGGATCCAGTGCTCCGTTCTCGTGGTGTGGGCGCTTCAGGACGACATGGGCGAGCTGTACGGAGATCCGACGGAGATCTGGCGGGAGTGGGCCGACGACGTCGATGGGGTGACGATCGACAGCGGCCACCATATGGCCGAGGAGGCGCCGGAGGAGCTTGCGGCAGCGATACAGAGTCTGCTTTCCCGCTCAGGGAGCGCGAGATCCTGAGAGCGGGTTCGGACTGAAGCCTGGCCCCAGGCGCTGTGGTTTGCGTCCCCCGCCGTTTGCGACCCAGTCGATCGTCTTCGCCGCGAGGCTGTCGAGCGCGGCAACCGACAGCTCGAGGTGCTCCTCCTTCGTGTCCTCGAGCTTCGTGTGCGAGAGCCCGCGGAGACTCTGGACGAACAGCATCACCGTCGGGACGCCTGCGCGCGACACTTCCGCGGCGTCGTGCAGTGGGCCGGAGGGGAGCCGCTGCGCGGTTCCTGTCACCTCCAGGATCGCCTCCTCGCAGAAGCCGAGGAGCGTGTCGTCGAAGAGGATCGGCTCGATCGACCAGATCCTCTCCCAGTCGACCTGGAGCTTCTCCTCCTCTGCGAAGCGCTCACTCGCCTCCTCTGCGAGCCCCAGCAGCGTGGCCAGCTTGCCCGCGTCGAGATGGCGCTGGTCGAGGAGCTGCTCGGCGGTCTCGACGACCGACGTGACGATCCCCGGTCGACAGACGACGCCTCCGGACGTGCAGACTGCGCCGTCGCCGACTGTCGCCGCGATCTTGCGGAGCTCGAGCGCGAGCTTCGCGGCTCCGGCGAGCGCATCGCGGCGATCACTCATGGGAGTCGACCCGGCGTGCGCCGCCTGTCCGCGCCATGTGATCCGGTGGCGCTCGACGCCGAACGTGCCGAGCACGACTCCGAGAGGAAGATCGAGCGACTCGAGAACCGGTCCCTGCTCTATGTGGAGCTCGAGGTAGGCCGCGGCCGAGTCGAGCTGGCTGCGGGCGTCGACGGCGCGATCGAGGTCGATCCCGTACTCGGCCAGAGCGTCGGGCAGCCGGACCCCGTCCCCGTCGGAGAGCTGCCGCAACTCGTCCTGGTCGGCCATCGACCCGGCCGCGGCGCTCGACCCGAAGAGGCTGCGACCGAAGCGCGCGCCTTCCTCGTCCGCCCAGTTGACGAGACGAACCGTGACGGCTGGCGCTCCGCCGGCCGCGATCCGGCGCAGCACCTCGACACCGGCGATGACGTTCAGCGCGCCGTCCAACCAACCGCCGTTCGGCACGGAATCGATGTGCCCGCCGATCAGCACCGCGCGGTCGGACGCGCCGGGGACAGTGAACCACTGGTTGCCAGCGGGGTCGATCTCCTCCTCCGCGCCCGTCTCGGCGACCTTGCCGCGCAGCCAGGCGCGTGCGCGCTCCCAGGTCTCCGTCCACGCGATGCGCTGAGCCCCGTTCTCGTCGCCGGTGAGCTCCCGCAGCTCCTTCAGGTCGTCGACCGTTCGCTTCGGCGAGAGCGGCACGCGCGCGAGCTTACTACGGGCCGATTTCGAGTCGGTAAGAATCAACCGGCAGTGAGCGAGGTTGCCGTCGTCACTCCTGCTCGGCCGCGCCCAGGTGGCAGGGCGATGGCCGTGGTGAAGCGTGCCGGCACGCTCCTGCTGGTGCTGCTCGCCCTGTGGGGACTCTGGGAGGGCTACCGCTGGCTCTGGATCGAGACCGGCTGGACGAAGCCCTTCGTCGTCAACGACACGACGCTGCCGCACCTGCACGACATCGTCGGTGCGCTCTTCGAGTCGCCGCAGGAGGGCGGCCCGCTCCTGATCGACCTCCTCTTCCACTACGCGCTCTTCACCGCAAAGGAGGCGGCCGCCGGCTTCGCGATCGGTGCCACCATCGGGTTCCTCCTCGGTGCAGTGATCGCGC
>Ga0136613_10002241_pt1 | contig 10307 bp, 8 predicted proteins | sample AntDrymUQ2722106_2_FD_106649 | JGI IMG/M metagenome (GOLD analysis project Ga0136613, IMG submission 106649) | Polar desert sand microbial communities from Dry Valleys, Antarctica - metaG UQ272 (21.06) | ecosystem: Environmental > Terrestrial > Soil > Desert | place: Antarctica: Dry Valley... | reverse complement strand
CATCGCAACGAACGCGTCCTCGACCCACGGCTGCATACCCGCGAAGACGTCACTCCCGAAACGCATGCTGCTGCTGTCGTGGGACACGCCGCGATCGGCGTTCTCAATGAATTGCCCCTGGAAGCGTTGCTAAAGAGCGGAAGTAGCCATGTGGGCAGTTAACCGACAACAACGTTGTAGGGCAAGCGCTCCCGCTTGCCGCGTCAGGATCCATTGTGCGGGTCAACGCTCTCGCCGCTGAACAGCGTAGCAGGCAGGAATGCCTGCCCTACATTTCGAAGCCAACCCGATACGGCCAATCCTGCCAGCGATCGACCAGCCCCTCGCGCACCGGGTTTTCGCGCATGTACAACCACTTGTCTTGCGCGGGTTCATCGCGGCGCAGCAACCGGTCAAAACATCCGGGCTGCCACTGCCACGGTGCCGCGATGGCACGACGGATCCTGCGCTTGATCGCCGCCGAGAGCTGTCCCGGCGACAACTCCCGCTCGCCGGGCGCGGCGAGGAGATGCACGTGGTCGGGCATCACAACCGCAGCAATGACAGACCAGCTCGCGAGCTGCGTGATCGCTTCGCGTAACGCGGCGAACACCTCATCATTCGCCAGCACCCTGTGTCTACCTGCGACACAAAAGGTGATGAAATAAACGACGCGTTGCTCAGCCGAAAGCCACACCGGAATGCGCGGAGGGTGCCCCATACGTTTGCATTTGTAGGGCAAGCGCTCCCGCTTGCCAATTCGAGAAAACGCGACGGGCAGCAGGCAGGAATGCCTGCCCTACACGATCACATGTGATCGATGATGTTCTGGCCGAACTCCGAACACTTGATCTTCGTCGCCCCTTCCATGAGCCGCGCAAAGTCGTACGTGACCCGCTTGCTCGCGATCGCGCCGTTCAGGCCTTTGATGATTCGATCGGCCGCTTCGGTCCAGCCCATGTAGCGGAACATCATCTCGCCCGAAAGCACGACCGAGCCGGGGTTCACCATATCCTGGTCCGCGTACTTCGGTGCGGTGCCATGCGTCGCTTCGAAGACCGCGTGGCCGGTGATGTAGTTAATGTTGCCGCCCGGTGCGATGCCGATGCCGCCCACCTGCGCCGCGAGTGCATCGCTCAGGTAATCGCCGTTCAGATTCAACGTCGCGATCACATCAAAGTCTTCCGGCCGCGTGAGCACCTGCTGGAGTGTGATGTCCGCGATCGCGTCCTTGATGATGATGCCTGCGCCCGGTTTGCCCATCGGGATCTGGCACCATGGGCCGCCGTCGATCTCTTCCGCGCCGAAATAGCTCTTCGCGATCTCATAGCCCCAGTCGCGGAAAGCACCCTCGGTGTACTTCATGATGTTGCCCTTGTGCACGAGGGTCACGCTCTTGCGCTGGTTCTTGATCGCGTAGGCGATCGCGCTGTGGATCAGGCGCACACTGCCGGCGCGGCTCACCGGCTTGATGCCGATGCCCACCATCACGTCGCTGCCTTCCGGCGCGCCCACTTCCTTCCAGAACGCCGCCGCCTTCTCCTTCGTCCCGAAACGGATCTTCTCGAAATCCTTGGCGAATTCCTTCTGGAGGAAGCCGAGGATCTTGGCAGATTCCTCGCCGCCCGCGGCGTAGTCGATGCCGGCGTAAATGTCCTCCGTGTTCTCGCGGAAGATGACCATGTCCACCTTTTCAGGCCGCTTCACGGGCGAGGGGACCCCTTGGAAATACTGCACCGGGCGCAGGCAGACGAACAGGTCGAGCATCTGCCTCAGCGCCACGTTCAGGGACCGAATGCCGCCGCCGACCGGCGTGGTTAGCGGTCCCTTGATCCCGACCAGATACTCCCGAAACGCCTGCACCGTCTCTTCGGGAAGCCAGGTGTCGAACTTGTCCTTCGCCGCCTGGCCTGCGAACACCTCAAACCACGAAATCTTCTTCTGGCCGCCGTACGCCTTCTCCACGGCGGCATCGAGCACGCGCTCACTGGCAGCCCAGATGTCCCGGCCCGTCCCGTCGCCGCGGATGAAAGGGATCACCGGCCGATCAGGCACAGTCAGTTTGCCTCGGGAAATGGAAATCTTATCGCCCGTCGGCGGAGTGATGTCTTTGTAGGCCATAGCCGGTCAATAGAAGCAGGCGGCCAGCAATCACAAGGGAACATTTCCTCTGGAAAACGAGCTTTACCCTCGCTGCGCGAGCAGCATCAGTTTGGGCAGTGGCCGGACACTCGCATGTCGCACACTCGCTGTAAGAACGTAGGTGTTCCCGGACGATTAGGTGGAAAACACAGGCGGCACGGCAACCGTCATACCCCGCCCGCGATGTGTCTCAGGTTCCCGCGTAGCGCTGAATTGTCGGCCTGGGGCGACCGTTGTCCAACCGTCAAAGCCGCCGCGCCCGATCCTATGTAGTCTCGCCACCAGCGTCTTTTTCCCTTGTTTGACAAAGGCGAGTTCTAAATTGTGCTCGCATCTCCGCGTTGGAGCGACTCGGAAAATTCAGCAGGCCCTCGGCTGGCGTCCGACCCATTCTTTCGATCAGCTTGTGGGCGCGATGGTCGCGGCGGAACTGGAGGCGATTGACTCAGGAGGCGCTTAGCGCAGCGGAGTGCCCGTTTCACGTGGTAGTGTCGTAGAGTCGGACATGCAACAAAGCAGAAGGAACGCGGTTCCACGTCGGGAGGCATGCTAGTTTGTGCAGAGCCCACACCATCTTGCATTCCGCAAACTTAGGAAATCGAGCGACTGACGCTTGGGCGCTGTCGACAGGCAGGTATTTCTCGCTACTTCTGAGCTCGGACTCGCAGCGATCCGGGACGCCGAAGACATTTCAGAAGCTCTTTGAGCAGACCAAATCCTGCTGAACTCACGTTTGTACCCGGGGTTTGCGACTCGATTCCTGCCGTACGGTCAGAAAATTGGTAAAAATTTTGCAACTCGTTCGCGCGCTTCGGGTATTAGTAGGAGCGGCTCTCAGAGGAACTAAAGGATGAATACGGCGGCACTAGCGAACCTGAAACAACCGTTTTGGTTTTGCCTCAAAGCCGCTCCGAAAAGGGAGCACATCGCGGCTGCGACTCTACGCCGCGAGCTTCAGCTCGCTGCGTTCGCTCCACGGATCCGCTTTCGGAAACTCACTCAGCGGGGGAAAATCTGGTTCGTCGAGCCGATGTTCCCGGGGTATGTCTTTGCGGAGTTCGAATACGCGGATCATCGGCGCGTCATCCATGCCCGTGGGCTACGGGGGCTTGTTCACTTCGGTGACGACGTCCCCGTTGTTGCTCCGGCGGTGATATCGCTACTGCGCCGGACCGATGATGATGCAGTAGTCACCGTCGAGCCCCACCTCGAGGTTGGTCAACGCGTTGAAGTGGCCGAGGGGCCGTTTCAGGGTTTTGAAGCCATTGTCACCACTCTTTTGCCGGCGCGCGACCGGTTGCGGGTTCTTTTGGAATTCCTCGGTCGCAATGTTGAGACCGAACTGCACGAGACGCAGGTTGTACCACCGTCGGATGAGGCGAGCGCCACTGCGCTTCGCACGATAAATTATGGATCGCCCGCTTCTGCGTGAGTTTATGTCAGCGGTTTGTGTCCGTACGTGACACAAATGTAAGATTTATGAACACACTTGCGTGCAATCACAACTGGCACTGCACTTTTGCATTCGGCACGCGAGCCGTTAACCTCTGTGGTATGCGATCTGCTCCAAAAGAGGTATGGCCCTCGCTTTCGGAATCATCGCGCTCCTCGGGGCGTCAATCGCTGCAATCGCGCATCACTTGCACCTCGCACCTGAGGGTTACGAGGACGAGACCGGTTTCCATCAGTTCTCGTCTGGCAACGCTCCGATGGTGCGGCGTACGGTATTCGGTGCGGCGAGAAACGCGGGCCGTCCCGCGGCTCGCCGAATCGCGCTCCCCGGCACGCCTCGGCCGCAGTTGCGGTAGATTTTATCGCGGCGGCACCCCAACGGCGTTCGTACAGTCGAGATTGCGGCGCTTCAAAGGCCTCACGCTATTATTTTGTTAGCGGCACCTCATGCCGTAAGTCCGCCCCGTCTGCTTTACAGCGTATGTGGAGGACGGGGCCTCTCGTTGCTGTCTTCTTTCATGGGTCAGCGTGAAAGTCTTTGCCATTTTTACGCAGTTTGGGCAGGATCGTGACGACAGTTTGCCGATCTAACAGAGTCTGACAATAAAACATTGACCTCGTCGCGGAAGTTATAGTTAACTCGCCTGCCTTTGGAAATTCTGGCTGTAACGGGAGTGGCTGGTCAAATCACACTATGAAGTTGCACGGTACTTCTCCGGATTCGGAGATGTTGACCAAGGGCGGTAGCTTGTCCGCGAAAGAAAGCCGTTCGAATGATGTAGTGCGGCACAATGAGCGCCCTGCCGCTGCAGAACCGCACTCGGCTCGTGTCGCCGTCGCGGTGGAAGAAACCATGCGAAACCTGCAGCGTTCTGCTGAAGGCCGACTGCCGAATTCGGCTGGCGCGGAGATCACGATCGACAGCCGAGACGATGCACTGCGTTGTTTTCTTCGCGAAGCTCTGACGCGCCGCGTCTTGCATGAGCGGGAAGGATCAGTTGGACGCCCCGAGGAAAGTGCTGACACCGGGCATGGTGGCGACCAGGTGAACGCGGTGAGCGCGGTGAGCGACGTTGAGTCCCCTGCGACGCCCGCTCCGGGAGAAGGCCGATCTGCCTTGCCCGATTCGGCGATGGGGGTGGTGCGTTGGAAACGCGCGCTGGACTTGGGAGTCATAGCAGCAACGAGTCCGTTGTGGTTTCCGCTTATGTTGATCGTTATGATCGCGGTAAGGCTTTCATCTCCCGGACCGATCTTCTTCCGGCAGCGGCGCGTAGGATTCAAAGGACGCTCGTTCATGATCTACAAATTCCGGAGCATGCGCGTAGACGTCGGCACGGGTTCGCACGAATCGCACTTCGAGCGCTTGATGCGCCAGGGCATTCCCATGGTCAAGCTTGATGCTTCCGATCCCCGCATCATTCCTTGGGGTCGGATGCTACGCGCAACAGGGCTCGATGAACTGCCGCAAATCTTCAACGTCATCAAAGGCGAGATGAGCTTGGTCGGTCCACGCCCCTCGACCATCCAAGAATTCCAGTACTTCCGTCCGTATGAGCGACAACGGGTGGAAGCGCTTCCCGGGCTTACGGGATACTGGCAAGTCAATGGGAAGAACCACACGACGTTCGACGAGATGATCCAGATGGATATCTACTACGCGCGAAATGTATCGATCCGGTTAGATCTCGCCATTATCGCGAGAACGATCCCGGTTCTGCTCGCCCAGACGCTGGAACTTCGTGCGAAGCGGTCCGGAAGGACAAAGGAGGGCAAAGATATCTCCGCACAGCCTACAGTGCCGGAGCACGCCAATTCATTATGAAACCTGTAGCAATCGGCGTAGTTGGTTGCGGCTATTGGGGACCAAACTTGGTCCGCAACCTTCGGAAAATAGATCAATGTACGGTCAAGGCGATCTGCGACGTCAATGTCGGCCGCCTCAGCCACGTCCAGGGTCTATATCCTGAAGTGGAAGCGGTGACAGACTACAAGCACTTCCTGAACGGGATCGGTCTTGACGCCGTAGTGGTTGCCACACCGGTCAGCCAGCATTACCCCCTCGCGAAGGCTGCGTTGCTCGCCGGTAAGCATACTTTCATAGAGAAACCGATGGCTTCGTCTTCCGCTGAATGCGAAGAGCTGGTCGAGATCGCGAAGCGAAACGGCGTGGTGCTGATGGTTGGTCACACCTTCCTGTATTCGTTCCCCATCAGGAAAATCAAAGAGATCGTCGACTCGGGCGACATCGGCGAGATCCGGTATATCAACTGCCGGCGGCTGAACCTCGGATTATTTCAGAAGGACATCAACGTTGCATGGGATCTGGCGCCCCACGACATCTCGATCATCCTGCACATTCTTGGCGAGTTTCCGTCGTCGGTAAACTGTCAAGGAAACGCGCACGTCACTGCGGGAGTGGAAGATGTGACGAACATTTCCCTCTCCTTCCGCAACAACCGTTTCGCGACGATTCAGAGCAGTTGGCTCGAACCGCGCAAGGTCCGGGAAATGACGATCGTGGGCACTCGCCGGATGATCGTCTATGATGACCTCCAGCCGAACGAGAAACTCCGGATCTACGACGTTCGCGTGGAACGCCCGCCGCATTACAACACGTTTGCGGAATTTCAGTACTCCTACCATTACGGTGACAGCTACATCCCACACCTTCAGCAGGAAGAGCCTTTACGCTCTCTGTCTCAACACTTCGTTGATTGCATTCAGACGGGAGCGACACCTGTGACTGGGGGAAGAGAAGGGCTCGAGCTGGTGCGCATTCTCGAAGCAGCAAGCGAGTCTCTGCTTGCCAAAGGTGCTCCCGTTGGTTTCGAGGCGACGAGAAAATATGCTCACGCGCTCAGTGCCTAGTGGATCGTATCCGATCCGGCGTCGGTGGCAGCGGCCTGATCTGACAAGTAACCGAGCGGGAGTCGGGCAAGGACCTCGCGTCGGCTGTGACCATCACGAACAGCGTCGATTGGCCAGCACGTGAGTCTCAGACGTTTGAAATGAAAGTTCCGTTCCTCGACCTCGCGGCGCAACATGCGCCGCTTCGTAATGAATTAGATCAGGCAATCGCCCGCGTAGTTGATTGCGGAGCGTTTGCCGGCGGACCGTTCGTCACGGAGTTCGAAAGTGACTTCGCCGGGTACTGCGAAACGGATCATGCCATCGGTGTCGGTAACGGCACGGACGCGCTCTGGCTTGCACTGCTCGCATGTGGCGTCGGACCCGGCGACGAAGTAATCACGGTGCCGAGCACCTTCATGGCAACCGCCGAGGCGATTACGTACAGCGGAGCAAAGCCGGTGTTTGTCGACGTCGACGAGCGGACCTGCACGATGGATCCGGCTGCGCTGCCGCATGCGCTGAGCCGCCGCACGAAGGCCATCATCCCGGTGCATCTCTTCGGTCAGCCCGCTGACATGGACCCGATCCTTGAGTTCGCGCGGACTCACGGCTTAGCCGTTATCGAGGATGCTGCACAGGCGCATGGTGCCCGATATAAGGGACGCCGCGCCGGGTCACTAGGTGACGTGGGGTGTTTCAGCTTTTATCCGGGCAAGAACCTCGGGGCACTCGGTGAAGCTGGTGCGGTCGTCACAAACCGGGCCGACATCGACGAGAAGATCCGCGTTTTGAGAGATCACGGACAGACCCGCAAGTATCATCACACCATGGTTGGTTGGAATTGTCGGATGGATGGCATCCAGGGCGCGGTTCTGCGAGTCAAACTACGGCGCTTGGAAGCGGGAAATCAGCTCCGTCGACAGCATGCTGCGCGCTATACCAGTGTTTTGCGCAAGTTGGATGAAGTTACTTGCCCCTACCAGGCACCGTATGCGGAGCACGTCTATCATATCTACGCGATTCGTGTGCACGACCGGGATCGCGTGCTGCACCAACTCGAGCAACAGGGTATCAGCTGCGGAATTCATTATCCTGTGCCCGTTCATCTGCAGGAGGCGTATGCGGATCTCGGCTACACGCGGGGCGCGTTTCGAAACGCTGAAGCAGCAGCAGCGGAATTTATCTCGCTTCCGATGTTTCCCGAGTTGTCCGCCGATCAGATTGGATTTGTTACGCAGACGCTTGAGCAAACGACGAGACCGCTTTCGCTCGCATAGCGCGATCTCTCGTGAGTATACTGATGCCAAGCGTCGCAGTCATAGTGCACGCGGAAGGAGAAGGTGCGCATGTGATGGCGGACTCTTTTCACAGTTCGGACCGGACGCGTGTCGCTCCATCGGCGATGCACGGGGAAGTCATAGACCCGCGCGAATCCGGCGAATGGGATGCGGACGTGCTCAGACATGCCGACAGCACCATCTTCCATTCGCGCGCTTGGGCGGAGGTCCTGTGTCGCACGTATGGACACAAGCCGCACTATCTTCGACTCACACAGAACGCGCAGCTGCGGGCACTATTACCGCTGATGGGTGTTGAGAGCTGGGCGACTGGCCGCAGAGGGGTTTGTACGCCGTTCAGCGACTTCTGCGCTCCTCTCACATTTGGCGACTGCAACCCCGACTTCGTCGTCCGTCGGCACGTCGAGGACTTGGCCGGCAGCCACAACTGGGAGCACGTTGAGGTGCGGGGGAAGCTCGCTCCCACGAACACGTCGGCTCTTGCGGATCGGCACGAATCTGGGGAGCAAGCCTGGGCGCCTCCGGAGCGGTCAAAGCGGTTCTTTGCTCACGAGATTGACCTCGCAGTGGTTGGCCGTCGAGGAGATGCGGCCGCATCGAGTTCTGCCCGCCGGGCAGTAGCGAAGGCAAAGAGGAGTGGTTTGGCGGTTACTTTCTGCGACACGCCGCAAGCGTTGTCGCAGTTTTGGGAACTGCATGTGCGGACGCGTCGCCGGCACGGTCTACCACCTCAGCCGTTCGCCTTCTTCAAGAACATCCACGAACATGTGATTCGCCGCAGCTGGGGGTTTATCGGACTGGCGTTCCGTGGCCGTGACACCCTGGCCGCAGCTATTTTTCTTCACTTCGGTAAGAATTCGTTATATAAGTTCGGTGCGTCGGATGAACGGCTGCAGGAACTTCGCGCTAATAATCTTTTGATGTCTGAGGCGATTAGACACTTGGCTGCGCAGGGCTTCACAGCTCTTCACCTCGGGCGTACTGATCTGCACCACAGTGGTCTGCGTCGATTCAAACTTTCGCTTGGTGCCGCGGAGGATGTTGTGTCTTATAGTCATTATGCGTACCGGGGTCGGGTCGGGGCAGGCGGCGCGCAGCCGTCCGGCAAGGCTGTTGGGAAGCTGTTTCGGCTGTTGCCGCCAGTGGCCAATCGGCTGGCAGGGCGGCTGATCTACCCGCACCTTCATTAGCATTCTCGCGCAGGATAACATGCAATACGCACTACCAGATTCAGAGCCATCCTCCTCAGTGAGCAGGGCTGCGGTGTTGTTTGGCCTTTTCCGCCACAAGACGATCATTGCCCTCTGTGCGCTTGCCGGAGTCATCGGTGCGCTGGTTGTTCGCGTCACCTATCAGGAGACGTATCAATCGCAAGCAAAGTTGCTCGTGCGTTATCTAGTGGAAAGAAGCACCGTCGATCAGATCGATACCACTGGCCGTCGCGCCGAAGGCGTCGTCGCGTCAGAAGCGGAAATTCTGACGAGCTGGGATCTGGCAGTCGAAGTCGCGGAAGCTCTGGGCCCAGAAAGGCTGCTACCCGAGCAGGGCAGTGCCGCAACGAAAGAAGCAGCGGCCGGCGTTGTGTCTGACGGACTGGCGGTTGCCGTCAACGGCGGCAGCAACATCATCTTACTCAGCTATACGAATCCGAGACCTGAACTCACCACGCTCGTGCTCAACGAGCTGGTGAGTCGTTACTTCGTCAAGCACCTGGAGGTGCACCGTTCCGCCGGCGCGTTCGATTTTGTGAGCCAGCAGGCCGATCAGGTGCGGGCCCGTTTGAACCAGACGGAAGACGCTCTAAAAACCCTCAAAGGGAAGGTCCGCATCGCTTCGCTTCCCGAAAGCACGAATGGCGTGACCGCCGAGCTGATCCGGACGGAAGAGCAGCTACGTGGGACAGAGGCAGAAGTCGCGGAGCAGCGCGCGCGAGTGAAGGCACTGGAGCTCGCGTCTCTGGGCCAAGTGGGTCCGTCCACGTCGTCGTCGCCGGACCCGGCGACGCTATTCGCGTCCGGCGCGCAGCCTGCCTCCAGCTCGAAGAGTGGTTCCATCACGGTGGAGCCGTCTCAGCCGTCGCCGGCTGATGCCGAGCGTTACAGCACGCTGGCTGCGAGGGCGGTGCACCTACGCCAAAATGAGCTCGCTTTGTTATCAAAGTACACGCCCGAGAACAACCTGGTGAAGCTGAATAGCGCTGAATTGCGGAACATTCAGAAGCAGCTGCACGACCTCCTCGAGCGATTCCCGGTCCTGGGCGGCATGAGCGAGGCTGTTCAGCGCCCGGACCTCTTCTCAGAGCGAGCGCGGCTGGCTGGCGGAGAGGCAAAGGCGGGCATGCTGCATACGCGCCTTCAGGAGGTCCGGGATCGCTTCAAAGAGCTTTCCGACGTAGGCCCGCAGGTCGCCGAGCTCGAGCGCAAAAAGGAAATGGAAGAGGGAAGCTATAAGTACTTCCAGCAGACGTTGGAGAAAGCTCGTATCGACGAGGCTCTGGATCCGTCGAAGATCCCAAATATAAGTGCGGTCCAACGGCCATCACCTCCATCGCGGGTTACGGGCAAGCGTAACAAAATGATGCTG
>Ga0136613_10002239_pt1 | contig 10310 bp, 11 predicted proteins | sample AntDrymUQ2722106_2_FD_106649 | JGI IMG/M metagenome (GOLD analysis project Ga0136613, IMG submission 106649) | Polar desert sand microbial communities from Dry Valleys, Antarctica - metaG UQ272 (21.06) | ecosystem: Environmental > Terrestrial > Soil > Desert | place: Antarctica: Dry Valley... | reverse complement strand
TCTAACCCCCATCTGCCGGACGCTTCCCTCCCGCCAGGGATCGACGCGAGGCACATGCTCTCCGATACACGCCACATGACCGCCGCCACTCTCACGAAGATCGCGCCGGCAGCCTCGTCGCGTTTGCTCGCGGATGTCAACGCACTGGACAAGTCCGATGATGGCCAGCGCGTATCCGCGCTCGTACGCCTCGAAGCCGCACTCGGTCGCGACTTCGCCGATCGTCTCGTCGCCGCGCTCAGCGCAGCTTCCAGGCGAAACTAGCTTCGCTCGGACGCCGCAGCCCCGAAGCGACCGCCTCTTGGGGATCTTCGCGACCGGAATCCGCGCGAGCGGATCCTTGCGGCTAAGGCGGCCTAGCGCGGGCCGGGGTAGTCACCGCCGCGCACACGGACGAGCAAAAAGATGGCTCCCGCCGCGAGGAGTGAGATGATGAACGACGTCCCGCCCGGAAATGTGAGCGCGAGCGCGCCGAGCCAGAGGAAGAGAAAGAACACGAAGGCCCACACGAAGGCGTGGACGCCCTGATCGATGCTTGGCATGCGCAGGTGCATCGACGCGCATCCTAGATGTTGTCGGTCAAAAAAATTCACCGAGCCGGTTGCGCTTTCGTCCACTCAGCCCGCTGACCGTCCGCTTCCGCGTAGAGCCTTCGAGCTGAGCTTCGACCTACTCGCGCTCCGTGCTCGGTGCAAGGGGGAAGCTATTGGACAGGGCGGACCGGGTCAAGGTCTTGATTCACCTCTTTGACGCAATTTGCGACGAATTCCTCGAAACGCTGCCCGCCGGGCGCCTCTGCGTAGGATCCGGCCGTGCGCCGCTCGCTCGTCTATGGCGTCGCGGGAGCGGCACTTGGTCTCGCGCTCGTCCTCACTCTCGCCGGCGTGGGCGACGATGCCGACGCGCTCACAAATCCCCAGGCACTCGTGCTCGGAATCGTCCAGGGGCTCACCGAGCTCCTCCCGATCTCGTCTTCTGGACACCTGATCCTCGTACCCTGGGCGGCAGATTGGACGTACCTGAAGCAGAACGACCGCTTCAACCAGACGTTCGACGTCGCGCTTCATCTCGGGACGTTCATCGCGGTAGGCGCGTACTTCTGGGGAGACATCGTCAGGCTCGTCGGCGCTTGGCTCGGCTCGATTCGCCATCGCCGCGTCCGCTCATCGGACGAGCGCATCGCCTGGTTCGTGCTCGTCGCGACGATTCCCGCCGGGATCGTCGGGCTCCTCGGCGAGGATGCGATCGCCGACTCGCTGGGGGAGCCGTGGCAGATCGCAATCCTCCTGGCCGCAGGCGCGGTCTTGCTCTGGTTCGCCGACCGGGCGCCACAGGAGCGCACCATGGGCGATCTCGGGATGCGCCACGCCGTTGTAATGGGCCTCGCGCAGGCGCTCGCGCTCGCGCCGGGCGTCTCTCGCTCCGGGATCACGATCACCGCCGGGCGTCTGATGCGCCTCGACCGAGATGCCGCCGCACGCTTCTCGTTCCTGCTTCTTCTGCCCACCGTGCTGGGCGCGCTCGTCTTGAAGGGAGTGGGGGACGTGCTCCTAGGCGACCTACCGAATGGCTGGCAGGGCCCATTCCTCGTCGGAACACTCGCATCGCTCGCCAGCGGCCTGGTCGCGATCGACTGGCTGCTCGGCTACGTCCGCCGGCACACGTACGACGTCTTCGTCTGGTACCGGCTGCTCGCCGCGATGATCATCGGCCTTCTGATCCTGAGCGGGGTGCGGGCGGCGTCCTTCTAAGTGCGCTCGTCGCTCTACTTGACATAACACCGATTATCGTGCGTCCGCGATTGCGAGCCCAACCTGAGCTTGCGTCAGGCCGAGGGGCGGCTCGTAGACCGCCCCTCGCCAAACAAACCCAACTACCACGATGCTTAGACGGCGGCGGGCACTTCATGCAGCGCGACCTCATAACGGTCGACGCTCGCAATCGTGTCTCCCATCACCTCGGCGGCCTGAGCACGGAGCTCGTCCCCGCGAGCCTCGCTCGCACGAAGCGACTCCGGGCCGTCCCAGAACGTGATCGTCTTCGCCTTGCCCGTCTGGCGATCGGCGAGGGTGAGAATTCCCCGCCAACCGGTGAGGTCGGATGCCTCCGGCCGGATCTGCTCGTTGATGAACGCGATGCCCTCGTCGATCCCGCCCGGGGATCCCTCGAGCGAACTCATCCGAGCGGCGCGAGCGCCGTCGGCGATGTCGTCGATGGCCACCTCGTAGATCTCGACCGACGTTCGGCGTCCCCGGAGCTCCTCGGGGACCTCGTCGCCCATCTTCTCGAAGATCGGCTCCGCGGTACGGATCGCCTCCTCCGAGTCGAAGAACGTGATCCCGAGCGATCTTCCGCCCTCGCGATCGATCAGCCTTAGAAAGCGCTTCGCGCCGGGTATCTCCTCACCCGCGCTCATTCGCTCGCGAATCATTCCGGTCAGCTCGTCGATCCGGCTGACGTCGCCTTCGAATGCAGCAATGCGTGCGTGCATACCTGTCCCCTCTCGTCGAGTCACTCGAGCGTACGCCCTTTCGCTTTCCACGTCTCGCCCGTGTCGAGCTGGTGAGAATGGGTCGACGAAGCGGCGAAGTGAAACGGAGCCACCCGGCCGCGAAGCGGACGGCTTCAGGGATTTACGCGCGATCTGAATCCGCGCGAGCGGATTCCGGTCTTGCGCCAAGAAGCGGCGAAGTGAAACGGAGCCACCCGGCCGCGAAGCGGACGGCTTCAGGGATCTACGCGCGACCTGAATCCGCGCGAGCGGATTCCGGTCTTGCGCCAAGTACCGGCTAGTCCACCCGAGGGATTTTCTCGGCGCGACCCTAGACACGGGGTAGCGGAATGCGAGAGAGTGTGCGTTCACAGCGACCGCGCCACCCGCCGCGTCTTGAGTCAAACCGACATCGAGCACATCCTCACCGTCGAGGACATCCGCCAGTTGCTCGAGCAATCCGAGCAGGTGGGAACGGTGCGCGCGTCCGAGCTCGCAGAGGTCACCGAGCTCTACGAGCTGACCGAGCGCGAGCACGACGCGCTTCTGCGGGAGCTCGACCAGCGCTCGATCGAGATCGTCGAACAGACGGCCCCGCAATCCGAGGTCGTCGCGGCGATCACGGCGCCGATGGAGACGACCACGGACGCCTTGCAGCTCTTTCTGCGGGAAGCGGGCAGGCACCAGCTCTTGACCGCCGCGCAGGAGGTCGAGCTCGCGAAGCGCATCGAACGCGGAGACATGGATGCCAAGGAGCGGATGATCCAGTCCAACCTGCGCCTGGTCGTCTCGATCGCCAAGAACTACAGAAACCAGGGTCTCCCCTTCCTCGATCTCATCCAGGAGGGAACACTGGGCCTGATTCGCGCCGTCGAGAAGTTCGACTGGCGCCGCGGATTCAAGTTCTCGACCTATGCGACCTGGTGGATTCGGCAGGCCGTCGCGCGTGCGCTCGCCGACAAGGCGAGGACGATCCGCATGCCGGTTCATATCGTCGAGCGACTCCAGAAGATCAACCGCGCCGACCGCCTGCTCTGGACGCAACTCGGACGGGAGCCCAAACTCGACGAGATCGCGGACGAGGCGTCTCTCACCGTGCAGCAGGTGCTCGAGGTGCGGGCCGCCGCTCGCGCGTCCACGAGCCTCGACGCACCGGTCGGCGAGAGCGAGGACGCGGTCTTCGGCGACTTCGTGGCAGGCGACGAGCCGCTCCCGGAGGAGGCTGTCGAGCTCAACCTCCGAAGCGAGGCGCTGCGCCGGGCATTGGACGCGCTTCCCGAGCGTGAGCGCGAGGTCGTCGCAATGCGTTACGGCATAGGCGGCGCCGAGCCGCAGACGCTGGAGGAGATCGGCCGCCGGCTCGGCCTCACGAGAGAGCGCGTCCGCCAGATCGAGCTCGAGTCGCTGAGGCGGCTCTCCGGCTTGCGCGAGATGAAGTCGGTGGACGTGCCGTAGAGGCCGTCAGGTACGCAGATACAGCTCGAGGGCCGGCGCGATCGCTCGCAGCTCACGAAGGGCGCGTGCCTCCAGCTGGCGGACGCGCTCACGGGTGATCCCGAGGTTCGCTCCTACTTCTTCGAGCGTCCGCGGGCGCACCCCGTCCAACCCAAACCGCTCGATGACGACTCGCCGTTGGCGCGGCTGCAGCTTGGCGAGGGCTTCCAGAAGCTCCGACGAGCGCGCGCGATCGGCGGTCTCGAGCTCGGGCTGGTCGGCGCTCAGATCGGGGATCAGATCGGCGACGCTCGAATCGCCCTCGCCAATCGGCGTTTCCAGGCTGACCGGATCCTGGACGAGGTCGAGCAGCTCCTGCACGCGCTCCGGGGTGATGCCGATCTCGAGGGCAATCTCGTCGAGCGAAGGGTCACGGTTGAGCTTCTGTCCGAGCAGGCGACGCGCCTTGGTGACCTTGCGCACTTGGTCGGCGACGTGCACTGGGAGCCGGATAGTCCGCCCCTGCTCGGCCAGCGCGCGCGAGACCGACTGCTTGATCCACCAGGTGGCATACGTGGAGAGCTTGAAGCCCATCTTGTAGTCGAACTTCTCGACGGCTCGAATCAGTCCGAGATTCCCTTCCTGGATGAGGTCGAGCAGCGGCACTTCGGCCCGCGTGTAGTTGCGGGTGATCGACATGACGAGCCTGAGGTTGCGTTCGATTAGGCGTCGCTTGGCAACTTCGTCGCCCTCGTCCTTGCGCCGAGCAAGCTCGCGCTCCTCGGCGGTTGTAAGCAGGCGTCCGTCCCCGATCTGGCGAACGTAGAGCTTGAGCGGGTCGTCGGCAGTCGGGCCTGCGAGCTCGGGGCGCTCTCTCGGCTCGGCATCGTCCGCGGCGACGGGTGTCTCGTCGGCCGAATCGAAGAGGTGCTCAGCGGCGTTCCCTTCCACCCGGCATGTATCGGCGGTGACGTTGCCCCGCTTGAGGGATGACATCCGGGACGAGGGATTTCCGCTGGCAGCCGAGAAGCCGATGGGACGTGCAAACAGAGTCCTCACTTCCGTCGTCTACCGTCTTTGGTGTCGTCCGATCGAGGCAGTGAGTACTTCTGACATGTGCGGCATAGCCGGCTACAGCCTGAATCCCCAGTCCCCCGTCGAGCGCAAGCTTGCGGCGCAGGCGTTGCTGGCCGGCATTGCTGAACGCGGCGCCGATGCCGTCGGATATGCATCGCGAAACGCGCACGGCACGATCGGCGTGACAAAGCTGCGCGGCGGTGCGAGCGCCCTCTTGGACGAGATCGCGCTGCCGCAGGATGCCGAGCAGGCGCTCATCCACGTCCGCGACTACACGAAGGGTCATCCGGGCATCGAGGCGAACAACCATCCGATTCGGCACGGCGTGGTCGTCGGCATCCATAACGGGATCATCGAGAACGACGACGAGCTCTTCGCTCGTTACGGCATCGAGCACGAGGAACGCGATATGACCGTTGACTCGGAGGCGATCTTCGCGCTGATGGAGCTGAGCCGCAACGCCCCGCGCGCGCTCAGCGAGCTTCGCGGCGCAATGGCCGCGGCCTGGCTCGACGAACGCGAGCCGTCGAAGCTCTTCCTGGCTCGCGGCGTCGCGCGTCCGCTCTGGATCGGCCGAACCCACTCCGACCTCTTCTTCGCATCGACGCGCCGTGCGCTCGCGATCGTTGAAGCCGCGCTCAAGGTGCGGCTGAGGCTCGACGAGATCCGCGAGGGTAGGTTTCTCCAAGTCGCTCGAGGGCGAATCGTCTCCGAGCGGCGATTTCGGCCGGACCGGCGCTATCGCGAGGACGGATATCTGCCGCCAGTACGCGCACCGCACGAAGGCGTGTCCTGCCTCGAACGCCTCGCGGTCCTCACTTCCCCCGCGACCTTGTAGAGGCTTGAGATGAAATTCACGGCGGGCCGGATGACGGCCACGACACGGCGCCGGATCGCCACCCTCCCTCGTCGCACAGGCTCTTTAGCCTGCACGATGAGTGAGTGCGTCGCCCGACTTGGTCGTGACCGCCCCCCGCTGCGCGTCAATTTCACCTCAAGCCTCTAGTACCCAGCGCTCCGTCGGGAAGCACCTCCACCCCGTCCTCGCGCAGCCGCTGCCGTACGAGGTACTGGAACGCCGTCCACGCTCCCCGCGGGACATCGAGCAGCCGGTAGACCTGCCACTCGGACAGCAAGGCCTGATCGGCGCGACGCGCTTCTGCCCAGTCAGCCATCTTGGGGAGACGGCCGAGGCTTCGCGCGAGCTCAGCCCCCTGGTCGATTGCCCGTTCGAGCCGCTCCTCGCCCTGCAGCACCTCGAACCCCGCCTCTCGCAACGCGTTGGCGAGTGACCCGAAGGTGTGGGCGTAGAGGGAGACGGACGGCAGGGAGCGCCGGCGTTCGCCCAGATCGCGAGCCGTCGGCGTTCGACGTAGCTCCTCTCCGAGTATGCGGAGTTGTTCGAGAAGCTCGGAACGTGTGAGAAAGCGCCGTGGAAAGAGGCCTGCGGCGCGCTTCGCGGCGTTCCACGTGCCGAAGTGCTCGATCACGGTCTGTGGGTGCACCCGCGCTTCCGCGTCTCGCGCGAACTCGCGCATCGTCGGCGACCGGCCGAGTCGGACGGCTGCAGCACGAAGCTCTTCCAAAATCTCCTCGTTCGTGTAGCGCCGGCGCATGCCGGCTCGAAACGCGGCGAGCTCGGCTTCGTCGATGCGAAGCTGAGCGCGCTTGCGAGAGCGCGGGCGAGACATCTGCAAGAAGCTTAGAGCGTTCTGCGAATTCTGCAAGTAGTCTAGAGCGGCCTCTGCGCCCCCACTCGGCTACCCTCGTCGCCCATGGGCGTACGGCTCGGGCTCGAGACGATCGCCGCGCGCGCTGTGGGGGCGGTGTCTCGCGCTGCTGGGCGTGGCGGCGGCACCACGCTGCCTGGAAAGCTTCTCTGGAAGGTCGATCCCGCATCCGTCGACGCTCTCGCAGCTCGTTTGACTTCGGGCGTCGCCCTTGTCTCGGCGACGAACGGCAAGACGACGACAACGGCGATGGCTGCGAAGATCCTCGGCCAGGAGCACCTGCTCGTCTGGAATCGGGCGGGCGCGAACCTGCTCTCCGGACTCGCATCTGCGCTTGTGTCCACGCGTGCTGCCGACTTCGGCCTCTTCGAAGTGGACGAGGGCGCTCTTCCCGAGGCCATCTGGCGCACGCGACCGCGCGTCGTCTCGCTCGCGAACCTCTTCAGAGATCAGCTCGACCGCTACGGGGAGCTCGAGCTCGTCGCCGAGCGCTGGCGCACCGCCGTCGATTCCCTGCCCGAGTGGACGACCCTGGTCGTCAACGCGGACGACCCTCTGCTCGCAGCGCTCGCGGAAGGTCGCGCAAAATCGCTCAGATTCGGGCTCGATGATCCCCGGCACGCCCGGCCCACTCTCCAACACGCGGCTGACTCGAAGTACTGCGTCCGCTGCGGCCAGCCGTACATCTACGCCGCCGCGTACGTCGGACATCTCGGCGACTACCGCTGCCCCGCGTGCGGTCACGAGCGACCGCCTCTCGATGTGGCGGCGCGCGACATCGAGCTCGCCGGGCTCACGGGCTCGCGCTTTCAGCTGGACACACCACAGGGCAGGACGGCCGTAGAGTTGTCGCTCCCCGGGCTCTACAACGTCTACAACGCCGTCGCAGCGGCCGCGGTTGCGGTCGCGCTAGACGTAAGCCCCGTGGCGATCTCGCGAGGACTCGCGGACTTCAGCGCCGCCTTTGGCCGGTTCGAGCGCATACCCGCGGGGTCGAAGACGATCGTCGTTCTCTTGATCAAGAATCCGGCTGGCGCGAACGAGGCTTTGCGCACGCTCGAGACCGGGGTGCCACCAGTGCTCGTCGTCGCGCTGAACGATGCCATCGCGGACGGTCAGGACGTCTCCTGGATCTGGGATGTGGACTTCGAGCCGCTTCTCCCCCACGTCGGACGCGTCGTCGCAACGGGCGACCGGGCGGCGGAGCTCGGACTCCGGCTGATCCACGGCGGATTGCCCGAGGACCGCCTCGAGGTTCTTCCCTCGCTGGAACAGGCGCTCGACCGCGGCCTCGGGCTGGTCGAGGCGGGCACCGAGCTCGTCATCCTTCCGACCTATACGGCAATGCTGTCGCTGCGCGGGATCCTCACGGAGCGCGGCTACGTGCGTCCATATTGGGACGGTACGACGTGACGATCCGGGTCGGCCATCTCTACCCGGAGTACCTCAACATCTACGCCGATCGTGGGAACATCGCGGTGCTCGCCCGCCGAGCGACGCTGCGCGGTTACGAGCTTGTCGTCGAATCGATCGGGATCGGCGAGCAGGTTCGACCCGGCGCGCATGACCTGCTCTACGTCGGAGGTGGCCAGGATCGCGAGCAGATGTTGATCGCGCCCGACCTGGCCGAAAAGGGCGCCGCGATCCGCGAGGCCGTCGCCGAGGGCGCAACGCTCCTTGCAGTCTGCGGCGGGTACCAGCTACTAGGCCGGGGATATCGCGGTCGCGACGGCTCGCTCATGGCGGGGGCAGGTCTCTTCGGCCACGAAACCGTCGCGGGCACGAAGCGGATGATCGGTGACGTTCTCCTCGAATGCGAGCTCGAGCCGGGCATCCGCCGCCCGCTCGCCGGCTTCGAGAATCACGCCGGGCGAACAGTGCTGGATTCCGGCGCCGAGGCCCTAGGACGCGTTGTCCACGGCTTCGGAAACGACGGGGAGTCGGGTTTCGAGGGCTGCCGTCTCGGGCGGGCGATCGGAACCTATCTGCACGGCCCGCTGCTGCCACGGAACCCCTGGCTCGCCGACTGGCTCTTGGCGCAGGCGCTGGCTCATTCTCAAAGCGGCGAGCCGCCGAGCCTGGACCCGTTACCCGACGACCTCGAGGCCGAGGCGTTTCGCGTCGCCGCGGGACGAGCCCGACAGCGAGGTGGCCGCCGCTAAGAGCGGTATTTTCGAGGGGCACCCCAGCCCACCACCCGCTGCGAGCGTAACGCGAAAATGCTCACGGGTGGGATACGAGCTGTGCCAAAACTGCGTCGAAAGCGTGTAAAGAGCCCGGCGTCTAAGGCACCCACATCTCGCCGAGGTAGACGGCGGGATCGCCCGGCTGCCACCGTTGCAGGAACCGCTGGATCGGCGGGTGCAGCGAAACGGAGTCCAGCTCCTGAAGATGAAATGCTCGGTGCCCGCGCACGGCCGTGTCCTGTGAGGACACGTCCTCGAGCGACCCCGACACATCGGCAGCGAAGATCACGTGTACGACGTGCTTTCTTGCCGGACTCGGCTCTGGAGCGATCGAGTCGACCAGCGCGACCGGCCCCTCGAGTGGAACCTCCGTCCCGGGCGGGAAGAGGCCCGTTTCCTCCTCGAGCTCGCGCTGAAGCGCGCGAACGAGGCTCTCTCCGCTTCGCACGCCCCCACCAGGAAGAAGCCAGACTTCACCGTTCGCTTTCACGTGACGGAGGAGCAGAATTCGGCCGCGCCAGCGGAGGATGGCCGAGACGCGTACCCTCGGCTCTCCCATCGCTTAGTGCTTCCCGTCGTAAATACGGTCGTGATTCGCCGGCGAGAACCGAGCAGGCCTAGGACGCAGGGAACCCCGATATGCAGGCATATCGGTGTGACTGAGGACGACGGGATGCGAAGTGTTCGCAGCCGCGCGAAGCATGGGCGTATTTCCGGCGGGGAGCACTTAGTCGCGCACCGAGGAGCCGAAGCCGCGGGAGCCGCGTTCGCTCGTCGCGAGATCGGTGACCTCCACGAGCCGGACTGACGCAACCGGCGCGATCACGAGCTGCGCCACGCGCATTCCAGGCTCGACCGTAAACGGCTCGCTCGCGTCCGTATTGATGAGCACAACCCTGATCTCCCCTCGATAGCCGGAATCGATCAGGCCTGGAGAGTTGACTATCCCCACGCCGTGGCGTGCGGCAAGACCCGATCTCGGCTGCACGAACCCGGCATAGCCCTCCGGAATCTCCACCGCAATCCCCGTGCAGACGATCGCCCGCTCGCCGGGCTCGAGCCGAGCTTCCTCGCAGGCCGACAGATCGAAGCCGGCGTCACCCTCGTAGGCCTGTCTCGGCAACACGGCGTCCTCGCGTAAGCGGCGAACTGCGACATCGATCATCGTCTAAATGCCTCCGCGTCCGCCTCAGGATCGGAAGCGGAAGCGGCGAGGTCCTCCTCTCCGGCGACGAGAAACCGGGCGAAACGGGGAATCTCGCGACGCGGCAGCCTGGCGCGCACACGCACTCCTTCAGGCGTATCGCTCCGTTCGGCGATGGGAGCTCCCAGACCATAAAGCAGAGCGAGATGGCGTCCGTCCTCGTAGGGCACCAGCAAGCGAACGTCCTC
>Ga0136613_10002236_pt1 | contig 10312 bp, 9 predicted proteins | sample AntDrymUQ2722106_2_FD_106649 | JGI IMG/M metagenome (GOLD analysis project Ga0136613, IMG submission 106649) | Polar desert sand microbial communities from Dry Valleys, Antarctica - metaG UQ272 (21.06) | ecosystem: Environmental > Terrestrial > Soil > Desert | place: Antarctica: Dry Valley... | reverse complement strand
TACGGGCGACGTCGCGGAGGCCGAGCGCGTGGAGGCGGGCGGGGAGACGGACGGACGGCGACTGCTCTTGCACCGAGTCCGCCGTCGCTGCCCGCCGTTCCGTCCGCCCGCCTGTCCGTCTCACAACCCCTGATCCCCGCCCGCCACCGACACCGCCACCTTCGGCTGGCCCGCCCGAGCGAACGAATAGATGTCCGACCGAAGGAACTGTCGTCCCGCCGGCTCCCACCGGAAATGCTGGATGTGGACCGCGGTGCGATCCACCTTGACCAGGTTGAACACCGACGGCCGCCCGCCGCGCGAGCGCTGGCTATGGGTGCCGGAGGTGCTCACCGCTAGGCTTCCGTCTATCTGCCCGGCCCCCTCGGTGTGGTCGTGGCCGCAGAGCAGCACGTCGGCGCCGGTGGCGAGCAGGCGCCGGTAAGTCGAGCGCCAATGCGCCAGCCCCATACGGCGTGAAACCTCGCCGGGAAGCGCATTGTGATGAAAGACGAGGATCCGCGCCAGCCCCGGAGCCGCCTTCCGGAACACCTCGCCCACCCGGTCGGTCTCGCTGGGCGGCAGGTGACCCTTCACCGCGAGGTCCCGGAGGTTCCAGGTCAGCGAGCCGAATGCGACCCCGTAGCTGCTCAGCGCCCCGGCGAGGATCGCCCCCGGGATCTCGAGCACCGGCGTCAGAACGCTGAAATAGCGAGAGTACTTCGCGTACTTCCGCCGGTCGCCCCGCAACCCGAACGGACTCTTCCACCACTCGATGTCGTGGTTGCCCGGGACGACCAGCACCGGCATGTGCGGCCGCATCCGGTGCACGAACGCGTGCGCTGCCTGGAACTCACCGTGGCGCGCGCGCTGGCTCAGATCGCCGGAGATCACCGTGGCACCCGCGCCCAGTGTCGGCAGGAACTCTTCCAGCGCCTCGATCTGGGCCAGGTCGGCGTAGGCCCCGAAGTGCAGGTCGGAGATGTGAGCCAGCAGGACCTCGTTGCCGCTCACCACCACACGACGCGAATCCGGTAGGTCACCTGGGCTTCTCCCCGCGCCGGAACCCGGACGCGGAAGCGGGTGATGGTGGACGATACCTTCTCCGCCGGAACCGAGCTGGAGATCACCGTCCACTCGCCAGCCCGTTCCTCCAGCACGTCCACCGTGGCCGCGCTGTCGGTGGCGTTCCTGATGGTGACCCGGTAGTCGGCCATGGCGATCGTGCGGATGCCGGTGCGGGTGCTGTCGCGGCGGGTCACGTACGCGGTCTGCACTCGCCGGGCGGTCAGATCGAACGCGGTGCCGGCGGTGAGCCGGAGGTCGTCGCCGGCCGGGGTGTGGTCCACCGCCGCCTCACCCACCATCTGGAGCCGGCCGGTGCTGTCGGCCTGGAACATCCGGGCGACCCCACCGGGGAGCGGACGGTCGCCAAATCCGGTCTTCCGAGGCCGCTTGAGCGTATAGCTCACCTCCACCGGCGCCTCGGTCTCGTCGCCCTGCTGAGGGAGATAGCCCCAGTAAGGCACCAGTCCGTGCACCACGTAGTTCTTCTCGTACGGTACCCCTGCCGGCTCGAACAGTGCCACCGCGGTGGTGAGACCCGGGAGCAGCGTGCTCCTCCCGGGCAGGGAGTAGACGTGGAACTCCCCGACTCGCTGCTCCACCGCCGCGCCGAAGTCCGCCCTTGCCTCGGCGACTTCGGCGCGCAGCATCGGCTGAGGCGGCGGCATGTCTTTCTCGGCCCGGCCCACCTCGCCGGCGAGGAGCTGCACCTCGGCGTCCTCGACCCGGAGCGCCTGCGACTCCAGCACCGCCTTCCCGGTCACCTGCGCCTCCTTGCCGCCGAGCACCACGTGGTAGCTCGCCTGCCAGGACGCGCCGGTGGTGAAATAGCCGAGCCGCAGGCGTTCCTGCCCCCGCTCGCTCCGCAGACCGAGCCGCACCGCCGGCTCCGCGACCACGACCTCCCGCGGATAGAGCGGAACGCCGGGAGCGGTGAACGTCACCCGACCGTCGGGAAGCTGAAGGCGGAGCGGGTCCACCCCCAAGACAAGCGCGGTGACGGTGTCGATCCGCTCGGCGAGCCGCACTCGGAAGACCAGCTTCCGGCCCACCGAGCGGCGCAGCGCGCTGGCCTCGTCGATGGCCCCGTCGTACGCCAGCCCGGTGATCGCCACCGCCGAGTCCAGCGAAAACACCGAGGCCGGCTCCAGCGCCCCGAGCGTCACCCGCTGAGTCGAGGCCCCCTTTGGCACCGCGACGTCGAGCGTCCGGCGCACCAGGACGCGGCCGTCGTTGTAGATAGTGAGGGATGTCTGGGCGGAAAGGCGGGCGGACGGCCAGACAGGCAGCAGGCAAATTCCGAGCATCGCCGCCACCAGCCAACGCCATCCACCCCCGGTAGCTCCTACCGCCCGTCTGTCCGTCCGTCGGTCGTTCCGTCTCATTTTAAGCTCTCCATGGCCAAGCGGCTCGACACCCGCCGCACGATGATGTAGGTCGCCAGGACGGCGATCGCCCCGTAGAGCCGAGCCATCGGATCGGGGGGCATCTGAAGGGCGACGTACGCCGCCATCAGCGCAGTCGCGGCCAGGGAGATGCGGTTGGCGATGCGGGACGCACGCCGGGAGAGCTCCGAGCGGCAGTGCGGACAGATCTCGCCCCACGGCAGCCCGGCGATTCGCCGCTCGCACCGGGCGCAGGGAACCTCAGGCGACCCGCCGAGCGACGGCACTCCCGAACTCCTCGGTGCTCGCGGTGCCGCCCAGGTCGCGGGTCCGGAGGTTGTCGCCCACGATGGTATCGATGACGGCGCGGCGCACCCGCTCGGCCCGGTCCAGCTCGCCCAGGTGGTCCAGCATCATGGCGGCGGCGAACATCTGCGCGGAGGGGTTGGCGACGCCTTTGCCGGCGATGTCGGGAGCGCTTCCGTGCACCGCCTCGAAGATCGCGGCCTTGGTGCCGATGTTGGCCCCGGGCGCCAGGCCGAGCCCGCCGACCAGTCCCGAGACCTCGTCGCTCAGGATGTCGCCGAACATGTTGGTCGTCACCATCACGTCGAACTGCTCCGGGCGGAGCACGAGCTGCATCGCGGTGTTGTCCACGATCATGTCGTTCGCCTCCACCCGCCCCTCGTACTCCCGCGCCACCGCACGTCCCACCTCCAGGAACAGACCGCTCACCATCTTGAGGATGTTGGCCTTGTGGACGATGGTGAGCTTCCGGCGGCCATGCTTGAGGGCGTACTCGAAGGCGTAGCGGACGATCCGCTCGCACCCCCGCCGGGTCACGATGGCCATGGACTCGGCGACCGCGCGGGGATCGTCGCCGATCTGGACGAAGTGTTCCACCCCGATGTAGAGCCCCTCGAGGTTCTCCCGCACCAGGATGATGTCCACCTTCTCGAACCGGCCGCCGGGCACGATCGTCTTGGCCGGCCGCACGTTGGCGAAGAGCTCGAATTCCTTGCGCAGCCCGACGTTGACCGAGCGGAAGCCGGTGCCCACCGGCGTGGTGAGGGGACCCTTGAGCGCGATCCGGTTCTTGCGGATGCTGTCCACGGTGGCGTCGGGAAGCGGGGTGCCGGTGGCCTCCACCGCGGCCATGCCGGCCAGTTCTTCGTCCCAGTTGAAGCGGAGCCCGGTGGCCTCCAGCACCCTCACCGTCTGGGCGGTGATCTCGGGGCCGATACCGTCGCCGGGGATGAGGGTGACGTCGTAGGTCATGGGGCGGTCAGGTCGACCGGCAGCACCGCCGCAAGTGCCGCTTCCAGCGCCTGCTCGGGTGCCGCGCCCTGCCCGGCGGCGAGCGTGCGCCAGATCACCTTGCCGGACCGGGTGTCGGCGGCCACGAGTGACAGGTCCGCCCGGATCCGGCCGTCGGCGGCACGCGAGAACGCGAGTGCCGCGGGGACCATCGCCACCCGGCCGCCGGCGACCGCCACGAGGTTCCGGAGCGACGAGCGGAGCGGGTCGGGAATGTCCCGGAGCTTGGAAGACCGTAGAGCCGCCTGGCCCATCTGGTCGGGATCGCCCACGATGCCGGGAGAGCGGCGGGCCAGCTTCCGAAGCGCCGGCGGCAGTACCCAGCGCACCTCGGGGGCGCGGCCGGTCAACGCCTCGCCGATGAGCGAATCGGCCCAGGTGAGCGCGGTGCGGCGGTCGCGGTAGGGAGCGTAGAGGGTGTCGCTCTGGAGGGTCGAATCGGCGGCCACGAGGGTGAGCGGCATGACCGCGACCTGCTGGCCGGCAAACGCTTCCGCCGGCAGGGTAGGACCGGCCGGCGCCACCCTCGCCGGTTGCTGCGCCCCCGCGCGTCCGCACGCGAGCAGCAGCACGAGGAACACGAGCGCTATGGGATTCACGGCGGGGAAATTAAACGGGTGCGGGGGTGGGAGGGAGGGAGCGGAGGCAATGACGGAGTGGGGTGGCAACGATACTTCATCCCGAGCGCAGCGAGGGACCTGGCCGGAAATGCCCGGGAACCAGTCTACCGCTAGGTCCACCCATCCCGCGTTAGCGGACTCCACCAGGAGCACCTTCTTCACACGTCTCCAGCTCTTAATCTCGCGCTCCCGCTCGAGCGCCGCCCTGATATGATCGGTCGCCTCGAAGTAGACCAGACGGTCCACCCGGTAATCGCGGGAGAACCCCGGAATCAGGCCATGCTTGTGCTGGTAGACTCGGCGATGGAGGTCGGTCGTACCCCGGTATAGAGCACTCGACTTCGGCTCGCCATGATGTATACGTACCGCAGCGGGTCCGGGACCATCCACGCAAGGTCCCTCGCTCCGCTCGGGATGAGGTAGGCGTAGGCACTCCGCCCTGAGCAGAAATGCGCCAACTACTCCAGCGACAACCCCCCGTCCACCACGATCGTCTGCCCCGTGATGTGTCTCGCCGAATCCGAGCACAGGAAGCTGATCACGTGCGCCACATCGTCCGGCTCCGCCACCCGGCCGAGCACCGAGCTCTTCTCCGCCCGCTCGATCACTTCGGACGGGAGCATGCCCATGCGCTCCGTCCGGATGAACCCCGGCGCGACCGCGTTCACGTTGACGTTGGCCGGGCCCAGCTCGACCGCCGCGGCGCGGGTGGGCCCCAGAAGCGCGGCCTTGCTGGCCGCGTAGTTGGCGACCCCGAACCCGGGCCGCTCGGCCTGGTGCGCGCTCACGTTCACGATCTTGCCGAAGTGCTGCAAGCGAAAGATCGGGGCCACGGCCCGGATGCAGTTGAAGGAGCCGGTGACGTTGGTGTCCAACACCTCGTTCCACGCCGTCTCGCTCAGCCGCCACAGCGCCCCGTCGATGGCGATGCCGGCGTTGTTCACCAGGAAGTGCACCCCGCCCAGCTTCTGCTTGGTGTCGTGGACGAAGGCCTCGACGGCGTCGCGGTCGCGCACATCGCAGCGGGAGGCGTAGACACCCACTCCCATGGCCGAGAGCGCGGTCTCGGTGAGGAGGGCCTGCTCGGTCACGTCGCGCCCCGGCATGTTCACGAAGCAGAACGAGACGTGGCAGCCCAGCTTGCCGAACTCCATCGCGATCGCCCGGCCGAGTCCGGTGGCGCCGCCGGTCACCACCGCGACCTTCCCCTTCCACCCCTTCTTGATTGGCTGCGGCGCCGGCTCTTCGAGCACGGCTCCGCTGGCCTCCGGGGCCTCGTACTCCCAGGACGGCCGGTGTCCGAAACCAAAGGATGGCAAGGGCATGGAGTTCGAAATTACGGCGCGTAAAGGGCCGAGGCAAGGAGCGTGAACGGTAGTTCACCTTTCACCGTTTACAGTTCACGCTTTTATTGAATCATGCCCTCCAAGCTGACATGGCTGCTCATCGCCGCCGCCGGCGCCGCCGGCTGGGCGGTGCTCGCGCTGCACCGGGGCGAAAGCGTCAGCGCGGCGTGGCTGGTGCTGGCCGCGGTCGGCACGTACCTCGTCGCCTACCGCTTCTACAGCCGCTTCCTCGCCGACCGCGTCTTCGAGCTGAACGATCGCCGGGCCACCCCCGCCGAGCGGCTCGCCAACGGCCGGGACTACGTGCCGACCACCCGCTGGGTCCTCTTCGGACACCATTTCGCCGCCATCGCGGGCGCGGGCCCACTGGTCGGGCCGGTCCTCGCGGCGCAGTTCGGCTACCTGCCGGGCACCATCTGGATCGTCTTCGGCGTAGTGCTCGGCGGGGCGGTGCAGGACTTTACCATCCTGTTCGGCTCCATGCGCCGCGACGGCAAGTCGCTGGGCCAGATGGCCAAGGAGGAGACCGGCCCGGTGACCGGGCTCCTCGCGATGGTGGCGGTGCTCGCGATTATGGTGATTCTCCTCGCCGTGCTCGCGCTGGTGGTGGTCAACGCGCTGAAGGACAGTCCCTGGGGCGTCTTCACCATCCTCTGTACCATCCCCATCGCGGTCCTGATGGGCTTCTGGATGAAGGTGTGGCGGCCGGGGCGGACGCTGGAGGCGTCGGCGTTTGGAGTGGTGTTGCTGATGGCGGCGCTGGTCGGCGGACGCTACGTGGCCGAGTCGCCCGTAGTCGCGCCCTGGTTCACCCACTCGGGGCTGATCATCGCCTACGGAATGATCGGATACGGGTTCATCGCGAGCGTGCTGCCGGTGTGGATGCTGCTCTGCCCCCGCGACTATCTCTCCACCTTCATGAAGATCGGCACCATCCTCCTGCTCGCCCTGGGGATCCTGCTGGTGCTTCCGCCGCTCCGCCTGCCGGCCGTGACGCCGTTCATTGACGGGAGCGGACCGGTCTTCGCCGGAAAGCTCTTCCCCTTCGCCTTCATCACCATCGCCTGCGGGGCCATCAGCGGGTTCCACGCGCTCGTGGCCTCGGGCACCACGCCCAAGATGCTGGTGCGGGAGAGCGACGCGCGGCTGATCGGGTACGGCGGGATGCTGATGGAGTCGTTCGTCGCGGTGATGGCCATGTGCGCCGCCGCGGTGCTCGACCCCGGCGTCTACTTCGCGATCAACGCCCCGCTCGCGACCCTCGGCGGGAGCGCGGAATCGGCGGCGGAGGTGATCCGGACCTGGGGCTTCACCGTCACCGCGCAGCAGATGAACTCCCTCGCCGCGACCGTGGGGGAGCAGTCGCTGCTCGGCCGCACCGGCGGTGCGCCGTCTCTGGCCGTCGGCATGGCGCAGATCTTCAGCGGCGCGTTCGGCACGGGGATGATGGCGCTCTGGTATCACTTCGCCATCATGTTCGAGGCGCTGTTCATCCTGACGACGATCGACACCGGCACCCGGGTCGGCCGCTTCATGCTTCAGGAACTGGCCGGCCAGGTCTGGAAACCCCTAGGCCGCACCTCCTGGTACCCCAGCAGCGTACTCGCGTCGGCGCTGGTGGTAGCCGGCTGGGGCTACTTCCTGGTGCAGGGGGTGCTCGACCCGCTCGGCGGGATTAACTCGCTGTGGCCGCTGTTCGGGATCAGCAACCAGCTCCTCGCCTCGGTGGCGCTCTGCGTCGGCACCACGCTGCTGATCAAGGGGGGCAAGGCGCGATACTCGTGGGTGACGCTGGTCCCGCTCGCCGGCGTGCTCACGGTGACGCTGACGGCGGGCTGGCAGAAGGTCTTTGCGGACGACCCCCGTCTGGGATTCCTGGCACACGCCGCCGTCACGGCCGAGCAGGTGGCCGCCGGCACGCTGGACGCCGCGCGGGGAGCCCGCCTCATCTTCAACGACCGGCTGGATGCGGCGCTCGCCATCGCGTTCATGGCGGTGACACTGCTGGTGGTATTCGCCTCGGCCCGTGAGTGGATCCTGGTGCTCACCCGGCGGCGGCCTGCGGGGGTGAAGGAGGCACCATATGTGGAGACGGCATATGCGGGGTAGGCCGGCGGAGGGACAGGCGGACGGACGGGCAGTTGTCTGGATCGGCGGATTCTGGCAGGTGCTCACTGCCCGTCTGTCCGTCCGCCCGTCCGCCCGCTTTCTTCGCCAGCTCGCCGGCATGCCCGACTACGCCGCGCACCTGGAGCATCTCCGGCGGTACCATCCGGAGCGAGGGGTTCCGTCGGAGCGGGAGTTTTTCGAGGACTACCTGCGGAGCCGGTACGCCGAGGGGCCGACGCGGTGTTGCTGACGCGGTACTCCGATACTTCATCCCGAGCGCAGCGAGGGACCTACTCCACCGGGGTTCGATACCCGCGGAGTGGGTCCCTCGCTGCGCTCGGGATGAGGCAAGGTCAGCAGTCTACTTCAAGGCTTTCACCCACTCCGTCAGCCACCTCCCCGTCCGCGAGATCACGGCCGAGCTGTCGTTCTCCAGGAAGCCATACCCGCCTCGCGCCAGCGCCGGGTCGGCATAGCTGGCATTCGCCCGGGCACGCTCCCGGGCCCGCAGCAGCGCCTCCAGGCTCGAACGGGTCCCGATCCAGAGCAGCGCGTCCGATGCCCGCGATCCGTAGCGCGCCGGGACGCCGAAGCTGTCGGGCGCGGCGTACACCCGGGCGAGCAGCGGGATCGCGCTGGTGTCTTCGGAGAAGCCGAGGAGGGTGAGATAGCGGACCTTGAGCTCCATCTCGTCCGCATCGAGGAACCGGGCCCGCAGGGAGTCCGAGGCGGCACGCCCCAGTCGGCCGAGCACCCAGGCGTCCCCTACGCCGTAACTGCCCTCCGGCACTGACGCCAGCAGCTCGCGGAGCACCGCAATGTCCCCGCGTACCTTCCGAGCCCGCTCGAGCTGCACGGCCCGGAGAGGCGCAAGGAGATCGGCGGGGTTCTCTCCCGGCGGTCCGCTCACCTTGCCAGCCTCGATCTCGCCGGCCAGCCGCGCCGCGCTGTCGGCGTAAGCGGGTGAGCGCAGCTCGGCGAGCCGGGTGAGCGCGAGCGGGGCGTCGTTCCAGGGCACCGAGCCCTGGAGCGCGGCCCGCACCCGTCGCCAGAGCGGCCCCGGCCGCGTCTCCCGCAGCACGACCAGAGCGGAGTCCGCCGCCGGGGTGCCGGGCCGGAGCCCCTCGTGCAGCTCCGAATAGGTGGACCGCCCCGGCTCGCCCACCCGGATCAGCACCTGCGCCGCCACCGGCGACGCGAGCGCGATTCCCAGCGCGGCCATCCCCCACGCGACCCGACGATTCATTCCACTTCTCCCCGATTGATGCCCCGGGTAACGGCGAGCCACAGTGCCGTCGCCACGACCATCCCGGCCGCGGAGGCCGCCAGCGCGTTGGCTCCACCCCGCGTCTGATAGAGCGCGCCGAATGCCAGCCCCGCCGGGAGCGCCACGAGCCCCGTCAGCGCGTGGTATACCCCGAAACCCCGCCCGGTCCGCACCGGCGCCAAGCGGGCGACGAGCGCCCGCTCCGCCCCCTCTGTAAGCCCCGCGACCAGACCCAGCACCAGAAAGACTGCGATGGCCGCGCCGGGCGTGAGCTGCCTAGCGAGCAGCAGCGCCACCGTGGCGAAGAGCGCACCGCCCGCGGCGATGGCGCCGCGAGGGCCCAGCCGATCGGAGAGCCAGCCTCCCGGATAGGAGCTCCCGCTCCGCACCACATGCAGTCCGGCCCAGACCAGCGGAATTACCGCAACGGCCACTCCCTGGTCCTGGAGTCGGAGCAGCAGCAGTGTCTCCGGCAGCCGGAACAAGGAGAGCGCGGTGAGCGCGAGGACCGGCGTCCAGAACACCCTGCCGCCCGCGTCCACCTGGCCTGCCCGCACGGGCGCGGGGATCGTTCCCGCGCCCCGAAGCACGACCGCGAGGACCAGAAAGGCAAAGATCCCCGGCGCCGCGCTCCACGCGATCACGCTCCGCACCTCGGCGCCGCGGGTGAGCAGGTACCATGCCGCCAGCGAGCCGATCACTGCCCCGAAGTGGTCCGCGGCGCGGTGGAAGCCGAAGGCCCGGCCGCGCTGCGCGGGCGGCGTGATCCCGGCGATCAGCGCGTCGCGAGGCGGTGTCCGGATTCCCTTCCCCACCCGATCCACCACCCGGAATCCGACCACCTGCCAGGCCGCTCCGGCCACTGCGATGAGCGGCCGGACCAGCACCGCAGTCGCGTAGCCCAGCAGAATCAGCGGCCGCCGCCACCCGGGCCGATCCGCCAGTCGGCCGCTCACCACTTTGAGCGCGGCGGACGTCAGGTCGGCGGCGCCGTCCAGCGCGCCGAGCGCGAGCGCCCCGGCGCCGAGCGTCCCGGTCACGAACGCTGGGAGCAGCGGGTACACCATCTCGCTGGCGAAGTCGTTGAAGAGCGAGACTAGCGATAGGCCCTTGACCGCGCCCGGAACCGCTCCGGCCACGCTCAGGACCCGGTCGAAGGGGGAGCGAAGACCTCCAGCGCCCCGGGGAGGACGCGGAAGGTCGCGGGCGTCTGCCCGCCGATCT
>Ga0136613_10002235_pt1 | contig 10312 bp, 10 predicted proteins | sample AntDrymUQ2722106_2_FD_106649 | JGI IMG/M metagenome (GOLD analysis project Ga0136613, IMG submission 106649) | Polar desert sand microbial communities from Dry Valleys, Antarctica - metaG UQ272 (21.06) | ecosystem: Environmental > Terrestrial > Soil > Desert | place: Antarctica: Dry Valley... | reverse complement strand
TGCCGAGGCCGGCGATCCCGAGCACCGCGACGAGCGCGAGATCGGCCCGCGTCGTCGTCAGGATCGAGCCGAAGAGGAAGCCGAAGAGATCGACGTTGAGAGCGCCGGCAAGCGAGATCAGGACGACGCCTGCGGCGATCCCCGTGTAGAAGACGAGCGCGAGCGCCTGATCGCCGGCGGTGTGCTTCCGGGAGCGGAGCCACTCGATCGCGCCGGCGCCGCCGATCGACGCGACGAGAGCCGTGAGCACCGGCGGGAGGCCGAGCAGGTAGCCGGCGGCGACGCCGGCGAAGGCGACGTGGCCGATTCCGTCGCCCACCAGGCTGAGCTGGCGCTGGACGAGGAAGAAGCCGACCGCGGGAGCGAGCAGGCCGACGAACAATCCCGCCCCGAAGGCGAGGCGCATGAACTCGAGCTCAAGCATGGACATGGGACGGGTCGTGCCAGACGTGCGGCAGCTCCGCCGGCGAGCCGTCGAAGACGATCCTGCCCCGGACGAGGACGAGCCGCTCGACGAATCGCTCGACGGCGCCGAACTCGTGCGAGACGTAGAGCACGGTCACCCCGAGCTCGCGGTGGAGGCGGTCGAGGAGGGCTGCCAGCGCCTCCTGCGCGTCGACGTCGACACCCGTCGTCGGCTCGTCGAGCACGAGCAGCGACGGCTCCGCGGCCAGCGCCTTGGCGATGAAGGCGCGCTGCTGCTGCCCACCGGAGAGCGTGCGCAACGGGACATCGGCGCTCTCGGACAGGCCGACGCGCTCGATCGCCTCGGTCACGATCGAGCGATCGCGCCGTCGCAGCGGGCCGAACAAACCTCCGACCGCGAGGCGACCGGCCGACACGACCTCGCGAACGGTCGCAGGCGCATCCACTCCGAGCTGCGACCGCTGGGCGAGGTAGCCGAGCGTCGAGCGACGCGAGAAGCGAGCTGCGGGCTCGCCGAAGAGCAGCGCCTCCCCGGTCGAGGGTTGCTCCAGGCCGAGAGCCACGCGCATCAGCGTGGTCTTCCCGCCTCCGTTCGGGCCCGCGATCGCGACGAACTCCCCGGCCGAGATCTCGAGGTCGACGTCGCGCAAAACAAGAGGCCCACCGCCGTAGCCGAACGAGAGCTTGCGGAGCTCGACCGCTAGCGACATTCGAGAGCCTCGCGGAGGGCGGCGAGGTTCGCGCGCATGACGGAGAAGTAATCCGCCCCGCGCTCGATCTCCTCCGGGGTCAGCCCTTCGAGGGGATTGAGCGTCGCAGTCCTGGCCTCCACCTCCCGTGCGACCGTCTCCGCGAGCCGCGGTGACACGAGCGTCTCGAAGAAGACGGTCGTGGCGCCGTGCTCGCGCACCTCCTCGACGACCTCCTCGAGCTCGCGCGGAGTCGGCTCCGCCTCCGGCTCCAAGCCGCTGAGCGCAACCTGCTCCAGGTCGTAGCGCTCGGCGAGGTAGCCGAACGCCGCGTGACTCGTCACGAGCTCGCGCCGCTCGCAGTCGGCCAGCCCATTGCGAAACTCGCGGTCGAGCGCGCGCAGCTCCTCACTCAGATCGCTCGCTGCGTCCCGGCGGTCGAGCTCAGCCCCGATTCGCTCGGCGATCGCAACGTAGCGCAGGGGATCGAGCCAGACGTGTGGGTCGCGCGCCTCTTCCTCGCCTCCGTGGCTCTCGCCTTCGTGCTCCTCCTCCGTGCCCGCGAGCAGATCGAGATCGTCGAGCAGGTCGATTGCGGGCGCGTCGCTCGAGTCGAGCGCGTCCTCGAGTGCAGGCTGGAAGCCCTGGCCGAAGTAGAGGACGAGGTCGGCGTCGGCGACGGTCCGCACGTCTCGGGCGGAGAGCTCGAGATCGTGCGGCTCGACACCTGGTGGCGTCAGGTTCCGGACCCTCGTCGTGTCGCCGCTCACGCGCTCGGCGGCGAAGGCCAGCGGGTAGAACGCCGCCACGATCGCCGAGTCGGATCCGGCGTCATCGCTGCTCCCCTCTCCGCAGCCCGCTGCGCTCAGAGCGAGGGCGATCATGCTGAGAACGATTCTCCTTTTCACGTGGCGAGCGTAGCAAAGACGAGAGTCGCTATCATCAAGCGGGTGGAAGACTGGCTAGCGACAACCGAGACGGCGCTCCGAGCGGCTGGTCATCGTGCGGGCGGCGCTCGAGCAGCGCTGATCGACGAGCTCGCTCGAGGCGATTGCTGTCGCAGCGCCCAGGAGCTTCGCGACGCGCTGCTCGCGCGCGGCCGGAGCGTCGGCATCGCCAGTGTGTATCGCGTCCTCGACACGCTGGTGGAGCTCCGGCTCGTCCAGCGGGTGGAGGTCGGCGACGGAATCTCCCGCTTCGAGCCGGCGATCCAGAGCGCGCACCACCATCACGTCGTCTGCGACGACTGCGGCAAGGTCGAGCCCTTCACCGACGTCTCGCTGGAACGAGCGATCTCGGTGCTCCCGGCGCAGCTCGGCTACGACATCGTCGCGCACGAAGTCGTTTTGCGCGGCGAATGCGCCGACTGCCGCGCTGCCTAGGAGGCTGCCGGGCGCAAGCGGCCGGCCCGGCGAAAAGCAGGAGCCGCGAACGAGGTCTTGTACCCTAGAGATGGCTCGCCTCGCGAGGAGACTCATGACGTATCGACTCACCGCATTCCTCCTGCTCGCCGGCGGCCTTGCCGCCGGCGTGACCGGTGTTGCCACAACGGCGCAGCAGCCGGCGGCTTCGGCAAGCGCCTATGCGATCAGCGTGGTCGTCCCGGCTCAAGCCGGCGGATCGGCGGGTGGCGTCAGCGCACCCGGCGGAGGCGCCACGAGCGTCGGCAACGGCTTCGTGTATCCCGCCGACGGCTCGATCGTCAGCGCCGGCCCGCTCTCGTCGAGCGCGTCGGCCAACGCGGCCGATGGTGGAGCCTCCGGCGCCGTCACGGACGTCCTCGGCGTCTCCCTCTTCAATGGCGAGATCACGCTCGACAGCGCCGCGGGACGGGCGAGATCGTCCAGCTCCGCCGCCGACACGACGGGCTCGACGGTCGTCAACCTGCTCGTGGCAGGACAGGCCGTCGGCGCGACCCCGAACCAGCGCGTCGCGCTCGGCGACTGGGGCTCGCTCGTGACCCTCGAGGGAGCAACGGCGCGGACGACCGGCTCGACGATCGACGCCCGGGCGACGGTGACGGCACTGCGTGTGACGCTGACCGCCGAGCACGGTGGGCTGCCGGCCGGGAGCGAGATCCTGATCGGTCACGCCGAGACGGCGAGCTCCGTACCGGCCCCGGAGGCCGCGCCTGCCACCACGACCACCGCAACGACGACCACCGCGACAACGCCGGCTGCGCCTGCGACGCCACCGAAGCCTCGCCCCGCCGTCCCGCCTGCGCAGGGCAAGAAGAAGCTGCCGGAGGCGCCGGAGCCCAACAAGGATCCCGTTCCGAAGGTGCGGACGGCGCCGACCGACATCTCGGCGCCGCTCTCGCCCGCCGGCTTCGTGTTCCCCGTCTATGGGCCGTCCTCGTTCTCCGACACGTACGGCGCCGCCCGAGCGGTCGTGACCTGGCATCACGGCACAGACATCTTCGCGCCGCTCGGGGCGCCGATCCTCGCCGTCGCCGACGGCACGGTCTTCTCGGTCGGCTGGAACGACATCGGCGGCTACCGTTTCTGGTTGCGCGACCGCGCCGGCAACCAGTTCTACTACGCCCACCTGTCCGCATTCTCGCCGCTCGCGGTGAACGGCCGGGAGGTGAAGGCGGGCCAGGTGATCGGGTTCATCGGCAACACCGGAGACGCCCAGGGAACCCCCTATCACCTGCACTTCGAGATTCACCCGGTCGCGCTGCTGCCGCTCGGCTACGACGGAGTGATCAACCCGCAGCAGCATCTGACGGCCTGGCGCCGGCTCGTGGATATCTCGTTCGCCGCCGGTCGAGGCTGGGCACCGCCGGTCCCGGCAGCAGCCAGTGCCCCACGTCCGGGAGCATTCCTGCTCGGCTCGACCGATATCTCGAGTGCGAGCGGGCTCGACCCGGGCTCGCTCGAGCGCGCGCTCGTCGCTCCGGTCTCAGCCGAGAGCGACGGCGCGCTGATTCGATCCGGCTGAAGCTCTAGGCCGCGGTTCCGGAGTTGCCGCTGGAGGAGTCGCCGGAGCTGTAGCCGTAGTCGTCCGAGCTCTCGCCGGTGATCTTCTCCATGATCCAGGCGCGGGTGGAGGGGCCGGTCATCGGGTTGAACAGGATCCCGGCTGCGATCCCGCCGAGCAGGAGGATCGAGTTGCGGGTCCCGTGATCCTTCTTGCCCTGAAGGCGTTCGGACGCCGTCTTGAGCTCCTCGATCGTCTTCTTCAGGTTGTCCTGGATGTCCTTGTCGGTCGCGACGCGTGTTGCCGTCGCCGTCAGGTTGCGGCCGCCCAGCAGCTCCGCGTAGACATCGCGAGCGGCGTTGAAGGCCTCCTTGAGGTTGTCCCGGAGGTCGTCGTCGTGGAGCGCGCGGTCCACATACGGGCGCACGGTGTCGCGCGTGTCGTACAGCCTGTCCTTGGTCTTCGCCATAGCTGGCTCGTCCTTTCGAGAGTCGTAGTCGCCGGATGAGTGTTGCCGTCCCCCGACGCTCCCAAACGGGACGTCATCGAGTCGGCGCCGCGGCCTGACGGATGTGCGAGGCCCGGCGGCGGCGCGGGGCGAGCGCGTCGCCGGCGAAGGCGCTCTCGAGCACCTCCTCGATCGAGTCGACGAGCACGAACGAGAGCTCGTCGCGCGTCTCCTGCGGGAGGTCGTCGAGGTCGGGTTCGTTCTCGCGGGGCATGATCACGCGCTTCAGGCCCGCGCGCTGCGCGGCCAGCACCTTCTCCCGCAGCCCGCCGATCGGGAGCACCTGACCCGTGAGCGTGATCTCACCTGTCATCCCCACATCCTCGGAGACCGCCTCGCCGCGAGCGAGCGAGGCGATCGCGGTCGCCATCGTGATCCCGGCCGAAGGCCCGTCCTTCGGGACGGCGCCCGCCGGGACGTGGATGTGGATGTCGTGCTCGGCGAACCACTCCGGCTCGAGCCCGACCCGGCCCGCGTGCGAGCGCGTCCAGGAGAGCGCGGCCTGCGCCGACTCCTGCATCACCTCGCCGAGCTGGCCCGTGATCTGCAGCCGTCCCTTGCCGGGGAAGGCGGTCGCCTCGATGAAGAGCACGTCCCCGCCGACCGCCGTGTACGCGAGCCCCGTCGCGACGCCCGGGTCGGCCGTCCGCTTCCGGGCCTCGCTCGAGAAGCGACGCGGCCCGAGCCACTCGCGCACCCGCGCCTCGTCGATCGCGATCCGACCCTCCTCGCCGCGCGCGACCAGCGTCGCCGCCTTGCGCAGGAGCGTCGCGATCTGGCGCTCGAGGTTCCGGACGCCGGCCTCGCGCGTGTACTCCGCGATCGCCAACTTCAAGGCCTTGTCGCCGAGGCCTATCCGCGACTTCTTCAACCCGTGCTCGCGCAGTTGCTTCGGCACGAGATAGCGCTTGGCGATCCCGAGCTTCTCGTCGTGGGTGTAGCCGGAGAGGTGGATCACGTCCATCCGGTCGAGCAGCGGGCCGGGGATCGTGTCGAGCGTGTTCGCCGTGCAGATGAAGAGCGTCTTCGAGAGGTCGAACGGCAGGTCGAGGTAATGGTCGCGGAAGGTCGAGTGCTGGTGCGGGTCGAGCACCTCGAGCATCGCGGAGGCAGGATCGCCGCGGAAGGAGTCTGACCCCAGCTTGTCGATCTCGTCGATCAGGAAGACCGGATTGCGCGACTCGGTGTCGCGAAACGCCCGGATGATCGTGCCCGGCATCGCTCCGATGTAGGTGCGCCGGTGACCTCGGATCTCGGCCTCGTCGCGGACACCGCCGACGGAGATGCGGGCGAACTTGCGGCCGACGCTGCGCGCGATCGAATGGCCGAGCGACGTCTTGCCGACTCCGGGGGGTCCGACGAAGCAGAGAATCGGCCCGGAGAGGTCGTTCTTCAGCTTCGAGACAGCGAGGTACTCGACGATTCGCTCCTTCACCTTCTCGAGGTCGAAGTGATCCTCGTCGAGGATGGCTCGCGCCCGGTCGAGATCGAGGTCGTCCTGGGTCGACTCGGTCCAGGGCAGGCAGAGAATCCAGTCGAGATACGTGCGGATCACCCCGTGCTCGGCGGCCGCGGGTGGGAGCCTCTCCAGCCGGCCGAGCTCTCGCAGCGCCGCCTTGTGGGCGTCCTCGGGCAGGCCCTTCGCCTCGATCCGCTCGCGCAGCTCGTTCGCCTCGGCCTGCTGCTCGTCGCCCTCGCCGAGCTCGTTCTGGATCGCCTTCAGCTGCTGGCGGAGGAAGAACTCCCGCTGACCTTTCTCGATCTCGGACGCGACCTGGGTCTGGATCTTCGTTCCGAGCTCCGAGACTTCGAGCTCCCGCTCCAGGATCACCGAAACCGCGCGGAGCCGCTTGAGCACGTCGACGGTCTCGAGCAGCGTCTGCCGCTCCTGGGTCAGCAGCCGCAGCGTCGACGCGACGAGATGGCAAAGGGCGCTTGGATCCTCGACGTTCGCCGCCGCAACCTGCAGCTCCTCGGGCAGGTAGGGCGTCAGGCCGATGATCCGGCCGAACTGGGCCTGGACGTTCCGCGTCAGCGCCTGAACGTTGGGCGAGTCTGGGACGACGTCGTCGAGCTCCTCGAACTCTGCGATCAGATAGGGCTCCTCCGCGATTCGCTCGCACAGGCGAACCCGCTCCAACCCCTGGACGAGGATTCGCAGCGTTCCGTCGGGCACCTTGATCATCTTGTGGACGACCGCGACCGTGCCCACCTCGTAGACGTCTTCCCAGCCAGGCTGCTCGGCGTCGGCGTTCTTCACCGTGAGGAGCGCGAGCATTCGCTCCCCCGCCACGACGTCGTCGATCAGCTTGATCGAGCGCTCCTGCCCGACCGCGAGCGGGGTCATCGACTCCGGAAAGACGACGGTCTCCTTCAGGGGCAGGACGGGCAGCCGCGAAGGAGTCTCGAGCGGAACCTCATCGGCTTCGACCTCGCTCACGGGCCAACCTTCGGTTGGACGCTCATCCGGTTCTCCGGACGAGGATCGCCACGGGTTGGGCTCGTGTCGGCCTCTCGGCGATCGGGAGCGTGATCGTCAGCAGACCGCGCTCGTAGCTCGCGCTCGCAGCGGCGACATCGATGTCCTCGGTGAGTTGGAGGACTCGCTCGAAGGGGCCGTACTCGATCTCGATCTGCTGGTAGACCTGCCCTTCGACTCGCGGCCGCGGCCGTTCGCCCGCGATCGTTAGCGAACGCTCCTCGACGGCGATCCGAACCGTTTCCGGGTCGACGCCCGCTAGCTCGACGACGACCGTCAGCTCGTGCGGATCCGTGGTGTGAAAGCAGTCGACCGGCGGCCGGAAGCCGTGTCGCATCCCCGAGAAGCGAGGCACCTGCCAGAGGTCGGCGAAGAGCTCCTCGATCTCCCCTTGGAGGCGGTCGATGTCGCGCCGCGCCATGGCCCGTGAGCCTACCCGGCGACGTAGGATCCGACGCATGACGCTCGTGCGACGACTCCTGCGGCTTCTCGGCGCTGCCTTAGCGTTCGGCGTCTACGTCTGGTATGCCGCCGTTCGGCACGCGCCGACGGTGAAGCGGCGGAAGGCCGCACGCCGCCGCCTGCGGCTGAGAGGTCGCAGCTCCTAACGGAATCCTGATGTGTGGCAGGCGGGAGCAGCGGGGAGACCGGCCCTCGTGCGGTTGCTGCTCACGCTTGCGCTCCTGTGCGCCCTGACGGGGGTACTCGCGCCCTCGAGCTCGGCGGCGGGCGGCGTCCGCTTCGGCATCCAGGACGACGCCTGGCTCGCGCACGGGCGCAGCTCGCTCGAGAGCCGGCTCGATCGGCTCGAGCGGCTCGGGGTCGACGTCGTCCGCTTCAACCTGCACTGGAACGAGATCGAGCTACGGCGCGGGAGCCCGAGCTGGGAGGCGAGCGACGCCGTGCTCAAGGGGCTGCGGGCGCGGAAGATCGGCGCGGTCGTCGGTCTCGTCGGCGCTCCTCGTTGGGCCAATGGCGGGCGCGCCCCCAACTACGCCCCGACGGCCGCGAGCTTCGCCGCGTTCGCCCGTGCCGCCGCCTCGCGCTACTCCTGGGTGCGCGAATGGCTGGTCTGGAACGAGCCGAACCAGGCGCGCTGGCTGAAGCCGACCTCGCCGGCGGTCTACGTCCGCTCGCTCCTCAACCCGGCGTACGCCGCGATCCATGCGGCGAATCCGCGAGCCAAGGTCGCGGGCGGCGTGACCGCGCCGCGCGCCGGCTCGGCCGGGATGTCGCCCGTGAAGTGGATCCGCGGGATGCGAGCGGCGGGCGCGCGACTCGATGCCTACGCGCACCACCCCTATCCCGGCCGGCCCTCCGACAGCCCGTTCGCCGGCGGCTGCCGCCAGGCCGATTGCGAGACGATCACGATGGCGACTCTCGAGCGCCTGCTCAGCGAGGTGACGAGGGCCTTCGGGGCGAAGCGGATCTGGCTGACCGAGTACGGCTACCAGACGGGTCCCGGCGGCGTCTCGCAAGCGCGTCAGGCCGAGCTGCTCGGCCAGGCTGCGCTCCGGGTCTACAAGGCGCCGCGCGTCGACCTGCTGATCCACTATCTCGTCGTCGACGAGCCGACGAGCGCACGTTTCCAGAGCGGCCTCTTCGCGACTTCGGGCTCGCCGAAGCTCGCCGCGCTTGCGTTCCCGCTGCCGCTCGTGCAGGCAGGGCGGAGCGGCGGCAAGGTCGTGCTCTGGGGGCAGGTGCGGCCCGGGCTCGGCGCGCAGAGCTACCGGTTGCAGGTGCGCAGCGGCGGCGGCTGGAGGTTCGTGGGTGGAACGCGTAGGACGAGCGCCCGCGGCTACCTCAGCACGGCCGTGAGCGTGCCGCGCGGCTCGCTGGTGCGGACGCTCTCGGTGCGCGACGGCACCTCCGGCGCGCCGCTCTTCGTCCGCTAGCTCGTCAGCGAATCGCGGCGTAGACGATGACCGCGACGACGATTGCGATCGCGATGAAGGCGAGCCGCATGACGCGGAATGCTCGCTGCTCGCCCGGACCCGGGCCGGGCTCGGGGGTGTACGGATCGAGCGGCGGCGCCGGCTGGCGTGGGCTTTCGTCCTCGCCCTCGAGCACCTGCGGATCGTGTTGGACTTCCCTTTCGGTCACGGGCGACTCGTACCCCGGCGGGTAGCTTCCGAAGCGTGCGTGCGCCCCCTGAGCTGCGCGGCGGCTTCGTTCCGCGACTGACGGCGCTCGTCGCCGGACTGTTCCTCTGCGCCCTCGGGATCATCCTCTTCCTCGAGTCCGAGCTCGGGCTGCCGCCGTGGGACGTCCTCCACCAGGGACTTGCCGAGCAACTCGGCGTCTCGTTCGGCGCCGCGAACCTGATCGTCTCCGGCGCGGTGCTCGCGCTCGCTTGGGCGTTGCGCGCACACATCGGGCTCGGCACACTTCTGAACGCGAGCCTGATCGGCAGCTTCGTGCTTGCGCTCGCCGCCTCCGACGCGATCGCGACGCTCTCCGACGAGAGTCTCGCAGCGCGGATCGGCCTCCTCCCACCCGCGCTCGCCTGTTTCGGGGTCGGCTCTGCGTTCTACATCGCTGCCAGCATGGGTGCCGGCCCGCGAGACTCGCTGATGCTCGTCGCCTCCCGAAGGCTCGGGCTGCGGATCGGAACTGCGCGTACGGCGGTCGAGCTCGTGGCGCTCGGGCTCGGGTTCGCTCTGGGAGGGAAGGCAGGGATCGGCACGCTCGTCTTCGCGCTCGGGATCGGACCTGCGGTCGAGCTCTCGTTCTGGCTACTCGAGCGGACGCCGCTCGCGGCTCCCGCAGTAGCATCGCCGACGTGAGCGGTGTGAAGGGATTGATTGCAGCCGGTGGTGAAGGCACGCGGCTCGCGGAGCTGACGCGCGTCGTCAACAAGCACCTGCTTCCGGTGGGCGCGTGGCCGATGATCTATTACCCGCTGCAACTGCTCCAGCTCGCCGGCGTCCACGACGTGCTGATCGTGACGGGACAGGGACATGCGGGCCAGCTGATCGACCTGCTCGGCGACGGCCGGCTGCCGCGGCGAGGCTCCGAGGAACCGCTCTTCGATCTCGATCTCACCTACAAGGTGCAGGTCGAGCCGGGCGGGATCGCGCAAGTCGTGGGGATGGCGGAGAGCTTCGCGGGCGCCGACAAGCTGGTCGTCTGTCTCGGCGACAACATCTTCGAGTACGCCGAGGTGGCCGCGATCCGGGCCTTCGTCGAGGGCGACGACGGCGCCGCTGTGTTCGTCAAGGACGTGCCCGATCCGGAGCGCTTCGGCGTTGTCGTCTACGGCGAGGACGGCCGGGTCACGGATGTCGT